>Ga0209794_1002250_pt1 | contig 10764 bp, 7 predicted proteins | sample EBPBio232013_DNA_FD_185869 | JGI IMG/M metagenome (GOLD analysis project Ga0209794, IMG submission 185869) | Wastewater treatment Type I Accumulibacter community from EBPR Bioreactor in Madison, WI, USA - Reactor 1_5/23/2013_ DNA (SPAdes)... | ecosystem: Engineered > Bioreactor > EBPR >... | reverse complement strand
CCCTCTCTCCCAAGGGTTGCTGTGCCGCCAGTGAACTGATCTTGGGTGTAGAATATTGAAGTGCCCGCAATCACAGGACGCGTACAGGCAACACTTCTTTCTATGCCTAGGCGCGTGTTTCTGATGTTGGGCGCGGTGATTTCGCCCCCCCTCATGCTCAACACAACACCGTATTGGTTTTCAAACAGAGCCGTTGCGTTTATGTCCATGGTACCCAGGCTAAAGAGGTGGCCGCCATAGTTACTAATGCGGCCACTTTGAAGATCCAGCTGGGTGCCTGCGCGCATGAAGGATCCGTTGCCGCGATGATAAAGATAAGACTGATGGTAACATTCTGAGAATGAGGGATTTGGGATAGCACGAAACTCACGCAGTGCGCATGCGTTGAAAATATACTCACGGGCATTGATTTTGAGGGCACGGCCTGCCGACACTTCTCCAGCGTTATTGGTGGTTTTGGGGGCAGTGATGTCGATGTCATCATGGGTGCTTTCTAAGATACCCTTGTACACCATGATGTTACCGTCAGGGGCAGCACCTGTGGCATGATACGCCGCGGAGTTGATCCGCCCATTTTCAAAGATACTACTCAGAAGAAGCCTTATTTTCTCACGCGTACGCAGGGTGGCAAAGTTACAAAGGCCTCTTGCTGTGGTCTGGAGCCAGCCGTCCATATTGAGGGTCTGGTAATTGGTGAGGATGCGCCCAGGTATACCGATCAGGAGATTCTTGGCCTGGGTGATGAGGTTTGTGCCCTGGAGGGTGATGTCCGCAAGCGCGCCGTCAAGGGTCAGGGTGTTGCTCGCGCCCACCTTGCCCAGTACCGCCACATTTTGAAGATACATATCGCCGTTAGTGGCGGTCATCTCGGACAAGTTGGTGGTCTTTTGTGCCTCCACACGAATGGAGGGTGCCGTGAAGGGTGCGTTGCAGGTGAACTCTTGCGTGCGCAGCGTCACGGCGCCCCTCAGGGCCAGGGCCACATTGAGGTCCAAAGACGGCATCCCCGTGGCATCGATCACGAGAGGGGCCTCAATATCGGCCCCGCGCATTAAGGCAAGAAACATCCTAAAGGTCGCCCTATCAGGCGTCTCAATGGTGAGGGGATCCTCGCTGCGAATGCGCCCCATGTCTGGCTTGTACAGAAGCTCGGAAATATTGGTGGGTTCACACAGATGAAGGGTGCCGTTGGCGTTATTAAAATGCCAGAGGTATCCTGTGTTGGTGCCTAGAAAGACATAGTTATGGTTAGAAAACGTATGGGGAAGGAAGGCAATATGGCTTTTGTCGATGAGAAGATTATGGTGGTTTTCGCCCCTGATGATGGAAAGAGATCGGCTGTTTTCAACAAAAAAGGATCCCCTGTTTTGAAGATCTTGTACACGCACCTCTCCCGTGGAGACGGCATTCACAGAACCCGTGTTTATGAGCGTTTGAGTGTTGAGGTCCGCCGTACCTGTGGCACGCAGCATGCCGCCATTGGTGAGGTGGGTGAAGGTGTTTGCGCCGCCATCGAGGACGATCTCGCCTTGGTTATGCACCGCGCCGTCGAAGGTCGTGTGCGCCCCAACGAGAAGTGCGTTCTCCTGTTGGTCCCACAGCGCGCCTTGCCAGGTCAAGCTGTCACCCACGGCAAAGGTTGAGCCTACCTCAAGCTCCACATTCCCCTTGATCACGGCGCGCCCCACTTCAAGATGCCCCTCGTTGCGCAGTGTCAGAATTTGGGCCGGCGCATATGACGCAAGTGATTCGTTGGTTACGGCCAGATCTTGGATGACAACATGGGGTTTCGTGTCCAGGGTATGCACATTGAAAAAGTATCTCCTCACCACAAGCTTTGTCAGCTTCATGGCGCCCCAGTTCTCAAGCTCACCAATGGTGAGTGCGCCCTCACCCTCAACACTGTTGTTACTGATCAGATTGTAAATATCTGCGTGGGCGCCGCGGGGCACAATGATTTTCCCCTCGTTCCCAACGTGATCAAAGGTATTCTCCCGGCCTTGCAGGGTGATGGTGCCTTTATTGTTCACCAGACCGCGCACACGCAGTGAAGACACAGATATGTTTTTGGTGTTCTCCAGGGTGCCCACGCCAAGGGTGCGCGCGCCCTGCACGTCGCCTGTATTTTTGAGGTGATCCACCTGCGCGTCCGTTTGCGCCCCAAAGGTCACGCGCTCAGCGTTCTCAAGGTGCGTAAAGGTGAGGGAAGCCGCCTCAAGCTTCAGGCGCGCGGCGTTGACCACCTGGCCCGTAAAGCTGCCACGCTCGGCCACCTTCAAGGCGCTTTCCGGTTTGATGTCAAACAAAGACCCCGCCCAGGTGAAAACCCGACTCGCCCACTTGCTCAGCGTATTCAGGATCACATGTCCATGGAGCGTCGTCTCCTCAGCGCTCACGGTTCCTTTATTGACGAACACGCGCTCTTGGGAGCCCGCGTCTTCACTCACAAGGCGCTCCACCTTGACAACGGCAGGCTCCTCCTCTTGGGGATCATCTGGGTCAGGGGACGGCTTAAAAGCATTCTCAAAACGCGTCAGGTTCTTCCCCAAAGTGAGGGTGTCGCCCACAAGCACGCCCTGATTCACAAAGGTGCTTATGTCAATGCGCCCAAGGCGCGCGTGGGCGGTGTTGAAGAAATGCCCCTGTCCCACAAGGGTGAGGATTTCCAGAGTCCCTTGGTTATCACCTTGCTGCGCCACATCCAAAGTGAGCGCACCAGCCATGGTGCCGCTGGCAAGGTTCACAAAGTCCTTCGCGCGTAAAAGCCCTGTGCCCGTCACAAGACCTGCATTGCGCAAACTCTTTGTAACAAGGTCCCATTTAGCAATACGTGCCTCGCCATGGTTCTCAAAGGTGCCAAGGCTTCCCTCCACACAGTCCATCTCAAAGATGCCACCGTTTAGAAAGACATCTGCACCCTTAAAGCGCATCTCCTTACCGCGCAGGAGCGCTTGGCCATCCCCTTCTGGCATGTTGTAAAGACGCGTGCCCTTCTTGACGGAAACCTTATCCCCCTCCATGCGGCCCGCGTTAACGATCTCCCCTTTCCCTTTCAGGGTTATCTTTGCGCTCACCACGCGCCCTCTGTTCAAAAAGGAAGGCGTTTGTGGTGACGCATCTTGGATCTCTTGAGCCTCTTGGGGCGCAGCACTTTCCCCTTGTGCCTTAGCTGTTTTGCGGCTTGTGGGAAAAAGCTCCCGGCCCATGGCCAGGGTCACCTTGTGGGCCAGGATTTCTCCTTCACTCAAGCCCCCAACCCGCGCAAAGATCTTCACCTGACGAGCTCCCTCGCCTTGGACCAATCCGCCAATCAGTCCCTTATTCAAAAAAGCGTCGGACGCAATTTCAATGTCCGTGCCATGGATCAGGCCATAGTTTTCAAAGGTTTTTGTCTCTGAAAAAAGGCGTGACGTAAACGCCATTTGACCCGTATTCGCAATATGCGTGCCATAGGTCCAAGACAGCTCATCACCCTCAACAACACCATGGTTTGCAAGGGTCCCGCCCTTTCCCTCAACACGAGGTCCCGTCACAACGGCTGTTTCTCCAATGACCGCCTCACCGGCCGTAAGGTGCGCAACCTCTGCGGCGTGCACATGCCCCTCAATAAAAAGGGTTCGCTGGCCGGCGGCCTCCATGTCGTGGTTAAACTGAGCGCTTCTCACCCGTGCCCGGGTGGACGCCCCAATGTGGGTCCTTTGGGCCCCAACGGTCAAAGCGCTTAAGGTCAGGTTGTCGGCGTCTGGATTTTGGGCAGCTATGCCTGTATCTGCAAGAAAGGTCTCAGACGACACCGTCAAAGACGCGTCCGCGCCCACGCCGTTCACGCCCGCCCTTAGATGCGCATGCCTTGCTCCGTCAATGACCATGGCGGATTTAACCTCAAGGGACGCCGACGCATCCTCGCCGTCCCCATGGATAAAGTCGCCCCCATCCATGCGCAGGTCCAACGCGCCAGACGCACGCAGGTAACCCTGGTTGACAAAGTCTGCTCCCCCCAACATAAAGACTGTGCCCGCACAGGTTAAAGACGCCCCAGGCGCGTTCAAGAAAAAGCCCGGGGTGCCCTCTGCGCTTTCGCCGCCCGCCTGCGTATTATCTTCCAACGCCCGCTTATCTCCTGTGGCGCGCACACTCAAAGCTTGACGAATGTGGCAACGGCCTTCGTTGATCACCGAGCGCGCTCGAAAGTGCGCCAAGGCAATGTCATGCACGCCCGCACCTAAAATAATGTCCCCAGCGCTCAAAACATCAAATTGATCCCGCGCCTTTGTGGACAAAAGGGTCACAGATCCATCTTGTCCCAACAAAAAGCGAAGACGAAGCCCCTTATCCTGTGACTTCAGGCGGACAACGGATCCACCCTCGCCTTGACGCTCCTCACATCCAAGGCCTGCCTTTAACTTACTTAAGCTATACGTGTACTGTTTGCCCCCAAGATCAACATGACCCCTCTGGCCCTTTTGAAGACTCCCAAAGTCAAGAACCTGATTACCAACAAACAAGCGCGTCAGAGGCGTCTGATCCTCCCTCACCCACTCATGCTCAAATGTAAATTGCACAGACGACTCAAAGGCATGAACCACCTGGGTCAGGAGCATGTTCGCGCTCAAAAAATACGTGAACCATCGGCGCGCCAATGCCTTGAAAGATGTCCCAAACCCTGTTTCTTGCATATGTGTCATAATGTTGTCTCTTACCTGCTGTGCAAACGCTGCGGCGCACAAAAGCATCTACGCCTTTTTAACTCAATTGCGCCGTGTATAAAGATTTGCCCGCCAGGCTGTCAACAGTTTCCCAAAAATATTTCTTAAGAAAAAATCACAAAAAACACAAACGCGCACAACGCTCTGAAAATAAACAGAACACATATATAAGAAAACTCTCACATACTCCCGCAAAAAACTTATAGATAGATAAAGAAAACAGACAAAGCTTCAAGCCCCGTTGGCCATGATTACTGAAAACCCCACACCCCTTGTTGCCCTGGAGGCCAAGGCAAGCGGCGGCGCGCAAACAGAAGCCTTCGTGACACGGGATGCAAAACAGGAGGAACTTGCGCACCCAGCAGAAAACAACGAAATGGCGCAAGCTGAGGAAGGACTGAAAGAAAAAGACGCAGAAGTTGCTCTCAATGCTGAGGTAGGACATACAAATTATTTAAGTTTTTTTATTTCCATGTTTTACTGATTAGATTCCCGCAAGGGCGTTTTTCACACACGCGCAAACATCTTGAGAAATGTACTCCCAACCTCTGAAAGGAAAAACAATGCACCAGATGATACGAAAAGCAGGCACACAGCCCTCTGCCAAAGGGCCTGAGGAGTACTTCACGGGCTCTGTGCGCATTGATCCCCTCTTCCCAGCACAGGAGGGAAGCAATGTGTCTGCTGCCTTGGTGACCTTCGAACCCGGCGCGCGAACAGCGTGGCATACACACCCCATGGGACAAAACCTGATCGTTGTGTCAGGCATGGGCTGGACACAGTGTGAAGGCGGCACAAAGGTGGAGATTCGTCCGGGCGACGTTGTCTCGTGCCAATGCAACAAAAGGCATTGGCACGGCGCAACCACCACGACTGCCATGAGCCATATCGCCATTCAGGAGGCAAAGGATGGCACGCCCGTCCATTGGATGGAGAAAGTAAAAGAAGAAGACTACTTAGCTTAGAACTTGGGAGAAAAGGGATAACACCATCGCATCAAGCGCCAAAGGCCTTTAGAGCACAATCCCTTTTTCTCTTGAAGAAATTGACGGGGGGCCGCACGCCCCCCCACTTAAGGTAGGTTCAACCGTAGACAGTCAAACATGCCTCCCCGCAAACAGTTGTCCATAGACTTTGCACGAACATCTATATCTTTGACTTTCTCAGTAGAAAACCTTTATTAAACGGAGTAGGTAGTAAGAAAAATGCCCGTAAGACATCTTTCTTTTCATGAGAATATTTCTCCTTGAAAAAATAAAATGCAACACCCATTAAAAAAGATATCTTTTCGCAGTTAACACTGCTACAATCGCCAAGCGCTGAACAAGCGTGGTAATAACGTCAGGATTAAAGGAAATACGAATGACGACAGGTACAGTAAAATGGTTCAATGGGACAAAGGGCTATGGCTTTATTCAGCCCGATGCCGGTGGCAATGACGTGTTCGTGCACATCAGCGCCGTAGAAAAGGCAGGTCTGCGTGGACTCGAAGAAGGACAAAAAGTCAGCTATGAGCTCGTTACACAACGCGGCAAGACATCAGCTGACAATCTCAAAATCGGCGACGCCGCATAAGTTTCTTCAGCTTTTTATTTTTCACACCAGATAAGGAGTCCTTGTCTGGTGTCTTTTTCTTCAAAGGCCCATAATAGATGTCTTCGTTTCAAGATTTTTGTCTCCCTGTCAGAGTGCTGGAGACCCTTACACATATTGGCTTTACAGCCCCCACACCCATCCAAACCCAAGCCATTCCGGTGGCTTTGAAGGGACAGGATATTCTCGGCTCTGCACAGACTGGTACAGGCAAAACTGGCGCCTTTGGAATCCCCCTCATGGCGCGCTTGAGCGAAAATCGTGAACAAGGCGCCCTTATTCTTGCGCCCACACGTGAACTTGCGGCCCAGGTCATGAAGTCACTTAAGGCGTTCATGCCGAAGTCCGGCATGGCCAGCGCACTGCTTATTGGTGGTGACTCCATGTTCTTTCAGCTACGCGCCCTAGAAAAGAAGCCCCGCCTTGTGGTTGCGACCCCTGGTCGCTTGAACGACCACCTAAAGCGCGGCAGCATTTCTCTCGCGCACATGCATACACTTGTCTTGGACGAGACAGACCGCATGCTGGACATGGGGTTTGGTCCTCAGCTTGAAGCCATCGTGGCACACCTGCCCGAGGATCGTCATACCATGATGTTCTCCGCCACTATGCCTCCTCAAATCGAGAAGCTTGCGGCGAAGTATCTGAAGGATCCCGTGCGCTTGGCCGTTGGCGAGGTCAACACGCCCGTCACAAACATTGAACAAGCCCTCATTCACACGACTGATGCCAACAAATACGACCAGTTGGTGGAAGAACTCGAAAAAAGAGACGGCTCCGTCATTATCTTTGTGAAAACAAAGCATGGTACGGAAAAGCTTGCTGGTCGCCTAAGGGACGCAGAGCATTCTGCCGACGCCATCCACGGCGATCTGCAACAAAGGAAACGTGAGCGTGTTTTGCGCGCATTCCATCGTCAAGAGTACCGTATTTTGGTTGCAACGGACGTGGCTGCTCGCGGCCTTGATATCCCCCACATTGCCCACGTGATTAACTACGACCTGCCCCAATGCCCAGAGGATTATATCCACCGCATTGGACGCACAGCACGTGCGGGCGCCAAGGGCAGCGCCCTTAACTTTGTGACGCCTGCTGAGCGCGGCAAATGGAAAGCCATTGATCGTCTCATGGGAGGCAATGCCACCCAAGAGGACTGGGATCAAGGACGCAGCCGCAAATCCCCATCCCCCAAAGGGCGTTCCTTTGCCGGACGCAAGGAATCCTTCGGCGGCAAAGACCGTTGGGCAGGACGCTCCTTCAAGGATGAGCGTGGCGATAAGCCTTGGCGTTCTGGTGAGGACAAACCCTACAAGCCAGGCGGCTTTAAAAAGGATCGTTTTGAGGGATCTTCCTCAGATCGCCCCCGTCAAGGACCGCGTCAAGAGTGGCAAGATCGACCCGCCAAACCCTGGAGAGGGAGCGAGGACAAGCCTTGGCGCTCTGGCGAAGATAAGCCTTACAAGCCAGGCGGCTTTAAAAAGGACCGTTACGAGGGATCCTCCTCGGACCGTCCCCGTCAGGGCCCACGCCAAGAGTGGCAAGACCGTCCAGGCAAACCTTCCTGGAAAGGCAATGACGACAAGCCTTGGCGCTCTGGCGAAGACAAGCCTTACAAGCCAGGCGGCTTTAAAAAGGACCGTTACGAAGGATCTTCCTCGGATCGTCCCCGCCAAGGTGCATGGCAAGAACGCGGTGAGCGTGGCGGATCCTCCTATGGGAAAGGCCAGGATGGCTCCTCCCCATGGCGTGGCAAGTCCCATGGCGGCGCGTCTTTTGCAAAAGACGGCGCACGCAAGGGCGGTGCACAGGACAGGCCTTTTGGTAAAAGCGTCAACAAAGCTGTCGCCAAAAAGGGCAAGAAGTTTGCACCCAAACCCTCAGCCTAAAGCGCGACGCGTTTTAAGACCTACTTCGGCTCTGGTGCGTATAACGTACGTGCCAGAGCCCGCAGGGCCTCCTGCAACCCCTCATCTCCTACATTTTGAATATGCGCCTCTTCACCCTCTGGGACTTCGCCCTGACGCACCTCACGCGGCGTGACTTGCTTATGCTTTGGCAAAGGCGCTTGAAATAGGCGCAGGTGCGCAATCTTAGGATACCCATAAAAACGGTGCACATGTGCAAGAATCTGGGCCTTGTAGGACTCGACATAGAGGGCAGCCCCCGGCGCCACACGCAGGATGAGCGTCGTATTTTGAGCCTGGGACGAATCACATGTCAACTTCTCAGGCACACACATTTTCGCAATTTCTGGCCCAACAATACGGGTCCACGACACAAAGAGGCCTGCGTCTTGTCCCCCGCGGCTTGCAAAGCTATCTTTAAGCGCGCCGCCCATGACCTGACCAAAGGGAGCCAAGCCCCGCGCACTTCTTTTAAAGTTTTTTGACATTTTGCCCTTTTCAGCTTTCACAATGTTTCCTAAAGTACGCCAGGTTTATTCTGGTGCCAAGCCCTCCATGCACGCCCCTCATTCTTACGTGAATGCGCTTATGCCATGGTATGATAGCCAAAGCCGTGACTTGCCATGGCGCCAAAAGGGACAAGACCACGCTGACCCATACGGTGTCTGGGTGAGTGAGATCATGCTCCAACAAACAACCGTTGCGGCCGTTTTGGACTACTACGCGCGCTTTATGGCCCGCTTTCCTAGCGTAGAGCACCTGGCCAGTGCCCCCCTTGAGGACGTACTGCACCAGTGGCAAGGCCTGGGGTACTATAGCCGTGCACGCAATCTCCATAAAGCCGCACAAGTTGTCGTGTCCCAGTATAATGGCGCCTTCCCTGCCTGCGAAAAGAGCCTCCTTGCGCTGCCTGGGGTTGGCCCCTATACGGCCGCAGCCATTGCCAGCATGGCCTACAATATCCCCACCCTGCCCGTGGACGGCAACGTCGCACGCGTCTTTGCCAGGCTTTTCAAGATCGCCACCCCCCTGCCCCAGCTCCTTGGCGAGGTGCGCAGTCGCATGGGCGCCTTCACAGGGCACGGCCCCCACCACGGTGACATTGCCCAGGCCCTTATGGATTTGGGCGCAACCATTTGTACGCCAGCGCGACCCTCTTGTGACGTGTGCCCCTTGCGCGGTCTGTGTCAAGCCTTTGCCGCATCCAACACCCACGCCTACCCCGTTAAAGCGCCTAAGAAGACAACACCCCACAAATGGGCAACAGCCTTCGTCATGCGCAATACACAAGGAGATGTGTATATCCGACAACGCCCCGAGACTGGGTTACTTGCAAGTCTCATGGAGGTCCCCACGACCCCCTGGGACACCCAGGAACCCGGTGAATTTTCCCCGCCCGTGCAAGGGGATTGGCAAAGAATTCCCAAACCTGTCACCCATATTTTTACCCACTTTAAGTTGACGGTTTCCGTTTGGCTGGCCGAGGGAGTGACCCAAGACCCAAACCTCGCTGGCATGTGGACCCCCCTATCGGAGCTCTCCTCCCACGCCTTTCCCACCCTCATGGATAAGATCTTTAAAAGCGCGGGCATAAAGATCAACACTTCTTCTTGACACGGGCCGCGTCCTATGTAAGGATCGGGCCACAATTACGCACGTTTTTAGGAGTCATACCATGGCAAAGGCAAACACCATTAAGATCCGTTTGGTCAGCACAGCTGATACAGGATTCTTTTACGTTACAAAGAAAAATCCTCGTACAATGACTGAGAAGATGACAAAGCGCAAGTACGACCCCGTGGTGCGCAAGCACGTGGAGTTCAAGGAAGCGAAGATTAAGTAACCTCCTCTTACTACCCCTTTTTAAAAAAGCCATACTCCACCGGGTGTGGCTTTTTTTATAGCCGACGTATTTCCTCTCATTTTTTAACTGTTTTTTAATCAGCTTATCTTAGGCTTGCGAGTGAATGCGTCGTTTTAATAAGAGAAAAGGGCTACACAAATGCTCCAGAATGTACCACTTCAAAAGAAGTTAATTGGTTATCTTCTTTTCTTTGGTCTGATTCCAGCCTTGCTGATTTACTCCTCCTTCCTCTACTTCTCAAAGGACATTCGGAAGGATTCCCGGGAGTCTCTTCTTGTGCAAGCCCAGGATATGATTGATGTCATCGATCGCAATCTCTATGAACGCATGGGAGACGTCCAGTCCTTTTCACTCAACGCTCTTTCCCGGGTCCCCAATCAGTGGCACACCCCCATCTTCACCAACACCATCAACGACTACATGGCCCTCTATGGGACATACGACGCCATGCTGGTCATCGACACCCAAGGTGTGATCCAGGCCCAAAACACCGTCGATCCAGATAAAAAACCCATCAAGGGACAAAACCTTGTGGGTCACTCTGTGGCCAATGAAGAGTGGTTTCGCAACGCGCTCGCTGGACAATCGGCCAAGAACAAAGACGGCTCTCCATCGGGCACTTATGCTTCCGGCCCCCTGCGCATGACCATTGCTGACGCCATTAATCGCACCCAAGATTCTTACGGCATGGTCTTTG
>Ga0209794_1002246_pt1 | contig 10777 bp, 9 predicted proteins | sample EBPBio232013_DNA_FD_185869 | JGI IMG/M metagenome (GOLD analysis project Ga0209794, IMG submission 185869) | Wastewater treatment Type I Accumulibacter community from EBPR Bioreactor in Madison, WI, USA - Reactor 1_5/23/2013_ DNA (SPAdes)... | ecosystem: Engineered > Bioreactor > EBPR >... | reverse complement strand
CGGAACGACGCCGGCGGCGAGCAGGTAGCCGACCAGCTTGGCGGTGATGTTGAAATGAGGCCTGGAAATCACGATCCGGTATCGCAGCAGGGATTACTGCCTTGGCTGGTTGAGGGAGGCGGCGTTGACCAGACGGGTGTCGATCAGCATCAGCGCCGGCACGGTGTCGCCCTTGATCAGGCGGCTGGCGAGCAGCACGCCCTGGAAACCCTGCTCGGCCGCCTGCTGGTCGACGGTGACCGCGAGGCGCCCGGCCCGCACTTCGGCGACGGCCTCTTCCAGGGCATCGTAGGAAGCGACCTTGACCTGGCTGCGTTTGGTCTCTTCAAGGTACTTGAGGGCGCCCAGCGCCATCATGTCGTTGGCCGCGAAAAGCAGGCGGATTTCCGGGTGGCGGGCGAACATCTGCTTGGTCACGGCATAGCCTTCGTCGATCTTCCAGTTGGCGCTCTCGCTGGCCACCAGGCGGATGTTCGGGTTGTCGGCAAAGGCGCGACGGGCGCCTTCCATCCGCTGGCGGGCATTGTCGGCGCTGCGGATGCCTTCGAGGATGGCGGCCTGGGTGCCGGCCGGCGCACCCTCGGCGATGAAGGCGGCGGAACGGTAAGCCGATTTTTCGTTATCGACGCTGATGAAAGGAATTTCCTTGCCGCCGGCCTGGCGGATTGCCTCGGCGTCCAGGCGGTTGTCGATGTTGACCAGCTTGATGCCGGCGTCGCTGGCCTTCTTCAGCACCGGCACCAGGCGCTGCGAATCGCCGGGGGCGATGACGATGGCGTCCACGCCGGCGGCGATCAGGTCTTCGACGATCTGGATCTGCTGTTCGATCGAGGTTTCCTGGGCGGCGGTCTTCACCACCAGTTCGATGTTCAGTTCCTGCTCGGCGCGCCGGGCGCCTTTCTCCATCTCGATGAAGAAGGGATTGGTCAGCGTCTTCATCACGAAGCCGACCTTCTTCCGGTCCGGTGCCGGCGTCGTCTGGCTGGCCGGGGCGTTGGCACTGCTGACGGTGGACAGGGAGGGGCCGCTGCTATCGCCACAGGCAACAAGTCCGAAAAATGGCAAAAAAATAGCCAAGTGACGCAATAGTTTCATGATCTATCTTTCTGGCAAAAGTGATACGTTAGCATCAAATAGCTGCCGGTTGGTGGCAGGCATCGGCTCGCGCCCTGCTGCAAATGGCAACAACTGCTCCAGGCTTGAACAGTTTACCTGCGTCACGACGCCGGTAGTACCGCCGCTACAGCCATTGCGCATTGGCACGCCACTTGCAGTCTTGCTCCCCATAACAGCCCTCAGGGCGAGAGTGGAGTGAGACATGAATCCAATGACGGGCTTGGCCGCCATCTTCCTGGCGGCGTTGCTGACTGTCCGGCCCGCGCTGGCCGGGCAGGAAGACGTCGACCCGCTGGGCTCGGCGCGCTGGGGCGACATGCGTTACCTGTTTCCGGAACGGGCGACGCTGCGCTTCGACCCACGGGTCCGCGTGCTGGCGCCGGAAGTCGCCGAGAACCCGATGCAGGTGCCGGTTACCGTGGACGCCAGCGAACTGGGGCCGGTCAGCGAGGTGATGGTGTTCGCCGACTTCAACCCCATCGTCGAGGTGCTGCGCTTTTATCCGCAGGCGGCGCCGGCCTGGCTGGGCTTTCGCATCAAACTGCAGCAGTCGTCGCCGGTAAGGGCGGCGGCGCGTACCGCCGATGGCGTCTGGCACGTCGGCGGTGCCTGGGTGACGACGGTCGGCGGCGGCTGCACCGCGCCTTCGGCCAAGGCCGCGGCGCCGGACTGGCAGGCGCGTCTCAACCAGGTCAGCGGCCGGCAGTGGGATAGCGGAGCACAGGCCGGCCGGGTCCGCCTGCGCATCGAACATCCGATGGACACCGGGCTGGTCGCCGGGATTCCCGCCTTCCACCTGGAGCAGGTCGAGCTGCTGGCCGACGGCCGTTCGCTGATGCGCCTGCAACTGCACGAGCCGGTCAGCGAGAACCCGGTGTTCACCCTCAAGCGCGGCGCCGCCGACGGGCCGGTCGAGGTGCGCGGCCACGACAACAATGGCAATGCCTTCCAGGCGAGGATAGAACCATGAAGCGCTGGTTGCCCCTGGCTTTCCTGGGCGTCGCGCTGGCTGCCGCCGGCGCCGATTTCGACTACCGCCTGCAGGCCGCGCGCGTCGCCGACGACGTCCATGTCTTCGTCGGCAAGACCGAGGATTTCACCCCGGCCAACGGCGGCAATATCGTCAACACCGGCTTCATCGTCGCTCCCGGCGGCATCGTCGTCATCGACAGCGGCCCGTCGCGCCGCTACGGCGAGCAGATGCGGCGGGCGATTGCCGCGGTGGATGGGCGGCCGCTGGCGCTGGTCATCAACACTCACCATCACCCCGACCATTTCCTTGGCAACCAGGCTTACGCCGATGTGCCGCTGGCGGCGCTGCCCGCCACCATCGAAGGTATCGCCAGCGACGGCAATGCATTTGCCGAGAATCTCTACCGCCTGACCGGTGACTGGATGCAGGGAACCGAGGTGCTCGTGCCCAAGCGGGCGCTGGCCGGCGGCCGCCAGGAGATCGCCGGGCGCCGCCTGCGCCTGCTGGCACTCGACGGCCACACCGGTGCCGACCTGGCGATCTACGACGAGGCGAGCGGCGTGTTGTTCACCGGCGACCTCGGCTTCTTCGGCCGGGCGCCGACGACGCCGCACGCCGACGTCGGCCGCTGGCTGGCGGCGCTCGACACGCTGGAGGCGATCACCCGCGAGCCAGGTTTCCGCGCCGTCGTCCCCGGGCACGGCCCGGTGGCGCGCGATGCGGCGCCGCTGCGCCAGACCCGCGCCTGGTTGAACTGGCTGCAGATGGCGCTGCGCCGCTCGGCGGAAAGCGGACTGGACATGAACGAGACGATGGCCCAGCCGCTGCCCGCCGAGTTCGCCGGTCTGCCGGTGGCGGCCAGCGAATACCGGCGCTCGGTCGGCCACCTGTTCCCGGCCATCGAACGGGAGGCGCTCGGTGCGCCGCGCTGAGCCGGGCCTGCGCTGGCCGCCGCTGCCGCTGCACACCCGCATCAGCCTGGTTCTCACCGGGCTGGCCGCCAGCCTGTGCGCGATTCTCGTCGGTCTCTGGCTGCACGGCGCACGGCAGGCCATCCACGAGGAAATCGAGGCCGCCAACCGGGTTTCCGGGCAGTGGCTGGCGGCGCTTGTGCAGCGTCTGCCGGCGCAGGCCGACGAACTGCAGGCGGCGATTGCGCCGCTTGGCCGCATCCGCGCCAACGAACTGCAATTGGTCGACGCCGACGGTCGCCTGCGTTACCGCTCGCCGCCGCCGACCTACAAGGCCGGGCGGCAGGCGCCGGACTGGTTTGCCGCGCTGTTGCGGCCGCAGATTGCGCCGCGCGTGCTGGCCGTCGGCGAGTTGCGCCTGTTGGTGGTGCCCGATGCGTCGCGCGCCCTGATCGATGCCTGGGACGAGCTTTGCACTCTGGCCGGCTGGGCGCTGGGCCTGCTCGGCCTGCTCTTTTTCGTCGTCCGCCGCGCGCTCGACCGCGCGCTGCAGCCGCTGGACGAAGTGATGCGGGCGCTGGAGCGGATCGGTTACGGCCGCTTCGACCTCCGGCTGCCGCTGTTCCGGGTGCCCGAGCTGGACCGCCTGGCCGGCGCTTTCAATGGCATGGCCGACCGGTTGCGGGCGGCGGTCGACGACAACGTCCGCCTGGAAACCGAGCGCGAACTGGCGGATCGCATCCAGTCCCGGCTGGAGGAAGAGCGGCGGCAGATTGCCCGCGAACTGCACGACGAGATGGCCCAGGGCATCACCGCCGTGCGTGCGCTCGCCGGCGCGGTCATTCAGCGCACGGCCGAGCAGCCGGCGGCGCAGGCGCCGGCACAGCATATCCTGGCCGTCACCGGCGAGTTGCAGGACGGCGTCCGCCGCATCCTGCACCGCCTGCGGCCGCTGCCCGGGGGCACCCTGGCGGCGCGCCTGAACGACTATTGCGCCAGTTGGCGGCGTCAGCACGAGACGGTGGCGTTGCGGCTGAATTGCCAGCTCGATGGTTTCGAGCCTGCCGTGGCCGCCGCTGCCGCCCTGCGCATCGTTCAGGAGGGGTTGACCAACGTGGCCCGCCACGCTGGCGCCAGTCAGGCCGAATTGAGCGTCAGCGGTGTGGACGGCGTCCTCCAGATCACCTTGATCGACAATGGCCGCGGGGCGGGCGGGCCGTCTGCCGCCGCCGGTTGCGGCCTCGGCCTGCGCGGCATGCGCGAGCGGGTGGCCGAGCTCGGCGGCAGCCTGCGTTTCCTGACCCCGGCAGGCGGCGGCTTCGGCCTGATCGCGTCGCTGCCGCTGACTACCCTGGAGCAAGCATGAATCCTTCCCTGAATGGCACCCGCGTCCTGCTGGCCGACGATCACGCGGTGGTCCGCCTCGGCTTCCGCTTGCTACTCGAAGGCGCCGGGGCGGTGGTGGTCGGCGAGGCGGCAGACGGCGACAGCGCGCTGCGCCTGCATGCCGAAACGGCGCCCGACCTGCTGGTGATGGACGTTTCGATGCCGGGCGGCGGCGGCCTGGCGGCGCTCGAACGGCTGCGTGCCCGCGACCCGGCGGCGCGCATCCTGATGCTGTCGGCGCATCACGACGAGGTGGTGCCGGTGCGCGCGCTGCGCCTGGGCGCCAACGGCTACCTGTGCAAGCGCAGCGAGCCGGCCGAGTTCCTGCGCGCCGTCGCCCAGGTGGCGGCCGGGCGCCGCTATCTCGACCCGGAACTGGCGCAGCAGGTGGCGCTGGCCCAGCTTTCCGGCGCGGCGCAGCCGCTGGAAGCGCTGACCGAGAAGGAACTGGCGGTTTTCCTCAAACTCGCCGCCGGGCAGACGGTCAACGATGTGGCCGGCGACTTCCACGTCAGCCCGAGTACGGTCGGTACCCATCTCTACCACATCAAGCAGAAGCTGAACCTGCGCAACCCGGCCGAGATCACCCTGCTGGCGGTGCGCAACGGTTTGATCGAAGCCTGAGGCGCGAATCATGATTTTCATGAGGGCGCACTGGCGATACTCGGGATGGCGGGACCCCGGCGTTTGCCGACAATGGACCGGTCACCGGCGGTAATCGTCCGCCCAGCCAACGCCAAGGAGAATCTCATGAACTGCCGCCCGACCCCCATCGCCGCCTGCCTGGCCGTCGCCTTTGCCGTGCCGGCGCTCGCCGAGGAAGCCGTCCGCCTCGATCCGGTGGTCGTTACCGGCAGCCGTGTCGAACAGAACACCTTCGACCTGCCGGCGGCGATCGACGTCGTCGACGCGGCGGGCATCGGCGCCGCCCAGTTGCGGGTCAATGCTTCGGAAGCACTGGCAGCGGTGCCCGGCATCGTCGTCCAGAACCGCCAGAATTACGCCCAGGATCTGCAGATTTCCTCGCGCGGTTTCGGCGCCCGCACCGCCTTCGGGGTGCGCGGCATCCGCCTGATCGCCGACGGCATCCCGGCGTCGATGCCGGACGGGCAGGGGCAGGCGGCGACTTTCAACCTCGACCGCGCCGAACGCATCGAGGTCATGCGCGGCCCCTTGTCCTCGGTCTACGGCAACGCGGCGGGCGGGGTAATCCAGGTATTCACGCCGGACGGCAAGGGCCGGCCGACGGTGGAAGGGCGCTTTGTCGCCGGCAGCTACGGCACATGGAAGAGCGATCTGTCCAGCCAGGGCGAGGTCGGCGGTCTGTCCTACGTGGTCGATGCCTCGCGTTTCGTTTCCGATGGCTACCGCGACCAGAGCGAAGTCCGCCGCGATCAGGGCATGGTCAAGCTTGCGCTATCGCCGACCACCGACGGGCGGCTGACCCTGGTCGCCAGCAGTTTCCGCCAGGTCGCCGACGATCCGCTCGGGCTCGACTGGGCCAGCTACAGCCGGCGGCCGGAAGGGGTGGCCCCGGTCGCCGAGACTTTCGACACGCGCAAGCGGATCAGCCAGCAGCAGGGCGGGCTCAATTACGAGCACCGCTTCGGCGAGCATACCCTGCAGCTGTCGACCTATACCGGCGAGCGTTCGGTCATCCAGTACCAGTCGATTCCGGTCGGTCCCCAGGCCAACCCGCGTCATTCCGGCGGGGTGATCGATTTCGAGCGCAGCTATGCCGGCGCTTCGGCGCGCTGGATCGCCCGCAATCGCGTGGCCGGTGGCCGGTTGACGACGACTTTCGGTGCCGATTACGAGCGCTCGGTCGACGAGCGCCAGGGCTTCGAGAACTTCATCGGCACCAGGCTCGGCGTCAAGGGACGGCTGCGGCGCGACGAAACCGACCGGGTCGCGGCCAGTGGTTTCTACGTGCAAAGCCAGTGGCAGGGCGAGCGCTGGAATTTCAGCGGCGGCCTGCGCCACAGCCGGGTCGGTTTCAAGGTCAGCGACCATTACATCGTGGCCGGCAACGGCAACGACAGCGGCTCGGTCGATTACAAGAAGACGACGCCGACCCTGGCGGCGATGTACGCGCTAACGCCGACGATCAACGTCTACGCCAGCGTCGCCCGCGGTTTCGAGACGCCGTCGCTCAACGAACTCTTCTATTCCGGGCCGGGGGCGAGCTTCAGCTTCAATCTCAAGCCGGCCACCAGCACCCATCTGGAAGCCGGGGTCAAGGCCATGCTCGGTGACAACGCGCGGATCGACGTGGCCCTGTTCGAGGTGCGGACCAAGGACGAACTGGTGGTGGCCAGTGCCATCGGCGGCCGCACCAGCTTCACCAACGCCGGCCGCACCTTGCGTCGCGGTATCGAGGCGGCGCTGGACCTGCGCTGGGCCGGTGGCTTCTCCGGCCGGCTGGCTTACACCGGACTGCGGGCCGAGTTCGACGACGCCTACGTGAGCAACGGCGCCCTGGTTGCCGCCGGCAACCGCCTGCCGGGTGTGCCCGGCTCGCAGTTGTTCGGCGAACTGGCGTGGAAGCATGCGGCCAGCGGCTTCCAGGCAGCGGTCGAGACGGTGGCGCGGAGCAGCGTCGAGGTCAACGACACCAATTCCGCGCGTAGTGCGCCGGGTTACGCGGTGGCCAACCTGCGTATGGGCCTCGAACGCGAGTTCGGCCGCTATTCGCTCGGCGGTTTCGTCCGGGTCGATAACCTGTTCGACCGCCAGTACGTCGGTTCGGTGATCGTCGGCGACGGCAACGGTCGTTTCTACGAATCGGCCCCCGGCCGCAACTGGCTGGCCGGGGTGAGCCTGAAGCACCGCTTCTGAGCGCGGCTCAGACGACGCCCTGGGCCAGCATCGCGTCGGCGACCTTGACGAAGCCGGCGATGTTGGCGCCATCGACGTAGCTGACCTTGCCGGCGGCGTTGCGCCCGTAGCGCAGGCAGGTTTCGTGGATGTCGATCATGATCTGGTGCAGGCGGGCATCGACTTCCTCGCGCGGCCACGACAGGCGCATCGCGTTCTGGCTCATTTCCAGGCCCGAGGTGGCGACGCCGCCGGCGTTGCTGGCCTTGCCCGGGGCGTAGAGCACCTCGCTCCGTTCGAACAGTTTCACTGCTTCGGCGGTCGATGGCATGTTGGCGCCTTCGGCGACGCAGAGCACGCCGTTGTCGATCAGCATGCGCGCATCGCCGGCGTCGAGTTCGTTCTGCGTCGCGCAGGGCAGGGCGACGTCGACCGGGATGTGCCAGGGACGGACGCCGGGCAGGAAGCTGGCACCGACGCGGCCGGCGTAATCGCTGACGCGGCCGTAGAGGTGGTTCTTGACCTCCATCAGTTCGGCCAGCTTTTCGGCGGTGAAGCCTTCCTCGTCGAGAATGGTGCCGCTGGAGTCGGACACGGTGACCACCTTGGCGCCGAGCGCCATGGCCTTTTCAACGGCATACTGGGCGACGTTGCCGGCGCCGGAAACGCTGACGCGCAGGCCGTCGAAACTGCGGCCGCGCTGCTTGAGCATTTCCTCGGCGAAATAGACGGTACCGTAGCCGGTCGCTTCCGGGCGGATCAGCGAGCCGCCGAAGCTCAGGCCCTTGCCGGTGAATACGCAGTCGGCGCGGTTGGATAGCTTCTTCATCATGCCGGCCATGAAGCCGACCTCGCGGCCGCCGACGCCGATGTCGCCGGCCGGCACGTCGGTGTCGCTGCCGATGTGGCGGAACAGTTCGCTGACGAAGGCCTGGCAGAAGCGCATTACCTCACCCGGGCTGCGGCCTTTCGGGTCGAAGTCGGAACCGCCCTTGCCGCCACCCATCGGCAGCGTGGTCAGGGCGTTCTTGAAAGTCTGCTCGAAGGCGAGGAACTTGAGGATCGACAGGTTGACCGAGGGATGGAAACGGATGCCGCCCTTGTAAGGACCGATCGCCGACGAGTGCTGGATGCGGTAGCCGCGATTGACCTGGACCTCGCCGTGATCATCGACCCAGGAAACGCGGAACATCAGCACGCGTTCCGGCTCGACCAGGCGGTCGAGCAGGCCGTGTTCGGCGTATCTGGGGTGTTGCTGGATGAAGGGCCAGAGGCTTTCGATGACTTCATCGACCGCCTGGTGGAACTCGGGTTGCCCGGGGTTTCGTGCGGCAACATGTTGGGTGAAGTCATGGAACGAGGTGTAGCGCACGATCGGGTCTCCCTTTAAGTGATCAATGTCCTGGTTTTTTTCCTGGCTGGATGACTTCGACGACAGTCAGCTTGCGGGTGCTGCCGCCGGGGAAATCCCAGTCGATCTGATGGCCGACGGCGAGCCCGATCAGGGCGGCACCGACCGGCGCGAATACGGATACCTTGCCGGCCGAGGCGGCGGCTTCGTCGGGGAAAACGATTTCGACTTCGCGGCTGTTGCCGGTCTCCAGCTCGGTATAGCGGACGCGCGAGCCCATGGTGACCACGTCAGGACGCATTGATTCGTCCTTGACAACAATGGCGCGCTCCAATTCGGCGCGCAGATCTTCCGGAGGTCGAATGGCCATCAATCTGGCGAAGTCGGATTCGCCAATGATTAGATTAGTGTGTTGCATTTAAAATGTTTTTTCTTTTTTGATGCCCGTTTGGCATGGCATGTTTTCCGACACGGCATCTTAGGACGACACGGCGCGCTTGATAAGCCGGCGAGTTTGAATAAAACTGTTTCCAATTTGGAAACAGTTGACGCGCCATGCACGATATCAATGACATGTTGCTTTTTGCCCAGGTGGTGAAAGCGCGCAGTTTTTCCGGCGCCGCTGCGCGGCTGGGGATTTCGAAGTCGCGGGTGAGCAAGTCGGTGGCCCGCCTGGAAGCGGTGCTCGGTGTGCGCCTGCTGCAGCGGAGCACGCGCCGGCTCAGCCTGACCGAGGTCGGCGAAGCCTATTTCGAGCATTGCGAGCGCATCCTCGACGAGCTCGGCCGGGCCGACAACACCATTGCCAGCCTGCACCAGACGCCGCGCGGCAAGCTGCGCTTCAGCGCGCCGGTGGCTTTCAGCACCTTGCACGTGGCGCCGGCGCTGGCCGACTTCATGCTGCAATACCCCGAGCTGACGGTGGACATGAACATCAGCGACCGTCTGGTTGACCTGGTGGACGAGGGCTACGACCTGGCCTTGCGCATCACCCCCGAGCCGGGCGGCAACCTGGTCGCCCGCCGCCTGGCGCCGATCCGCCGGAAAATCTGCGCCAGTCCGGCCTATCTGGCGCGCTGGGGGTTGCCCGAGAAGCCGACGGATCTGGCCGCGCACAACTGCCTCGACTACACCTATCTGACGACCCAGGGCTTCTGGCACCTGGGCGGGCCCGAGGGCGATATTTCGGTGCCGGTTTCCGGCAGTCTGCGCATCAACGACGACGAGGCGCTGTCGCAGGCGGTGCTCGGCGGCCTGGGGCTGGCCCTGCTGCCGACTTTCATCATCGGCAGCGAACTGCAGTCGGGGCGGCTGGTCGAAGTGCTGCCGGGGTATGTCCCGGTCGAACGTTTCATTTACGCGGTGCATCTGCCGAACCGCCATTTGCCCTTGAAAGTCCGGGTGTTTATCGACTTCCTGCGGCAGCGCTTCGGCGACGAGCCGTACTGGGATCAGCCCGGCGAACGTCTGTGGCTGGGCCTCAGCCCGCAGGAGAGAGAACGATGATGCGCCTTTCGATCTTGTTGTTGTGCCTGTTCTGCCCGGCGCTGCCGGCGCTTGCCGAGGAGGCCCCGCTGCGCAGCGAGCGCGAGACTTTCCGGGTCAAGGTGGTCACCGCCGGCCTGGAAAATCCCTGGGGACTGGCTTTCCTGCCCGACGGGCGGATGCTGGTCAGCGAACGGCCGGGACGGTTGCGCGTCGTTGCCGCCGACGGCCGGCTCGATCCGCGCCCGGTCGCCGGCGTGCCGGCGGTGGCGGCGCGCGGTCAGGGCGGCTTGCTCGATGTCGCGCTGCACCCGGCGTTTGCCGACAACGGCTGGGTTTATCTGAGTTACGCGGGGGCCGGCGAGGGCGGCGTCGGTACCGAGGTGGCGCGCGGGCGCTGGGTGTCGGATGCTGCCGGGAATCGTCTTGAGGCGCTGCAGGTGATCTACCGGCAAGCGCCGAAATCGAGCGGCGGTCAGCATTTCGGGTCGCGTCTGGTGTTCGGTCGGGACGGTTTGCTCTACATCAGCCAGGGCGATCGCGGCGAGATGGCGCGGGCGCAGCGGCTCGACGACCTGGCTGGAAAGCTCGTCCGGGTGCACGACGACGGGCGGGTTCCGGCCGACAATCCCTGGCAAGGCGTGGCCGGTGCCCGGCCCGAAATCTTCAGCGTCGGTCACCGCAACATCCAGGGGGCAGCACTGCACCCGCTCAGCGGCGCCCTATGGACCCACGAGC
>Ga0209794_1002245_pt1 | contig 10779 bp, 7 predicted proteins | sample EBPBio232013_DNA_FD_185869 | JGI IMG/M metagenome (GOLD analysis project Ga0209794, IMG submission 185869) | Wastewater treatment Type I Accumulibacter community from EBPR Bioreactor in Madison, WI, USA - Reactor 1_5/23/2013_ DNA (SPAdes)... | ecosystem: Engineered > Bioreactor > EBPR >... | reverse complement strand
ATAGGCTAATTTCTGTCGTTGTGCGCGCCCGGATGAGTGATATGATGAAAGAGGAGGCAATGACATAAGTGGACACGGTTCTAGCGTAAAATGGTGAGCGACTCTTTTTTTCTACAACAGCTTAAGTCATGTGACCTTTTTCACGGGCTGTCTGCGCATGAGATTACGGAGCTATACGCCTTTATGACCACCGTGCATATCAAGGCGGGAGACGTCTTGGTGCTCCTCGGGGATCCTTCAGATAGCTTGCATGTTCTTTTAAGTGGCCGTCTCATTGTAAAAAATGCCCTTGGTCAGGCAGTGGGTCAAATTAGCCGAGGCCAGACCGTGGGTGAGATGGGACTCATCACCCAAGAGCCGCGCTCGGCAACGGTGATAGCCCTGCGCGATTCGCTTCTTTTGCAGCTGGATAGTGCACACTTCATGGAGGTTTGCCGTAAGCACCCAAGTGTTCTCTTGGAGGTTGCCAAAACCATCACAAGACGCTTGCAGCGCACCCTCCAGGCAAAGCAAAATTACAGCAATGCCTCCAATATTGTGATTTTCCCAGCGCACCGCGGCGTTAACGTTGGACTTTTCATGGATAAGTTGTCTTCCAGGTTTAATCAGCAATTTCGGTACCGTACCATCGCTCATCAGGATTTTCCAAAAAATATCACAACAAACGATCTGCACGGCGCCATCCAAGAGATAGAAAACAATCACGATTATTTGTTTTATGAGGCGGGGGACGACAAGAAATGGCGTGAGTTTTGCTTAGACCGTGCGGACCATATTTATGTGCTTGCTGATGCCTCTCATCTAGGCGGATTTGATCCTGATTTGCTTGACACCATTAAGGGTGTGCAAAGTGATATTAAGAAAATGTTGGTGCTGCTCCACGACGGGTGGGGTCCTCCCACAAATACCCAGGACTGGCTCGATCGCTTGTCTTTTTCTCAGCACCATCATGTTTGTTGGCACGAGCAGGGGGACTTTGACCGCTTGTTGCGTTTTGTGAGTGGGTCGGCCGTGGGCCTTGTGCTGGGGGGAGGCGGGACACGCTCCTGGGCCCATGCGGGCGTGATTAAATATTTGTTTGAGAATAATATCACCGTTGACGCATGCGCGGGCACCAGTGCGGGTGCCATTAGCGCAGCCCTCATGCTGGCGGCGCGCGATCTACAAGACTTTCTGGATATGTCGAATTTGCTATCCAGGTCCATGCGGTTTAATGAGTATACCATTCCCTTGGCGTCTCTTTTGAGCTCCAAGAGCTTTACCCACGCCCTGCAGACCATTTTTGGGACAACGAAGGTTGAAGACCTGAGGACAAGGCTTTTTTGTGTGGCGGCCGACCTTGTGAGTGTGTCCGAGGTCGTCATTAGTCGGGGTCTTGTTTGGCGCTGTCTGCGCGCAACAGCGGCGATTCCCGGCATTTATCCCCCGGTCCATGATGGAGACCGCCTTCTTATTGATGGAGGAGTGGTGAATAACCTGCCTGTTGATGTGATGAAGGATTACTTTGACGGCGCGGGACAGGTAATTGCCGTGGATATTTCAGAGGTAGACGCCCATGAGGTGGCTTATAACTATCCCCTTGATTTGAACTGGCGGTGGATTCTGCGTCACAAAATTTTCTCAAGGCGCTCTGACTTTCATCTGCCTCCCCTTGCGGGCACACTGATGAAGGGCATGGTTTTAGCCTCGGATCTGAAGTCTTTTCGCAATATTAAGCTGAGCACCGTTGCCATTCGTCCTGTTTTATCCGGATACGGGCTTTTGGATTTCTCCAAGAAAGATGAGTTGTTGGCCATTGGGCACGCGGCTGCGGCGGAGTCCTTGAAGGACTGGCCAAAGGTTTAGACCGTTTCCTTTTTCAAGATAAAAAGCTCGCCTCTTGCCTGCAAATGTGTATGATACCCAGAAAGTTTATAATAAGAGGGGAAAAAACACATGCGCTCAATTATTCTTGATTGTGATCCCGGTGGAGATGATGCAGTCGCCCTTTTGATGGCCCTATCTGCGCCTAATATTTTGGAACTTAAAGGCGTGACAACCATTTCCGGAAATGCGTCCCTTGAGTGGATCCATACAAATGCCCGCAAGGTTTGTGAGCTGGCAGGTCGACGCGACGTGCGGGTTTTTGCGGGATGCTCCAGCGCCCTTTTGCGCCCAGCCGTGAATGCAAGCTTTTGCCACGGCAATGACGGCCTTGCCGGGGCAAGTCTTCCCATGCCCACCATGCCGCTGGAAAAACAACACGCGGTAGATTTCTTGATCCAAAGTTTAGAAGAGGCGAAGGAGCCTTTGACGCTCGCCATGACGGCGCCCATCACAAACTTGGCCGTTGCCCTATGTAAAGCCCCCCATATCGCGGATCTTATCAAGGAAGTGGTGTGGATGGGTGGAGCCATTGGTACAGGTAACATTACGCCAGCGGCTGAGTTTAACGCCTATGTGGACCCACATGCGCTCGCCGTTGTGCTTTCGCGCAAAGTGCCCCTGCGCATGATTGGCCTTCATATTACACATCAGGTGACCACAAGCACCCCTTGGATGGCCAGGCTGCGCGCCCAGGGGACGAATGTCGCCCGGCAAGTTGCGGGCATTCTTGAGGTGGAGGCGGAGGCTGACAAGGCCCGCTATAACCTCGGGGGACGCGCCATCCATGATGCGTGTGTGATCGCAAGCCTCCTAAGGCCTGAGCTCTTTACATGGGCGCCGGCAAGTATTTCTGTGTCCACGGAAGACAATGCGTCTCTCGGGGCGACCCTTGTGAGCACATACCCTTGCCACCTTGATGAAGCGCCCCACGCTTACGTTGCTACCCAGGTGGACGCCCACGGTGTGCTGGAGCTCATTTTGTCCTGCATGGCCTTTTACCGCCAGGAGGATCAAAAACAAGTGGTGGGTTTTTAGAAGGCTCCCCAAAGGAGCCACCGACTTTATAACGGTTTAGTAACGCAGATCTACATATGAAAAGGGCTCCTTTCGGGGCCCTTTTTTGTAGGTATTCGTCTCTAGTTTGAGCCCAGTAAGAGGGTGCCATTTGTGATGGACGCACTGGGAAAAACAGCTGACGCAGGCAACATCTGGAAATCGCTCCTAAGCGCTGTGATATTATTGTACTGCGGGCTCGTGGGGTCAAGACACCATGAATGTGTCAGTTGCGATAAAGCTCGCCCTGCGCTAACGCTACCTAAGGCAAATGCCTCACCATAGTGGACCATTGCCTCATCGCGTTCTCTAACCATATGGAACTGGGTGGGAGAAATAACCGCTAAGTAGGGGGTATCATATAGACGCGCAAGGTGCCTATGCGCTCGTGCCTTCTCTTCCTTTGAGGCGGAGGCATTTGTGATGACGGCCTTGTAGCATCCGATTGCTTGCCAACGATAGTTCGTGTACGCCGTATTTTTTTGCGTCTTATAATAATCCCCAAGTCTGATCAGCTGCATTGGTGTCGCGCGGCCATCTTCGAGGTTGCGCTCATAAAGCGCCTCCAGGGTGCCACTTGACGTCGTGCGGCCTCTTTCAAGCCACGCAATTGCTTCGTCGCGCAAAGCAGACAGGCGCCACGCCCGGTGAAAGGGAAGCATATCTAAAGCAAAGGTAAGGTAAGAGGGGGCCACGTGCTCACCCTCGGCCACAAAGGCCCCGTAGGCGGCGCACGCTTCAGGAAGGCCAGCTTCAGCGGCTGCACGCATGTGTTTGGCGGCTTGATAGAGATCTCCTTCCTTTTGGAAGGCGCGACCAAGGGCGTAGGAGACTTGCGGGTGCCGCTTAACGATCAACGCGCCGTGGTTTGCGACCTTTTGCATAAGGGACTTTTCCTGCGCATGCAGCTCGGCAATGAAGTCATTCTTGCGTAAATCGCGGCGAATAATGCTGGGATGATAAGACGTGCCTTTGAGCGTTGGATCTGCGCCGTAGAGAAGTGCGCGCACACGAAGAACGTCTTGTCCAACGCGCATGCCCCCTCCCCACCCACGTGGCTCACCTGCGGCGATGGCTGGGTTATCGTAAAGAGACTCGGGCAACATGGCATTAAAATCGGCCCCCTTTGCGGCCAGCAAATCAATAATATCAAGGCGATCTTCACGGGGAACGTGAGGATTGAAAACAGGATGCTCAGGGTCAATGGCCTGACCCATGGGATGAACCGGCTGGCGGTATCCCCAGGATGTGTGCTTTAAATCGTTTATGTTATCAATGGGTTCTAACCAACGCGCCACGAGATCCTTCTGGCCCAAAGAAACTGCTAGGGCTAGAGGCGTTGTTTTCTCCACATTGAGGCGATTTCCGCCATCAGCCGTTGGACACACATAATAATGGTCGCACACCTCCCCTTGAAAGTCAGAAAGCAAAAAGGAGCTTTGTGTTTGTGGACTATAGGTTTCAACCAACTCTGTATCCAGCAAGTGCGCCACAATGGCCGCTTGGTCTTCGCGTGTATCGGCGCTCGTAAAAAGCCCATCCACAGAACGCAAAAAGCCCAAGTAGGCACAAAGCGCTTTGTCTGTTTGGGATACTTCTTCGCTCAACTTCGTGCACTCTGGCACGCTGGCAGGAGCTGAGATCGTTATGAGTGATGTCAGTAAAAGTGTTTGTAAACCGTGGCGCAACGTCATGGGGTCCCCTTTTATGATTATGGGTTGCAGATGAAGTCTTTTATCAGCGAGATGACAGTATGTCAACACGAAGAAATTTTAAGAAAATCATAGCCTTTAAATGAGTCATGTCTAGAAATCGTTCACTGCAAACGCACCTATGTTAAACAAGAAGGGTCCCCATTTGCCCTCTTCTTGGGTGTTAGCGCAGACCCCAGGGCAGGGCCTCGTTGTGTTCGCGTAAGGTGCTCATATGGGTGAGGAGCTTGACAGCACCAGCGCGCCCCGCAAGTGATGCGTCCCTTCGTAGCTGGTCAGGGATGCGCCATGGGCCAGAGGTGCAAGGGCTTCCATCCCTTGCCCATAAAATTAAACTATTCTCGTGATGGGATGTGGCAAAAAAGAAGGGCCCCAAAAAGGGACCCCGAAGGTGTTCGTTTTAAGGAGAATAAAAGTTAGGCGACTTGTGCCAGCGCCTCTTCCACACGTGCGGCTGCTGCGTCTTCATCGATGGATTCAATGAGGGCAATTTCAGCGCACAAACGCTCAAGGGCGCTGCGGTAAATTTGACGCTCGCTATAGGACTGCTCACCGCGGTCGTCCTTGGCGCGGTAAAGCTCGCTTAAAACTTCTGCCACACAGGTCAAATCACCTGAGTTAATCTTCAGCTCATATTCTTGGGCACGTCTTGCCCATACGCCCTTCTTGGCGCGGATGCGGCGTGCCAGGGTGGCAAAAGCCCTTTCCATGTCTTCTTTGGAGCCAAGGCGACGCAGACCTGAGGTCTTTGCCTTGGCCATGGGGACCCGCAATGTCATGCGTGTTTTATCGAAAGTAATCACGAGCACCTTCAGTTCGCAGCCTGCAACCTGTTGCATTTCAACGGATTCCAAGCGTCCCACCCCATGGGTTGGGTAAACAACGAACTCACCACCACTCAATGCCTCAACACCTGACATCATGCCAATTCCCCTCCTTTAAAGACCCCTTCATTTGAACAGTTTCATTTCTAAAAGTCAACTTTTTTTACATTTTGTTAGTAAATCATTAAGATTTTTATTGAAATTAGCCTTCTCGTGACTTATTGGAAAAAATAGAGGCCCGCACTTTATGCGTGGCATGACTTTTTTTGTGAAGTGAGCAATTCCATGCGTCGTTTAATGGCTTATATGATGATCGGTGCGCACGTACTCGCGCATGTCCCGTGTTACGGCACGTCAATGTCCTCAGCTGAGATGGAGCAAATTCAAAGCCGCCTTCCACGTGCTCACACAGCGCCAAGTGCTGTGGCGCCCCAGGGAAGTTTCTTTACCCGCTACGAGGAGCTCTTGGAGATGCATAGATGAGAACGCGCGCCTCATTGGGGAGCTGGATACCTTGCGAAATGCAGCTCAGAGTCGTGTGGACGCGCAAGAAACCCAGGAGAGGCTTCAACTTGAAGAGCGCTTACGTGACGTAAGGGCACGCTTTAATGAAAGCGAATGCGCAAATGCGTCTTTACACCAAGAGAACCGTTTGCTCACAAGTCACCTTGAGAAAGAACAAAAAGCACGTGCACGCGACGCGCTGCGCATGCGTGAGCGCTCCCAGCAATATGAGCAAACGCTCCACCAGATGGGACAAGAAAACGCGCGTCTCGACGCAGAAAATAGTGCGCTGAGAAAGAGTGTGAATCAACAAGAGCGGCGCGACGCGGACGCAGCTGCGCGCATAGCGGCCCTTGAGCACGCGCTGAGTAAAAAGCGCGGAAAACCTGCCACCTCTGCCCTTGCGGCCGGACGTTTGGCAGAGCAAGCCCGTCAGATTCAAGTTTTGGAAGAGATGCTTGAGTCAACGCGGGATCAAATGCGTTCCGTGGAGGTTGCAGGAAACGTCCAAGTGGCGAGAAACCGTGATCTGGTCCGTGAGTATGAGGCCCTCCAGCAAAACAATGAAATTCTGCGTCAGGACATTGTGCGCTTGCAGGAAGAAAGGGACCTCGCTCAAGTTCCGGCCCCCCAAGGCCCAAGTCTGGCCGATGAGCTCGCAGCCATTGGTGAAGGTGCGTTTACCGCGCCTTCAAACCAAGCTCCTCTTTTTTGCGAACCTGCGTCTGTGGACAGCATTGATGGGGTTTCATTGCAACAAGCCCAGAACATTGTTGAGCAAATAGGCCAAGGGCTTGATGAGGAAAGCGCTCAGCGTTTGCGCGCACACCTAGCGCCCCTATGTCAGATCATGAACCAGACGGAAGCAGAGCGGCGCATGGCCCAAGAGGAGTTGGTTGAAGCAAGGGCGCTGCACCAGGAAGAAGTGGCCTCTTTGGTAGAGCGTGCGCGGGTGCAAGAGGAGGCGTTGGAAGCGCAGGCACAGAGCTTGGCACAAGAACGTCAAGTGAACCGGGTAAGCGAAGACGCGCGTGAGCGCATACGTGTGGCCCTTGAAGAGGAGCAAGCTCAAACCACAGAACTGCGCCGGGAGATTGCGGTAGCGTCAGCACGCATCCGTGAACTTGAGGCGCAAAATGCGCAACACCAAGAGGAGCTGCGCGAGGCCCGTGACGCCCATGGGGGAGCGCAAGCTCAACTTGAGAGCACTACGCGCGCTCTGAGCGCAAGTGTGTCAGATCACGAGGAAACCCAGAGACTCTTGGAGGCATCCCGAAGGGCTCTGGTGGCTTCTCAACATGAGGTTACGCAAGCACGAGACGATTTCGCAGCGGAGCAAGGCGCCCACGGGGAGACACAGGGTCATTTGGTCACCGCGCAACGTGATTTGGCAGCAGAGCAAGGCTCTCACGCCAACACACACAGACTTTTAGAGGACGCGCAACAGGAAGCCGGTGCGGCGCGAGATGACTTTGCAGCTGAGCAGAGGGCGCATGGAATGACCCGGGGGTATCTCGCCACTGCACAAAGCGATTTGGCCGCAGAGCAAAGGGCTCACGCGGCAACGCAAGGTCTTCTTGCCACAGAGCAAATGGATCACGGGGCAACGCAGGGTCTTTTGGTGACCGCACGGGATGATTTTGCAGCTGAGCAAAGGGACCATGGAGCTACCCGCGGACTTCTCGCCACTGCACGGGATGACTTGGTTGCGGAGCAAGGTGCTCACGCGGGGACCCAGGCGCTCTTGGTAGCCTCGCAGGCTGATTTAGTGGCAGCACGGCAAGCACATCATCTGGCGCAAAGTCAGGGGGCCGTCCATTTGGGAACGGCCAATCGTCTCCAGGGGGCGCTAGCAGGGTTGCAAGCCCAGCACGCCGCATTGGGAGAAACCTTTCACACACATCTCAGCGAGTCACAGGTACAGAGTACGGCCCAGGTGAATCTGCAGCACTATGTGAGCGCCTTGGAGGCCACTCTAGCGCGCGCCCGCCAGGAGCTTGCTGACGCACAAAACGACAGGCAGCGTCTCGCTCAGGAAGTGCAGGCTCTACGCCGGGCACTCGGGGGCCTTAGTCACGGTCCGAAAAAACCGGTGATCGCCGCGCAAACACACCGCGCACCAGAAAGCCACCTTGACCGTTTGAGCCGTGCTCTTTCGTCCTTTGTGAAAACCCCGGCGGCGCGCACCAAAGGCACGCCCACCAAGTCCCACGGGCCGTCCGTGAAGGGGTCAAAGAAAGAGGTGCCAAGCCCTGCTGTCACGCAAAGCGCTTAAGACGCGCGGGCTTGGGACTGAGTCTGAGGGGTCGCTTCTGTCTTGCCTGTCACAAGGTTTGCAAGAAGGGCAATGAGTGCGTTGCTTTCATTCAGACATGGGACATAGGTAAAGTGGGTGCCGCCGGCCGCAAGAAAAACTTCGCGGTAGCGGATATTAATTTCCTCTAACGTTTCCAAGCAGTCGCTGACGAAGCCAGGCGCCACCATGACCACTCGGGTAATGCCTTGGGCGGGAAGCTTCTCCAGCGTTTCTTGGGTATAGGGCGTCAGCCACGCCTTAGGACCAAAGCGGGATTGGAAGGTGTGGGTAAAGGTTTCAGGTGTGAGCTCAAGGGCGTCTCGTAACAAGCGCGCTGTCTTGGCGCACATGCAGGAATAGGGATCGCCCTTTGTGAGGCTGTCGGCAGGCATACCATGGAAAGACGCAATCACCTTTTGAGGTTGCCAATCCAAGGTTTTTGCGTGTGCGGTGATGCTTTGTGCAAGGGCCTCGATATAGCCGGGGTGGTCGTGAAAGGGCGGAATCACCTTCAAACTCGGCTGCCAGCGCATCTTGGCCAGGACCCGAAACGCCTCATCACACACCGTTGCCGTTGTGGCGGCGCAGTATTGGGGATAAAGAGGCACCAAGGTGATGTGGGTGCACCCTTCCTTCACCAGTGCCTCAATTTGTGAGGCCATGGAGGGATTGCCGTACCGCATTGCCCAACGCACCTTCATGTGGGGCAAGGCGCGGGCCAGTCCCTCTCCCTGGGCGCGTGTGAAGTGCCGTAAGGGTGACTCGTTGGTGTCCTCGCGCCAAATGCTGCGATAGGCGTGGGCACTTTTGTGGGGACGCAGGGTGAGAATAATGAGGTTTAAAATGGGCTGCCACAAAAGGGGATGAAGCTCAATGACCCGCCGGTCCGATAGAAACTCTTTGAGGTAGCGCCTGACAGCAAACCAGCTTGTGTCATCGGGCGTTCCGAGATTCACGATCAGGACCCCTTCTTTTTGAGGGGGAATTGTGGGATGGCTGGCTGGCTTCATGGGTAATCATTTGATCTCGTGTGACTTCATGCCAAGGTAATCCCTTTTGCAACCTTTGTACAGGTTGGGGATGGATCTAAAGAAAAAATCGCACTAGAATAGATGTATATCTTGGGGGAGATCTTATCCATGTCATACCTTTACATATCTTGGCAACAATTTCACCGTGACACCCATTCACTTGCGCAAATTTGCAAGGAAAAAGGGCCGTTTGAGCGTTTGATTGTCATTGCCAGAGGTGGCCTTGCGCCGGCAGCTATCTTGGCTCAGGCGCTGGATATTCGCATTGTGGATACTATTTGCGTGGCAAGTTATAGCCACAGCAATACCCGGGAAGATTTGGTGCTTATTAAGGACAGCCTCCACGGGGGGCAAACAACCCTGGTGGTGGACGATCTGGCGGATTCGGGGAAAACGGCCGCCTTTGTGCGCGAGCGCCTGCCTAACGCCCACATGACGGCCCTTTATGCCAAGCCAGAAGGGGAAGCAAGTCTGGATAGCTATGTGCACAAGGTGGCCCAGGACAAGTGGATTGTGTTTCCCTGGGAGGAGGCGCCCGAGATCGCCGCCCAGTGGCCGGCCGTGGCCAGTCTCTAGCGTTATAGCCGAACCCTTATAATGTGATCATGCGTCTTCCTCCACCCATGAAATGCCCGATGGGTTTTGGGTGAAGAGTTGGGGCGCTGCATGGAGGTAGGGGTCACTTTCTTCAAAGGCGCTGATCTCCCACGCTTCTTTGTGTCCTTTTATTGTGAGAGACGGTGAGTGAACACACAGCTTGCTTAGAGATGGAAGATTTTCCAACCCTTCTAAATGTGTCGCACCCTTTGAAAGGATAAGACATGTCAGATGTGGCATCACAGCGTTGATACGCACCCCTGTGATGGATGTGTTGATCAGTGACAAGGTCTCAAGGGCTGGAAAGAACGCCATATCAGGCAATTGTGTCATTGTAGACGGCAAGACCAGTGTCTTGAGATTTGGCATAGGCAAGCTCAGGTCCTGTGCGCTCACTTGCGTTTTTCCCAAATCCAATGCATTGACAGCGCAAAGATTTTCCATCCCTGTTAAACGTGTCAGGGTGCTGGGCGCCCTAAAATCTTTTAGATTTGGCATGGGTGCATCAATATGAAGCGTGCTCACCTGCGTGTTATCAAGGGGTAAACATTGAAGTGCGCGCATATTTTCCACGCCTGTCACATGCGCCAGGGTGCTGAGCGCCATAAAAGCGATCAGATTTGGCATGGGTGCATCAATGTGGAGCGCGCTCACCTGTGTGTTACCAAGGTGCAAGAATGAAAGCGCCTGCAGATGATGGATCCCTGTCAGATGCGTGAGGGTGTCTGGTAAGAAAAAGAACCGCAGATTCGGCATGGGACCTTCGAAGTCGATGGATGTCACTTGCGTATTTCTGGTGGGTATATCTTGAAGCGCGTGTAAGTGCCCGATGCCCGTCAGGCGCGTGAGGGATTTGGGCAAAGTCAACGACGTTAGATTTGGCATGGATTCATCAA
>Ga0209794_1002244_pt1 | contig 10816 bp, 10 predicted proteins | sample EBPBio232013_DNA_FD_185869 | JGI IMG/M metagenome (GOLD analysis project Ga0209794, IMG submission 185869) | Wastewater treatment Type I Accumulibacter community from EBPR Bioreactor in Madison, WI, USA - Reactor 1_5/23/2013_ DNA (SPAdes)... | ecosystem: Engineered > Bioreactor > EBPR >... | reverse complement strand
AAAACCTTCTTGCCGCTGGCCACGCGCTTCTGGGAAACCTCGAAGAGTTCCGTCGTATGGCGCAGAATGCCGATATTCGCGCTGGTCGCGTCGTTCATCAGGATCGTCATGCATCACCTTCTGTGCCGGGCCGACCCCCGCGATGCCATTTCCGGCATGCGCGCGTCTTTCTGGGTCAATCCCGCGTCTGAAGGGGAGGATGCGCCAAAGCCTCTAAGGCTTGGTTAAATTCGGTAACCTTAACGAAAGAGAAATCGTTAACGTTAACAAAGGGTCAACGGCCAAAGTTGCCCAGCGCCCCGAGGCGATCGCCTCAGGCGGCAGGCTTGGGTGTGGCGGTGGCGGCGAATTCCTCGGCGCGCACTTCCTGCTGGTGCTCCTCGCTCACACGGCGCTCGTGGGAACGCTCGGTCTGCGCAATGTAGGCACGTAGCTTGAGGATGGACTCATGCGGGGTCTGCACCAGCACGGCACGTGTGCCGGGGTCGAGCACCTGATAGACGAGATCGCCTGTGTCACGGTCCGTCGTGACAGAGCTTTTGCGCTGGTCGCTTTTGCTGGGGTCGTCGCCGGGGCGGCCCTTCTGCCAGCGGGTCTGGTCGGCGCCGACCTGAGCGGCGACAGCCTTGGGCGGGTTGAGGTCGGTGCGAACGGCCTCACGCACCGGAGCCGTTTCCACACGGGCGGGCGCTTGAGGCACAAAGGGCACCGCAGTGGCTGAGCGGGTTTCCATGGCACGTCTCGCGTTGGGGCGAACCTATGTGTCCGCCTGTGCCCATTGTTAGCGCCCCCGTCTTTACGTCTCGTTCAGAAAATTGGTTGAGAAAATTTGAATCGTGCCCCCGAATTTTAGCGCGAAATTTACGATTGGCGGCGCAGCCGCGGCCTGTGATTCACGCGGGGGCGAGGCTGCCTGAAAACGAAAACGGCGCCTCGAGGGCGCCGTTTCCTGCTGTTCTTCCCGCCTTAGATGGCGCGGGAAACCGCCAAGGGCGTTGTGCCGGGCTTCCGTGTGACCCCGGCGCGCGGCGCGTAGACCTTGGGTGAGGCATTCTGCCCCAGGGAATCCGCGAGCTCTCGCATCAGCCCTTCCGAGACGGTGCGGGCTGTCGCCACCACCGCCATGTTCAGGGCCATCTTGCGCTGGAAGGCATCATGCCGGGCGCGCAAGGTTTCAAGTTCCGGTGGCTGGAAGCGGCCAATGGCAATGGCATTGCCCTTGAGCGCCTCAAGACACAGGGTGTAGCGGCTGGCAGCGGCGTTCTTGTCGAGCGCCATGCCGAGGGCTTCACGCACACGGCCTGCCTTGAAGTGATCCGTCTCCTCCTCGATGAGGGGCTCGAGGCCATCGAGCGCTTCAAGTGCGGAGAGGACGAGACGCTGGGCTTCTTCCGGATTGGTAACGCGAAGACGATTGTCCGGACGCTCAGCTGCCTGACTCTGATGACGCATTGGGACGCAACTCCTGGTGACGCAACATTTCACGATAAACAGCGGGGGCGAGACCGATGCCCCCGGAGGCGGCGATGTTCTCGCCGTATTGCTGGATCATCATGGAGCGCCAGCTGTCCTGACCGGTGGCGGCGTTGCCCATCAGGCCCTCGCCTTTCACCCCCTCGAACATGGCGCTGACCATGGTGTTGAAGAAGTTTGCCTCGAGACCCTGCGCGGTTTCCCACGCCTTGCGGTTCTCGGGGATGCTCTTGGGCAGAAGCCCGGAGGATTTCGCACGCTGGATTTCGACCGCGTAGTTCGGGTTCGAGTTGATCGCGAGATTGCCCATCACATCACCTCGATATCAGCCTGGAGAGCGCCGGCGGTCTTGATCGCCTGGAGGATCGAGATCAGGTCACGCGGGCCGACACCCAGAGCGTTGAGGCCATCGACCAGTTCCCGCAGGGAGACGCTGTCCTTGACGATCGCGAGCTTCTTCTTCTCGTCGGTATCCACCTTCACACCGGTGCGGGGCACCACCACGGTTTCGCCGCGGGAGAAGGGTTCGGGCTGGCTCACCTCGGGCTGCTCGGTGATGGTGACGGTCAGGTTGCCCTGCGCCACAGCCACCTGAGAGACCTTCACGTCGCGGCCCATGACGATGATGCCGGAGCGCTCGTCCACGATGACGCGGGCGCGCTGGTCCGGCTCGACGCGCAGCTGCTCGACCTCGGTCAGCAGGCGGATCATGTTGCCCGAATAGTTGCGCGGCACCTGCACCGACACCGTGGAGGGGTCGGTTGGCTCGGCCGAATCAGCACCGAGGAAATCGTTGATCGCAGCCGCAATGCGGCGCGCGGTGGTCAGATCCGGGTTGCGCAAGGCAAGACGCAGGTTGGAGAGCTGGTTGAGCTTGAAGTCCACCTCGCGCTCGATCAGCGCGCCGTTGGCGATGCGGCCCACGGTGGGCACGCCGCGCGTGATCTTGGCGGCTTCGCCTTCGGCCGCAAAGCCGGAGATCGCGAGCGAGCCCTGCGCGACGGCATAAACTTCACCGTCCGCGCCGAGGAGCGGGGTGGCGAGCAGGGTTGCGCCCTGAAGCGACTTGGCATCGCACATGGCGGAGACCGTTACATCGAGACGAGTGCCCTGCGTCGAGAACGCCTGAAGGTTGGCCGTGACCATCACCGCCGCCATGTTGGCCGTGCGCATGTTGGCGCCGCGCGTGTTGACGCCGAGGCGCTCCATCATCGCGGTCAGCGACTGCTTGGTCATGGGGCAGTTGTTGAGGGTGTCGCCCGTGCCGTTGAGGCCTGTGACGAGGCCATAGCCCACGAGCTGGTTCTCACGCACACCTTCGATGTTGGCGAGATCCTTGATGCGGCTCATCGCCTGCGCTTGCTGCGCGGGAAGGAGGGTGACGGCGGCGCTGCCCAGTGCCAGCACGAACGCGAGATCGCGCAGCATGCCCTGCATACGGGGGATAATGGCCTTCTTCATCATCGCTCGAACTCCTCGCGTCCGCATGCTGCGGAAGACACTGCGGCGGTCTAAAACAGGTGAACGGACGCGAGACAGGCAACGTTCGGGATGAGTACAGCACGGGGCGTGCCAAGCCTTCGTTTTTCTCAAGCTATTGTTTTGATGAAAGTTTTTATCACGATGATGGAAGGGGCGGCAGAAAACGCCGGTCAGGCCTTGCCGGGGGGCGGCAAAATTGTCCCGGTATGGTTACCGCTGCTTAACCGTTCGGTGCGAACCTCATTTCATAGAGGCCTTGCGGCGTGACATGCTGTTGCGGTGCAGGCGGAAAGGATTTTTCGTTCGGTATGATGCGGATTGTCGACCAGAAGGCCGTTTCCTCGGTCTCCGGCTCGCGCGGGGCACGCAGCGCCTCGGGCACCGGCGCGCGTTTTACGCTGGATACGCCGAGCCAGTCCTCGCGGGCGGAGGCCAAGGCCCCCATCTCGATTATGAGCGGGCTTGATGCGCTCATCGCCATTCAGACGGAAGACACCACGCGCGAGCGCCGCCGTCGCTCCGCCAAGCGCGGGCAGTCCATGCTGGATGTGCTGGATGAGTTGAAGCTGGCACTGCTGGCGGGCCATTTGCCGCCGAGCTTGCAGGCGCGCCTTTCTGCGACGCTGCATGAGGCGATGCCCTCGGGCGACCCCGCCCTTGATTCCATTGTCGATGCGATCGAGCTTCGTGCCGAAGTGGAACTCGCCAAGCTGAAGCAGCGTCAAAAAAAGACCTAAACGGGGTTATCCCCTCTGGCCTTCGTTTTGCTTCGAGAAAAATGACGGGGTGTCATTGTTTCGTCGCACGGGGGGCGCTATACCCCCCGCCGACCGAACGATCTCAGTTGCGAGGCGTTATACCATGACCCAGACCCTTGCTGCCAAAAAGGCCGTGAAGCTCGAGGAGGGGTATCGCCCCACCGATGACGAGCCCTTCATGAATGATCGCCAGCGCGAATATTTTCGCCGCAAGCTGATCAACTGGAAGGAAGAGATCATTCGCGACAGCGAATTGACCCTCACGGCCATGCAGGCCGACACCGATACGCATCCCGACCTCGTGGATCGCGCCTCCTCCGAAGGCGACCGTGCGATCGAACTGCGTGCGCGTGACCGCCAGCGCAAGCTGATCGCCAAGATCGACGCCGCGCTCGCGCGCCTCGACGATGGTACGTACGGATACTGTGAGGAGACCGGCGAGCCGATTTCGCTGGCCCGCCTCGATGCCCGTCCGATCGCCACGCTGTCGATCGAAGCGCAGGAGCGCCACGAGCGCCGCGAGAAGATCTATCGGGACGATTGATCTTTCGCGGGCGCTCAAGAGCCCGTTAAAGATTCTGCGCCGCGAGAAGATCTATCGGGACGATTGATCTTTCGCGCAGCCCAAGCGCTTTGCCGCTCTCTTGCGGCAAGCCCGTGTCGGCAGATGCGCCAGCCATCAATACTATGAAGCCAAGCCCCGCAAATGCGGGGCTTTTGTGTTTTTGGTTCAGCTTCCGCTGCCGAGGAAGATTGCGCGGCGTTTCATCACCTCGCCCACGATGTGATCGACGGTGGCGCGGATGCGTCCGAGCGAGCGCACATCTTCGTGAATCACCAGCCAGTAGCTGCGGCGGCTCATCCGTTCGGGCAGCACCGGTTCGATGCCCGGCAGCGTGGCCGCGATGAAATGGTGCAGTACGCCGAGGCCGAGGCCCGCGCGCACCGCTTCCACCTGGCCCACCGCGCTGGCGCAATCGAAGGTGGAGGGATGCCCCGCGAAGACCTCCGAGACATAGCTGAGCGCCGAGGAATAGGCGTAGGTTTCGACATAGCCGATGCGGCGGTGGTTACACAGATCGTCTGATGTCTGCGGGCGGCCGAAGGCGTCGAGATAATCGGTGGAGCCGTAAATGCCCACGCCGTAATCGGTGAGTTTGCGGGCAACGAAGCGCCCGGCAGCGGGTTCCTCGATGGTGATGGCGATATCGACCTCGCGCCGTGCCAGCGAAACGGCGAGCGGCATGGGCACCAGCTGGATTTCGATGCCGGGATGGCGATCCATAAGCCCCTTGAGCGCGCTGATGAGGAAATAGGTGGTGAAGCCATCCGGTGCGCCGATACGCACGACGCCATTGAGCTGCACATCCTGCTTGCGCAACTCGGCTTCGGCCTGAAGCATTTCGCTTTCCATGCGCTCGGCCCGCACGAGCAGGTCGCGCCCGGCCTCGGTGAGGGAGACGCCGGTGGTGGAGCGCTCGAACAGGGTGGCGCGCAGATCCGCCTCCAGCGCCGTGACGCGACGGGCGACCGTGGCCTGATTGACCTTCAGGATTCGTGATGCGCCAAGGAACTGCCCCTGCCGCGCCACGGCCAGAAAGGCCCGCATGTTGTCCCAGTCCATTGTCGTTTCCTTTTCATCCCTGTCGGATAAAAATTGCAGAACGATGGCGCGAGATCAAGGATTGAGTTGCATATTTCGATGTGAGAGTGTCCGCACGCTCTCAAGGAGGAGACTTCATGTTCGGCACAACCATCCCGATCGTTCAGGGGCCGATGCTCGGTGCCTCGACGCCTGCGATGGCGATAGCCGCCTCCCGCTCGGGAGCGTTGGGCTCGTTGGGGGCTGCCGGGCTCGCGCCCGCCGCGCTGGGGCAGACAATTGCCCAGACGCGCGAGGCGCTGGGCGAAAAGCCTTTCAACATCAATCTCTTTGTGCTCGAACCTGCCCGCCCCGAAGCCGGACAGGTGGCCCGCGCGATGGAGCAGCTGGCGCCTTATCGCGCCGAGCTTGGCCTTGCGGAGCAGACGATTCCCAACCTCTGGGCCGAAGATTTCGCCAGCCAGTTCGATGTGCTTGTGGAAGCGGCGCCGCCGGTCGCGAGCTTCACCTTCGGCATCCTGAGCGCGGATCAGGCTGCGCGTCTCAAGGCGCGCGGGGTGAAGATTGTCGGCACGGCGACCACGCTGGCGGAAGCCAAGGCGTGGCAGGGCGTCGGCGCGGATGCGGTCATCGCCTCCGGGTTCGAGTCGGGCGGGCATCGCGGCACCTTCCTCAGAAGTGTGGAGGAAAGCCTCGTCGGCACCCTGGCTTTGACCTCCGCCTGTCTTGCGCACCTCGATATTCCGGTGATTGCGGCCGGTGGCATCGGCGATGGGCGTGCGCTTGCGGCGGTGCTGGCGATGGGGGCCGCGGCCGGGCAGATCGGCACGGCGTTTCTGCTGTCGCCGGAGAGCGCGATTTCCGCGCCGTGGCGGGCCGAACTCAAGGACAAGTCCTGTGATGACAGCCGCCTGACGCGCGCCTTTTCGGGTCGCTATGCGCGCGGCCTCGATAACCGTTTCCTGCGTGAGATGGCGGAGAAGGACATTCCACCTTATCCGATCCAGAACGCTTTGACGCAGGAGCTGCGCGCCGCCAACGCCAAGGCAGGGCGCTCGGATATGCTTTCGCTCTGGGCCGGGCAGGGGGTCCATGCCTTGGGCGAGGCTTCAACCGCTGACATCGTTTCCAACCTCTGGCAGGAGGCCCGCGCCGCGCTGGCCCAGGCTGCCAACCGCTATTCGACTTGAAAGGGAGAGAAAGACCATGATCAACTACGGGCACTTTATCGGCGGCAAGCATGTCCCCGGCACCTCGGGGCGCTACACCGATGTCTTCCAGCCGATGGACGGCTCGATCCGCGGCAAGGTGGCGCTGGCGACCAAGGCTGAGCTGGATGCTGCCGTCGAGAACGCCAAGGCTGCCCAGCCGGCCTGGGCTGCCGTCAATCCGCAGCGCCGTGCCCGCGTGCTGATGAAGTTCGTGGAGCTGATCGCGCGCGACAATGACAAGCTGGCCGAAATCCTGGCCCGTGAGCACGGCAAGACCATTCCGGACGCCAAGGGCGACATCCAGCGCGGTGTGGAAGTGGTGGAAATGTGCTTCGGCGCGCCGATGCTGTTGAAGGGCGAATACACCGATGGTGCCGGCCCCGGCATCGACCTTTACTCCATGCGCCAGCCGCTCGGCGTGGTGGCGGGCATCACCCCGTTCAACTTCCCGGCGATGATTCCGCTGTGGAAGATCGCCCCGGCGATCGCCTGCGGCAACGCGATGATCCTGAAGCCGTCCGAGCGTGATCCGGGCGTGCCGATGATGCTGGCGGAACTCGCCATTGAAGCCGGCCTGCCGCCGGGCATCCTCAATGTCGTCAACGGCGACAAGGATTCGGTCGATGCGATCCTCGACAACCCCGACATCAAGGCCGTGGGCTTTGTCGGCTCCACCCCGATCGCCGAGTATATCTATTCGCGCGGCTGCGCCAACGGCAAGCGCGTGCAGTGCTTCGGCGGTGCCAAGAACCACATGGTCATCATGCCGGATGCCGACATGGATCAGGCTGTCGATGCGCTGATCGGTGCTGGTTATGGTGCTGCGGGCGAGCGCTGCATGGCCATCTCGGTGGCGGTGCCGGTGGGCGAGAAGACGGCTGACGAGCTGGTGAAGCGCCTCATTCCGCGCGTCGAATCGCTCAAGGTCGGCCCCTCGACCGATGGTTCGGCCGACTTCGGCCCGCTGGTCACTGCTGCGCATCGCGACAAGGTGAAGGGTTACATCGATGCCGGTGTTGCCGAAGGCGCCAAGCTGCTGGTGGATGGCCGTAACTTCAAGATGCAGGGCTACGAGAACGGCTTCTATCTCGGTGGTTCGCTTTTCGATCATGTCACCACCGACATGACCGTTTACAAGGAAGAGATCTTCGGCCCGGTGCTCTGCGTGGCGCGCGCCAAGGACTATGCCTCGGCCATCAAGATGGTGAACGATCACGAGTACGGTAACGGCACCGCGATCTACACCCGTGACGGCGATGCTGCCCGCGATTACGCGGCCAAGGTGAATGTCGGCATGGTGGGCGTGAACTTCCCGATTCCGGTTCCGCTGGCCTACTACACCTTCGGCGGCTGGAAGCGTTCGGGCTTCGGTGATCTGAACCAGCATGGTGCGGATGCCTTCCGCTTCTACACCAAGACCAAGACGGTGACCTCGCGTTGGCCGTCGGGCATCAAGGATGGCGCCAGCTTCGTCATTCCGACGATGTAAGGCATGCCGGCTTTGGCCTGCTGACGCTTTGAAGCGGGGCCGCACAGGCCCCGCTTTTTTGTGCGCCGCAAAATTATTGCGCTAAGGCATTCAAATCTTCACAAAACTACGTGCGTAATTCGTTCATTTTTACTCGGCTTTAAGGCTCCCGACGCATGGTGCATCCAGCGAATGAGGGCAAGAAATGCCAGACAAGTTTTCCGGGGGGCCGAACGCCTCCGCGTACCAGCCTGCCAAGCGCGGCCTGACCATCAGCCGCCGACTGACGCTGGCCTTTGCCCTGATTCTTCTGCCCGTGCTCTGCGCGGGGTTGTTCACGGTTTCCCAGATTCGTGCGTCCAATGCGCGCTTCCAGCTGATCGTGGAAACGCAGTTGCCCGCCTATGTCTCGCTTTCCAACATCACGCTGGATGTGAGCCGATCCATTTCCGCGTTCTATGGCTTCATCATCACCAAGAACGACACCTTCCGCAAACGCCGCGCGGCGGGGTGGAAGACCATTTTCGAAATGGTCGATACCTTTGATCGCACCTACGCCAAGGGCAGTCTGGGGGCGGAGGTGGCCACCTGGGAAGCCATCAAGCGCAAGCTCTACACGCTGGAGTCGGCGCAGCGGCGGATCGAGGATGATTTTGCTGCGGGCAAGCTCGATTCCGCCAGCGTGATCACGGCCATTGAAAAAGATATGCTGCCTGTGGCCCGCACCGTGATGGACGACATGCGTGGCAGCCCGACGGCCCGCAAGGAAGTGTCCAACGGCCTCTCGGGGGTTGCCACCAACTCGCTCATGAATGAAGTGCGCGGTGTCGATGCCCTGATGGATACCGTCGAGCGCATCATGCTCGCACTCTCTGTGCTCTGCGTGGTGGTGGTGCTGGGGGCGCTGGTGCATCTGCGCCGTGCCATCAGCCTGCCGCTGGCGCTGCTGTCCCAGGCGACAGCGCGGATCGTCAACAAGGATTACGCCGTTGATGTGCCGGTGACCAAGCATCAGGACGAGATCGGCGAGATGGCGCTGGCGCTGGCGCGCTTCCGCACCAGCATGATGGAACATGACAAGATGGAGCAGGAAGCGGGGGCTGTCCGTGCCCGCGATGCCAGTCGCCAGCGTTCCATCGAGGAAGCCGTGCGGACCTTCGAATCCAGTGCGGACCACGTGACGGCCACCATTGCCGCAGCGGCGGCACAACTGGAGGCGGCCGCCAATGGTCTCTCCCGCTCGGCCAATTCCACCTCCTCCGAAGTGGGGGTGGCGGCCGAGACGGCTGAAGTCGCGGTTGATTCCTTCCGCTCGCTCTCCCAATCAGGGGATGCGCTGTGGGAAACCGCTTCCGATATCTCGCGCATCCTGTCGCAGGCGACCAAGGCGGCCCAGCAGGCGGTGCAGAATGTCCGTGCCACCGACTCCAGCGCCAAGGCGCTTGCCGACGCCGCCTCGCGCATCGGTGCCGTGGTCGGGATCATCAACTCGCTGGCCGAGCAGACCAACCTTCTGGCGCTGAACGCCACCATCGAGGCAGCACGCGCCGGGGATGCCGGCAAGGGCTTTGCCGTGGTGGCGGCCGAAGTGAAGGGGCTGGCCAACCAGACCGCGCGCGCCACGGGCGAGATTTCGGAGATGGTGGGGCAGATTCAGGTGGCGACCTCCGAAACCGTGATGGCGATCGGGGAGATCGACCGCTCCATCAAGGATATCGATACGGCGACGGGCGAAATCGCGCAGGCTGTGGACGAGCAGGAACGCGCGACCCAGGATATTGCCGAGAACGTGCAGCGTTCGGCCAAGGGCGCGCAGGATATGCGCGAGACGATCGCGCGGGTGGCCCACACCGCTTCCGGCACCGAAAATGCCTCGGGGCAGGTGTTCAACGCCGCGCGCGATCTTGCCACACAGGCCGAAACCATGCGCGCCGAGGTTCAGAAATTCCTGCGTTCCGTGCGCACCGGCTGATCCTGACCATGCTGCGCTGCAGCTTGGTTGGGTGCCATTTTCATGTCATGCTAAGCACATAAGAGCAAAAACGCTCCTTTTGCGCGCGGTTCGTGTAAAAGGAGATGCAGGGGCGGCGTGGTGTCGGCCCATGGCTTTTGGGGCAGGCATGCGTCCTTCGACGATGGCTTCAGCTTCGGTGCTGCGCGCGCGGGCTTTGCTGCTCTCCTGCGCCGTTTCCGTTATTGCCATGACTTGCGGCGCGCTGGCGCGTGATGGCCGCTGTGCCCGTGCGGAAGCCTCCGCGATCCCTGAGGTGAAAGCCCTGCCGACGCTGGCCCGCAAGATCGGTGCCGGGGAAGCGATCCGTATCGTTGCCATTGGCTCTTCCTCCACCGAAGGAACGCCGGATCTCGCCAAGGATGCCGTGTTTCCGGCGGTGCTCGCAAAAGAGCTGGCGCGTGAAACCAATGCCCGCGTCGAGATGATCAACAAGGGCAAGGGCGGCGAGAATATCTACAACATGGTGGCGCGGCTGGAGCGGGATGTGCTCGCGCAGAAGCCCGATCTGGTGGTCTGGCAGCTCGGCTCCAATGATGTGCTCCAGATGGACGGCGTTGAAGGCCCGATTGCCCGCATGCAGCAGGCGCTGGATGATTTGCGCGCGCGCGATCTGCCCGTCGTGCTGGTGGATCTTCAGGCTGGGCCGATGATCGAGAAGGATCGCGATGCGCCGGTGATGCAGGCCGCCATTGAAAAGGCGGGCCAGCGTTCAGGCGTGATGCACTTTCATCGTCTGGCCTTGATGAAGCGGCTGGTGGAAACCAAAACCGCCGAAATGCCGGATCTGATCAGCTCCGATGGTTTGCA
>Ga0209794_1002241_pt1 | contig 10838 bp, 10 predicted proteins | sample EBPBio232013_DNA_FD_185869 | JGI IMG/M metagenome (GOLD analysis project Ga0209794, IMG submission 185869) | Wastewater treatment Type I Accumulibacter community from EBPR Bioreactor in Madison, WI, USA - Reactor 1_5/23/2013_ DNA (SPAdes)... | ecosystem: Engineered > Bioreactor > EBPR >... | reverse complement strand
CCGCGTCGGCCCTTTCTCGGTCCCGCCGAAGACATCCGGCGTCGCCGAGGCGGCCGCGTCCGCCTTCATCATATCGCGGACATCGAAAGTCCCCATAAGCCTACATCCTCAACTCGGAGCGCCGCGCCGGGGGTGCAGCGATCCCGGTTCGGCTCTACCCGAAATTGCTCACGGAACGTTTAATCGGACCGCTCGCTGTTTCGATGGATTCGTAAGCCTTCGAGCTCCGGCGGCGGCCCGCGCCGGACCCGTTTTGCACTCTGCGAAAACGCGATGGCGAAAAAGTGGATTTTGTCTTGGCCTGCCAGTGATTTGGCACAGGTCTAGAACGGTCGAAGAAGCCGCGATTTCCCGCAAGTGATTGTTATTGCAAGTGATCGTGAGTTGACAGATTGGATTGGCGTAGGCATATTGGCAATCGATGAGTGTCTGAGAAGCATATAACGCTCAAGAAGAGCGCCGCGCCTCGATAGGTTTTTTTCCTATGGCGTCGGTTGCTGGAGCAAAGCTCCGGCTCAGTCTTCTTTTTGGATCCGTCGATTTAAAACTCTAACGATTGCTTGGCTGTCCCTGCGTCGCACCCGCGACGTTCAGCGCCGGCTTTGCCCGTGTGCATCATGTCTTTTCATTGGTTGGTTCTGCTCGCGGCAATCGCCGTCGAGATCGTCGCGACGGCCGCGCTGAAGTCGGCCGTCTCCACCTCATGGCTCGTCGGCTCATTGCCGCTGGTCCTGATCGGCTTCTCCTTCATCCTGCTCAGCATCGCGCTGCGCGTCATCCCCATGGCGGTCGCCTATGCCGTCTGGGAAGGGCTCGGCATCGTCGGCATCGCGCTGATCGGTCATGTGCTCTTCGGCGAGCACCTGACCGCCGCGCGTGCGGCGGGGCTCGCCGCCATCCTGGCCGGCATTCTCCTCATCGAGAACGGAGTGGGGCACGAACGCAGCGAGGATCACGGGAGGCTCGCGTGAATGCCTCCCTCGTGCAGGCTGCGCCTGCCCTCTGGCTCGTGCTTGCCGTCGCGCTCGAAATCGGCGGCACCTATCTGCTCAAGCTCTCGGACGGCATGACCCGTCGCATGATGGGCGCCGGCGGTATCGTTCTCGTCATGGGCGCCTTCGCCGCGCTCGCAAAGGCGATCGAGGGCATGGACCTCTCGGTGGCCTATGCGGTCTGGGGCGGGGCGGGGCTGGTGATCACCGCTGTCATCGGTGCTTTGGTCTTCGGCCAGCGCATCAGGCCGGCGGGCTGGCTCGGCATCCTGCTCGTGGTCGGCGGCGTTGTCGCGCTCAAGCTGGTCTGAGGTCTGCCGGAGCCACCTTTGTCATTCCGGGGCGTGCCGCAGGCGCGAGCCCGGAACCCACGACTGGGTGCGACTGCGGCGTTCGGTTGCCAGCGACTCGCCCGGTCGTGGGTTCCGGGTTCTTCGCTGCGCGAAGCCCCGGAATGACAAGGGGTGCGTCAGGCGATGCCGCGTGTCTTGAGCGCGTCGCGATAGCCGGTGACAACGCCGTCGACCATGTCGTCCAGGCGGAAATTCTGCCGGACATGGCTGGCGAGGTCCGCCGCCTGGGCGAGGCGCTCGGCCGCCGGTGTCTCCAGCATCGCCCGGATCGCCCCGGCGAGGATCGTCGGGTCGTCGGCCGGGATCAGGCGCTGGCGATGGTTGGGGCCGTAGATCTCGCCGATGCCGCCGACATCGGTCGAGATCAATGGCTGCGCGGCCGCAGCCGCTTCCAGGATGACGTAGGGCAGGGACTCGGCCCGCGACGGGATGACCATCGCGCGGGCGCGCGCCAGTGCTTTGCGGATGGGGGCCGGCGGCTCGAAGACGCACTGGTCGGCGATGCCGCGCTCGCGCGTCATCTGCTTCAGTTCGCTCTCGTCCGGGCCCGAACCGACGATGAGGATGCGCGGCGTCAGCCCGTCCCGGCGGCGCAGCAGCGCCAGCGCATCGATCAGGGTGTCGACGCCCTTGGCCGAGCGCAGCTCGCCCAGATAGAGCAGGTCGAATTCGGCGGCCTCGTGATCGATCGGCTCGAATTCCGCGTCGGAAACCCCGTTGAGCACGATGCGATGATCCGTGCGCGGCAGGTGGCCGATATGGGCTTCGAAGCGGCCGGCGATAAAGCGGCTCTCGAACAGGAACATGTCGGTCGCGCCTTCGAGCAGGCGCTCGACGCTCATATAGACCTTATGCTCCATGCCGCCGGGCTTGTAGTTGAAGCTGCCGCCATGGGGCGTGTAGGCGGTGACATAACGCCGGCCGGGCGAAAACAGCGCGGGGATGCGGCCATAGACCCCGCCCTTCGAGCCGTGGCAATGCACCACGTCCGGCGCGAGGCGTCGCCGCAGCGAGATCTCGGAAAACTGGGCCTTGAGGTCGGTGGCGTTCGGGTAGCGCGACATCGGCACCCGGGTCACGCCCAGCGCCAGCCGGCCGGCGAGCTCGCGGAAGACCGCGTCGGCCCGCGCTCCGCCGGTGCTGGAATCACAGAAGATGCCGACGTTGTGGCCGCGCTCGACCTGGCCGCGCGCGACATCGAGGACATGCCGGAACAGCCCGCCGAGCGGCGCGCGGAAGACATGCAGGATTTTCAGGGGGCGGGCGGCGAGATTGTCCGTCATCGAGCGCGCCGCAATCTCAGAACCAGCGTTCCTTGATGACGATCGTATCGCCGGGCTGCACCGGATAGGTGATCGGCACGGTCGCGGTCACGGTCTGGCCGTCGATCTGGCGCGTCACCTCGGCCGTGGAGCGCTGGCCGCGCGGCGTGAAGCCGCCGGCGATCGCGACCGCCGTCTGCACGGTCATGCCGTTCACATAGGGGAACTGGCCGGATTGGGTGACTTCGCCGAGCACGAAGAAGGGGCGATATGTGTCGACCTCGACCGAAACCTTGGGCTCGCGCAGATAGCCGCCGCGCAGCTTGGCCTCGATCGCCTGGGCGAGATGCTGCGTCGTGCGCCCTTGCGCCTCGACCGAGCCGATCAGCGGCATCGCGATGCGCCCGGCGCCGTCGACGGCATAGATGTTGGAGAGATTGTCCTGCCCGAACACGATGACGCGCAGCCGGTCGCCGCTGGCCAGCCGATAAGGGCCGGCCGGCTCGGCGAGCGCATAGTCCGCCGCCGGATAGCGGGGCGCGCAGGCTCCCGCAGTCATGGCGGCAGCCAAGGCGAGAGAGGCGAGGCGTCGACTCATCACTGGCTTACCCGTGCAGAACTGGCCCGATCTTTAGACTCGACATGGTTAACAAAGGCTTCCCGCGAGGCGTTGCGGGCATCGATCGACCGGCCGCGTTGCCGCGTCTGGCTGCTTCGGATCGTTCGGGGGAGGGCGCGCAAAAAACGCTGCCGACTGCGAGGCTGTGGGGGTAGCTGCAGTCGGCAGCGGCCCGATCATGGCGACACGTTTGATCGAGCGAGCCGAGATTCGCTTCTCCCGCTGAATGGCCGGTGAAGCCGCCGTTCAGAATAGCGGTAATGATCCGTTAAGCTTCCTTACCGGGCGCCGGGTCTCTCGCGCAGAATTTGCCGATTGCGAGCTGTCGAGAGGGACTGCGCCGGCAGGTGGGCGCGGTCGTCGTTTACGATCGAGAGGGTGGCCTTGCCGAAAATTCTGCTGCGCCGGCCCGTCTCTCCTGTGTGAAATCAAGGCGCCACGCGACTTTGATTGCGGCGCAAGGCCCGGTCGAAGCCGGGGTTTCCTGCGGCCGAATCGCCCCGGACGGCTGGCGCCCGAAGCGGGGGCGGGAGACGGCAAGGGCCAAAGCGGGGCCGCCATCCCGCCGGCATTTACCCGGCGATAACCTTACTGAGCTTTCAATGTCGCCCGCGTCCCTTCCACGGGACGAGAGTTTTGCGTCGATAGGTGGGCCCCATGACCGCTCAAGCTGGGATTGATGCGCGCGGCCCCGGCGAAGGCCGGGGCGACATGCTCGATCTCTCCGCCCTCTGGGTCGCGATCAAGCGCCGCAAGTTCTGGATCATTGCGCCGACGCTCGCCGCCCTCGGTCTGTCCTTCGTCGCGGTGAACGTCGTGACGCCGCGCTATACCGGTGAAGCCAAGCTGCTGCTGGAAAGCCGCGGCGGCTTTTATACGCTGCCGGGGCAGGCTGCGGCCGATAGCGGCCAGTTCGATTCCGAAGCGGTGCTGAGCCAGGTCCAGATCATCATGTCCCGCGACCTGGCGCGCGAGGCGGTGAAGCGGATCGGGCTCGTCGGCAATGCCGAATTCGATTCCGGCGTCGGGGCGTTGAGCGCGGTGCGCAAGCTCGCCGTGATGATCGGGCTCGGGGGGCATCCGGCCGACCGTTCCCCCGAGGAGCGCGTTCTCGAGAAGTACTACGACCGGCTGTTGGTCTTCCCCGTCGCCCGTTCGCGCATCGTCTCCATCGAGTTCACGTCGCGCGATGCCGCGCTCGCCGCCAAAGCGGCCAACACCATCGCTGAGACCTATCTGGAATTCCAGGAGCAGGCGAAGCAGGAGAATGCCCGCAGCGCCTCGAACTGGCTCTCGACCACGATCGAGCCGTTGCGCAAGCGCGTCGCCGAGGCCGAGGCCAGGGTCGAGGATTTCCGCTCGAAGAACGGCCTCTTCGCCGGCCCCAACAACACCACGATCACCTCCCAGCAGCTCACCGACCTGTCGGCGCAGCTCTCCGGCGCTCGCAGCCAGCAGGCCGAATCGCAGGCCAAGGCGGGGTTGATCCGCGATGCCATCAAGCAGGGCCGCACCTTCGAGATCCCCGACGTCGCCAATAATGACCTCGTCCGCCGGCTGATCGAGCAGCGCGTCAACCTGCGCGCCCAGATCGCCGCGGAATCGCGCAGCCTGCTGCCGGAGCATCCGCGGATCAAGGAACTCAACGCCCAGCTTCTCGACCTCGAAGGCCAGCTCCGCGCCGCTGCCGAGCGCACGGTGCGCACACTCGAGAACGAGGCCAAGATCGCCGGCCAGCGCGTCGAAAGCTTCCAGGCCGCGCTCGACGGGCAGAAGAAGAACGTCTCCAGCGCCAATGACAGCGAAGTGCAGCTGCGTGCGCTGGAGCGCGAGGCCCGCACGCTGCGAGAGCAGCTCGAGCAGTACATGCAGCGCTATCGCGAGGCGGTCGCGCGCGACACCATGAATGCCGCGCCGGCCGATGCCCGCATCATTTCGCGGGCGGTCGAGCCGACCGAACCCTCCTTCCCGAAGAAGATCCCGGTCGTGCTGGTTGCGACGCTTGCGACCTTCCTGATCGCGCTGGCGACGATCGTGACCCGCGAATTGCTCAACGGCCAGGGTCGCCCACTGCCGGACGCCCCGCGCGGGCCGCGTTGGGTTTCCGCCGCCTCGTCCGAGGACGAGGCCGAGGCGCCCGGCCCGATGCCCGGCGCGCCGCGCCATGCGCGCGTCGCCGGCCTGCTGACCCATGCCGGAAGGCTCGGCCAGACCCGGCTCGACCTCGACCAGCCCGAGCAGACGCTGGCCGAGATCGCCGAACGGACCCGTGAGCCGGCGCGCGGCATGGCGCCGCTGGCGCTGGTCCTGGATGGCGCCGGCGACGAGGCTGCAAGGCCGCGGGACCTCGCCGAATTGCTGGCGCAGCGCTGCCGTTGCGTGCTCGTCGACCTGTCCACCGACCACGCGGGCGGGGAGGCCGGCTTCTCGGAGCTTCTCGCGGGAGAGGCGCTGTTCTCCGACATCATCATGCGCGCATCGGGTTCGCGGCTGCACCGTATCGGGGCCGGTCGCGCCGGTCGCGCCGCGGTGCTGGCGGCTCCCGATCTCGTCGATGTCGCGCTCGATGCGCTGTGCGAGACCTATGACTGGGTGCTGGTCGCAGCCGCCTCGAACGACGACGGCACGGTGCTGGCGCCGATCGCCCGCCGCGCGCAGGCCGGGCTCGTGATGAGCGGGCAAGTCGGCAACGGTCACGCGCTGGAAACGGCCTATCGCCTGAGCGAATTGACCGAGGCGCCGGTCACGTTGATCCTCGATGCCGAGGGCGGCGTGCCGATGCCCCCGGTCTCGCGCACGGAGGCGCCGGTCGACGCCTGAGCCGGGCGCGGCCCTACTCGTCCTCTGTGCGTTTGCGCCGCAGCCAGCCCGATGCCCGGTGGGCGAGCTTCAGCGCGGCCGGCGAACGTTTGATCAGCCGCTTCAACTCGCGCTTCGTCCGGGCGATCCGCGCGAAGAGCCGGCCCTTGAAGGTCAGTGGCAGGAAACTGTCGACGAGATCGTCATGGTCGTCGCAGAAGGTTGTCTTGTAGCGGGCTTCGCCGACTCCGAGATCGAAGACCGCCACGCCCTCGCGGGCTTTCAGGCGGATCAATTCGGCCAGCAGCAGCTCTCCGGGGCTGGTCTTGACGGTTTCGCTGGCCATGTCGAACGAGGTCGCCATGCCCGAAAAGCGCTCGCCCTGGGTCGTGCCGACATAGGTCGCCACCGGTCGTCCTTCGAGATCGAGGGCATAGAGCTCGATCGCAGGGCGCTCGGAACGGCGATCCATCGCCGCCTGTTCCAGGAAGGCGCGCATCGCCGGCTCGGCGAAGGGGTCGGGCACGCCCATGGCGCGGAAGCGCTCCGCCTTCTGCGCCAGGAACGCGTCGATGATCCGCGCGGCTTCGCCGGGCGTCGTTGCCCGCGTCAGCGCTGATGGCCCGAAATCCTTGAAACGGCTGTGCTTGTTCTTGAGCTTCTTGCGCGCATGGCTGCTCATCGAGCGCTTGAGCGTCGCGTCGCCGTCCCCGGCGATCAGGGCGAGCTTGTAGGCGCGGCTGGGGCTCGGGCTGGCGGCGAGCTGGGCCGCAGGGTTGGCGACGCCTTGCCAGATGACCGGCTGGCTGACGAAGGCGAATGCGTCGAGCCCGCCGATGGCATGGCCGATTTCGGTCAGCATGCGGGCCATCTGCGCCGCGTCGAGTTGCGCGGCGAAGGCCGGAGCATACAAGCCCATATGATAATTCGCGTGCTTGCCGCCGATGAACTCGGCGAATCTGAAGCCGCTCCGCCGGGTGATGACGAGCGGCAGCAAGGCGCGGAGTTCGCCATCGGGGCCATGCACCAGTGCATAGCGCAGGACCATGTCATGGGCGGCGCCGATCGTCGCGACGAAAGGCTGGATCCAGTCGTAGCTCTGATAGGGCGTCACCAGCGCGCTCGCTTCGAAGGCGCGCCATGTCTCGGCCAGCACCGCGATATCGGTCTCGATCGCGATCGATCCCCAGGGGCGCGATGCGGCGCCCGCGATGGTCGCGTCAGGCAGGGCCGGCGTTGAGGCGGTGGCTGCGGGCATGTTTCCTTCGCCCATGCGAGCAGGACAGATGGCGCTTCCTTAACCCGCCATTGTGAACGGATAGGCCACACTCCCTCGATCCCGCCGCGCGATCGCGCGATAGCGTTAGCGGGTGGTTGCAAAGGGACGATCGCATTTGGCGGCGATGAACGGGCGTCACAGGGCCATTGCGGCCGCATTCCGGGCGATGGCGGCGACGGGCGCGGACCGCTGGAGTCGTGGCTTTGCGCAAGGCGCGGGCGTGATCCTGACCTTGCACCATGTCCGGGCGGCCGAGACGCGCGGCTTCGCGCCGAATGCCCTGCTCGACATTACCCCGGACTTCCTCGACCGGGCGCTGCGCCTGATCCGGGCCGAGGGCTATGATATCGTCTCGCTGCAGGAGGCGCTGGCGCGCCTGCGCAATCCGGAGCCCGGCCGCTTCTTCGTCGCGCTGACCTTCGATGACGGCTATCGCGACAATGTCGAGGAGGCTTGGCCCGTTCTGGCGAAGCACGAGGCGCCCTGGACGCTATATGTGACGCCGGGCTTCGCCGATCGCACGGCGCGGCTCTGGTGGGTGGAGCTGGAGGAGGCGATCCGGGCGCTGCCGCGGCTCGAGCTCGCCTTGCCGGATGGCCGCTTCACGGCCCGGACCGAAACCGACGTCGAGAAGGATCGTGCCTTCGCCAGGCTCTATTGGCGTCTGCGCCGCGGCCCGGAAGCGATTCTGCTGTCAGTGGTTTCCGCCTTGGCGGCCGAGGCAGGCATCGACCCTGCCGCCATTGTCGAGTGTGAATGTCTGCCCTGGGAAACGCTGCGGGCCTTGTCCGGTGCGCCGGGCGTGACCATCGGCGCCCATACCCTGACGCATCCGATGCTGGCGAAGCATGACGTGGATGTCGCCCGCCGCGAGATCGTTGAGAGTAAGCAGCGTCTGGAGACGGAACTGGGCATGCCGGTCCGCCATTTCGCCTACCCGGTCGGCGATCCCAGCTCGGCTGGTCCGCGCGATTTCGCGCTTGTCGCGGAAGCAGGATTCGAGAGTGCGGTGACGACGCGGCCCGGCCATGTCTTGCCGGAGCACGCGGCCCATCTCCACGCCCTGCCGCGCGTCTCGCTCAACGGTCTCCATCAGAACGAGGCGGCGCTGCGGATGCTGCTGTCGGGGCTGCCGTTCTGGCTGCGGAACAAGGGGCGGAAAGTGAAGCCCGACTAGTTTGATTGGAGCGTCGCTATGATTCCGCTTGTGCTGATTTTTTTGGTATCGGCCATATCGTTTCTAGGCGGTTGGCTAATAACGAGTGATGGTTCAGGGAATTATGTATCTGCAATCAAGAGGGTGGCGGGCTTTTCTATAGGGATAGCTATATTTGTTGTGTATGGGTGGTACTGGAATAATATCAGATACGACAAAGATGGTGGGGTAGTTGGGTTAATTTTGATATTGTTATATTTAGCTGGGGCCGTATTTAATTTAAATCGGAAGGTGGGGGCTCTGATTTTTGTAGTGTCATATGCGATAATTTTCATTTTTTACGCTGTTGTGATTAAAGGCGGTGCCTAGTCGTCCTTGCGCTCCATCCACTTGATCAGCGGCAGCAGCGGCAGCACCCAGGCGAGGCCGAGCGCGATATAGGCGATGGTCTGCACCGGCTTCGACGCCTCGGTGATCCGCCCCTGCGCCAGCGCCATGGCGACGAGCGCGTAGACGCAGACGAAGACGAGGATCAGCACGGTCCCGATCAGCTTGCGGTTGCGTTGTTTCATCGGGCTCTCCACCGCGCAGGTTGGGCTGCTGCGGCAATGCGGGCGTTGTCGCGCCGGAGCGACGGGTCTATGTCACCGGCGAGCGCGCTTGTGAAGCGATGCACGCCAAAAGATCCCTGCCTGCGACCGAAAGCCCGCCCGTGACCCTCGCCCTCGACCAGACACGCGCCGACGCCAAGGCCGATCATGCCGGCATCCGCCGCTGGCTCTGGATCGTGGCCGGGCTCGTCTTCCTGATGGTCGTGGTCGGAGGCGCGACCCGTCTTACCGGGTCCGGCCTCTCGATCACCGAATGGAAGCCGATCACCGGAGCGATGCCGCCGCTCTCCGCCGAAGCCTGGGCCGAGGAGTTCGGCAAGTATCGCGCGAGCCCGCAATACCAGCTCCTCAACGAGGGCATGAGCCTCGGCGCGTTCCAGTTCATCTACTGGTGGGAATGGGGCCATCGCCAGCTCGGCCGTTTCATCGGGCTGATCTATCTCGCCGGCTTCCTCATCGTCGCCTTGCGCCGCCTGCTGCCCGTTCGGCAGAGCGCAACGCTCTTCGGCATGGGCCTGCTGCTCGGCCTGCAGGGCGCGATCGGCTGGATCATGGTCGCGTCAGGCTTGCAGCCCGGCATGATCGCGGTCGCGCCGGTGAAGTTGACGCTGCATCTGACCTTCGCCGGCCTGTTCTTCGCCTCGGTCGTGGCCTTCGCGACGGCGCTGACGCCGCTGCGCCGGGTCGAGCCGGCGCGAGGCAGGGCGAGCGCATGGCTGCTGCTGCTCCTGCTTTTCGTGCAGGTCGCGCTCGGCGGGCTGGTCGCCGGCTCGAAGGCCGGCTTCACCTTCAACACCTGGCCACTGATGGACGGCGTGCTGGTGCCCCCTAGCTCGCAGCTCTTCGCCCAGACACCGTTCTGGGAGAACTTCGTCGACAATGTCGCGCTGGTTCAGTTCAACCACCGCATCGGCGCCTATGTCCTTCTCGCCGTCGCCTTGTGGAACGTACTGCGTCTGCGCCGCGCCGCGCCGGGCTCGGGCAGCGCCAAGCGCGCGACCGCGATCGCCGGGCTGGTTCTGGCGCAATCGGCGCTCGGCATCGTGACGCTGCTGCTGGTCGTGCCGCTCTGGGCCGGGCTTAGCCATCAGGCGCTCGGCTTCGCCGTGCTGGCGATGGGCGTGGTGCATGTCACCCGCACCGAGCAGGCGGCAAGGGGATAAGCAGCCCGCTTGTCATTCCGGGGCTTCGCGCAGCGAAGAGCCCGGAACCCACGACTGGGTCGTGGCGTGTCCGCTACTGTTTGCAGGGCTCACCCGGTCGTGGGTTCCGGGTTCACGCCTGCGGCGTGCCCCGGAATGACAATCGGAGTTCTCCCAAACAAAAGAGGCGCCGTTTCCGGCGCCTCCATGGTCATGAGATTCTCGGGGCAAGCCCGAGAATGAGGCATGAGCTTATGCCAGCGCCTGATCCAGATCCGCGATCAGATCCTCGACATCTTCGAGCCCGATCGAGAGGCGCACGACCTGCGGCCCGGCACCGGATGCGATCTTCTGCTCGTCGGTGAGCTGGCGATGGGTGGTCGAGGCCGGGTGGATCACCAGCGAGCGCGTGTCTCCGATATTGGCGAGATGCGAGAACAGCTTGAGGTTGGAGACTAGCTTGACGCCGGCGTCGTAGCCGCCCTTGAGCCCGAAGGTGAAGACCGCGCCGGCGCCCTTCGGCGTGTAGCGCTTGGCCAGGGCTTCGTACTTGTCGCCGGGCAGGCCGGGATAGCTGACCCACTCGACCGCCGGATGCTTCTGGAGATGCACGGCGACCTTCTGC
>Ga0209794_1002240_pt1 | contig 10840 bp, 12 predicted proteins | sample EBPBio232013_DNA_FD_185869 | JGI IMG/M metagenome (GOLD analysis project Ga0209794, IMG submission 185869) | Wastewater treatment Type I Accumulibacter community from EBPR Bioreactor in Madison, WI, USA - Reactor 1_5/23/2013_ DNA (SPAdes)... | ecosystem: Engineered > Bioreactor > EBPR >... | reverse complement strand
GAGGACGTCGGCGGTCTGCTGCGTCGTCCAGTCAATTTTCCGGTCGGCCTGGCGGATCGCCGGATGCGCGGCACCGGGCAAGCGTTGCGGCTGGAAATCGCCAGCGGCGAAACGGTCGACCGCCTGCAGCACGGCGCGCACCGCCGCTTCGGTGACTTCGTTGCGGTAGAGCGAAGCCTTGCTCGCCGGGCGCATGGGGAATTCCGCCGAGGCCCAGACCGGGCCGGCATCCATCTCCGCCTCGGCCTGCAGCACGGTGACGCCCCAGCGCGTCTCGCCGCGCTGGATCGCCCAGTCGAGCGCTGCCGGGCCGCGGTCGCCGGGAATGCCGGGATGGACGATGAAACAGGGTACGGCCGACCACACCGATTCGGGAATCGCCCGTTTCAGGAAGGGCGCCAGCACCAGGTCGGGGTGGAAGCGGGCAACAGCCTCTTCGGTTACCGAATCGGCGATGTCGAATTCGATGCTGATTTCGTGGCCGCGGGCAGTCAGTTCGCAATGGAGACGCTGCGTTAGTCCGTTAAAGGAATGCGTTATGAATAATAACCTCATGACGACTAAGTTTTTTCACTGTATGCAGAAATCATGATTTACCTTTCGGTGCGGGATTGGCGGGAGTTTCCACCCCAATTTGGTGCAGATTATTACCTTCGCGCTATTTTTCAAACACTTGCATTTCGCTACGATGTGCCAAACTGTTACAGGGAGTTAACAATATGGTCGCCACACAGCGTAAATCGTCCCGTCCACGCGTAGCCCCCCGGCCGCGCGTCGAATATGTTGCCGCCCTTCGTTATCTCGATGGCCGGCGCGATCTCTTCCACATCCGCAACGCCGACAGTATTGCCGACGCTCGCGAACTGGTCCTGCTCGAAGTTGGCGAGGTGCGCAGCCTGGTCATTGCCGAGCGACACTGACCCCATCTCAGCAAATCCTTGGCAGTTGCTCGCCGGACAGCCAGTCCACCATGCGCCGGCCACCAAAGGCGGTGGTCATCTGGACAAAGCTCTGGTCGTCCGCGTGAACCCGACCGATGATCGCCGCGTCGCGGCCGAGCGGGTGCTCGCGCATCGCCGCTAACACCCTTTCCGCGTCGCTTTCGGCGCAGATCGCGATCAGCTTGCCTTCATTCGCCACGTAAAGCGGGTCCAGCCCGAGCAACTCGCAAGCCGCATTGACCGCCGGTTTCACCGGCAGCGCCTTTTCCTGAAGCATCATGCCGACGCCCGACTGACGGGCGATCTCGTTCAGCGTCGTGGCCAGCCCGCCGCGCGTCGGGTCGCGCAGCACGCGCAGGTCGGCGCCTGTCGCCAGCAGCGTTTCGATCAGCCCGTGCAGCGCGGCCGTGTCGGAAACGATGGGCGACTCGAAACCGAGGCTTTCGCGCTCGGCCATGATCGCCATGCCGTGGTCGCCCAGCGTGCCGGAAACCAGGATCACATCGCCCGGCCGCGCCCGCCGCCCGGAGAGCTCGCGGCCCGGCGGCACGACGCCGACGCCGGTGGTGGTGATGAACACCCCGTCGCCCTTGCCGCGCTCGACCACCTTGGTATCGCCGGTCACCACCGGCACCCCGGCGGCGCTCGCCGCCGCCGCCATGCTCTGCACGATGCGGGCGAGGTCGCCGAGCGGGAAGCCCTCTTCGAGGATGAAGCTGGCCGCCAGATAAAGCGGCTTCGCCCCCATCACCGCGACGTCGTTGACCGTGCCATGCACCGACAGGCAGCCGATGTCGCCGCCCGGGAAGAACAACGGCGAGACGACGTGGGCGTCGGTCGCCATCACCAGCCGCCCCTCGCCGGGCAGCGGTAGCACGGCGCCGTCGTCGCCCTGGCCGAGGTATTCATTGCCGAGGTGGCGGGCGAAAAGTTCGTCGATCAACTGCGCCATCGCCCGGCCGCCGGAACCGTGGGCCATATCGACCTGGCCGTGTTTCAGGTCGAGGGGGCGGATGTAGGGTTTACGGGAAGAGGTCATGGTTTTGGTTTTGGCTGTGGGTTCTTGGGGGCGGTTGCTGTTTCTGAACCGCTGTTTCAGCTGTTGACCGGTAGGCGGCTTTGCTTTGTTTCGCGCTGTGTTCCGCGCCTGACGCGCGGGCATACTTTTTCTTGTGTGGCCAAGAAAAAGTAGCCAAAAAGAAGACCACCCCTAGGTCGGCGCCCCGCTGCGCGGGGTGCCCTGCGCGACTCGGGCAGTCGGGCGGCTGGCTAAACTCGGCCCTGCGGGCCTCAGACAACGCCAGCCGAAGGCTCCCGACTCCCCTGCGTTGCTCGGCGCCTTCCAAGGGGCCCGGCAAACCGATTGCAGTTTTTGCGGGGGCGGGCCAATCAGACGCCAACTTTCGTGAACCACTGGTTTTCGGGGTCCCCCTGAGAGGCGCTGAGCAACGCAGGCGGTCCGGGAGTCGTCGGCTGGCGTTGTCTGAGCCGCACAGCGGCGAGTTTAGCCAGCCGCCCGGACCGTCGAGTAGCGCAAGGGACCGGGCGCAGCCCGGCGCCGACCTGGGGGTCGCCTTTTCTTTGGTTACTTTCTTTTGGCGAAGCAAAAGAAAGTAAGCCCGCCGGTCAACGGCGGAACCCAGCGGTTCAGGCAACATCCTTATACCGCCCATAAGTGTAATGCGCCGCACAGGCGCCTTCCGAACTGACCATGCACGAGCCCACCGGATTCTCTGGCGTGCACACCGTTCCGAAGATCTTGCAATCCTGCGGCCGCTTGACCCCGCGCAAAATCGCCCCGCATTCACAAGCCTTGTGATCCGGCACCGACGCATAGCGCACCGGAAAGCGCTTCTCCGCATCAAATTCGGCGAACGCGCCGCGAATGCGCAAGGCCGAGTAGGGCAACACGTTCAAGCCCCGCCATTCGAAGTGCTTGCGCATCTCGAAGACCTCAGCGACCAACGCCTGCGCCTTCAGGTTGCCGTCGCGGTCAACGGCGCGCGAGAACTCGTTTTCGACTTCGGCGCGGCCTTCGTTGACCTGGCGGATCAGCATGCGGATCGCCTGCATCACGTCGAGCGGCTCAAACCCGGCGATGACCACCGGTTTGCGGTATTCCTCGGCGAAGAATTCGTAGGGCCGGCTGCCGATGATCGTCGATACGTGCGCCGGGCCGACGAAGCCGTCGAGCGGCACGGTGCCCCACTGACGCACTTCCGGCGATTCGAGGATGCTGGAGATCGCCGACGGCGTCAGCACGTGGCAGCAGAGCACGGAAAAATTCTTCAGGCCGAGCGCCGCAGCCTGCTTGATCGCCACCGCGGTGGGCGGCGTCGTCGTTTCGAAGCCGATGGCGAAGAAGACGACCTGTTTGTCCGGGTTCTTTTGCGCCAATGTCACGGCATCGGCGCTCGAATAGACCATGCGGATGTCGCCGCCCCGGGCCTTGGCTTTGAGCAGTGACAGGCTGTCGGAAGCCGGGACGCGCAGGCAGTCGCCGTAGGTGCACAAGGTCACGCCCTCGTCGAGCGCTAGGCGAATGGCCTGATCGACGCGGCCGATCGGCAACACACAGACAGGGCAGCCGGGGCCGTGGATCATGCGCACGTTGGCCGGCAGCAGGTCGGAGACGCCGTAGCGCGAGATGGCGTGGGTGTGGCCGCCGCAGAATTCCATGAAATGGTAGTTGCGCTTCGGGTCGGCCTCGGCGCGGATGCTGGCGGCGATCTTCTGCGCTACCTCGCCGTCGCGGAATTCATCGATGTACTTCATCAGTGCAGCGTCAGTCCGTCGCCGTCGGCGGTCAGTTGTCCCATTTCGGCGAAGAGCTTGAGCGTCTGCTCGGCTTCTTCCGGATCGAGCTTGTTCAGCGCAAAACCGACATGGACGATGACGTAGTCGCCAACGGCGACGCCTTCGACCAGCGACAGCGAGATTTCCTTGCGCACGCCGGCAAGATCGACGACGGCGTTGTCGCCGTCACGCAGTTCGACGACCTGGGCGGGAATCGCGAGACACATGGGGCTTCCTTTCGGGGGAGTTCAACCGCGCCCGGCCAGGCGGCGGAAGAAGCCGCGCCGGTCGACCGGTTGCGGCTCGGGGTTCGTGGGCGTCGGCGCGGCGGCCGGCGGTTCGAAAAGCAGGTGCAGCGCGTCCATCGCGGTGCGCAGTGCGGCGTCCTGGTCGGCGAGTTCGTCGACCGGCGCCAGGATGGGGACGAAGAAGCTCGCCGGCAGGTCGGCGTCGTCGCTGCGTTCGCTGATCAGGTCGAGATCGCCGGCCGGGAAGCCGACGCGCAGTGTCTGTTCGACCGGCAGCTCGCGCCACAGTTCGCCGCCGCCGGGGAGCAGCAGCAGGTGGATGAACCAGGGGGTGACGACGGCGCCGATCCAGTCGCCGCGATAGCGCCGGAAGCCGACGATGTCGACCGAGAGGCCGGGATGGCCGCCGTTCAGCGCTGCCTGCCAGCGCCGGTAACGGGCGAGCACGCGCGGCGCCGGGTTGTCGGTGTGGATGGCGGCGCTGGCCGGTGCGTTCATGCGTTTTCTCCGTGCATCCGCCGCGCGACCCAGGCCTGACCCAGCGCCAGACCACCGTCGCCGGCGGGGACGGCGCGCGCTTCGAGGACTTCGATGCCGCTTGCCGTCAGATGGCGGCGCAGCGCGTCGAGGAGGATTGCGTTCGCCGCGCAGCCGCCGCCGACCGCGATTTTCGCAAGTTTTTCGCGGTCGACCGCAAACATCGCCCACTCGGCGAGGCCGGCGGCGACGGTGGCGTGGAACAGCGCGGCGCCTTGTCCGGCGTCCGTGCAGTCAAGCAGCGCCGGCAGCAGCGGCGAGAAGTCGAGCATCTCGCCGGCTATCCGCCAGCCGCCAGCCAGCGGCTCGACCGGCCCGTGCGCCGCCGCCAGGCCTTCGAGTTCCATCGCCGCCTGCCCTTCGTAGCGCGAAACGTCGCGCACGCCGAGCAGGCCGGCCGCGGCGTCGAACCAGCGGCCGAGGCTGGAGGTTGGCGGGCAGCGCAGTTGCCGGTCGAGCAGCGTCAGCAGCGGGCCGGCCTCGCGTTCCGGCCAGGTGCGCGCCAGCCAGCCGGCGACCTGGTCGCCGAGGCCAGCACCGTGCAGCGCGGCAATCGCCATCCGCCACGGCTCGCGCGCCGCGCGGTCGCCGCCGGGCAGCGCCAGCGGGCGCAAGTGGCCGAGGCGACGGCAGTCGGCGCCGTCGACGCGCAGCAGTTCACCGCCCCAGGCGCCGCCGTCCGGGCCGAGGCCGACGCCGTCGAGCGCCAGCCCGAACAGCGGACCGTTGACGCCGTGTTCGGCGCAGATCGCGCCAATATGTGCGTGATGATGGCCGACGGCGAGTGCCGGCACGCCGAGTTCGCCGGCCAGACGCAGCGCCAGCGCGGTCGACGCGTAATCCGGGTGCAGATCGTGGGCGATCAGCGCCGGTTTGACGTCGAGCACGGCGAGCAGGTGGGCGACGGTTTCTTCCAGGAAGGCCAGCGTCGCCGCGTTGTCGAGGCTGCCGATGTGCTGAGAGACGAAAGCCTCGCGCCCACGCAGCACGCAGACGGCGTTCTTCAGATGGGCGCCGAGCGCCAGCACCGGCGGGCCGTCGTCGGCCAGCGGGATGGGCAGCGGCACGTAACCGCGGGCGCGGCGCAGGAAGGCCGGTAAAACCGGGGACAGACCACGGTTTTTTGCAGAAAAACCGTGGTCTGTCCCCGGTTTTACCACCGAATCGTCGCAGCGGACGACGATGTCGCGGTCGTGTACCAGGAAGGCGTCGGCGATGCCGTTCAGGCGTTTCAGCGCTTCGGCGTTGCCGGTGACCAGCGGTTCGCCCTGCGGGTTGGCGCTGGTCATCACCAGCAGCAGGTCGTTTTCCTCGGCGAGCCAGGCGGTGCCGGCGGGACGGCCGGCGGCTTCGTGCCAGAGCAGCAGTTGCAGCGGTGTCGCCGGGCGCATGACGCCGAGCCAAGGCAGGCCGGGGGCGACGCCGGCCAGTTCGGCGGCGCCCTTGCGGCAGAGAACGATGGGCGCGGCGACATCGGCGAACAACGCCCGTTCGCCGTCGCCGAACTCGGCGAAAGCGGCGAGCGCGGCGGGGTTGAGACCCATCACGGCGAAGGGCTTGGCCTCGCGCGCCTTGCGCCGGCGCAGTTCGGCGACGGCGTCGGGGTTGCGCGCGTCGCAGGCGAGGTGGAAACCGCCCAGGCCTTTGATCGCGACGATGCGGCCGGCGCGCAGCAGGGCGAGCGTGGCGGCGATGGGATCGTCACCGCCGGCCGCAAGATCGGCGCCGTATTCATCGAGCAGTTGCAACTGCGGTCCGCAATCGGGGCAGCAGGTGGTTTCGGCGTGGAAGCGGCGGTCGGCGGGGTCGGTGTATTCGCTCGTGCACGGCGCGCACAGCGGAAAAGCGGCCAGGCTGGTACGGGCGCGGTCGTAGGGAATGCCGGCGCTGACGGTATAGCGCGGGCCGCAGTGGGTGCAGGTGGTGAAGGCGTAGCGCCAGCGGCGACCCTCGGGGTCGCAGAGGTCGGCGATGCAGTCCGGGCAGATCGCTGCGTCCGGGCCGATGGCGGTGCGCACCGCGCCGGCGACGCTGTCGCGGATGACGAAACTGGGCGCCGGGCGTTCGTCGCTGGCACTGCTGTCGATGGCGTCGATGCGCGCGAGCGGCGGGATTTCGCGCGGCAGGCGGGCGAGGAAGTCGTCCAGCTGCGCGCCGGCGGCGAGCAGCGTGACGCCGTCGCCGTCGTTGCGCACCCAGCCGGCGATGCCGAGTTCGCCGGCCAGCCGCCAGACGTAGGGGCGAAAGCCGACGCCCTGGACGAGGCCGCGGATGTGCAGCAGGCGAGCGCTCACTTGGCCGCCAGCTGTCGCTCCAGGTCGGCGATGCGCGCCTTCAGCGCGGCGACGTTGTCGGCCAGGCGGGCGCGCTGGCCGGCGACGCCGGCTTCGATCCAGGCCAGCCAGTCGGCCATCCCCTCACCGCTGGTCGCCGAGACACGGAACACGGTCAGCTTCGGATTGACGCGGCGGGCGTTGGCTTCGGCGAGGTCGGCGTCGAACTGCAGGTAGGGCAGCAAGTCGCACTTGTTGAGCAGCATCACGTCGGCGGCGGCGAACATGTCCGGGTACTTGAGCGGCTTGTCCTCGCCCTCGGTGACCGAGAGGATCGCCACCTTGTGCTGCTCGCCGAGGTCGAAGGCGGCCGGGCAGACGAGGTTGCCGACGTTCTCGATCAGGAACAGCGAGCCGTCGGCCGGCTGCAGGCGTTCCATGGCGTGGCCGACCATGTGCGCGTCGAGGTGGCAGCCCTTGCCGGTGTTGATCTGCAGCGCCGGGGCGCCGGTAGCGCGGATGCGCTCGGCGTCGTTGGCAGTTTGCTGGTCGCCTTCGACGACGGCGATGGCGAGCCGCGCCTGCAGCGCCTCGATGGTCTTGACCAGCAACGTCGTCTTGCCCGAGCCCGGGCTGGACACCAGGTTGAGCGCGAAGACGCCGTGTTCGTCGAACCAGGCGCGGTTCTTGGCGGCGTAGCCGTCGTTCTTGGACAGGATGTCGCGCTCGATCTGCACCATGCGCGCCTGGCTCATGCCGGGCACGTGAGCGCGCGCCGGGCCGCTGCCGTAGTCGAGGTCGCCGTGGTGGTGATGATGGTGGTGATCGTGATCGTGATCATGCCCATGGGCGTGATCGCCGTGGTGGACGTGCTCGTGCACATGCGTCGTGCCGTCGGCGTGCGTATGGGCATGGCCGTGGGCATCGGCGATCTCGCCATCGTGGCTGTGCGCATGTTCGTGATCGTGCGCGTGGCCGTGCTCATGCACCGTGCCGTCGGCATGGACATGGCGGTGCGCGTGCGCCCCGCCCTCGATTTTCACTTCGCCGTCACCGCAACCGCAAACTGTACACATCATGGTTCTCCTGATTCTTATTCGATGGCGATTTCCCGCACCCGCATCTCGGTGCCGGCCGTGGGTTGCACCTGGTGGCTGCCGCAGACCGGGCAGGCGCCGTAACGCTCGCTGATCGGTACCGTTGCTGCGCACGGCATGCACCAGCCGGCGCCGGGCACGACGACGATCTCCAGCGCCGCGCCGTCGGCGATGCCGCCTCGGGTGACGACGTCGAAGCAGAAGCGCAGCGCTTCCGGCTCGACCGACGACAGCTGGCCGATCTCCAGCACGACCAGGCCGACCCGGGCGGCGTTCTCGCGCCGCGCGGTGTCCTCGACCAGTTCGATGATGCCTTCGGCCAGCGACATTTCATGCATCTTTCCACTCCACTTCGTAGGGCAGGCACGGGTCGAGCGCCAGGATCGCCGTTTCCAGTGCTCGACGGGCCGACTCGGCTGTCGTCAGCTCGCGGTCGGCGAGCAGTGCCGCCAGCTTCGTCGACTCGGCGAAGCTCGCATCGGTCGGCGCTTCGAGATGATACCGCGCGACCTTGCCGTCGCGTAGCGCGATCGCGTGCGTCAGAACGCCGCGCGCGGTCAGCGTCTGGGCGACGCCCAGTCCGTCGCCGCCGCTGGCGGCAAGCGGAAACGGCTGCCCGGCTTCGAGTGCGGCGGTAGCCCGGGCAACATCGGCAACGCGGGCCAGGTAAGCGGCGGCGATGTCGACGGTGCTGGCCAGGGCTGGCCGCTCGCCCGCCGGCATGCGCCACCAGGCAAGCCAGGCGGCGACGTCGAGTTGCGGCCAGGTCGGCGCGACGCCGCGGTCGTCGAGGACGATCCGGCAGCGCTCGACCAGCGGACACAGTGTTTCCTCGATCAGGCGGCGGGTGGCGCCGTTGCCGTCGACGCCGAGACGGGCGCTGCGCCAGGCGGCGAATTCCTCGCGCGCTGGCGGCAGGCCGCAGGCCACCGGCCAGTCGAGCAGCAGCCGCCACAGGTTTTCGTGCAGCACTTCCAGCCACAACAGGCGGGTGTCGATCGCGTCGCAGGCGGCGCTGCGGCCTTCGGCGGCGGCCAGGGCGGCGCGCGCGGTGACCCGCTGCGCCTCGCCGCATAGCGCGTAGAGGTGGGGAACCAGACGCACCGCAGCGTCCGGGTTCTGGCCGACGAACAGGCGCGTCATCGCCGGCCGTTCGAGGATGACCGCATCGATGCGTACGCCGCTATCGGCAAAAGCAGCACGGATTTTCAGCGATCCGGCCGGATTCATCCGCGCAATCCCAGGAAGGCGCGCCGGCTTGGCGGGGGCGCATCTGCCGGTTTGGCCGGCGCGGCGACGGGATCGTTGAACAGCGCGGTGATCGCCGCCAGGGCGGTCAGCCGGGCTTGCTCGTGGCTGGCGAATTCGCCAGCCGGCGAGAACAGCGAACAGAGGTGGTAGCGTCCGAGCCGGTCTTCGTCGGCGACGATGAATTCATAGACGCCGGACGGAAAGGCCCAGTCGTAATGGCTACCGGCGGCAGCCGCCGGCCAGTCGGCGTGGCCGGGCAGGCAGAGCAGGTTGATCGCCCACGGCGTGACCAGAGCGCCAACCCAGTGACCGCTGTCCGCCTGCCGGAAACCGATGGCCTCGACCCGCAGTGCCGGATTGCAGATCGGAAGGCCGGCCATGCGCGTCGCCGCGATGTCGGCGAAGACAGTTTCGATGTCGGCGGCCGGATCGTCTTGCCAGAACTTCACGCAGCAATGACCATGAACTTGTGTTTCGGCGCGTCGCAACCGGGGCAGCACCAGTCGTCGGGCAGTTCGGAGAATGGCGTGCCACCCGGAATGCCGCGCACGTCGTCGCCTTCGGCCGGATCGTACACCCACCAGCAGATGCCGCATTCGAGACGGTCATCCGCTTGCACGGCGCGGAAGCTGCCTTCGAAGATGTGCTCGCTCACGCGTTCTCCGCCATCATGTCGAGATATTCCTGCAAGCGGTCGACGGAATCGGCGAAATCCTCGGGCGCTGCCAGTGCCACCTCGGGCATGCCGCCGACCTCGATCGAGTTGAGGATGAGCACGTCCATGCTGTTGAAGTACTGCACCCACCAGACGTTCTTCAGGCGCGTGCTGGTGATCCTGCAGTTGCCGTAGCCACGCGACAGGATCGACACTTCGCGGTGGCCGAGCCAGCCGTAGAGCGTGTCGAGGTCAGCCTCGCTGACTGGCAGCAGGCTCAGGTTGATGACGTGCGCAGCTTGTGCCGGCTGCCAGGCAGCGGCCTGCATGCGGATTTCCTCGACCAGGGCCGGGGCGTTCATGCAGCCGGCCGGGTAGTCCGGTGCGGCCAGTTCGCTGCCGGCGCAGGCCTGCATGGCGGTGATCAGGACATCGGGAATGGCACCGGTTTCGAGGCGGTCGCTGAGGAGATGGCCGTCTTCAGCCACTTCAAGGACCCGCCAGAAGCCGGCGAAAGCGGTTTCCTGCACCCGCCAGTGGCGCGGTGCGGTGGTGAAGGCGCTGACTTCGCCAAAGCCGAGCGACTGGTTGATCAGATCGCGGACCGAGGTGGGTAGGTCAAGCAGATCGAGCGTCGCTCCACCGTTGAGGCCGTGCTTTTCCGCTTCGCCGACAAAATCGCCGAGCAGGCCGAGTACCGCGGCGACTGCGTCGGGCGCGGCGTTGTCGGGCAGGTAGGGCGCCGAGAAGGTCTGCATGCCTTGCGGCATGGCCAGGTAGGCCGGGGCGTCGTCGCCCTGCGAACCGGGGCCGAGGGCAACGACGGGAATCGGGAAGGGACGCAGGGAAGAGGGATTCATGCGCAGGCTCCTGTAGTTCCGGCATCACGCACCGGGATGGGAATCGGGCGCGGCCGGGCGGGGCCGGCGGCGAGACGGGCGACTTCGTCGCGGTATTCCTGCCAGTCGCGGATGCCGTTGAGACTGCCGAGATAATCGCCGTCGCGCAGGAAGACGACGGCCGGCGCGCGCGCCACGGCGAA
>Ga0209794_1002238_pt1 | contig 10846 bp, 10 predicted proteins | sample EBPBio232013_DNA_FD_185869 | JGI IMG/M metagenome (GOLD analysis project Ga0209794, IMG submission 185869) | Wastewater treatment Type I Accumulibacter community from EBPR Bioreactor in Madison, WI, USA - Reactor 1_5/23/2013_ DNA (SPAdes)... | ecosystem: Engineered > Bioreactor > EBPR >... | reverse complement strand
GTGCGCTGGGTGACCGGATCACCGTGGAGATCATTGCCGAGCGTGATGGCTTGAGCAGTTGGCAGCCACAGGTGCGCGTCATGGATCGCGCGGGCTACGGCCTGCGCTGGGGCCAGTATTGGGGAGGTGTGTGATGGAGGCACGTATCGATGTTCATCTGCTGACAATGAACGAGCCTGCTGAATGGCGCGAGGCCTGCATTGCCAGTCTTGACGGTGCGCTGATCCAGTTGCACGTGCTGCCGGGCATCCCTGGCCGCATCGGTGAGGCACGCGCGGCAGGCTATGCACAAGGCACGCTGCCGCTGGTGTCCTTTGTCGATCCCGACGATTTGTACGAAGCCAGCGCCTTCACACAACTGGCCGACGCGCTGGATGCCTGCCCCCAGGCCGTGATGGCCTACACCGACGAAGCACTGACCGACGAAAACGGCCAGGACATCGCCGTGCGGCGTCTGGCCTACAGCCGTTGGCAGCACGCCAACAGCGCCAGCCATGTTCACGGCCTGATCGTGATGCGCCGATCTGCCGTGGAAGCCGTGCTCAAGGAAACCACCGACCTCAACAACTTTGCCGACTGGCTGCTGACCCTGCTGGTGGCCAAACGCGGCGGCGTGCTGTACCTGCCCATCGTCGGGCGTCACTGGCGGCAGCACCCGCACCAAAGTCATCGCACGGGCGATCCGGAAGCAGTCCGGCGCATTCGCCAAGCATCGAATCTCTGGAGATAGACCATGTCATCAACCGACCCGAACCTTGGACTCAATTACGGCTGGACGCTCGGTGAGAGCGGCTGGGACACCGGCATGGACGCCAATCTCAAGCGCCTCGGCGCAGTGGTTGGCCTATCCGTGAAAGACCGCGACCTGACCACGCCACCGGCCAGCCCCACCAACGGCGACCGCTACCTCATTCCTGCCGCCGCCACCGGCGTGTGGGCAGGCAAGACCAACCAGATCGCCGTGCGCATCGCCGATGCCTGGGAGTACCACACGCCCACGATCGGCTGGCTGTGCTACATCGAGGACGAGGCCAAGCTCTCGGCCTTCAAATCCACCGGCTGGAGCGCAGGCCTCGCCATCTGAATTTCCATCCCTTCGCAACCACCTGAACCCGCCCACGAGGCGGGTTTCGCATTTCTGGAGACCGCCATGACCGAACCCGAACAACAACAGCCTGCGCTCGTCGAGAACATGCTCCTCTTGCGCCGCGAGGACTTCGACGAACTGCTGGACCGCGCCGCTGAACGCGGAGCCGAGCGTGTCCTGACCCACCTTGGCCTGGAAAACGGCCACGCCGCACGCGACATCCGTGAGCTGCGCGACCTGCTCGAAGCCTGGCGCGATGCCCGCCGCACTGCGTGGCAAACCACCGTCAAGGTCATCACCACAGGCATCCTGGCCGCACTGCTAGTCGGTGCCGCCATCAAGTTGAAACTGATGGGAGGCCCGCAATGATCGAGACACTGCTTGGTGGCCTCCTCGGCGGGGCATTCCGTCTTGCACCTGAAATCCTCAAATGGCTCGACCGTAAAGGCGAGCGTGGCCACGAACTGGCGATGCAGGACAAGGCGCTGGAGTTCGAGAAACTGCGTGGCGCGCAGCGAATGTCGGAAATCGGCGCGGGTGCCGACGCGGCATGGAACGTCGGAGCCATCGAAACCCTGCGCGAAGCGGTTCGCACTCAGGGCGAGAAAACCGGTGTGCGCTGGGCCGATGCGCTGAGCTCCAGCGTCCGCCCGGTCATCACCTACTGGTTCATGGCGCTGTACTGTGCGACCAAAACAGCAACAGTCGCAGCCGCTGTGACAGGTGGCACAGGCTGGGGCGTTGCCATCCTGTATGCCTGGACGGAGGCAGACCAAGCCCTCTGGGCCGGGGTGCTGAACTTCTGGTTCCTCGGGCGCGTATTTGACCGGGTGCGGCCGTGATCGAGGTGCCGAAGGCGGCCATCGAACTGGCCAAGCGCTTTGAGGGATTCGAGCGTAAGGTGAAGCGCGGAATCGAGATCACTGCCGTTCCCTATATCTGCCCAGCAGGGTTCTGGACGATTGGATACGGCCATCTCTGCGATCCCAAGCATTCGCCGATCACGGAGGCAGAGGCTGAGGTCTATCTGGCGCGCGACCTGCAATCGGCACTCGCCGCGACGCTGCGCTACTGCCCGGTGCTGGCCACAGAGCCAGAGAGCAGGCTCGCTGCCATCGTGGATTTCACCTTTAACCTCGGCGCTGGGCGGTTGCAGACATCGACGCTGCGACGGCGCGTCAATCAGCGGGATTGGACTGCTGCGGGCCAGGAGCTGCGCCGGTGGGTCTATGGGGGCGGAAAGGTGCTGCCCGGGCTGGTGACTCGGCGGGAAGCGGAGGTTGCTCTGATTCTCTGACCTGCCGATTTACGCGCGGAAGATATCCACCTTCGTTTCAAGGCACTTGCGCAAGCTCAGATCATTCGCGCCCACCTCGAACCAACCTCCGGGCTTCTGGAAGAAATCCAGCCCCCGGCCAATCTTGATCACCCAGCCGTTGTCGATACGAATCTCCCGATCGTGCATGTTCGGGTTGAGCTTTACCTCCAGCTCGACATCCAACTCCAGCAGGCTTTGCTTCAGTTCATCAAGCTTCTCTGCAATGTCGGCCAACTGGGTCTTGTCGTCGTAGCCGGTGATCAGGCTGATCTTCTTCACGGTTCCAGCCTTCAGCACTGTCTCGCAGAAGCGCACAAAGTTCTGAATCTGGTGCTGCAAGCGAATGTACGGGTCCTCGATCACGACGGACTTCGCACCCTGCAGATACGGACCGATGATCGACTCATAGCTGTACCCGGTATCGCCATAGAGAATGGTGAAGTGCTGTTCCTTGAGTTCGACCAGTGGCAGCGAAATTACAATAGGGGCCGGTGATATCGGTGCCGGTACTGCTGGAGATTCCGTAGTAGCAGGCACCGGTTGCTCAGTGGGTTGCACCGCAATCACCTCTGCAGGCTGCCCATTCGCCTGATTCAAGCGACGGCGAGCTGGCTCCTGTGTTGCCGATGCATCCTTGGACTCAGGGCAGAAGACCACCACCTCCTCACCGCTGGCCTTGAAGTAGGACAGGTTGATTCGCGCAAACTCGTCATCCGGTTTGCGCTTGTTCATCTGCTCCTTGACGCGGCGGCGGCACTCCGTGGCATAGGCCACGTATTCCTCGAACTCCTCATCCGTCGGCGGCCCGTTGGGGTGCAGCACCTTCAAGAACGCGCAGACGGTCTTTTTGATGCCTTTCTCGTCGCGCCCCTCGATTGATTTGCCGAGCCGAATGCGCTTGCTCACTTCCTCATACCGGTTCGTGTGCTTGAACTGGTAGTGAAAGGCCTCTGCCAAGTAGTCGGTGATGAATCCGTAGTTACTGGTCAGAAACTCGCTGCTGTTCTTGGGCATCTCCCAGCCTGGGATATACGCGGCAAAACGGTCCATCACCGCCAAGTCGAGCTCTGGTGGCAAGGGCTGAAACAGATCGTGCTCATTCGAGTTCACGACCTGCTGCACCGATACATCAATGTTGCCGACAAAGCTCAGGCTGGCATCGGCGATCACTTCGGCCCCGCGCGAAAAGCGCCCGTTCGCCATGAAGTCCTTCATGATCTGGATGGTGTCCGGATCGCGCACCTTGATCCCACCGACCTCGTCAAAGGCCACCGTGTCCCAAAATCCGACCAAACCTACCTTGCGGCGCGCGTTGTTATAGAACAGCGTGGCCTTGGTCGCCTGGCCGCCCGAGATCAGTGTGGCGTAGGGCGAAAACTCGCTGAAGAAATAGGACTTGCCAGTACCACGCGGACCCAACTCGATGTAGTTGTAATTGGGCTCCACCAGCGCGGCAAGCCTGGCGATGAAATGCATCTGAACGCGTTTCGAGAGTTTGCTGGGTTCCAAACCGACGGAACGCAGCACCGCTGCGATCCACTCATCGCGAGTGAAGGCTGCTCGGCCTTCTGCGTAGCGGTCGAAGTCGAAGCGGGTCAGTTGGATCGGGCGCAAGTCCTCGATGGAAAACGCGTAGTCGTCCTCATCGATGTCGTTGTGCGCCAAGGTGACTTCGGCCCAAATGCCGCCTTCCAGCAACCTGTCGTTGTCGCGGTAGAACTTCTCACCAATCGCGATGCGTTGCGAGTTGAAGTTCTCCAGCGATGCCCAGTGGCGCTTCTCTTTCTCGACGTAGCGAACGTGAACCTTGTCGATGAACCGGTGCTTGCCCTTGGTGGCGACCTTGGACTGCGCCGCATTCGCCTCGTCCGGCCTCACATAATTTTCCTGCAGCGACGACAGCACGGCCTCCATGCCGGCATCCATTTCTGCCTGGTCATTGCTGGCGCAATACTTAGCGAGCAGGAACTCCAGGACGAACGTCGGGACATTGGTGCCTTTTTTGATTCGATGCAGCAGATCCTTACGAAGGACTTTGCCGTCGAAAGTGGCGTTTAGTTTTTGGTCGAGTTCGTCCATAGGGCTCATTCCGTATAGTCGGTTTCAAGCGCCAGATTGCTGTAGGCAGCCAGAGTCGTCGGGTTAAGCGCCTTAACCGAGAACTTGCCTCTGAACTCATCATCCATCCGCAGCGCAATCTGTTTGCGCTGGCCTGGCATCAGGGTCACGGTTCTGGTCGCAGGGTTCACATCCCCGCCTGGGCGCGGCTCTCCCACCACATTGCCCTTGCTGTCTTGCGCTTCCAGCAAGATCTCCACGCTCATGTCTTGCGAGAACATGTCGTCGGCCACCAGTATCACTTCGATGACCGGCAATCGCGTAGTTATTCGTTTGGCGCCGTTCTTGTAGCTCAGCTCCACCACCACCTTGCGCAATTCCGCATGGGCGGCGGTATCCAGCCTGGCCACCAGCACGGGCACAACGGCCTCGGTCAGGGATGCCCCGCCGTGGAAATACAGGTGCCCTGAGCGATAAGGAGCCATGCTGCGCGGTAGTGCCACTTGCGTGAAATCACCGCGAATGCCGACCTTCTCAGCACTGACCACCAGGCTGTGACCATCCGCTGTGCCGTCGCCCAGCATCATGCGGTCGTGGGCATTCACGGGCCATTTCCCCTGCGGTTTCACGCACACATCGCCAGCTTCTGCTTGCGCGTTCAGGAAGAAACCATGGTCTGTGACGATCACCGCTTCCTTGAAGCCCATACCACGCAGCTTGTGGAGTGCGACGCGAATCAGCTTCAGCGTGCCCGGAATCAACCCGAGCGTCGTCTCGGGGTTGCTTTCCAGTTGGCTGTCGATTTCCGTGGAGCGCAGCACCAGCAGATCGACTGTCTCTGCGATCTTGGGTTTGCCGCGAACAAAATCGTTGAGCGGCATCTCCGCGAAGCGGTCGCCATACTTCTTGCTCAGGACGCCCATTCGCTGCGTGACATTGCTGACCGGCGCCCCTGCCAGCTTCGGCACCAGGGAATCGTTCTCAAGCTCTAGGGTCAGACCCGTGCGAGCACCCGGCAGCAAGCTCGCCATGCCCACCAGAGTGATGGTCGGTAGCTGCGCATAGGCCGCTTGCAGCTCGACGGGACCGTCTTCCGCCAGCAGTTTTTCGAGGGCCACGCCCAACTCATAGCGCAGGGCGTCCACCATCAGGTAGGCCACCTTGCGCCCGCTTTCCTTGAGGCGATCCGCCACCAGGCGATCAAATGCATCGGCATTGGCCAGGCGTCCAGTGGGTGGCCAACCGGCGGTCTCGACGTGTTTCACAAACACGCCTTGAACCTTCTCGGCCAGGCGCCGATAGCGCGCCCGCGCCTGGCTGATCACTTCGTGCATCAACCCATGCTGGTCGAGAAAGTCACCTGCGGCTTGCTCAAACTCGCGCTGCAAGCGATCTGCTTCACGCAGGCTGCCCAGGTAGAAATCGATCAGCTCCGCCTGAGAGCGGGCGTGATCTGGCAACTGGCGTTCAAAGTCTTCGCAGGCCTCCACCAGACTCAGCCCGGAGCGCACCAACTCCCACTGTGTCTGGCTTTCGCCCTTGCCGAGCCATACCGAACTCTTGTGGCGCGTCAGCACACGGCGCGTGGCATCTGTGTCGCCACCGACAATGCCCTTGATCGCCGTGCGCAGGAAAGTCCGCTCCTCGAAGGGGAAGGTGTCGCGCTCGCCCAGGTCCTCAATCGCCCCACAAAGATCGGTCAGATTGAGTTCCACCTCGATGGCTTCTGCACGTTCGATGTACGCCGCGCGTGACTTCGGGTCGCTGCGCAGACGGTCGCACACATCCTCGACGATAGGTCTGGCCTCCATCGGCGCATGCGGCACCCCCTTCAGGGTGTCCGGCAGTGCGACTGGCAAATCAAACACGAATTCACTGAACAGCACGTAGCGCCACAGCTCATCCGCCAGCGCGGACCACGTCTTGCCGCGCGTCTTCACGCTCAGACCCAAGGTAGCGCGGAGGAAGTCACGCGCTTCTTGCACCCAGCCTTCCTGCCCCTTGAGCGCTTCGGATTGGCTGGTACTCGGGGCCAGCAGTGCGGCCAGAATCTCGCGGCCGGACTCCACCCGCAATGTGGCTCGCAACTGGGGCCAGCTCACGCCGCCGCCAATCGCGTCGATCACTGCAAAGGTCGGCCCAGAGGGAGAAGTGGCAAAGACCTGCCGAATCTCGGTCGCGTGATCCGGCCTGGCGCGCAGACACAGGCTCAGATACTCGTCGCCATCATCTTGCGGGAATACCGCGCCGCATTCTGCGTACAGGGCGAATGGATCAGCTTGCTTCTGCTCGTCGGTTTCCGGGCGCTTCGCAGGTACGTAGATCAACACACCTTCAAGCGGCGCTTTGGGCTGACCCACCTCGCGCAGTGCAAGCAACGCCGCCTCACGACTTTCGATGCTGCTTTCGGACGCGTCCACCACCCGCACCTTGTCGGCCGCCAAGTCGAAACACTGCTCGCGGTAGCGCTTGTCGGCGTCATACACCACCAAGGCGCCAGCTTGCTTCAGACGCGGCCGCAGCACGCTTTCTCGAATGAATTCCGCAATGCTCATAGATGCACGATCTCCAGGTCACCCCAGCGGGACTTCAGGTATTCAGCAACCAACCGCCGGTGGCAGTGTTCAGGAGTCGACTCACTGCAGAGAAGGCATCCGCCATCAATGAGATCTTTAGGGACCTTTTCCTCAACTTTTCTCCGAGCCATCAAGTCCATGAATTGCTTTTCATAGCTAGCCCAGTCCCCCCCGTTTTTCTTGTATTCGTCGAGGATCTCTTTGGTTGGCGCGAGGTCCGGCCGATGAACATAGTCAATGCGGTTGATCTCGCGAAGGAAGAAGCGCAGATCATCTTTCTTCGTAAACCCCGCGAGTTGGGACACATTGTTCAGGCGAGCATCAACCAGCCTTACCAGGCCTGGCTGTTTGAGGCGCGTGAAGAACTGTTCGGCGTTCTTCTTTGTGAATCCGATGGTAAATACCTTCATTGTTTGGCCCCTTCTCGCAGTTCTTCCTGCAGCATTGCCTCATCCTGATAAGCGATCTGCTCACCGTGAATCCGATATGCATCGATGAGAATTTCTTCGCGCGTGTGGAACATGTCGTTTTCGGACATCTTATGGAGCTGGAGCATTCGCGCCTCCATTGCGCGATGCTCTTCCAAATGCCCGTCGGCATGTATGTGCTGCACTGGCGTTCCGGATTCGAACATGCGCCGCGCGACAAGTACTGCACGATGACAATCAAGCGGGTCTTTTTCCGCGCACATCAGCGCGATTTGATACTTTTCCAAGCCCTGGCGCAGACGTTCTAGACCTTGTGCAAACAGAGGTTCCTTGGCCAACAGGTCATACTGCACTTTTCCTTGGCGATAGCACGCAGGGTTTTCACTTCGAGCCCCCAGCTCCTTGCCGAGGAACACATAGGCTATCTGCGCTTGAGCAAGTGCATTCTTAAGCGCGTCTTTGGAATACTGCGGAAAATGCCGACTGTAAGGGTGCGAACGGACATCAGCCAGTGCAGTAACGCCATGTTGCTTCAATAGGGCAATAAACGCATCGATTGGATGCGTGGAGTGCCCGATGGTCAGAAGTTCGCTCATCCGCCCGCTCTCGCTTTGGTGATGATCGAGGCCACGAGCTTGTACGCGAACGTCTCCCCATTCTGGTTGGTGTGGGGCTCGGACAGGCTGATGCATGCAACGACTGAAGGAATTCGATACTCCCCAGCCCCTTTTTCCAAGCATGCGCGCTCATACTCTGGATCGGTGACGTCCAGTTTGTAGTGCTGCCCACGGTAATTGAAACTGGCCCGCACGATCGGTTTCATGTCGCCGAAATCCGGGGCTTTAGGGCCCGCATGAAGAACCATCTCGTCCAACTCGATCAAGCGCAAGGAGCCGCCATCTTCGTCGATGAGTCCGTCTGGAACGCGATTGTTCCGGTTGTAGTAAGCACTGAATCCATTCGCCCAAAGGTCTGCGCCTTGGTCTACCAATTCAAGGACGTCGTCCCATGACGCGCTTCCTTTCTTCTCCCAATAGAATCTGTCGTCGATCAGAACATTCTCGCTCTGGTGGCCGTGGGGGCGTGCCTCGATGCACGGAATCTCAATGACATCGAGCAGCTGCGCCGTTTTGCCGTCCGAGTAGCGACGATCCAACTCGGAGATTTCGTGCCCTGCTCGATTGCTGATTGGGCGGAACCAGGAGTTATCCTCCGTACGCTTGCCAGCAACACAGCGCCCTGAAATCTTCCTTGAGTTGGCCAGGCAAACGATCGTTTCAATACTGTTCGGCGCATCGCTGCTCATTTCACTCTCCCTTTTTCCTTCCGCGAGTTTTCTTCGGCACTGCCTCGGGCTCGATGTACAAATCCTCCATACCATGCGCGATGGCCAGGCTCTTGTCGGTCTTGCACTTTTCACGTACGCGCTCGGGCCAGTAGTTCATGGCCAGGTGTGCCCAGTCATACTCGCCCTTTTCCAGCTTGGCCCAGGTGTCCTTGAGCACCTTCTGCCATGGCTTGTGGCGGAACAGCGGCCACAGCGGTGCGGCGCTGATCTGTACCCCGTCGTCATGGTTGGGCTTGTAGGTCGGTGCGAGCTTGAGTAGGGTGTCGCGCAGCTCGATCAACTCCAGCTCGAAAGCTTGCAACGTCTCGAACTGCTTTTCGTCGTCACGGGTCCGAGCAGAACCCTTGTTGCGCAGAGCCGTCACGTCAGCGCCGACTTGTTTGAGCTTGGGTTCGACGAAGTCGTTGATCGCCGTATACAGTGTCTGGCTGCTGAGGCTGGGGTAATAAACCCACAGCGTGTAGCTGCCAGATGCGGTGGATAGAGGCCAGTAAAGAGGTGCCTGTCTTCGACTTTTCGAATGCCTTTTCAGGTGGTCTGCAAAAAATCCGGCCGGCCTCGAAATATAGCTTCTGAGTTCTCTCACCCTAAGAATGTTCGCGGCCTCTTGCTCAATGTTGTCGTGACTTTCAGGCCAAATGAATTTGAATGCTCTTGCTATCCAGGCATTTATGTCGCATTCGTGACCGGTATCATCGACCAACACTCCAGACGTCGATGATTTAAATGGTGATTGTGACGCTGAAATGCAATCAGCCATCCCCGGGGGCTTAGATGGAATTGCCTCGAATGGGTCTTCAAGTTTATGATGCTGAAGCCTGTCGGCTGCAAGGCTGATATCCCATCGGCCGAAAGTCGCACCGACCAGATAATCAATGAGTGTGCTGCAGGTTTGATAGGTATCGAGCTTCGACTCTAGATTCTCTGCCTCAGTCTCATCTGATTCGACTGACTCTTCTGAGTCAAATGAGATTTGCTCTCTGATTTTTCTAATAGAGTTGGCAGAAATTCCATAAAGATTGTTTATTTTTTCGTTCCATTCTTGGTCGATCTTAGATAGGCATGAGAGAATTTCTGACTCCAAGCGAATTACGTCTCGATGAGAGTCGGCAATGGATTCGCCAATAAATGGATGGGAAAAGTACGGTGATGCAATGTTGGTCCTTGAGTCGAAATTAATCAGCGAGGCGCATAGCCTCCTTGTTTCCGCCTCTAGCGACTCGGTATCCTCCGCTTTTGGGGTACGCCACGGAAGAGTCTTAATCAGGCCGCTCATGAATTTTCCATCGTTGGACTGCATTTCCAAGATAGTCTTAATCAAGTCGGAATTGATCCAGCCAAGAATATATTCGTTAGATATTTTTGATTCCGAGGCGATCAGCGGGCCTTGTCCAGTAAATAGACATCCCTCTGGTAATACTCTCGCACTGAATCCTTTTTGACTTCGAATGGAATAGGTTAGCCCCCGACGATGCCAATAGTCTGACGCCTGCCGTGCCTGCGCATCCGTTCCATTCTTCGCAATGTTGATGGCTCTGCTTTCCTTGCCATCGCCGTTCCACTTCATCAGAAGATGAACATTTGGTGCGTATCTCGAAAATGCGCCACCTTTTGCAAGAAACTCCCATTTTTTTGCACGGCCTATTTCTTGGGGAAGAGATTCCCAGAAGATTCGAACAAATCGAAAATCGTCCCAAGTGGCAAGCCCTTGACGCGCTGTTCCAATGGCGGGTTCGAATCTACTTCTGCTTTCGAGTAGTGACGAAATTTCGGAGCCCGCGAAATACGTAATACGATTCTTGGGGAAATTCAGAAATATTCCTGAATCAACGTGATATGTGTTCTCTGCCTCTGTAAATTTGCAGCATTTCCTGAGTGATTCGGCATTCGTTGTTGAATTTCTTAAGTCAAATGCGGTGAGGTTTTTCGAGCCAGCGACATCAAGAACGTATGCGGCGGCCTCGACAAACGCATCATCCATGATGTTTTCGCCAAGATCCCCCAAAAGCAGAAGATTGCCCACCAAGATAT
>Ga0209794_1002236_pt1 | contig 10867 bp, 10 predicted proteins | sample EBPBio232013_DNA_FD_185869 | JGI IMG/M metagenome (GOLD analysis project Ga0209794, IMG submission 185869) | Wastewater treatment Type I Accumulibacter community from EBPR Bioreactor in Madison, WI, USA - Reactor 1_5/23/2013_ DNA (SPAdes)... | ecosystem: Engineered > Bioreactor > EBPR >... | reverse complement strand
CAGGGTGGCTGCCGTCGCCGCCTTGCCGGCAAAGGTGTTCACCGTCTGGTTGGCGCCGGCATTGCTCGGCACCGCCAAGTTGTTGACGCTGACCGCGCCGCCATCGCCATAGCTGCCCGGCAGGGCGGCCAGCATCATGCAGTTGGTGACATCGGTGTAGGCACCGTCGTCAGTCTGCAACCACATCAGACCGGGGATCACTTCGCTGAACCACAGACCGTCCGGGCTGGAGAAGTCGTTGTCGTTGGTCAGGCCGGAGATGTTGATCGACGGATTGCCGAACTGGTCGTTTTCAGCGCCGAACAGGTAGACGTCCCACTTGAAGGTGGTCGCCGCCGGGTTGCCACCGGTTTCCTGGAAGCGGATGACATGGCCGTTCGGGTTGCCGGTGCGGCCTTCGCCGTCGTTGTAGTAACGCGGGTTGGCGGCGTCGAGCGCCTTCGACTTGCCGCCGGTGGACAGGCCGGTGGTACCGCGCGACGAGTTGTTGGTCAGCGTCGTGTAGACGTCACCAGTGACCGGATGGACGCCAGTCCATTCCGGACGGTCCATCGGCGTCGCCCCGACCGCGTCGGCGGCGATGCGGCAGTTGATCAGGACGTCGGCCTGGTCGGCGAAGCCGTAGGCGGCTGCCGCGATCAGCGGATTGGTGATGGTCAGTTCGGTCCACGTGCCAGTGCCATCGGCGGCCAGGGTGGCGACGTAGAGCTTGCCGCTGTCGAGGTACTTGTTGCCGGCGGCCATGCCGCCGTTGGCGTCGGCCGGGTCCCAGTTGGCGGTGGACACATACTTGTAGATGTACTCGTTCTGGGCATCGTCACCCATGTAGTACACGATCGGCTTGCCGGCAACCGCCTTGGCCGGCATCGCGCCTTCGTGGCCGAAGCGGCCCATCGCGGTGCGCTTGCGCGGCGTGGTGCCCGGTGCGTAGGGATCGATCTCGACCACCCAGCCCATGGTGTTGGCGGCATTGCGGTAGTCGGCGGTCGAGTTGGCACCGCTCGGGGTGACGTTCCAGCGATCATAGAGACCGGTACCGCTGGTGTCGCCGCCGACCGGGTTGGCCCAGCCGTAGCTGCCGTTGCTGGCGCCGGACCCCAGGTAACGGTTCTGGGCGGCCGCGGCCTTGGCTGCCAGGGTGGCGCTGGCCGGACGCTTGAAGTAACCGGCCCAGTTTTCCTCGCAGGTCAGGTAGGTGCCCCACGGGGTGACGCCGTTGGCGCAGTTGTTCAGGGTGCCACGGGTGGCGGTGCCGGCGTTCGAGTAGGGGGTGACCATCAGGTCGTCGCCAGCGGCCGGGCCGCTGATCGTCATGTTGCTGGCGGCGGTGTAGCGACGGTTGAAACCAGACAGCTTGTTCACCGAGAACGTGGCGCCCTTGACGATTTCGATCACCGACACGCCATGCGCATTGACTTCCTTGTCGACCATGGCAACCGGGCGGGCGGCGTTGTTCAGGCCGGCAGCGACTTCTGCATTGCTGTGCAGGAAGACCCAGGTGATGTTCTCGTGGTTCATGCACAGGAGGCCGCGGGTGGCGTTGTTCAGATCCTTGACCAGGCCGTTGCTGTTGAGGCCGAAGTAGGACATCCCGTCATGGTGGTCACCGGCCCGGAACTGGAAGCTGGCGGCGCTGTCGGTGCCGTCGTTGAGGAAATCCGGCGTGGTCGTGTTGAGCGGGTCGCCGAGACGGAAGAGCGCAGTCGCGGTATAGCCGGTCGGCACGCGCAGGAGGTCTTCGGTGCCCTTGGCAACGGCGTTGAAACCCAGGGCAAAGGCCGGCGCCGGGTTGGCGCCGCCGCCACCGCCGCCGCTACCCAGACAGCCGCTCAGGCCGATGCTCATGAAGCTGCCGGCGGCCACGCCGAAGCCACCCTTGAGCAGGCTGCGACGGGACAGGCGGGCTTCGAGGATGCTGGCAAAATCGGGGTTGCCGGAAACGTTCTTGGAAACGTCGTCGCAGCCGTTCGGAGAGTCGGGGTGGTGCTTGGTGAGTTGTTCGGACATGGGCGTGCTCGCGGTGGGTGAGTAAGGAACGGCCATTATGAAAAACCATGATGACTGGCGCATGACCGCGCTGTTTCAGGGCCAAGGCAGATTGATGACATGGTAGCCGTCAACGCCACCGGAGGCCTGGCCGATCAGCGCAAGATAGGGAGCGAGCACACTGGCCACCGTCCCGTACAGGCGGACTTGCGCTTGCACACCGCTGGCGCCCACTTCGCCGCTGGCTTCAATCGCCGCCGGCCGGCCGCCGCTGAAGCTGCCGCGTGGCCGGGTACTGCCGTCCCATTGCCAATCCAGACGGTAATCGCCGAGCGGCTGGTCGGCCAGCAGGCTGCTACCGGCGTTCTGCCAGAGCAGCCGGCCGGCGCCGGTCCAGGCGCTGCGCGCTCCGGGCGGCAGTTGCAGCTGGGTGGCGGCAAGCACCAGCGTGCCCTGCCAGGAGCCGCCGCTCAGGCCGAGCGCCGGTTGGGCGAGGACACTGGCGGCAGGCAGGACGATGCCGTCGATGTCGATGTTGCGCGGACTGGTCCACGCGATACGACCGTCGCCCAGGCGCAGGCGAACCAGGGCATCGCCGGGAAGGAATTCCCAGGCAAGCGGGCCGAGGTCGAACCAGCGTTCGCCGTTGTGGATGAACAGTTGGCCCTGGCCCGACCACAGCGTGCCGGCGGTTGCCGCCAGGCGACAGGGAACGGGGCTGACGGCGACGAGCAGGGGGGCCAGCAGATGGGCCGGCAGGCGCAGCAGCAGGGCCAGCGTCAGCAACAGCAGGAGCCAGCCGGCGCCGGGAATGCGGACCCGGCTCACGGCTTGCCGCCGACGCGATAGCTGGCGTCGACGCGGACCCGGCTGCCGCTGCCGGTGAGTTTGCCGCGTTCCAGGACCAGCCGGTGCTCGGCCTGCATGGCGGCGGTCCAGCGCAACCAGACGGCCAGTTCGGTTTCGCCGCTGAGTTGCAACTGGCCCGGCGCCGGCCAGCTGGCGGCGATCTGCGGGGCGAGTTCGGACAGGCGCGGGCTCAGCGTGGTCTGCAGCACGTCGCCGCGTGGCGGCTCGCTGCCGCTGTCCGCCAACTGGCGCAGGGCGGCATCGAGGGCCGCCACCTGTTCGGCCTGGGCGGCGAGGCGGGGCAATTGGCGCAATTGCGCCTGGCGCGCCTGTTCCAGCGACCAGGCCGCCTGCGCGACGACGGCCAGCAGGACGACCCAGGCGAGCAGGCCGAGGGCGCGCCGTTCGGCCGGCGTGCGTTGGGCGAGGCGGGCGGCGGCGGCCTGCCGCCAGCGATGCAGATGCTGTTTCATGAGCCGTCTCCGGCGCTGAGGGTGAATTGACCGTTTGCCGCCGCCGGCATCTGCAGTCGCTGGCCGCGTTGTGCGGCAGCGCTGGCCAGTTGTGCTGCCGCCTCGGCAGCGAGCTGGCCGCGAACCTGCAATTGCCCGTCGTGGTAGTCCACTTGATGCAGTTGCAGCCCGCCCTCGGCGACATCGCCCAGGGTTTCGGCCAGCGCCAGGAAATCGTCGGCGGCGAGCTGGCCGGCGGCGCGGCGGGCAGTGGCGAGCTGCTGCGCCAGTTGACGCACCGGATCGACCATCGCGACCTGCGGCAGGGCGGCCTGGAAATGGGCCGCGATGCTGGCGCGCAGTTGCCGCGCCTGCCAGGCGTGCCAGCCCAGTTGCACGGCCGAGACCAGGCACAGCAGGGCGGCCGAAGCCGCCGCCAGCCGCGCGGCAGGGGCGAAATGCCGGGCCCAGGCCGGCGGGCGCCGGGGCGGCGCCAGTTCGCCGTGGAGAAAGCCGGGGCCGGGCGGTGGGCGCAGCGGCACCGGCGTCTGGCTGAAACGGGCCAGTTGCTGCAGGCGGGCATCGCGCGCCGGGGCCGGGTCGAGCGCCGTCAACGGCAGCGTCTGCCCGGGGGCGACCAGGTCGAGCCAGTCGCCCAGGCTATCGTCGCAAGCGAGTTCGACGAAGCCCCGATCGCCGACCGCGCACAGCGTATCGCCGCAAGCCCAGGCGCCCGCGCCGGTGGCGGCCATGCCCAGCGGCCAGGCGGCCTGTGGCGACCAGCCAAGTTCGCGCACCAGGGCGACCAGGGCGGCCAGGCGGCTGTGGGCGACGACGCCGATGCGGCTGCTGCCGTCGGCCTCGCTCCGGGGATCGACGGCGAAAGTTGCCGGTGACGGAGCATCGAGCAGCAAGTCTTCGAGCGCAGCGGCGACCACCTCGGGGCGGTGGCCGAGCGGCGGCGCCGGCAGTTGCTGGCGCCGGCCGGCCACCTGGCGACCGGCGAGGAGCAGGATGCAGGCCGGCGGATCGTCGCCCGCAGTCGGCGGTTTCGGCCATTGCGCCGGTTCGCTGCAGCCCTGGCGCAGCAGCCGGCCGGCCGCGTCGTGGATCTGCCAGGGGCAGTCGCGCCGCTGTTGCGGCCAGTCGCCGGGGAGGATCAGGATCAGGGTGCTCATTGGATGCTCTGCCAGAGAATGCGCGGCCGACTGCCGTCGTCGCTGCGCTGGAGCAGCGCGCTGACGCGGCTGCGGGCGAGGTCGCGGTCGACCTCGATGTCGATCAGGAAATGCTTGCTCGCGGTGGCCACCGGGAGCAGGCTGCCGGGCAGGCCGGGATCGGTGAGGCGGGTGCGGAAGTCGCTGCTGTCGCGAAACGGCAGGCCGCGGCGACCGGCGGCCAGGACGCGCGCCGCGCTCAGGCTGAGCCCCGGCTGGATCGCCGACAGGACTTCCGGGCTGGCGGTGTTCAGGTTGATCGGCTGGCGCCCGGCGAGCACGCAGACATGCGGCTGCAGGCGGGCGATCACGGCCGGGCTGTAGCCGCGGATGCGCGACAGTTCACCGACGCTGGTCAAGGGGCGACCGCTGCCGCTGGCGTCGCTGCCGGCTGCCGCGTAATCGCCGGCCTCGGCGCCGCCGGCGCGGCGGCTGTCGTCGGCGTCGAGCCAGTCGGCAAGGGTGTCGGCGAGCTCGACCGGGAGGCCGAGCACGATCAGCAGGCGCTGGTAGGCGTCGCGCGCCTGCTCGTCGACCGCGCCGCTGGCGTGGCGCAGGTTGTTCAGGTTGAAACGGCCCTGGATATCGCTGATCCGCCCGTTCACCGTCGCCCCTTCGTGGCGCAGCGGCGGCAACGCGCGCGCCCAGTCCTCGTCCAGGCTGTCGATGGCGCTGTAGGCTGCGTCGGCGATCAGCAACTGGCGGGCGTAGGCGACCCCGTTGCCGGCCAGCTCGGTCGCCTGCGCCTTGTCGCGGGCGATGCCCAGTTCCTCGATCCAGTCGTTCATGCGGGCAAGCAGGTTGGTGGACAGGCTGGCGACCAGGCCGACGATGAGCAGCGCGGTGACGATGGCGCTGCCGCCCTGGCTAGCGGATCCCGGATCATGGTGCGGCGGCGACATCGAAGATCCTTTCGATGGTGCCGCCCTCGACCAGGTGCAGGCGCAGCCGGAGGGCGCGCGGCAAACGCTGCGCCGCTTGCAGCGGCCAGGCGCTGTGCCAGCGACGCTCGGGGTCGAGCGCGGCGAATTCGACCGCGGCAACACCCTCGATCAGGACGTGGCTGCGGCTCGCCGCCGGGGCGTCGAACGCCGGCCAGGTGAGCAGTTCCAGGCGGCCGTCGCGCCAGCGGTAGGTGACCCGGCGCGGGCTGTCGCCGGTGTCGCCGCTGCGCGTCAGGGTCAGCTCCGTGGCCCCGGCCGGCTGCGCCCAGGCCGGGGTTTCGCGGCCGTCGGCGTCGCGCCCGGGGACGCCGACCGCCTGGCGGACGTCGTTGCCGAGGCGCTCGCAGGCCAGCGCAATCGCCTGCCAGCGGGCCGCCGAACTCTCCACCTGCGCCGCAGTCCGGGTGCTGGCGTCGAGGCCGCGCCAGCCGAGGACGCCGAGCAGCGCCAGCAGGCTGGCGGCGACCAGGATTTCGATCAGGGTCAGGCCGGCTTGCCTGCGCATCAGGGATGCTCCAGGTAGCCGACGAAATGCGCCAGGACGGCGCCATCCGCCGCTTCGCCGGCCCGCACCCGCAGTTCGACGCGGCGGAAGCGGTCCTGGGCGACCGCCGTCGTCTGCTGCTCCCACAGGAAGTCGCGTCCGGCCATGCGGCTGCTGCCGGTACTGTTGCCCGGTTCTGGCCAGTCGCGGCTGGCGTGCAGCCAGGCAGCCCGGTTTTCCGCCACCCAGGCGGCGAGCTGGCGGTCGCGCAGGGCGCCGGCATGGTCGGTGGCGTTGCTGCCGACGCGGCTGGCGGCGGCCAGGCCAAGCGCCAGGATGACCAAGGCGATCAGGATTTCGAGCAGGGTGAAGCCGCGCGCGCGTTTCACGGCCGCGCCTCCAGCACCACCTGGCCGCTGGCCAGGCCGGCGATGCGCCAGCCCTGGCCGCCGTCGCCGATGTCGACGGCGAACAGCGGCGGAATGCGGTTGAAGACAATACGCCCGCGCTGCCCCCTGGCCTGCGTTTCGTCCTCGATGTTGTCCAGGCGCAGGCCGGGCGGCAAGGGGCGCAGCCGGCCCGGCTCGCCGTCGGCCGGGCGCCAGCCGGCGCCGTTGCTGACCAGGACGCGGGCGCCGGCAGGGCCGATCTCCCAGGCCCAGGGCCGGGCTTCTGCCCGGGCCCGGCGGGCGGCGTGGGCGGCTTGGTCGCGCCAGGCCTGCACCGCCGCCTGGCGGGTGGCGCGTTCGCTGTCGGGCAGGCTGAGGAGCACCCCGCCGGCGAGGATGCCAAGGATGCTCAGGGCAACCAGCACCTCGATCAGGGTGAAGCCGGCTTGGCGCCTACAGCGACCAGTTGCCGATGTCCGCATCGGGGCCCTCGCCACCGGCGACGCCGTCGGCGCCGAAACTGAAGACGTCAATCTCGCCGCGCAGCCCCGGGTTCAGGTACTGGTAAGGCTGGCCCCAGGGGTCGAGCGGCAGGCGTTCGACATAGCCGCCGGCCTTCCAGCCTTCGGCCAGCGGCGCGCTCTGCGGCTTTTCAACCAGGGCCTTGAGCCCCTGCTCACTGCTCGGGTAGCGGCGATTGTCGAGGCGGTAGAGCTTGAGCGCCTGCATCAGCCCGGCGATGTCCTGGCGGGCGGCAACCTGGCGCGCCTCGTCGGGGCGGCTCATCACCTTGGGTACGACCAGGGCGGCGAGGATGCCGAGGATGACGACGACGACCATGACTTCGATCAGGGTGAAACCGTGCTGACGGGGGGCGGGTTTGGACATGGGATCAGTGCAGGAGTTGGTTGATTTCGATGATCGGTTGCAGGATGGCCAGGACGATGAGCAGGACGATCAGCCCCATGACCAGGATGAGCAGGGGTTCGAACAGGGCCATCGCCGTGCCCAGGCGGGCGCTGACTTCGTCGCCCTGCTGGCGGGCGGCCTGGTCGAGCATGTGGTCGAGCCGGCCGGACGACTCGCCGCTGCCGACCATATGCACCAGCAAGGGGGGAAACAGGCGCGAGCGGGCGAGTGCCCGCTGCAGGCTGCTGCCTTCGCGGACTTCGTCGCTGGCCGCGGCCAGCGCCTGCTGCAGCGGCAGCAGCCAGAGCACCGCGCAGCCGGCCTGGAGGGCGGCGAGCAAGGGCACGCCGCTGCCGACCAGGATGGCCAGGGTCTGCGCCAGGCGGGCGCTGTCGAAGGCGACCAGCAGGCGACCGATGACCGGCAGACGCATCAGGCGGCGCTGGCGGGCCAGCCGGAAAGCCTCGTGGCGCCAGGCCCGACGCCACGCCCAGACGCCGGCCACGGCGCCGCCGAGGAGGACGGGCCAGGTGGCGCGCAGCAGGTCGCTGCAGGCGATCAGCGCCCGGGTGAGCAGCGGCAGGCTCTGTTTGCCGCTCTGGAACACGGCCACCACCTGCGGCACCACATAGACCATCAGCGCGGCGATCACTGCGCTGGCCACGATCACCATGATCAGCGGATAGATGGCCGCCTGCAGCGCCTTCTGGCGCAGGGCGCCGCTGCTTTCCAGGTTATCGGCGAGGCGGCGCATGACCTGGTCGAGCTGGCCGCTCTGCTCGCCGGCGGCGACCAGCGCGCAGTAGAGCGTGCCGAAGGTCTGCGGAAAGCGCGCCAGCGCCCGGTGCAGCGGGTGGCCGGCGAGTAGCTCGTTGCGGATCGCGGTCAGCAACTGGCGGGCATTCTCGTCGTCGGTCTGCTCGCCGAGTGCCGCCAGTGCCCGTTCGACCGGAATGCCGGCGGTGAGCAGGGTGGACCACTGGCGGGTGAGCAGCATCAGCGCCGTGCCGCGCAGCCGTGGCACGACGCGCTGGCTGGCGCCCGGCGTATCGCTGCCGGCGGCGCTGACCTCGTAGGCGAGCAGGCCCTGCTCGCGCAACTTGCTGCGTACCTGGCGGACGCTGTCGGCGTCGATCAGGCCGTCGTTCGCCTGGCCGTCCTGGGCAATGGCTCGGTAGCGGAAGGCGGTCACCGGGCGCTCTCCGTCAGTTGCGGGTGACGCGCAGCAATTCTTCGAGCGAGGTTTCGCCGCTGCGCAACCAGCGATAACCGTCTTCCTGCAGCAGGCGCAGCCGGCGCGCCTGGCGTGCCGGGTCGCGGGCGGCCTGGCGCAGCGCCGCTTCGTCTTGGCCGTGGTGGATCAGCGGGCGCAGGCCGTCGTCGATTTCGAGCAGTTCGTAGATGCCCAGGCGCCCCTGGTAACCGGTCTGCGCGCAGTGCGCGCAGCCGACGGGGTGCCACAGGCGGTCGATGTCGGCCGGCAGTCCGGCGTCCGCCGGTACCGGCCCGGCCTGCCGGCAATGCGGGCAGAGCCGGCGCAACAGGCGCTGGGCGAGCACGCCGAGCAGGCTGGAAGCGAGCAGGAAGGGTTCGATGCCCATGTCGATCAGCCGGGTCGGCGCACTGGCGGCGTCGTTGGTGTGCAGGGTGGCCAGCACCAGATGGCCGGTCAGGCTGGCCTGGACGGCGATCTGGGCGGTTTCGGCATCGCGGATTTCGCCGATCATGACCACGTCCGGGTCCTGGCGCAGGATGGCGCGCAGCGATTTGGCAAAGCCGAGGTCGATGCGCGGATTGACCTGGGTCTGGCCGATGCCGGGCAGGTCGTACTCGACCGGGTCTTCGACGGTCATGATGTTGAGGCGCTGGGCGTCGAGGCGCGACAAGCCGGCGTACAGCGTGGTCGTCTTGCCCGAACCGGTCGGCCCGGTCACCAGCAGGATGCCGTGCGGCTGGCGGATCAGCGCATCGACGCGGGCCAGGGTGTCGTCGGCCATGCCCAGGGTGGCCAGGTTGAGCCGCGCCGGGTCCTTGTCGAGCAGGCGCATGACCACCCGCTCGCCGTGGCTGGCGGACAGCGTGGACACGCGCACATCCATGCCGCGGCCGGCGATGCGGACGGCGATGCGGCCATCCTGCGGCAGGCGCTTCTCGGCGATGTCGAGGCCGGCCATGATCTTGATCCGCGAGACCATCGCCGCGTGTAGCGCGCGGTTCGGCGAAACGACGTCGTGCAGCACGCCGTCGAGGCGGAAGCGCACCACCGAATGGCGCTCGTAGGGCTCGATGTGGATGTCCGAGGCCTGTTCGCGCGCAGCCTGGGTGAGCAGGGCGTTGATCATGCGGATGATCGGTGCGTCGTTCTGCCCGTCGAGCAGGTCTTCGACCGGCGGCAGGGCGTCGACCAGGCGGGCGATGTCGAGGTCGAGGCCGATGTCGCTGGCAACTTCGGCGGCGGTCTGCTCACCGCCGGCATAGACTTCGGCCAGGCGGCGTTCAAAGTCCTCGGCCGACAGGCGCTGCGGTCGCAGCGCGCAGTCGGCGACGCGGGCCAGTTCGGCCAGCGCCGCCAGCGGCGGATGTCCGTCCGCGGCATCGCGGTAGTAGACCGGCCCGGCCTCGTCCGGACCGAGGAGCACGCCCTCGCCGCGGGCAAAGACGTAGGGCAGGCGGAGCTTGCTCATGGGGTGACCGGGGCCTGCCAGGGCGGCAGTTGCGGCGCCGACGGGTCGCCCCAGGTCGGCGGGTTGGCGGCTTGCTGGCGTTGCTGGACGTCGAGCAGTTGCTGGTAGCGGTCGCCGGTCAGCGCGTCGTAGTCGCGCGGGTCGCGGACGATGCTCGGGCGCAGGAAGACCATCAGGTTGGTCTTCCTGCGGTTGCGGTTCTCGTAGCGGAACAGGTTGCCGAGTACCGGCACGTCGCCGAGCACCGGCACCTTTTCCTGGTCGTTGCCCAACTGGTCCTCGATCAGGCCACCGAGCACGATCAGGCGACCGTCGTCGACGAGGACGCTGGATTCGAGCGAGCGCTTGTTGGTCACCGGTCCGGCGGCGCTGCCGGCGGTGCTCGCCTGGACCGACGAGGCTTCCTGGTAGATCTGGATATGAACGACGCCGCCTTCGGTGATCTTCGGCCGGACGCGCAGGGTCAGGCCGACGTCGCGACGCTCGTAGGTCTGGAAGGGTGTCACCGTGCCGCTGCCGGCCGTGGTGCTGTAGGCGCCGGTGACGAAGGGCAGGTTCTGGCCGATGACGATCTTCGCTTCCTCGTTGTCCAGGGTCATGATGCTCGGCGTGGACAGGATGTTGGCCTGCGTCTCGCTTTCCAGGAAGCGCGCGAGCAGGCCGAGGTTGGTGATGGCGCCGAGGCCAGGGACGTTGATGGTGCCGTTGACCACACCGAAGTTCAGGCCGCCGCCCAGGCTGCCGATGCTGGTCGCAGCCGAGATGATGTTCTGGCCGGTGCCGCCGAAGTTGGTGCCGCCGATGGCGCGCACGCCGTTTTTCGAGAGGCCGCTCAGGTCCTGCCACTGGATGCCGAATTCAGCGGCGCGTTCGGCGCTCAGCTCGACGATCAGAGCTTCGATGTGCACCTGGGCACGGCGCCGGTCGAGCATGGCGATGACGTTCTGCAAGTT
>Ga0209794_1002232_pt1 | contig 10898 bp, 9 predicted proteins | sample EBPBio232013_DNA_FD_185869 | JGI IMG/M metagenome (GOLD analysis project Ga0209794, IMG submission 185869) | Wastewater treatment Type I Accumulibacter community from EBPR Bioreactor in Madison, WI, USA - Reactor 1_5/23/2013_ DNA (SPAdes)... | ecosystem: Engineered > Bioreactor > EBPR >... | reverse complement strand
GCCGGTGGTCGGGAATACGGAGCCGGAAATTATGGCCGATTCAATGGCTTGGGTCAACACGGCCGTGACGGCCGGGGCGGGGGCATGAGCCAGCCCGATCCGTCCGCCGCCAGCCCGGCCCTGCCGGACCCGTCGACCCCGCCCGGCCGTCGCCCGGGCCTGCTGCGCTCCAGCGCCGTCTTCAGCGCGATGACCCTGCTGTCGCGGCTGGCCGGCTTCGCCCGCGACATGCTCCAGGGCACCCTGTTCGGCACCGGCGGCGCGATGAGCGCGTTCATCGTGGCCTACCGGATCCCCAACTTCCTGCGCCGGGTGTTCGCCGAAGGCTCGATGGCGATGGCCTTCGTCCCGGTGCTGAACGAGATCAAGCAGCGCGGCGACAAGGCCGAGTTGCGCCGCTTCATCGACCACATGGCCGGCGCGCTGTTCGCGGTGGTGCTGGTGGTCTGCGGCCTGGGCATGCTGCTGGCGCCGCTGATCGCGCGCCTGTTCGCGCCGGGCTGGGCCGACCAGCCGGAACTGCTGGCGCAGACCGCGGGCCTGCTGCGGATCACCTTCCCGTACCTGCTGTGCATCTCGATGATGTCGCTGGCGGCCTCGGTGCTGAACAGCCACGGCCAGTTCGGGCTGCCGGCGTTCACTCCGGTGCTGCACAACCTGACCATGATCGCGGCCATGCTGTGGCTGGCGCCGCGCTTCGAAGTGCCGCCGCAGGGCCTGGCCTGGGGCGTGGTGGTCGCCGGCCTGCTGCAGCTGGTGCTGCTGTGGCCGGCGCTGGCGCGGCTGGGGCTGCTGCCGCGGCTGCGCCCGTCGTTCCGCGACCCGGAAGTGCGCAAGGTCGGCCGGCTGATGCTGCCGACACTGTTCTCCTCGTCGGTGGCGCAGGTGAACCTGATCGTCGGCACCGCGTTCGCCTCGGTGCTGGCCTCGGGCAGCGTGGACTGGCTGTATTACTCCGACCGGCTGGTCGAGTTCCCGCTGGGCCTGTTCGGCGTGGCGCTGGGCACGGTGATCCTGCCGCACCTGTCGCGCCGCTTCGCCGCGGCCGACCACGACGGCTACAACCAGTCGCTGGACTGGGGCCTGCGCATGTCGCTGCTGGCCGGCGTGCCGGCGGGCCTGGGCCTGCTGCTGCTGGCCGAGCCGATCACCGCCACCGTCTACAACTACGGCAAGTTCACCGCCTTCGACACGCGCATGGCCGCGATCAGCCTGTCGGCGATGAGCATCGGCGTGCCGGCGTTCATGCTGAGCAAGGTGCTGGCGCCGGCGTTCTACTCGCGCCAGGACACGAAGACGCCGATGCGCGCGGCGATCCTGACCGTGGTCGCCAACGTGCTGCTGACGGTGGCGTTCACCACGCCGCTGTGGCTGCACGACGTGACCGGCGCCCACGGCGGGATTGCCCTGGCCACGGCGATGGCCGGCATCGTCAATGCCGGCCTGCTGTGGCGCGCGCTGCGCAGGGCCGGCATCTACCAGCCGCGGCCGGGATGGGGCCGCTACCTGCTGCGTCTGGGGCTGGCCTGCGCGGTGATGGCCGCGGTGGTGCTCGGCCTGCGCACCTGGATCGGCGACTGGACGGCCATCCATGGCCCGCTGCATCGGGTGGGCTGGCTGCTGCTGGTGATCGTCGCCGGTGCCGCGGGCTACGTGGCCGCGATGCTGGCCGGCGGACTGCGCCTGCGCGACCTGCGGCACTGAACCCAGGGGCACGACCGCCGCCCACGGGGCTTGGACCGGAGGGGTGGCGGCTATACTTTGCTGTTGGTGCGCAGCCACGCGCGCCTGCCGGGACCCTCCCGGCCGACTCCCTCCAACCGGTTATCCATGAGCAGGCTGTTCCGCGACGTCGATGGCGGGCCGTTGTGCCCCGACGGCAGTGTGGTCTGCATCGGCGCCTTCGACGGCCTGCACCTGGGTCATCGCGCGCTGGTGCGGCGTGCGGTCGCACGCGCCCGCGCGCTGGGCGTGGCCGCGGTGGCGCTGAGCTTCGAGCCGCTGCCGCGCGAGTACTTCGCGGGCGAGGCGCCGCCGCCGCGGCTGGGCCTGCCGCGTGCCCGGTACGAGGCACTGCGCGAACTGGGCGTCGACGGGGTCGGCCTGCTGCGTTTCGACGCGAAACTCTCGGCGATGTCGGCCGAAGCCTTCATCGAGGCGGTGCTGGTCCGGCGCCTGCACGCCCGCGAAGTCTGGGTCGGGCCGGAGTTCCGCTTCGGCCATCGCCGCGCCGGCGACCTCGCACTGCTGCGCGCCGAGGGCGAACGCCACGGCTTCACCGCGCACGAGATCGAGCCGGTCGCGCTGGAGGGCGAGCGGGTGTCGAGCACGCGCATCCGCAAGGCGCTGGCGGAGGGCGACTTCGCCCTCGCCGCGCGCCTGCTGGGCAAGCCCTACACCGTGTCCGGCCGGGTCGTGCGCGGCAGGCAGCTTGGCCGCACGCTCGGCTACCCGACCGCCAACCTGCGCTTCGGCGACAAGGTGCCGGCGCTGCGCGGCATCTACGCGACCTGGGTGCATGGCGTGGGCGACGCACCGTGGCCGGCGGTGTCGAGTTTCGGCACGCGACCGACCGTCGGCGGCATCGAACCGTTGCTGGAGGCCCACCTGTTTGATTTCGATGGCGACCTCTACGGCCGCCGGATCGAAGTCGAGTTCGTCGCACGCCTGCGCGACGAGGAAAAATTCCCCGACCTGCCGACGCTCGTCGCGCAGATGGATCGCGATGCCGCCCAGGCGCGCGGCATGCTCATCCCCGAGCAAGAGCCCGCACATCCCCGTGCGGGCTTTCCACGAAGAGCAGCAAGTTGAGCAGGACCGCAAGTGAGCGCTGAAGACAACCGCTACAAACCGACCATCCTGCTGCCCGCGACGGACTTCCCGATGCGCGGCGACCTGCCCAGGCGCGAGCCGGCCACGCTCGAGCGCTGGGAGCAGGAAGGCCTGTACGCGCAACTGCGCGAGAACGCGAAGGGGCGCCCGCTGTTCGTGCTGCACGATGGCCCGCCGTATGCGAATGGCGCGATCCACCTCGGCCACGCGGTCAACAAGATCCTCAAGGACATCATCGTCAAGTCCAAGTACCTCGCCGGTTTCGACGCGCCTTACGTGCCGGGCTGGGATTGCCACGGGCTGCCGATCGAGATCGCGATCGAGAAGAAGTACGGCAAGGTCGGGGTGAAGCTCGACGCGGTCGAATTCCGGCAGAAGTGCCGCGAGTACGCCGAGTCGCAGATCGAGATCCAGCGCAAGGACTTCAAGCGCCTGGGCGTGATCGGCGACTGGGACCACCCGTACAAGACGCTCGATTTCCGCTTCGAGGCGAACGAGATCCGCGCGCTCGCGAAGATCGTCGACAACGGCCACCTCACCCGCGGCGTGAAGCCGGTGCACTGGTGCTTCGACTGCGGCTCGGCGCTGGCGGAGGCCGAGATCGAATACGCCGACAAGGTCTCGCCCGCGGTCGACGTGGCCTATGCCGCGCGCAGCCCGCAGGCGGTGGCGCGCAAGTTCGGCGTCGAAGTGCCCGAGGACGTGGAAGTCTCGGTGCCGATCTGGACGACCACGCCGTGGACGCTGCCGGCATCGCTGGCGATCTCGCTGGGCGGCGACCTCGACTACGTGCTGGTCGAAGGCCCGGCGCATGGCGGCAAACGCCGTTGGCTGGTGCTGGCCGACGCGCTCGCCGAGCGCGCGCTCAAGCGTTACGGGGTCGAGGACGTGGTGGTGCTCGGGCGCGCGAAGGGAGAGTCGCTCGAAGGGCTGCTGTTCGCGCACCCCTTTTACGACGAACGCGACATCCCGATCCTGCTTGGCGACCACGTCTCGGCCGACGACGGCACCGGCGCCGTGCACACCGCGCCCGGCCACGGCCAGGACGACTATGCGGTCGGCAAGCAGTACGGCCTGCTCGACACCTACACCGCGGCCCAGCTCAACCCGGTCGATGGTCGCGGCGTGTACCTGCCGTCGACGCCGGCCGCGCACGGCACCGCGCTCGCCGGCCTGCACATCTGGAAGGCCAACGACGTGATCGTCGACGTGCTGCGCCACGACGGCACGCTGCTGGCCCACCGGCCTTTCGAGCACAGCTACCCGCACTGCTGGCGGCACAAGACGCCGATCGCGTTTCGCGCCACGCCGCAGTGGTTCATCTCGATGGAGCAGGCCAACCTGCGCAACGATGCGCTGGCCGCGATCAGGACCGTGGGCTGGTTCCCGCAGTGGGGCGAGGCGCGCATCGCCGGCATGGTCGAAGGCCGCCCCGACTGGACGATCTCGCGCCAGCGGACCTGGGGCGTGCCGATCGCGCTGTTCGTGCATCGCGAGACCGGCGAGCCGCATCCGCGCAGCACCGAGTTGTTGCGCGCGGTGGCCGACCGCGTCGAGCGCGGGGGCGTGGACGCGTGGTATTCGCTCGACCCGGCCGAACTGCTGGGCGACGAGGCGAAGGACTACGAGAAGATCACCGACATCCTCGACGTCTGGTTCGATTCCGGCGTCACCCACGAGTGCGTGCTGCTCGAGCGCGGGCTCGGCAAGCCGGCCGACCTGTACCTGGAAGGCTCCGACCAGCATCGCGGCTGGTTCCAGTCGTCGCTGCTGACCGGCGTCGCCATCGACAAGGCCGCACCGTATCGCCAGTGCCTGACCCACGGCTTCACCGTGGACGAGCACGGCCGCAAGATGTCCAAGTCGCTCGGCAACGGCATCGAGCCGCAGGACATCATGAAGACGCTGGGTGCGGACATCCTGCGTCTGTGGATCGCCAGCGCCGACTACAGCAACGAGATGTCGCTGTCGCAGGAAATCCTCAAGCGCAATGCCGATGCCTACCGCCGCCTGCGCAACACCGCGCGCTTCCTGCTGGGCAATCTCAGCGGCTTCGATCCGCCGCGCGACCTGTGCCCGCTCGACGACATGGTCGCGCTCGACCGCTGGATCGTGCATCGCGCCTACGAGCTGCAGGAGAAGATCAAGGCCGCCTACGAGCGCTACGACTTCGCCGAGATCGTGCAGGCGCTGCTGAACTTCTGCAGCATCGACCTGGGCTCACTGTACCTCGACGTCACCAAGGACCGCCTGTACACGATGCGCGAGGATTCGCGCGGACGGCGCAGCGCGCAGAGCGCGATGTACCGCATCGCCGAGGCGTTCACGCGCTGGATCGCGCCGATCCTCAGCTTCACCGCCGACGAGCTGTGGGCCCACCTGCCGGGTGAGCGTGCCGGCAACGTGCTGTTCGCCACCTGGTACGACGGGCTGGCACCGCTGCCCGCGGATGCGCCGCTGGGCGCGAACGATTTCGAGCGCCTGCTGGAACTGCGCGAGCAGGTCGCCAAGGTGCTGGAGCCGATGCGCGCCAGTGGCGAGATCGGCGCCGCACTGGAAGCGGAGATCGAATTGCACGCCGGCACCGCCGACCACATCCGGGTCGCGCCGCTGGTGGACGAGCTGCGCTTCCTGCTGATCAGCGGCGACGTGACCGTGCTGCCCTACGACGGCAAGGAGTCGCGCATCGTCGCCACGCCGACCCGCAAGCCCAAGTGCGTGCGCTGCTGGCAGCATCGTGCCGACGTGGGCCGCCACGCCGGGCACCCGCAGCTGTGCGGTCGCTGCGTGTCGAACGTGGACGGCCCGGGGGAAGACCGCAAATGGTTCTGATCCGGCATGCATGGGCGATTGAGGTCGTCATCCCGGCGACCGACGGGCCGACGGGAGCCACCACATGACCACGTCCCCGAAACCCAACGCGCTGGCCTGGCTGGTCGTCTCCGCGATCGTCATCGGGCTCGACCAGTGGACCAAGGCCTGGGTGCTGTCCAGCCTGCCCGAGTACACCGCGATCCCGGTGATCGAAGGCATCTGGAACTGGTACCGCACCTACAACACCGGCGCGGCCTTCAGCTTCCTGGCCGGCGCCGGCGGCTGGCAGAAATGGTTCTTCACCGTGCTGGCGCTCGGCATCAGCGGCCTGCTGGGATTCTGGCTGTCCAGGACGCCGCGCGGTGACTGGCGTACCGCGCTGCCGTTCGCGCTGGTGATCGGCGGCGCGCTGGGCAACATCATCGACCGCCAGGTGCACGGCCACGTGGTCGATTTCATCCAGTGGCACTGGCGGGACCATTACTGGCCGGCGTTCAACATCGCCGATTGCGCGGTGGTCGGCGGGGCGATCGGGATCGCCGTGTTCGGCCTGTTCCAGGGCAAGGCATCGCCGCGTCCCGCCGCAGGCGACGACGGTCCGGGCGGGCGGGAGTAGACTGCGCCTTGCCCCATCCCGTCCCCCGCTGGCGGGGGACGGGTATTCGCGGTCGGGAAGATCGCTTCGTTGCATCCGTGGACAGCCGCGGGTCACAGCCTTCGGTAGACTTCGATCTTATGGACATCGTCCTCGCCAACCCCCGCGGCTTCTGCGCAGGCGTCGATCGCGCGATCGAGATCGTCAAGCGTGCCATCGAGACGCTGGGCGCGCCGATCTACGTGCGCCATGAAGTGGTCCACAACCGTTTCGTGGTCGACGACCTCAAGCAGCGCGGCGCGATCTTCGTCGAGGAGCTGGACGAGGTGCCCGATGGCAACACCGTGATCTTCAGCGCGCACGGCGTATCGCAGGCGGTGCGCGACGAAGCCGAGCGCCGCGGCCTCAAGGTGTTCGACGCGACCTGCCCGCTGGTGACCAAGGTGCATTTCGAGGTCGCGCGCCACTGCCGCGCCGGACGCGACGTGGTGCTGATCGGCCACGCCGGGCACCCCGAAGTGGAGGGCACGATGGGGCAGTGGAAGCTCGAGGCGGGCAGCGGCCGCATCTACCTGGTCGAAGACCTCGAAGACGTGGCCTGGCTTGATCCCGGCCAGCCCGGCAACATCGCCTACACCACGCAGACCACGCTGTCGGTGGACGACACGCGCGACATCATCCAGGCCCTGCGCGACCGCTTCCCGCTGCTGCAGGGGCCCAAGAACGACGACATCTGCTACGCCACCCAGAACCGCCAGGATGCCGTGCGCGCGCTCGCGCGCGAATGCGACCTGGTGCTGGTGGTCGGCTCGCCCAACAGCTCCAATTCCAATCGCCTGCGCGAGCTGGCCGAGCGCGATGGCGTCGAGGCCTACCTGATCGACGGTGCTGCCGAGATCGACCCGGAGTGGGTGGAAGGCCGCCGCCACATCGGCGTGACCGCCGGCGCATCGGCTCCGGACGTGCTGGTGCAGGGCGTGCTCGACCGCCTGCGCGAGCTCGGTGCCGGCGGGGTGCGCGAGCTCGACGGCGAGCCCGAAAGCATGGTGTTCGCGCTGCCGAAGGAACTGCGCCTGCACCTGGTGCCGTGACCTCGCGAAGGACGTGCGGCGGGTCGTGGCGTCGTCACGGGAAGGCCACGGAGGGTGGCGATTGCACGGCGAGGGCGACGCAGCCGTCGCTGCGCGCGAGTGCTCCTGCCGCGGGTTCGCGATGCGCAGGCGCGCATTCACGCGACGACGCGCGTGACGCGATGACGCAAGGATGCGCGTGAACCACTAGAATGACGCGCTGTTCCTTTTCCTTGTGGACGATCGATGAACAAACCGACCCTGGATTCCATTGCCTCCGCGAAAGCCAAGCTGGCCGAGGAACTGCGCCAGCTCGAACAGCAGGAGTCCGCGCTCCGGCAGGAAGAGACCGCGGCCGCCCATGCGCGGATCCTGGAGTTGCTGTCGACGTTCGGATCGCTGTTCACGGACAAGCAGCGCGCGGAGGTCGCCGCGGCGTCGGGTGCAAAACCCGCGGCACGTGCGAAGAAGGCGGGCTCGGGCAAGGAAGTCGCCCCCAAGTACTGGCTGCCCCACACCGGCGAGACCTGGTCGGGCCGTGGCCATCCGCCCAAGGCCTTCACCGCCTGGGTGGGCACGGTGTCGTACCGCGAATGGAAGGCCAGCCGCCCCGACGAGAAGTTCCCGAAATACCCGGGCTGACGCCACGCTTGCCGCGGGCGACCTTTGACCGCGCAGGCCCCAGCCCCTAGAATTTGCGGCCCCGCCGGAATAGCTCAGTCGGTAGAGCGGCGCATTCGTAATGCGTAGGTCGTAGGTTCGATTCCTATTTCCGGCACCAGACACGAAACCCCGGGAAGCCCGTCTTTCCGGGGTTTTTGTGTAAAAGGCACTTGTTTTCCAGGTGTCTCATGGCTGCTTGTGTTTGGACCAAACACGAACTTCGGGAACTGCCAGAACGTTCCGGGATCCACGGAGAACCTGAAACCTGGCGCGAAAACTGGCCCAAGGGTGGCCCAGCGGCGTGTTCAGTCGCGGATGAGCTGAAATCTTGCGCTAGTCCCAATATGGGACTAGCATTTCCGCATGAGAGTCATCTCCGTTGGCGCCTTGAGGGCGTTCTGGGAACGTCACCCTGACTCGGAGCAGCCCCTCAAGGCATGGTACGGCGAAGCCAAGCACGCAGCTTGGTCGACCCCCCAGGACATTCGTCGTCACTACGCGAGTGCCAGCTTTGTGGGAAAGAACCGCGTGGTGTTCAACATCATAGGCAATGATTGCAGGTTGATCGTGGCAGTGGCTTATCGCTTCCAGGCTGTCTACATCAAGTTCCTGGGAACACCTGCCGAGTACGACAGGATCGACGCCGCCACCGTGGAGGAGCCATGAACATCCACCCCATCCGTAGCGAGCACGACTACAAGGCAGCTCTCCAGGAGTTGTCGGCTTACTTCGACAACGAGCCGGAACCGGGTACGGAGGATGGCGATCGCTTCGAGGTTCTTGCCACCCTGGTTGAGGCATATGAGGCCAAGGCCTTTCCAGTTGATGCGCCTGGCCCGATCGAGGCCATTCGCTTCCGAATGGAGCAGGGCGGCCTGACGGTCAAAGATCTCGTGCCTTCGATTGGAAAGCCGAACCGGGTCTATGAGGTCTTGAATGGCAAGCGCGGTCTCACCATTGACATGATTCGTAATCTCCATCGAAACCTGGGGATCCCGGCGGAAAGCCTCATAGGCAGTTCGGGTTGATGGTGTTGCCCATTTCGTGACGGCAACCGGTCCGCCGGGACGATTGGTCCGATGCCGTCGACGGCCCGACGTGGCGAGAATGACGCCATGGATGACGTCGCCCCCTCGATCCGGACCCTCTACCTCGCCGGCCCGGACGTGTTCCGGCCGGATGCGCGCGAGCGCGGGGCCGCGCTGAAGGCGCTGTGCGCGCATTGCGGCTTCGAGGGGCTGTTCCCGCTCGACCAGGACGTGCCGGCGGACCTCGTCGACCCCGGCGAGCAGGCGCGCTGGATCTATCGCGCCAACATCGCGCTGATCGAACGCGCCGACGCCGTGCTCGCCAACCTCGACTTCTTCCGCGGCCCGGAGCCGGACAGCGGGACCTGCTTCGAGGTCGGCTATGCGGTGGCCAAGGGCAAGCCGGTGTTCGGCTACCTCCCCGAGGACGGCAGCTTCGCGCAGCGCATCCGTCGCCGGCATCCGCAGGCGATCGGGCCCGACGGCGAGCTCGACACCCGCGGCTGGCACATCGAGGAATTCGGGCTGCCGCTGAACCTGATGCTGTCGGTGCCGGCGCCGCTGGTGGTGGGCGATGCCGGCACCGCGCTGGCGCGGCTGGTGGCCTGGGCCGGCCGCGGCTGATCTCGACCGCTGCGACCGCGGCTCGCTACAGTGCACGCTGCAACCGCGGAGTCGACATGGCGAAGGTAGTGGCCAAGGCGCGCACGGCGTTCGTGTGCAACGAGTGCGGCGCCGAATACAGCAAGTGGCAGGGCCAGTGCGGCGCCTGCGGGGCATGGGATACGGTGTCCGAAATCGTGCTCGAATCCGCGGCGACGGCGAAGTCGCCGGCGTCGCGGCGCAGCGGCTGGGCCGGCAAGGTCGACGCGCCGAAGGTGACTGCGCTCAAGGACGTGCAGCAGGGCGAGGACGTGCGCGTGTCCACCGGCATCGGCGAGTTCGACCGCGTGCTCGGTGGCGGGCTGGTGGAAGGCGCGGTGGTGCTGGTTGGCGGCGATCCGGGCATCGGCAAGTCGACGCTGCTGCTGCAGGCGGTCGCCGCGATGGCCGGCACCCTGCCGGGGCTGTACGTCACTGGCGAGGAATCGCTGGCCCAGGTGGCCGGGCGCGCGGCTCGGCTCGGCCTGCCGCTCGACGGCCTGAACGCGCTGGCCGAGACCGGGATCGAGCACATCCTCGAACAGGCGGTTGCGCTGCGGCCGCGGATCATCGTCGCCGATTCGGTGCAGACGCTGTGGACCGAATCGCTGACCGCGGCGCCCGGCTCGGTCAGCCAGGTGCGCGAAAGCGCGGCACGCCTCGTGCGCTACGCCAAGGAAACGGGCACGGCCGTGTTCCTGGTGGGCCACGTCACCAAGGAGGGCGGCATCGCCGGCCCGCGCGTGCTGGAACACATGGTCGATGCGGTGCTGTATTTCGAGGGTGATTCCGGCAGCCGCTTCCGCGTGCTGCGCGCGTTCAAGAACCGCTTTGGCGCGGTGAACGAACTGGGCGTGTTCGCGATGGCCGACAAGGGCCTGAAGGAAGTGCCCAATCCCTCGGCGATCTTCCTCTCCGGCGGCAGCACGCAGCAGCCGGGCAGCTGCGTGATGGTGGCGCGCGAAGGCACGCGGCCGCTGCTGGTGGAGGTGCAGGCGCTGGTGGATGCCTCGCCGCTGTCCAATCCGCGCCGCGTCGCGGTCGGGCTGGAAGGCAACCGCCTGGCGATGCTGCTCGCGGTGCTGCACCGGCACGGCGGGGTGATGGTGGGCGACCAGGACGTGTTCGTGAACGTGGTCGGCGGCATCCGCGTGCAGGAAACTGCGGCTGATCTTCCCGTGCTGCTGGCGGTGCTGTCGTCGCTGCGCGACGTACCGTTGCCGGAGAAGACCGTGGCCTTCGGCGAAGTGGGCC
>Ga0209794_1002230_pt1 | contig 10913 bp, 11 predicted proteins | sample EBPBio232013_DNA_FD_185869 | JGI IMG/M metagenome (GOLD analysis project Ga0209794, IMG submission 185869) | Wastewater treatment Type I Accumulibacter community from EBPR Bioreactor in Madison, WI, USA - Reactor 1_5/23/2013_ DNA (SPAdes)... | ecosystem: Engineered > Bioreactor > EBPR >... | reverse complement strand
CCCAAACTCTGATTGTCGCAAGGCATTGTCAGAATGCGGCAGGGCGCAAGGGGAGCTACGTATTCTCCCGGAGGCCTGTCGCTGCACTTTTTTTCGCCAATGACTGCCCAACTTGGTGACAAACCATTTTCCGTCGTCTAGCGTCCTTTTGCTGCAAGAAAGAGGCCGCCTTCAAACGACGAAGCAAGGTCTCGTGGCTCAGGTCTTGGGAGGAAGACCCCTGAGAAGGCACCCCGTCGGGGTGCAATCGAGGGTTACAACAACGGGGACGACAGGCGCGACTTCCGCGACATCGATTTCCGAAGCATTGCCTGGAAAAGGCGGGATCATCCGATCCCGCCTTTTCTTTTTTTGCGCCTCCGACCATCACTGCCCGGTCGCGTCAGGCCAGGCGCTTCTCCATCCGGAAATTGGTCAGCACTTCGCCCCGCAGCGGCACCTGCTGTTCGGCGACCACCGTGAAGCCGTGGCGAGCGAAGAACGGCCGCGCGGTCAGGCTTGCCTCGGTGAAGAGGCGGGGCAGGTTGATCATGCGGGCCTGTGCCTCGACGTGACGAAGCAGGGCAGCCGCGACGCCGCGGCCCTGATGGTGCGGATGGACGAACATCATGTCGATGTGGCCGTCGGGTTCGAGGTCGGAGAAGCCGGCCGCGACGCAGCCGATCTCGGCGACGTAGGTCGGACGACTCGCACGGCGCGCGGCCCATGCGGTGCGGTCGGGTGCGTCGGGCGCCCACGCGCGCGCCTGGGCACGCGTGTAGTCGCGACCGGCTGTCTCGCGAACCGCGGCGGTGAAGATCGCGATCAGATCGTCGAGATCGGCCGGCCTGTAGCCGCGAACGACGATGCTCCCCTGCGACGTCATGATTTCCCTGCTTCCGCCATGGTTCCGGCTTGCCTCGGCCGGAGAAAAAAGGTCAATTCCGCCCTCCCGCGCCGCAGCCGTGGCCGCCGCCTTCCCCGCCCGAGGTTCCGATGCGTCTGTCCCGCTACTTCCTGCCCATTCTGCGCGAGACGCCGAAGGAAGCCGAGATCGTCTCCCACCGTCTCATGCTGCGTGCCGGCATGGTGCGGCAGGAATCGGCGGGCATCTATGCCTGGCTGCCGCTCGGCCTGCGGGTGCTCAACAAGGTGCAGAAGGTGATCCGCGAGGAGCAGGACCGCTCTGGCGCCGTCGAGCTGCTCATGCCGACCATCCAGTCCGCGGACCTGTGGCGCGAAAGCGGCCGCTACGACGCCTACGGCAAGGAAATGCTGCGCATCCGCGACCGCCACGAGCGCGAGATGCTGTTCGGGCCCACCAACGAGGAGATGATCACCGAGATCTTCCGGGCCTATGTGAAGAGCTACAAGGACCTGCCGCTGAACCTCTACCACATCCAGTGGAAGTTCCGGGACGAGGTGCGTCCGCGCTTTGGCACCATGCGCTCGCGCGAGTTCCTGATGAAGGACGCCTATTCCTTCGACCTCGACAAGGAAGGCGCGGTCCACGCCTACAACAAGATGTTCGTCGCTTACCTCCGCACCTTCGACCGGCTCGGCCTGAAGTCGATCCCGATGCGTGCCGATACCGGTCCGATTGGCGGCGACCTGTCCCACGAGTTCATCATCCTGGCCGATACCGGCGAGAGCCAGGTCTATTGCCACAAGGACTATCTCGATTTCGCCGTGCCGCCCGCCGACACGAATTTCGACGATGTCGCCGGCATCAAGGGCGCGGTGTCCAAATGGACCTCGCTCTACGCGGCGACCGACGAGATGCACGACGAGGCCGCCTACAACGCGATTCCCGAGGCTTCCCGCGTTTCGGCGCGCGGCATCGAGGTCGGCCATATCTTCTATTTCGGCACCAAATATTCCGATCCGATGGGCGCTACCGTGCAGGGGCCGGACGGCAAGCCGGTGCCGGTCCACATGGGCTCCTACGGCATCGGGCCGTCGCGCGTGGTCGCTGCCATCATCGAGGCCAGCCATGACGAGGCCGGGATCCGGTGGCCTGCGGCGGTCGCGCCCTTCACGGTGGCGCTTCTCAACCTCAAGCAGGGCGACAGCGCCTGCGACGCGGCCTGCGAGGAGCTCTATCGCGCGCTGGGGGCGAAGGGCATCGACGTGCTCTACGACGACCGCGACGACCGCCCCGGCGCGAAATTCGCTACCGCCGATCTCATCGGCATCCCCTATCAGGTGATGATCGGGCCGCGCAGCCTCGCCGAGGGCAAGGTCGAGCTGAAGGTGCGCGCTACTGGAGACCGCGAGATGCTGGCGGCCGGCGATGTGATCGCCCGCGTGACGGGTGGCTGAGGTCGTCCTGCGCGCAGTCGGACCGGCCGATGCCGGCCTGTTCGCGCGCGTCGCGCCCGATGTCTTCGACGGGCCGGTGGTGCCAGAGCGGCTCGCCGCCTATCTGGCCTCGCCGGAGCACCTGATGGTGCTCGCGATCTCGGACGGTGTGATCGTCGGGCAGGTTGCGGGGGTCGTCCATCGCCATCCGGACCTGCCGACCGAGCTCTACATCGACAATCTCGGCGTGACGCCAGCGCTGCAGAGACAAGGGATCGGCCGCCGATTGGTCGAGGCCGTCATGGCCATTGGCCGCGAACGCGGTTGCACGGAGGCCTGGGTCGGCACGGAGCCGGATAACCTGCCGGCGAGGGCGCTTTACAAGAGGTTGCAGCCGAGGGAGGAGGAGACCTTCGCCTTCTATCTCTACGATCTCTGACGCAGTTCAGTTCCGCGGGGAGGCGCCGCCGCGCCGCTCAGCGGGCGAGGCGACCGCAGGACCGAAAGGTCCGGGTGCCAATGCGGAAGCTGGTCTCACTGAGGCGCGTCATCGTTCCCGTGGCAGTTTCCCAGCGCCCTTCCATATTGCAGCGCGTGCGGTAGCGCACGCTGTTGCCATTCACCTGGGCTGACAGCACGGTGCAGACCATCTCGTAGCCGTCGGTCAGTCGGTTGCCCTCAATGTGACGCACCATCAGGACGAGTTCGTCGCTGTAGCGGTCGCTGCGCTGGCGATCGGTCATGCGACAGAGACCAGGATCGGTCACGTAGGTTCCGTCCGGGAATGGCAATGGGCCTGCCGTCGCGGGCGCCGCCGATAGCGTGACAAGGGCCAATCCGGCCGCAAGCCGTGCCGCTGCCATCGGATACCTCCTTTGCGCGTAACGTGCCGCGATCGTAGCCGGCAGGTGGGCCTCGACATCAGCCGATCGGAGGGCAGGTCGCTTGCGCCGGAAGCGTATTGGCCCTATTTCAGAGGCGCGGGGACGACCCCGCATTCCCAGACAATTCAGCCGGTGGGGACGACCCTGCCATGACGGAGGGCCGCCATGGCCTGGATTTATCTTGCGTTCGCCGGCCTGTTCGAGATCGGCTGGGCCATCGGCCTGAAATATACCGATGGCTTCACCCGGCCGATGCCGACCATCCTGACGGTCGGCAGCATGGTCATCAGCCTCGGCCTGCTCGGTCTTGCGCTGAAGACGCTGCCGGTCGGCACTGCCTATGCGATCTGGACCGGCATCGGCACGGTCGGCACGGTCGCCCTCGGCATCTTCCTGTTCGGCGAGAGCGCCAATGCGATCAGGCTGGCCTGTATCGCGCTGATCGTCGCGGGCATCCTCGGCCTGAAGGCCGTCGCGCCGGAATGACGAGTCTTCGGAATCGCTTGGCGGCATTTGCTGCCAGATCGATTCCGGTTCCGGCGGGCTTGCCGCGCTGATTCATGTTGGCGCGGCAAGTATCTGATGGGGAACGGTAAAGCCGCTCAGGCGAGCGTGAAGGCCTCGTGGATGGCGCTCTTCACGCCGCCGCCCATCTGGGGGCCGCCGCCGGCCACGTAGATCGCGTCGCCTATCGCGACCGCGCCCATGCCGTGGCGTGGGGTGAGCATCGGGGCGTGGGCCTCCCAGCGATCGGCGGCCGGGTCGTAAGCCTCGTTCTGGCCGTGCACGCGCTGCCAGCCTTCGCCGCCCATGCAGAAGATCCTGCCGCGATAGAGCACGGCGCCATGGCCGGAGCGGGCGGTGGGCATGTGGTTGCGCGCCGTCCAGCGGTCCTCCTTCGGATCGTAGACGTGATGCAGCACCGAATTGGTATGGAAGGAATCGACCCGGCCGCCGATCAGGTGGATCAGGCCGTTGACCGTCAGCGTGCCGGTGTGGTCGCGCGCCAGCGGCATGGGCCTCAGCCGCTCCCAGCGGTCGTCCTTGGGATCATAGACGAGGTGCCAGTCGATGGACCGGCGGTTCTCGAAAGTGTTGCCGGTGGCCCCGCCGATCGCGTGCAGCCGATCGCCGACGGTGACGCAGGCAATGGCGCCACAGGCTTCGGGCAGGGGGCGGATCGGCGTCCACTTCTCGCCGTCCGCGCCGAAGACGAAGCACTCCGCGTGGGGCGTGCGGTTCTGCTCGATGAAGCCGCCTATGGCGTAGAGCCGATTGCCTGCGACCGCGACGCCGACATGGTTCGCGCCGCGCGGCAGGTCCGGTGCATCGAGCCAGCGGTCGGACGCGGCGTCGTAGATGTGGTGGTAGGGGCGATCGACGCGCTGTTCGGCATAGCCGCCGACAATGTGCATGCGCGTGCCGCGGCCGACGGCCCAGGCCATTTCCGTTCGCGGGATCGGCAGCGGCGTCTTGGCCAGCCACCGGCCCTGATTGGCCGCCCTGGGGGCGATGCTCGCCGTCTCGGCCTGGCTGTGGTGAATTTCCGGCAGATCGACGCGGCCAGGCGTGTTCAGCCGCTCGAACTGACCGTCGCGGTGCGGATGGTGCGGGCCGTGCCCGGCATGCGGGTTCTGGGCAAGGGCCGAGCCGGAGACGACGGCGAGGCCGCCTGACAACATGAAGCGACGGGACAATGCATGCATGGCGGTTACCTCGATGGCAGGCGGCAGGCGGCGCAATTGGGTCCGCCGCTATTGGAACGGAGTGCTGTCAGCGAAGCGTCTCCCAGCGGAACGGGCTGGTTGCGCCGGAGCCTGTGCAGTAGATCGAGTGAAAATGAAATCCTTGATGCCCATGCGCACGCATGGCGGCGGCGACATCTTGCGTGACTCCCGAAATCTTCTCGCAGTACACCGATTTCAGCCGGCCTATTCCCTCGATCAGGCTCTTGCGCGCATTTGCCACGGGCGCTCCGCCCTCGACGACCGGTCGCGAGAGTAGCTGCGCGTTCTTCTGAACGGTCTCCAGAAGTGCCTGATAAGCGGTCACAACCTCGCCGAACTTCCGGGTTGGGGCGAGGGAGGCGACCCGGCCAAGTACATTCAGGTCAAAATTGGCCGTCCGAAGAAACATGTCGACGAAGTGCGACAGGTTCGAGTGATCGCTCGAATACTGAGTGGTCACGGCCTGCTCGAATTCTCGAATGCGCACTTCGATCTGAGGCAGTCCGTGTTCGACAAGCACCAGCCCCGAGGTGGACTGCTCGCTTGCAGAGCGGCGCGCATTGGCATCGAGCGTATAGGCGCCGGTGACCGCGCCAATCATCGCCATGAGCGCGACATTCAGGAAACGCGATGAATTCTCGTAGAACTTGTCCTTCTGCTGCCGTTCTGCATCAAGGACGAGCCGATTATAGACGCTAAAGAGAGATGTCGCATAAACAAAAAGAATAAATATGATGGCGCTGATCGATATCCAATAATACGTAATCTGACTAAATATTGGATATATCAATATAATCAACAGCGCTGCCCCCACCAGCGCTGAGGCGGCATCAAATTTCGACACGTCTTTAAGAAATGGAAGGCAGGCAGCTCGGAGGTTTTCGATCACGTTCAGACCAACCCGCTGTTTTGCGAGTATGTTGATGCCGACTCTTTAAAGTCAACGACATGCAAGGGGCTTCGGTCGTCTGTTGGCCGCAGTCCTTCGACGGGGCATTTCGCATCGAGGGTAGCGGCGCTTGGTTGACGGGCTTGCAATCGATGGGGCCTTCGCCAGATTGAGCCGATGAGCGAGAAGAATCCCCTGGCCACAGGAAGCGCGACGCCCGCACAGGCGCGGGCCGGCGGCGTCGCGACCTCGGGCGCTGCCGACATCTCCGCATTCCTGAAGAAGGCCGCAACCGTAGGCGCGCCCAAGGTGCCGGGTGAGCGAGGCCGGCTGGTCTTCGCCCTCGATGCCACCGCCAGCCGCGAGCCGACCTGGGGCATGGCGCAGGAAATTACCGGTCAGATGTTCACCGAGGCCGCAAGGGTCGGCACGCTGGACATCCAGCTCGTCTTCTTTCGTGGCATGGGTGAATGCCGCTCGTCCGGCTGGGTGACGGAGGCGCAGCGGCTGAAGGAGCTCATGCGCAAGGTGGCCTGCGTCGGCGGCCAGACGCAGATCGGCCGGGTGCTGGCCCATGCGGCTGACGAGGCGGCCGACAAGCGCGTCCATGCGCTCGTCTATGTCGGCGACGCGATGGAGGAGAGCCTCGACGACCTCTGCGGTAAGGCGGGCCGTCTCGCGATGGCCAAGGTGCCGGTCTTCACATTCCTCGAGGGCGGCGATCCCGCCACCGAACATGCCTATCGCGAGATCGCCCGCATCACGCGCGGCGCCTTCGCCCGTTTCGATCCGGGCGCGGCGACCCAGCTGGCCGAGCTGCTTCGTGCGGTGGCGGTCTTCGCCTCGGGCGGCCGGCTGGCGCTGACCGATGCGGCGAAAGGCTCGCGCGGAGCGCAGCTTCTGCTCGGGCAGATGAAGTAGTATCCACGCATGACCTATTTCATCGCGGGCCTGATCGCCCTCATCGTCTTTTCCGGCACGCTGAACCGGGTTCTCGGCGCCAATCCGAAATGGCTGTCGAACCAGGTCAAGAAGGTCGGCGGCGTCGCTGTCATGGTGTTCGGCGTGTTCCTGCTGACCCGCGGCCAGTGGGAGCTGGCTCTGCCGGCCTTTCTCGCCGGCGCAACGCTGCTCGGCATCGTGCCGGGCCAGTCCATGCTGTCGGGTTGGGGGCAGGCGGGTTCGAAGACGCCGGGCCAGTCCTCCACCGTGCGCTCGCGCTTCATCGAGATGGTGCTGGATATCGATACCGGCGCGATGAGCGGCCGCTTCATCGCCGGCTCGCTTGCCGGGCAGACGCTGGAGCAGATCCCGCTGCCGCGCCTCATCCAGGCCTTCGCCGAGATCGACGGCGAGAGCGCGCAGCTACTCGAGGCTTATCTTGACCGCCGCGACCCCGCCTGGCGTGAACACGCTCAGGGCAATGCGGGTGCGGGGCAGGGCGGCGCGGCGGCTTCGAGCGCCATGACCGAGGAGGAGGCCCACCAGATCCTTGGCCTTCAGCCGGGGGCGGGTGAAGACGCTATCCGCACCGCGCATCGCGCGCTGATGAAGAAGCTGCATCCCGACCAGGGCGGGTCCACGTGGCTCGCGTCCCGCGTCAACCAGGCCAAGGACACCCTCTTGGAACGCCATCGCCGGAACTCCTGAAGCCAATCAAATCCGGTGACTGGTCCGCAAATCAGTTGCGGACCGGGATGCAGTCGTAGTCGCTGGTGCGCAGGGCGCGGCAGGCTGCGTCGGCGCTGGCGCGGTCGAAACCGGCGAAGCGGGCGCGGACCAGCGTCATGCCCGAGCGCTCCACCTTTTCGGTGTAGGGATCGGCGGCGCCGAGCTGGCGGCCGGAAGCCTCGCGTGCCTCGCGCAGGGTCGCCTGGGCGGCTTCTTCCGTGGGGAAGGCGCCGATCTGGATCGACCACTCGCCGCGGCGGCGGGCCGGTGCCTCGGCGACCGGAGCATTGCCGGCCGAGGCCATCTGCACCGGCCTCGGCGACACGGAGGCCGTGGTCAGCTGCGACGAACTGATGGTGCCGAGCACGCCGGGGCGCGGGTTCGGGTTGCCCGGCATGGCGACCGGGGCGGGCGCCGGGCGCGTCGCGGAGAAGGCGAGAGTCGAGGCCGGCATCGGGGCCGGAGGCGACTCGGCCCGGATGACCGGCCGCTGCGGCTGTGCGCTGGCGACAACGGGAGCGGCGGCAGACGCGCCGGTCGAGGCGCCGCCGCGGGTCTGGCCGGCGGCGACGACGGCCGCCGCCATGGGAGTGATCGGCATCGGGGCAGCGACAGGCTCGCGGCGGCCCGGCACGGGCACCTGCGCCGCGACGGCGATGCGGGTCTGGACGCGCGCCGGAGCCGGCTCGGAGGCGCGGGCGACCATCGGAGCGGTGCGGGCGCCGGCATAGGCGCGGGGGAAGAAGCCCTCGACCAGCTGGCGCATCCGCGCATCGCGTGCGCCGCCGGAGCGGCCACCGAGGACGACGGCGACGATCTGGCGATCGCCGCGGCGCGCCGAGGTCAGGAGGTTGAAGCCGGAGGCGCGGGTATAGCCGGTCTTGATCCCGTCCACGCCCTCAACCCGACCGAGCAGGCGGTTGTGGTTGCGGTGGTTCACGCCGCGATAAGCGAAGGAATAGGTCTGGAAATAGCGCCAGTAGCGCGGGAAGTGATCCTGGATCGCGCGGCCGAGGGTGGCGAGGTCGCGGGCGGTGGTCACCTGCTCGGCATCGGGCAGGCCGGAGGCGTTGCGGAAGGTGGTGCGGCTCATGCCGATGGCGCGGGCGCGGCGGGTCATGAGCTGGCCGAAGCTCTCCTCGTCGCCGGAGATGTTCTCGGCGATGACGACAGCGACGTCGTTGGCGGACTTGGTGACGAGGGCGCGGATCGCTTCTTCGACGGTAATGGTCGAGCCGGGACGGACGCCGACCTTGGAGGGCGGCTGGCGAGCGGCTTCCGCCGAGACCCGCAGCGGCGACTGCAGCGTGAAGCGGCCGGCCTCGATCTGCTCGAACAGCAGATAGAGCGTCATAACCTTGGTGACGGAGGCCGGGAAGCGGTGCGCATCGGCGCTTTCCGCGTGCAGAGTCTGGCCGGTCTTGGCGTCGATGACGATGGCGGAATAGGCCGGCGCATAGCCGCCATAGCGGCGCGGCCGGGCCTCCGTGCTCGTGGATGTCGCGAGAACCATGGCGGCTGCTGCAAGCGCCGCCACCCGCCAGCCGAAACGTGCTGTTCCGGTCCGCCCGGCGCCGTTGATCGTCGCCATTCCGCCACCCCTGACTCAATGACCGGGTGGCCTTCTGGCGCCGGTCTGCACACTCGTCCCTCGCGTGGCGCGGGCTCCGCTGCGACCGGAATGCAAGGCCGACGACCCCCTGAGGGCCGCCGGCAACGCAACACCATGATCGGCGATACGCAGCCGTACGCGACACGCCGCTCCCATCACGACGGGAGCGTTGACAAAGACGGTAAGCGTTCGCGGTTGCCAGGAAGTTAAGCCGGCGCGCGGGCTGTCACGAATGAGCCGCGAGGAGCGGGCGATGGCCGGGTGTCACGGATTTGTTGCGATGCAAAAGATGAATTGACGCATTGCGGAAACGGCGCTTCACTCATCTGGCGCCGGGGCGTCAGGAGCACCCGCGCATCCCGATCACGCAGCGGCGATTTCGCTTCGAGGAGGCACGCATGGCACAGAATCTGGAAGACGTGCAGAAGCTCGGCAAGGAAGGCCTGGACAGCGCGGTGAAGAGCCTGACGGCCGTTTCCAAGGGCTATCAGGCGATCGCGGCCGAGTTCGTCGACTACACCAAGAAGTCCTTCGAGGACGGCTCGGCAGCAATGGAGAAATTCGCGACGGCGAAGAGCCTCGACAAGCTGGTCGAGCTGCAGTCGGACTATATGAAGGCAGCCTACGAGGCCGCCATCGCGCGAGCGACCAAGATCGGCGAGCTCTATTCCGAGCTGTTCAAGGAAGCCTACAAGCCCTACGAGGCGACCTTCGGCAAGCTGACCCCGGCGAAGTAAGACCGGCTCGGCCCGATCAGGCAGACAAAAGGCCCGGCAATGCGCCGGGCCTTTTTCGTCGAATGCGAAGGCTCACTGGGTCAGGCGCAACTGGCCGATTTCGGCGGCGATGCGGGCGAAGACCGGCCCGAGCTCCGATGCCGTGCGCACGTCGTAGTACATCGATGTCTGGGTGGCGCAGCGGCGCAGAAGCGCGGCGTCGCCGTCGATGACGCGGATCGTGTAGAGGCGGATGCCGTTGGCCTTGACGTTGGCGCAGGCGAGGTCCGTGCGTGCGTCGATCAGCGTGCCGTTGGTGGTCCAGCGGTTCTGCGTGTTGTCGCCGTCGGTGAGCAGGATGATGATGCGCTCGAGGTCCGGCTCCTGCGCCAGCGTGCGGGCCGTGGTGAGCGGCTGCGACGGCGTCAGCATGTGAAAACCCCAGACCAGCCCGATCGTGACGTTGGTATTGCCGGCCGGCGACATTGCATCGACCTTGGAGCGCAGGGCGGCCCAGTCGGTGGTCAGCGGCAGGATGGAGGTGAGTGCGCTGTTGGTGCAGTTGCGCGCCGGGAACAGGGTCGAGGCAACGCCTGTGCTGGGCGTCGTGTCAGTGACGTCGTTGCTCTGGTCGCGGTCGGCGACGCAGCCGGTCCAGTTGCCGGAGTTCAGGCCGCTGACGCCTGCATAGGTCAGCCAGGACTCGTTCTTGTAGGTCGTGCCGATGCGAACCTGCACGTCGAACGGCACGATGCCGATGCGGATGGCGTCGGGCCGGTTCGAGACCGCCGCCATGGTGTTGATCAGGTTCTTGGCGGCGTCCTTGAGGGCGGCCATCTTGCCAGAGCTCGCCATCGAGCCGGTATTGTCGAGCACGAGGACGAGGTCGATCTTCTTGGTGCGCCACATCGCGCCGGCCGTGCCTGCCACCTGCAGGTTCGAGCCGCTGAGAATGTTGGCGATCATCGGGTTGAGCTGGCCCGAGCCGGTGACGCGCACGGAGGCGCCGTCCATCACCGCCGATACCGTGACGTTGAACATCTCGGTCGGGTTGACGTTGCCTTCGACGATCTGGCGGGCGGCGGCGCTGAGGTCGGCCGGCGTCTTGCCGTCGGCGACCAGGCGGGCAACGAA
>Ga0209794_1002228_pt1 | contig 10924 bp, 19 predicted proteins | sample EBPBio232013_DNA_FD_185869 | JGI IMG/M metagenome (GOLD analysis project Ga0209794, IMG submission 185869) | Wastewater treatment Type I Accumulibacter community from EBPR Bioreactor in Madison, WI, USA - Reactor 1_5/23/2013_ DNA (SPAdes)... | ecosystem: Engineered > Bioreactor > EBPR >... | reverse complement strand
AAGCTTGCAGTCGCGTCGGTTAGGCGTACAGTTTCGTCAAGTGGGTCGGCGGCATCACTGCCGGCGGCCCAACAATTCATTCAAGCCGACGCTGCTGCGCAGCGCGGCTTAATTCAGGCGTTAGGGCGCATGGAGCCAGAGTCGCAGCCATATCGATTCAAGATTTCACTTCGCCTTGTTCATACCTCGGCGGATCTTTCGTCATGCTCCGATGAGTTTGGGCTGGAGCCATCGCGCTTATGGAGAGTCGGAGAGCCTCGAACTACGCCCCGCGGCAATCCGCTGGAGGGGCTGAGGCGTGAGTCCTACTGGACTTCGCCACTGGACGTCTCTACTTACAGCCGTCTGGAGGACGCTTTAGCGGAGGTGGTTCGACGGCTGACAAATCATGGCCCCTTCTTTGCCAAGCATGCTGAGTCTGGCGGTACGGCATCACTCTTCATCGGCTTCTTCTTGGAGAGCTTCAATACAGGATTCTTGCTAGAGCCAGAGCTTCTGGCAAAGTGCTCAGCGTTGGGGATAGCCCTCGATTTCGACATATATGGGTCGGAAGATGAACCGGGTGCGCCCTAACAATTCATTCAAGCCGACGCCGCTTCGCGGCGCGGCTTAATTCAGGCGTTAGGCAGCAGAAAAACTATGTCGCAACTCTCCAGACATAGAACGGCAAATCCACCGGCGTTGATTGCCGGCTTGGCGTCTATGTTTGTGCTTGGCGGCATTTTCCTCGCAACAATGTTCGTGCATTACCAAGCTATTGACTGGCAGTACCTGCAGTTCGCACTTCTGCGCATCGGCGGCATTTCTCTTGCGGTTGCGGTCCTGGCTCATCTGCTTGCCAAGCAGCTACGCCCCATATGGCGTGCGGCACTGTTTGGCATGGTGGTTGGCTTCGCTGGCGGGGCGGCGTTTGTTGCCGCTGCTGCCTAACAATTCATTCAAGCCGACGCCGCTTCGCGGCGCGGCTTAATTCAGGCGTTAGCTCTCTAGGGGGAGAGATGACAGACGACGATAAGAAGGTTTCAATCGCCTTGCCGGGGGAATGGGCCCTTCAGAAGACCTTAGGCCCAGTGCTCACGGAGATCGGTGATGATCTCAAGCGTCTTTACTCCAAGGGTCGAGACAAGATCATCGAGAAGGCGTACAAGAAGATCGAAGATCCCGAGGATGGCAAGAGCGCAAATCTCCGCGTCGCCCACGACGTTTTGACGAACGGCGCTTTCACCGACGAGGAAATCTGCGCCGAGTACTTCGGCGGAATTCTCGCGTCGTCCAGAACAACCGACGGAAAGAGCGACGATGCCATTCAGTTGCTCGATACCATAAAGTCACTATCCGCCAAGCAGCTGCATCTTCACTATGTCCTGTACAACTCCCTCAACAAGCTTCTTGTTGCTGGCCAGGAACATATCAATGTTGGGCAGGCCACCGAAGTGCAAAAGAAGGAAACTTGGTTTGCTTTGAACGAACTCGCTGGCATTGGCATCAAGTACGACACTGATTTCAATATCCTGCATAGACAGGGCTTGGTCATTTCCTACCAGACAAGCACGCACAAAATTGATGAGAAGCGCGTTCTTCCTTACGCGAAGGCGGGACCGACCACATACGGCATCCTGCTGTACTCCGTTGCACATAACCTACTCGGGGACTGGCGCAAATTCTCATCACAGATTTTCCCTGACTTTGAGGGAATTGCGCTCCCAACGTTGTATGCATTCGGTGTTTCTGAGCTTCTAGAAAAGGCTGGTATCAAGGCCCAAGAGAGCTAACAATTCATTCAAGCCGACGCCGCTTCGCGGCGCGGCTTAATTCAGGCGTTAGGTGTCACATGAGCCATCCACGTTGTCTGACACATCTGATCATTATTGCGGCGCTGCTATCTGGCTGCGCGCATCAGACAATTGGTCCAAAGATGGATGGTTCAGCCGGAGTCAACACCCAGGACCTAGTGATTCGCTTTGGCTACCCGAAATGCACTGTGTCAGTGCCTCTCTCGGAAGAAGAAGCTGTAGAGAGCGCCAGGTTAGTTGGTGCTCCCGACATCAACCAGCGAGAAGAGTGGACCGCGCTAGTCGGCATGATGATTTCCGGTGATGAGTTGCGCCATGTGTGGTGCAGTCCACGCCGGGGTCGTGGAGGCATTGATCTCATTGGCGTGTTTCGTGACAAGCGCCTTATCGCTGAGTTGCACACTGTCATTGTTGACTGAAGGAGAGCTGCGGTGACACCTAACAATTCATTCAAGCCGACGCCGCTTCGCGGCGCGGCTTAATTCAGGCGTTAGTCCCCAGGAGATTTCTATGTCGAGCTTTGGTGGTTGCTGTGGCGACATGAAGGATGCGATGACGTCGCCACCAGAGAAGCTACTGAGAGTCGAGGCTAACGGGGTTCTGTATTTGACGGTCGGATACGCTAATACAGAGCAAGGTGTTGGATGGTTCGATCAAGCTGTGTTGTTCTGTCCATTCTGCGGTACGGCTCTCCAGTCACGCGCCGATATACAGCACCGTGCTGGGGCCTAACAATTCATTCAAGCCGACGCCGCTTCGCGGCGCGGCTTAATTCAGGCGTTGGGCCACGCGGTCAAGCATTCGTGGCTGTGTGGGTTTCTGCGGCGGTTGCTTGCCGGAGCAAGCTTCGTGCCCCCCGCAAGTTGCGCAGCACTTCCATTCCCGATCGTTCGCGGCGCAAGCCGCTGCCTGGCGGAGGCGAGCGCAGCGATGTCGTTCCCGCACGTCACCGGGGCAAGCTTGCAGTCACGGCGGTTAGGCGTACAGTCTCGGCAACCAGGTCGGCGGCATCACTGCCGGTGGCCCAACAATTCATTCAAGCCGAACTTGTCCGCTGCGCGGCCAAGTCGGCTTAATTCAGGCGTTAGCACTCAATGGCTACTCTTTCGCGACCAAAGAAGATTGGCCTAGCTTGCGCACTATTGGCTGCGCTTGTTGGCCTTTGCGGATTTGCCTCGGCGCGTCACGCTCAACCTGAGATCGAGCGGGATACTCGTGCATTTGTACTGGCACACGGTGTTACCGGGCACGACTTGGGCGGGCGTGTGCTTCCGGAGCAGATTGAGGTCTTCTCAGAGGTTGACTTCCCATTTGTAGTCACGAGCACGTTCGCCGTTCCTCGCGACCTTCATGCCAGCTACTATCGCACTCGTTACCTGGTGCTTCCGTGGGGTCGGTACGTGCTCTCCAAGGATGCGTTTCATGCCGTGTAGCTTGAGTGCTAACAATTCATTCAAGCCGACGCCGCTTCGCGGCGCGGCTTAATTCAGGCGTTAGGGCCCTATGGAGACAGCACTAGAAGTTGGTAGTTCTCTGGAGCATGACGGGGACGAGCTGGTTCGGTACACCGTGCGGCTCTCTAACGGTGACTTTGCTGCGAGCACTTCAGCGTGGGGAAACGTCGGCGACCACCTACAACTGGCCGAAGCACTGCAAGGCTTTCCTGCGTCGACAGACGCAACGGCCAGTTATGCCTTTGGGACTCCGGGCACCGGCTACTGCCAACTCGAGCTTTTCTGCACAGATCATTTAGGGCACGTAGGTCTTTGGGCCACTTTCGAGTCGACCTATCCGATCGGCCGCTCCGACCAACATGAGACAGCACGTCTTTTCATGCGCTGTGACCCAGCATCCATTGACACCTTCATTGCAGAGCTGAGGGGGTTCGTGTCAGGCTCGCCAAATCGGGCCAGACTTCTCGGCTTAGGGCCCTAACAATTCATTCAAGCCGACGCCGCTTCGCGGCGCGGCTTAATTCAGGCGTTGGGCCGCGCGGTCAAGCATTCGTGGCTGTGTGGGTTTCTGCGGCGGTTGTTTGCCGGGGCAAGCTTCGTGCACCAGCACTCTGCGCAGCGCTTTCATTCCCGATCGTTCGCCGGGCCCGCCGTCGCCTGGCGGACGCGAGTGCAGCAATGTCATTCCCGCACGCTCGCAGGGCAAGCTTGCAGTCGCGTCGGTTAGGCGTACAGTCTCGGCAGGTGGGTCGGCGGCATCACTGCCGGCGGCCCAACAATTCATTCAAGCCGACGCCGCTTCGCGGCGCGGCTTAATTCAGGCGTTAGGCCGCTGATGATGATTAAACGCAAGATTCTTCGAGGCTTGGTGGCGCTTGTTTCGGTTGGGTGGCTTGGGCCCGCTTGGCTTGGCGTAGAGACCATGCTGTCCTACCTCAGGACACAAGAGATCCTCGCCGCGGGGCAAGTAGCAAATCCAACCTACTCATTCCCGCATCTGCATTTTGCCTCGCAGTGCTTTGTCGTGGCTTCTGCATGGTTAGCTGTCGTAGGTTTCGGCTGGTCGTACGCTTGCCTTTCCCGGCGAGACGCGGCCTAACAATTCATTCAAGCCGACGCTGCTTCGCAGCGCGGCTTAATTCAGGCGTTAGGCCCGCTGAGATCGTATGACGCACAGTGACTGGCTAAAGCTCATGCAATTCCCGCCAGAATGGACGGCATGGAATCTCATTCCCTCAGACTTGGCTACTGAGCAACTTTCTGGCTACAAGCCAGGACATGAGGCTGCATCTGAGCATGATCGTCACGGAGCCTTTCAATGGTGGCTTAGGCGACAACCCGGCTCGGACGTGCTGGTGCGGTTGGTTCAACTGTCGTGGCTCGACCCGGACCAGCCAATGGGTCAGTACGTGAGAGACTGCATTGCAGAGCAGTCTGGCAACAGCGCAGAGGTTGGACATGCCCTTGTCACCCCGTACCAGCGGGCCTAACAATTCATTCAAGCCGACGCCACTTCGTGGCGCGGCTTAATTCAGGCGTTGGGTCGCGCGGTCAAGCATTCGTGGCTGTGTGGGTTTCTGCGGCGGTTGCTTGCCGGGGCAAGCTTCGTGCACCCGCACTGTGCGCAGCACCTTCATTCTCGATCGCACGCGGCGCAAGCCGTTGCCTGGCGGAGGCGAGCGCAGCAATGTCATTCCCGCACGGTCGCGGGGCACGCTTGCAGCCGCGGCGGTTAGGCGTACAGTTTCGTCAGGCAGGCTGCAGGCATCTTGGCCGGTGGCCCAACAATTCAATTAAGCCGAACCCGCTCCGCGGGTCGGCTTGTTTCAGGCGTTGGGCCGCGCGGATCAGCCTCCATGGCTGCGTGAGTTTCCGCTGCTGCCACCATGTTGCGCGAGCTTCGTCCTCCAGACTTCCGCGCCGCAGCTTCATTCCCGATCGTCCCTGGCGCAGGCCGCTGACTGACGGATCTGTGCGCCGCATCGGACGCCCCTAAAGTTCGCGGGGCAAGCTTGCCGTCGCGCCGGTTTGGGGTACAGTTCCGCCAAGCGGGCCGTTGGCATAATCGCCGGCGGCCCAACAATTCGTTCAAGCCGACGCCGCTTCGCGGCGCGGCTTAACTCAGGCGTTAGGACTCACATGGAAGATTCAATGACAGCTGGAGTATCAGAGGAACGCGGTCGGTTCTGGCCCATCTTGATGTTTCTTGTTGGTAGCTATTGCCTCGCAAGCTACTTCTACAAGGCGTCATTCCAACTTGGCGACCTTCTGCAGGGGCTTGGCTTTCTACTTTTGGTGCCACCGGCCTATTTCTACCCAGACAGCTATGGCTTCAGGTCAAGCCCGCACCAAAAGCGTCGAGCGTTGTGGGCCACATGGCTTTCATACTTCGGCCTTGCTTTTGTTGTAGCTGGATTCGCAGTCAAATGGCTGTGAGTCCTAACAATTCATTCAAGCCGACGCCGCTTCGCGGCGCGGCTTAATTCAGGCGTTAGGCAGCAGATAAGCTATGCGGCGTGTGAAACAGAAAGACTATGAGGCCGGAGACTGCGGAATTGCTTGTGCAGCAATGCTCGCTGGCTGTGGGTATGATCAGGCGCATTCATCCGCAATGAGAATTGGGCTTCTGCGCGGCGTGACTTACTACACATCGCATGCTGACATGCAAAGATTACTGGCTAGGCTTGGTGTCAGCACGGCGCGTAGACGTTTCGAGTCAATGCGCCAAACTTCAACCCCCGCCATTGTCAAAGTCAATCCGAGTCGAAATGGTAAGTATTGGCATTGGGTCGTTCTGGTCAGGCGCGCCGGTCGCCTTGTACTGCTAGACCCAAATCCAGTCCGCCCTGGCGCCATCGAATCATTCCGGGGGTATCGTGGTGCTGGCTTGTATCTGCATGCTGCCTAACAATTCATTCAAGCCGACGCCGCTTCGCGGCGCGGCTTAATTCAGGCGTTAGCACTCAATGGCGGCTCTTTCTCGATTAAAGAAGATTGGCCTAGCTTGCGTATTGTTGATCGCACTTATTGCCCTTGGCGGTCTTTTCTTGGCGCGGTACGCTCAACCTGCGATTGAGAGAGAGACTCGTGCGCTCGTGCTGGAGCGTGGAGTTACCGGGTACGGTTTGGGCGGGTTCGTGCCTTCGGAACAGATTGAGGTCTTCTCTCAGGTTGACTATCCATTTGTAGTCACAAGCACATTCACCGTTCCTCGCGACCTTCATGCCAGCTACTATCAGACCCGTTGCTTAGTTCTACCGTGGGGGCGGTATGTACTCTCCAAGGAAACGTTTCATGCCGTGTAGCTTGAGTGCTAACAATTCATTCAAGCCGACGCCGCTTCGCGGCGCGGCTTAATTCAGGCGTTAGGCTGCGTAACAATTATTTTGGAGGCCCCTTGAAGAGGATAGTCACAATCATCTTCCGCGCGATCTTCGGCCTGTTCTACCTTGCGATAGGTCTTTACTGGATCTATCTGCTATCTAGAGGACAAGGCGGGTTCCCCGGTTTCAATGACGCCGAGAAGGCCCTCACATCTGCGATGAACAATGCGGGCTTCTTTCAGCCAGCCGTCATCGTTTCGTGTGTTGCTGGTGGAGGTCTGACACTTTTCAATCGCACCGCCCCTGCCGGAATTCTTGTTCTAACTCCTCTCGTAGTAATGATTTTTCTCTACCATGTTTACCTGACCCAGGCGTACGCACATTCTGTTACCCAGCTTCTCTGGTTGCTTGCTTTGTACTGGCTGTATCGCCGCGCGTTCTTTCCACTTGTCAATAATGGCCGGCAGAGCGCAGCCTAACAATTCATTCAAGCCGAACTTGTCCGCTGTGCGGCCAAGTCGGCTTAATTCAGGCGTTAGGCGTCACCAATGAGAACCGCAGGTCTGGCTATTGGCATCGTTGTGACACTCTCCGGGTGTTACACCCCAGCCATCACCTCTCGTATCCCGTTTGACAGTTCCGTTGCTGGCTTCTCGCACACTGAGCTTTCCCCAGCGACGTTTCAGGTTATGTACGTTGGGAGGTGGGGTGCCAAGCCAGAGGCGGTGCGAGCTGCTTTGGACAGACATGTTCAGAACCTGTGCTCAGGAAAATTCACTATCGAGAATGAACAAGAGATTATTACCATTACTTCGCACACCGAGACAGAAGGCGGGCTTGCGGTCAAGGCTATTGCTAGGTGCTCGGGTGACGCCTAACAATTCATTCAAGCCGACGCCGCTTCGCGGCGCGGCTTAATTCAGGCGTTAGGCCTTGAAGTTTGATACGGGGAAACGGATGGGATGGGGAAAGCGCTACCCTGAAGAGCAGCTAGTTGCCCGGCACGCACTCCTTTCTACAGCGGAGTCTGCTTCTTTGGCACTTTCCAGCTTTGTGGGTTGGCTGCTGACAGTTTCGGGAGCAAGCTTTGCGTTGCTCGTGGCAAATCTGGACAAGATCGTGCCTTACGTCCATCTTCGCAGCTTCAAATGGGCACTAGCGTGGTTCGCTATGTCCATGCTGCTGGGACTTTTATCTCGCTGGCTTGGATCAATGGTTGCCGGTGCACTTGCAGCCACTTCTGCCATAGAAAATCAGGCTAAGTCTCAAGATTTTCCTGATCGCTTCAACTTCCTTGCATTCACCAAACTCTTCTCAAGCGGCCTACTGCCAATCTATAGATGCTTAGCTTGGCGAGGCTACTCGCTTGCTCTGCGCGGCAATACAATCTCAGGTATCAAGCCCATAACGTATCAGTCACAGGCACAAGCGCTTCTCACACTGGGGCAGCTAGTTCTATTGTTCATTGCCGTGGTGGTCTTGGCTCATGGAGTCAAGGCCTAACAATTCATTCAAGCCGACGCCGCTTCGCGGCGCGGCTTAATTCAGGCGTTAGCGCTCATGAAAAGACCTCCGCTTCTGCTGGCACTTTTCGCAATCGCCTACCTGGCCTTCATCGCGTGGCAAATCTATGCCGCTTATCAGCCAGTTATTCTGGGTAGGCTGGGAGTGACTCTGGTCTTGTTCTTCTTCGTATTCCGCGGCAGCAGGGCGGCCGGCAACATTCTGGCCATTCTTTGCTCCATTACCGCTTTGGTGCTCCTGGTTGCTGCCATTGCCACCTTCAATGCCAACACCATCAGCGCCGTTCTGCTCTCCATAACTGCCGGTTTTCTTCTGGCATTCTCGGCCTACCTGTTCTTCAGTCCGGCAGTCCGTACGTTCCAAGGCAAGGCGCTTCCGGCTACCTCGCCCTGAGCGCTAACAATTCATTCAAGCCGATGCCACTTCGTGGCACGGCTTAATTCAGGCGTTAGGGCGCTCGGGCTAAGCATCCGTGTTTGTGTTGGTCTTGGCGGCGGTGACTTTCCGGCGCAAGCCTGCAGCACCAGCACTTTGCGCAGCAACTTCATTCCCGATCGTTCGTGGCGCAAGCCGCTGGCTGACGGACTTGCGCGCCGTAATGTCGTTCCCGCGGGTTCGCGGGGCAAGCTCCCGCTCGCGCTTTGGTTGGCGTAAAGTTCGCCTTACCGGGCGTCACCGGCGCCCTAACAATTCATTCAAGCCGACGCCGCTTCGCGGCGCGGCTTAATTCAGGCGTTAGCCATCAATGCGCACTCTTCTTCTAGCACTCGCACTTTCCATAGCAACATTCTCGGCACATTCTTCGTGCTTGCCGCACTTCTACTTGCTGTCCGGCAGCGTGGAGAGAGTGATGGGTCTCCCGCCTCTGGGGCAGCCGTCGGTGCAGCCTGGAAAGAACTCGGCTCTATCGGAGGCCCTGCATTGGGCGTGACCGATGAGCATGGACAATTTTCATTACTCGTTGAGTTCACCCCATACTCTCACACGCAAGACGAGTACATGTATGGATGTGAAGCGAAGCTAGATTCAGTGCTGATCAACTCGCACAGCAGAACACACCACTCGTCGGCACGGCTGATCTCTGTTGCTGAAGAAACTATTCCGATACAAGAGCACCCTGTGAAAGTTCTAGAGGTCAAGGTTGCGCCACTTCAGCTTCTCTACAAAATAGATATGCCTCCGTTCAACTGACGGTAATGGCTAACAATTCATTCAAGCCGACGCCGCTTCGCGGCGCGGCTTAATTCAGGCGTTGGGCCGCGCGGTCAAGCATTCGTGGCTGTGTGGGTTTCTGCGGCGGGTGCTTGCCGGGGCAAGCTTCGTGCACCAGCACTCTGCGCAGCACCTTCATTCTCGATCGTTCGCGGGGCACGCCGTTGCCTAGCTGACATGCGCGCAGCAATGTCATTCCCGCACGGTCACGGGGCACGCTTGCAGTCGCGTCGGTTAGACGTACAGTTTCGGCAGGTGGGTCGGTGGCATCACTGCCGGCGGCCCAACAATTCATTCAAGCCGAACTTGTCCGCTTCGCGGCCAAGTCGGCTTAATTCAGGCGTTAGGGCTCAATGGCAGCAATTTCGTCACCGCGAAAGTTGATGGCCATACTCTCGTTAGCGTATTTAGCGACCTACGGCGCGTGGCTTTATCTGATGGGCTCTGCCGGAGAGCTACATTGGATTTCCTATGGGCTTACAGCCATCATAGCAGCCGCCTACGTCGCGTTCGGCGTCTCAGTCGCCTCTTTCCTGCGGTTCCTAGGTACGAAGCACCCTGCTTGGCTCAACCGTACAACAGCTGGCTACATTGCCGCAGGCAGCTTTCTGCTGCAATCTTTGCTCGTTGGGGTTCTCAAATCTCTTGGTGCGTGGCCACATGGCTTGTGGTTCTTGGGCGTCTACCCTGCGCTATGGCCGGGTTGAGCCCTAACAATTCATTCAAGCCGACGCCGCTTCGCGGCGCGGCTTAATTCAGGCGTTAGGGCTCAATGGAGAGTTTCATGGGCGGCGACTTGGAGCTGGATTGTGCTCGTGTCAAGACTTTCGATCATCTCGCTGAGTGGGCCATCGCATCGTTCAGCTTCCCTGCGACCGTAGGCAGTTTCCCGCGCGTCAAAATTGCCGGACTGCTCTTCGCTCGGGAGGTCATCGACATGGACAGGTTCACGAGTGACCTCTATCACCACATCGGCAAGAGTGGCCACAGTTATTCGGTCCGGTTACTGAACTACCAATCAGCAACACAGGACGTACTCTCCGTGCTGAATCATGAAGATGGTTGGCGCCGTTCGTTTGGCGCGGGCCTTCCACATGATTACGGTGTGGGCGTGGGCTTTGAGCCCTAACAATTCGTTCAAGCCGAGACCGCTTCGCGGCTCGGCTTAAGTGGTAGCGTTTACCACTCCGCCGTGCCGCGCAGCGGTCCGGCTTAACTCAGGCGTTAGGCACCAATGACAGCTCTCGGCAAACTTGTAGACAGCTTCTCGTGGCCCATCTACTGCCGTAGCTATCTCGCAACTTTGGGCAGCTTGCTCATCGGGCTTGGCACCTTGATCGTGTCGCGCCAAACAGACGGCATTAGTTCCCTTTCGCCGGGGTGGCAGCTTGGGCTCGGGCTTGCCCTGTTCGTCGGCATCATCCTCGCTATCGCCGGCCTCTTCGGCTCCTCTCGCACGATCGAGAGGTGGGCCGACTCTTGGTCCCGACATGAGATCGCCTTCGTAATCATGCTTCTTGCGCTTCCGCTGTACTTGCTGCTTGCCCCTATCTACCGGCGTCGCTAAGTTGGTGCCTAACAATTCATTCAAGCCGAACCCGCTTCGCGGGTCGGCTTA
>Ga0209794_1002227_pt1 | contig 10924 bp, 6 predicted proteins | sample EBPBio232013_DNA_FD_185869 | JGI IMG/M metagenome (GOLD analysis project Ga0209794, IMG submission 185869) | Wastewater treatment Type I Accumulibacter community from EBPR Bioreactor in Madison, WI, USA - Reactor 1_5/23/2013_ DNA (SPAdes)... | ecosystem: Engineered > Bioreactor > EBPR >... | reverse complement strand
TCTTGGACGAGTGCTTGCGGGCGGCGGGGATCGACCGCGCCGACGTTTACGTGACGAGCGCGGTGAAGCATTTCAAGTGGCGCGAGTCCGAGACCGGTTCGAAGATCCGCATTCACCAGAAAGCGTCGGGAAGCGAGATGCACGCTTGCAAACCCTGGCTCGAGGCGGAGATCGCGAGGGTGAAGCCCGCTCTGATTGTGGCGTTGGGCGCGACCGCGGGAACCGCGCTGCTGGGGCGTTTGCCGAAGGTCAATCATAATCGTGCTCACGAATGCGGTAACGCTGGGTGTCGCGCATGACCGTTTCGAGCGCTTGGGGGGCAAAGCTGCCGGAGATGCTCTGCCAGGAGACCGATTCGTCCAGTTTTCCGGTCTTTTTGAGAAAGTCGAGGCGCTTGGCAAGGCGTGCAGCCGGGATGCCTTCGCTTTGGGGGAGTCTTGGCAATCCCGAGACTTGCAGGGCGTCCTGCCGGGCGATGCGAATCAGCTCGGCGCGGCTGAGAGGGAATGTGCCGCCTGCCAGTGGGCGGGCGGCATCGAGGCTGTTTGTGGCCGCCTTTTCGAGATTGGCCGGGTGTTTTTTCAACCAGAGATGGGCGCGAAGCACGGCGGCAACAAGATGTCTTACCAGCTCGGGCTCGCGCTCGGCTAGTGAGCGCTTGATCAGCAGATAGTCATTGCTCAGACCGCGGTAGGCAAAACCGAATTGCGGATAATTGCGGCGTGCCAGGGTGGCAAATGGCTCCCAGACGGCGCAGGCATCGATTTTGCCGCTGACCAGCGCCGGCAGCATTTCGCTCATCGGCATTTCGACCAGTTCGACATCCTGTTCGCCCAGACCAGCGCTGGCGAGGGCTTCATGCAGTACATAATGTGCCGAAGTGCCGGCGACGTTGCCGATTTTCTTGCCGCGCAGGGCGGTCAGGGTGCCAACCTTGCGGGTGATGACTGTGGCAAACCCGTGCTTGGTGATCGCCACGGCAATGAATTCGCCGCCGGCCAGTGCCTGCACGGTGGGTACGTCGCCAACGATGGCGGCTTCGAGCAGCCCGCTGCGCAATTGCGCATGGAGATCGCTGCCGGCCAAAAAAGTGTGCTGTTTGAGGTTCCAGCCGCGCTTGGCGAGCTCCTCGCGCAGAATGCGATCACGCTGCACAGGCTCGGCGTAGATCGCCGAAGGAAAAGCCAGCGGTCGAATCCCGAAATCGATGGTGGAATATTCTCTGGCGGTTGGAGGGGTGGATGAAGCCGCCGCGGCCAGACTGATCGAAATCAGCAGGCTGGCAAACAGACTATGCCGGGTTCGCCGGTTCATGGCTGTTCCCCTGTAGTCAGAGCCGATACCGACTTGCACAATCTGCCCAGCGTCTGTTGCAGCGTTTGCCAGCAGGCCGCGTCGGCACGGCCTTGCTCCAGCGCCTGTTCGAGCGCCGCCGCAGCGAACTGGACCTCGCTGGCGCCGAGCATGCCGGCGCGTCCGCGCATGGCGTGTGCCGATTGCCGGGCCTGATCCAGTTGTCCGGACGCCAGTTGGGCGGAGACCTGCGCCTGCCAGTGCGCCGACTCGTCGACAAAGGCCAGCAGCCAGTGACGGTAGCGCTCGGCATTGCCGGCAAAGCGCGCCAGCCCGGCCTGGGTATCCACGCCTTCCAGCGCCGGGAATCCCGCCGGAGTGGGAACCGGTTCGATTTCGCCCTGTTGCTTGATGCGCGGCAGCCAGCGGTCGAGAACTGCATAGAACTGGCGGGTCTCGAAAGGTTTGCCGATGTGATCGTTGACCCCGGCCGCCAGACCGGCACGCTTTTCGTGCTCCATGGTGTGCGCAGTCAGCGCAATGACCGGCAGATCGGCGAAACCCGGCATCTGGCGGATGGCGCGGGTGGCGGTCAGTCCGTCCATCACCGGCATCTGGATGTCCATCAGCACCAGATCGAAAGCCTGGCGCCCCTGTTGGCGGAGAATTTCCAGCGCCTCCTGGCCGTTGCTGGCCCGATGGGTGCGGATATTGGCTGCACTCAGCAACTCTTCGACGATTTCCAGATTGGTCGGGTGATCGTCCACCGCCAGGATCTGCACGTCGTGGTAGTGCATGATTTTTTCCGGCGAGGCCGCGGTTTGGTCGGCAGCGCTCTCCGGTACGGGAAGTTTTTCCCGCAGCCACACCTGTACCTGGAACACCGAGCCCCCATCCGGGCGGCCTTCGGCGGAGATGTCGCCATCCATCATTTCGGCCAGGCGCTTGCAGATGTGCAACCCGAGGCCGGTGCCGCCGTATTGCCGGGTGATCGAAGCGTCGACCTGATAAAAGGGCTGGAACAGCTTGTCGCGCTTGGCAGGTTCGATCCCGATGCCGGAATCTTCCACGCGGATGTGCAGTGCGGCACGGCCGTCTTTGCGGCCGGCACAGCGCAGTTGCGCCTGCACATGGCCGGAAGGGGTGAATTTGATGGCGTTGTTGAGCAAATTGAGCATGATCTGTTCGACCCGCAACGGGTCGCCGATCAACTGCTCCGGCAGGGAAGGGTCGAGCGCGATGGCGAAATGCAGCCCCTTTTCCGCCGCTTTGTGCTGCAACGCGGCGTGGCAGCGGGTGGCGAGATCGCGTGGGTTGAAGGGAATCTGCTCGAATTCGAGATGCCCGGCCACGATCTTGGATAGGTCGAGCAGATCGTTGATGATGCCGCCCAGATTGCGGCCGGCGGCGGCAATTTTGTCCAGATAGTCGGCGACCTTGCCATCGGGGGTGGCGCGGCGGGCCAGGTCGGCCAGGCCGATGACCACGTTGAGCGGGGTGCGCATTTCGTGGCTGACATTGGCCAGGAACTCATCCTTGGTGCGGTCGGCGACCAGGGCAGTGTCGAGGGCGGCCGAGAGTTCGGCGGTACGTTCGCGCACCACTTCTTCAAGATGGCTGCTGTAACGGTCGAGTTGCTCGCTCTTGGCGCGCAGCAATGCCTGGTTGGCTTCAAGCTGCTGCAACAACAGACGGGATTCGGTGATGTCGACACTGCTGCCGCGATAGCCGCGCAAGCTACCGTCGGTGTGCCAGAGCGGGATGGCGTTGGTCGAGACCCATAGTGGCTCGCCGGATTTGGTCTGCAGCGGGCTGATGAAGTCGCGGAAATGGTCGCCGCGGGAAAAGAACTCGAAAACTTCCAGCTGGTATTGGTCGCGCGCCTCCACAGGGTGCAGATCGTAGAAATACAGCCTCCCCTCCAGTTCTTCGGGCAGGTAACCGAAGACCGGGGTGATGCTGTTGCTGACGAAGGTGAATTGCCCGTCGGCATCCATTTCCCAGATCACCGTCCGGCTTTGCTCGGCCAGTTGTTCGAAGCGCTGCGAGTTTTCTTCGAGGTTGTGCCGGTACTGCTCCAGCTCTTCCATCAATTGCCAGCGCTTGGTCACGTCTTCCTTGATGCCGAGATAATGGGTGACGATGCCCTGCTCGTCGGCAATCGGCGAGATGGACACGCTTTCCCAGTAGAGATCGCCGTTTTTCCTGCGGTTTTGCAGGGTGCCGCGCCAGCTCAGCCCGGCGCCGAGGTGTTGCCACATTTCCCGGTAGATCGCCGGGTCGAGTTCACCGGATTTGAGAAGGCGCGGGTTTTGCCCCAACAGTTCTTCCTGGCAGTAGCCGCTGCTTTCGCAAAACGCCAGGTTGACATATTCGATGCGCGCCTGGGCGTCGGTGATCAGGATCGCCGAGGGGCTCTGTTCGACCGCCTGCAACAGGCGGCGGGAAAGTTGCTGGTGTTCCCAGGCGGCGGAAACGTCGATGAAGCTCCAGAAGCTGGAACCATCCGGGTCGTCCTGGTCGACGGCGGTGCCGCAAAAAACGATGCGGATGCGGGAGCCGTCCTTGCGCACCCGCCAGGCTTCGGCGGTAAAGGTCTTTTCGCAGGCCAGCCGCGATCTGCCGGTTTGTGCGGCGTCGAGATACTCGTGATCGCTGGCGAAAATGACGCGGACCGGCTTGCCTGCCAGTTCGCCGCGCTGGTAACCGAACATTTCTTCGGCACGCCGGTTGCAGGAGTAAAAAGACTCCTGACGAATTTCGACGATGCCCACTGTGGCGTTGCTCAGCAGGCTTTCCTGCTGGCGCAGCATGGCGCGCAGTTCATCGTCTCGCAAGCGCCGTGCCGAAATATCCTGGAAAGCGCCGTGCACCAGGATGGTCTTGCCGTTTTCGCGCACCGGCGCGCCCTGCGCGCGCACCCACAGTCGCTGGCCGGCAGCATTGATGAACGGGAGTTCCAGATCCCAGGATTCCCCGTTTTTGATGGCATTTTCAATGGCGGCACGGATCACCGGCCGGGCTTCCGGCGCGTAATAGTCGATGCCTTGGTCCACTTCGACCGGGGTGCCCGGGTCGAGACCGTGGATGCGGTAGACCTCATGCGACCAGGAAAGCCGCATGCTGCGCAGATCCAGCGACCAGGCGCCGATATGGGCGATTTCCGCCATTTTTTCCAGCAGGCCGGCGCGCAATGCCAGAACGCGATCCGATTCCGTTTTTTGGGTGATGTCGATGCCGGTGGCGAGGTAGAACTCTGGCCTGCCATCGGGAAGCCGGGCGCAGGCGAGGGTTGCCTGGACATACAACGTCGATCCGTTCTTGTGCCGGTAACGCGAAACCCCTGAAAGCGAATCGATCTCGCCACGGTATATCTTGGCAAATTGCGCTTGCCGTTCTGCCACGTCTTCAGGATGAACGAAATCCTGCCAGCTCTTGCCTTCCATTTCACGCCGCGTATAGCCGAGCGCCTCATGCGTTCTGTTGTTGAAACGTAACCAGCGGCCGGTTTCGGGATCAATAATGGCAACCGAGACGGCCGGCTGATCGAACAGGCACTGCAGCATGCGTTCGCTGGAAGTGCGCAAGCCGGTCCCGGACGCCTTGCCGCGGAATAATTCACGCGCGTGTTGCATCAACCGCGTTAGCATCGGAAGCCCCGGCAGATTCGCCAGCCGATGCCCGCCAGTGTCTGGCCAAACTCGGCTATGCTGGACAATTGTTGAACGATTTGGATCACGTGCTTTCCTTGCCATGGAGAACAGGATCAGCCAGCCAACCATTTACGTCATCGAAGATGATATCGGGATGATCACACTTTATCGTGATCTGCTTGAGTCGATTGGCGTACCCACGCGCTTTTTCACCTGCGGGGAGGATTTTTTCCGCGCCTGGTCGGCCGAGTGGACCGGCGGGCTGATCGTCGACCTGCGCATGCCCGGTATCAGCGGCCTGGAAGTGTTGCGGCGCCTGCGTGCCAACGGCTCGCAATTGCCGGCGATCGTGGCGACCGGATACGGCGAGATCCGCACCACTGTGCAGGCCATGAAGCTCGGCGCCATCGAGTTTCTTGAAAAACCCTTTTCCAATTCCGAATTGCTCGAAGCTGTGCAGGCCATGCTCGCTCAGGGGCGGCAGCAGGCGCTGGAGCAAAGTGTCCGCGCCGAAATGGAGGCCAGCCTCAATGCGCTTTCCGCGCGCGAACGCGAGGTGGCCGAACTGATCGCTCGCGGCCTGACCAGCCGGGAGATCGCCCAGGTGCTGGCGATCAGCCCGCGCACCGTGGATGCGCATCGCGCGCAGGCGCTGATCAAGACCAACTGCTCGACCTCGATCGAACTGGCGACTTTGTTCTCCCGCCTGGGCGAACTTCCCCGTTGAGTCGATACGCATCGTTTTCCCCCGGATTGATGGCCCATTAAACCGCCGCCAGCCAGTGGCGGACATCGGCAATGATGCGGAGCCGTCTACGTAAATTTACGTTAGCGCCGCGCCGCCCGCTCCCGATAGTCTGGCGTTGCCGTCCCGAACCCGATCCGGACGACGAACAACCAGGGGAAAGCAGAATGAAAACGATCTTTCTGGTGGATGACTCGACCACCATCCTGCTCAGTATTTCCAGCATCCTGACCAAGGCCGGTTTTGCCATTGAAAAGGCTTCGAACGCCGAAGATGCGCTGAAAAAATTCCAGGGCGGCGTCAAGGCCGATCTGCTGATCACCGATCTCAATATGCCGGGAATGAACGGTATCGAACTGATCAGGAAGATCCGGCAACTGCCCAACTACAAATTCATGCCCATCCTGTTCCTGACCACCGAATCGCAGCAGTCGCGGCGGGCGGAAGCCAAGGAGGCCGGCGCCTCCGGCTGGATTGTCAAGCCGGCCACCGCCGACGACCTGCTCAACACCATCAAGCTGGTTCTGCACTGATTCTGGGCGGGTACGCCCGCGAACGGGAGTTAGCATGGCAAAGCCCTTCTGTCTGGCCATCGAAGACGATCTGACCATCTACAACGCCGCGGTGCTCAAAGAGCAACTGCAGGCGGAGATCGGCAAGCACCCGGCCATCGAGCTCGATCTCTCGCGGGTCGGACGGATCGATACCGCCGGGGTGCAGATCCTGATTTTCGCCAAGCGGGAAGCCACCCGGCTGAACAAGGAGATACGCATCGTCGCGCATAGCGAGGCGGTGCAGGAAACCATCGATTTCTGCAATCTGGCCGCCGATTTCGGCGACCCGGTGGTGATTACCGCGCGAAACAGGCAGTGAGGCGAAGCGTATGGACGAATTGACTGGGGCATTCATTCAGGAAGCGCGCGAACAGCTCGCCGAAATGGAACAGGGCTTGCTCAAGCTCGAACAGGCGCCGGGAACCGGCGAGGAAATCAATGCCATCTTCCGGGCGGCGCACACCATCAAGGGGGCCTCCGGGGTCATCGAGTGCCATTTCATCGAGCGTTTCATGCACCTCGTCGAAAATACGCTCGACCGGCTGCGCACCGGCGATCTGGCCCTCTCGGAGGAACTGGTCGGCATCCTGCTGCGCTGTTGCGATCATCTCGGCGTGCTGATCGATGTGCTCGCCAGCGGCGCCAGCGCGCCCGAGGAACAAACCCAATCCGAAGGGCAGGCATTGCTGGCCGAACTGGGCCGCTTCACCCCGGCGGAAGCGCCGCCTGCCGGCAGCAGCGTGGTCGAGCACGCGGTTGAAGTGGAAGCCAGTGGTGGCGGCGTGGTCAATACCGACAGCTGGCACATCTCGGTACGCTTTGGCCCCAACGTGCTGCGCGGCGGCATGGACCCGCTCTCCTTCCTGCGCTATCTCGCCAGCCTGGGCGAAATCCTGCACCTCACCACGGTGGCCGAGAACATGCCGGCCGGCGACGAGATGGACCCGGAATCCTGCTATCTCGGTTTCGAGATCCGTTTCCAGAGCCGGGCGAGCAAGGCCGATATCGAGCGGGTATTCGAATTCGTGCGCGACGATTGCGATCTGCGCATCCTGCCGCCGAACAGCAAGGTCGAGGAATTCCTGCGCCTGATCGAGGATCTGCCGGAAGACAACATGCGCATCGGCGAAATCCTGGTACGTTGCGGCGCGCTGACCCAGGCCGAATTGGACGCAGGTCTGGTCGATCAGTTGAAGAGTACGCTGACCCCGGATGCCGAAAGCGACGAACCACCGCCGCCTCCGCCGCAACTGGGCGAAATCCTGGTCGAGCACAAGGTGGTGCAAAAGGCGCTGGTCGATGCGGCCGCGAGCAAGCAGGCGCAGATCAGCGAAAAGAAGAGCGCCGAGGCGCGGCTGATCCGGGTGCAGGCCGACAAGCTTGACCAGTTGATCAATCTGGTTGGCGAACTGGTCATCGCCGGTGCCTCGGCCAATCTGCAGGCCCAGAAGAGCGGCATTTCCGATCTGATCGAATCGACCTCGGTGCTTTCCCGCCTGGTCGAGGATATCCGCGACTCCGCCCTGCAATTGCGCATGGTGCAGATCGGCGAAACCTTCAACCGCTTCAACCGGGTGGTGCGCGACGTTTCCAAGGAGCTGGGCAAGGAAATCGAACTGGTGATCACCGGCGCCGATACCGAGCTGGACAAGACCGTGGTGGAAAAGATCGGCGACCCGCTGATGCATCTGGTCAGAAACGCCATGGATCACGGGCTCGAAACCGCCGAGCTGCGCGAAGCGCGCGGCAAGCCACGGCAAGGCCGGCTGGAACTCAACTCCTTCCACGATTCCGGCAGCATCGTCATCGAAGTGCGCGACGACGGCGGCGGCATCCCGCGCGACAAGGTGCTGAAAAAAGCCATCGATCGCGGGCTGGTGCAGCCGACCCAGACCCTGACCGATCAGGAAATCCTCAATCTCATCTTCGAGCCGGGTTTTTCGACTGCCGAGCAGGTGACCAATCTATCCGGTCGCGGCGTCGGCATGGATGTGGTGCGGCGCAATATCCAGAGCCTGCGCGGCAGCGTCGAGGTCATGTCGCACGAAGGCGAAGGCTCGACTTTCACCATCCGCCTGCCGCTGACCCTGGCGATCATCGACGGCTTTCTGGTCAGTGTCGGCAAGGCGGCCTACGTGATCCCGCTGGACATGGTCATCGAATGCATCGAACTCAAAGGCAGCGCCGGCGACCGCGATTACCTCAATCTGCGCGGCGAGGTGCTGCCCTTTGTGCGCCTGCGCCAGATGTTCGAGATCGACGGCGAATTGCCGCCGCGCGAAAACATCGTGGTGGTGCAGTACGCCGGGCAGAAAGCCGGCATTGTCGTCGATGCCCTGCTGGGCGAATTCCAGACCGTGATCAAGCCGCTGTCGAGCATTTTCCGCCACCTGCGCGGCATCGGCGGCTCGACCATCCTCGGCAGCGGCGAAGTGGCTTTGATCCTCGATGTGCAGGCACTGGTGCAGCAGTGCGCACGCATCGAGGATAAGGAAATGGGCAGTAACGCAGCGGCGCGGGCAACCACGCAAAATTGATTGGCCTTGAAGAAGCACAAAGGAGAGACAGCATGTTGAATAACCTGAAAATTGGCAGCAAGCTCGCGCTGGGGTTTGCCATCGCCCTGTTGGGGCTGGTCATCATTGCCACCCTCGGCATCAACCGCATCTCGCATCTGAACGGCCAGATCGATCTGGTGGCCAAGGATCTGATTCCCAAGACTGTGCAGGCCAACGAGATCAAGGACGCGATGGGGAACATCGCCCGCCAGTTGCGCAATGCCTACATTTACACCGGCAGCGAGCAGCAGAAATCGCTCGAAGCGATTGCCGAGGAAAGAAAGGCCATCGACGAGAATTTCGCCAAGCTCGAAAAAACGGTGCTCAGCGAAAAGGGCAAGGCAGTGCTGAAGAACATGGCCAACGGTCGCGACGCCTACCGCGCGGCGCAGGCCAAGGCGATCGACGCCATCAAGGCCGGCAAGAAGGATGAAACCGTAGCGATCTTCCAGGGCGAACTGCGCAAGGCACAGGCGGATTACCTCAAGGCCATCGATGAATTTGCCCAGTTCCAGGACAAGCGGGTCGAGGAGGAAAGTACGGCAGCTTCGGAGGCTGCAAGCGCGGCGACCAGGTTGCTGGTCATCATCGCCATCGTGATCGTCGGCATTACCCTGGCGCTGGCCTTCCTGATCGCGCGGGCCATTACCCGCCCGGTGAGCGAAGTGGTGGTGGCGGCGAAGAAGATGGCCGACGGCGACTTCAACTTCAAGCTGGAAAGCACGTCCAAGGACGAAGTCGGCGATGTGGTGCGCGCGGTCGAAGCGCTACAGATCAACGTCAAGGCGCTGATCGCGGAAATGAACCACATGGCCAAGGAACACGATGCCGGCGATATCGACATCAAGGTCGACGAAGGCAAGTTCAAGGGCGATTTCAAGGTGATGGCCACCGGCGTGAACGACATGGTCTTCGGGCACATTGCGGTCAAGAAGAAGGCCATGGCCTGCATCAAGGAATTCGGCGAAGGCAATTTCGACGCGCCGCTAGAGCAGTTCCCCGGCAAGAAGAAGTTCATCAACGACACCATCGAACAGGTACGTTCCAACATCAAGAATCTGATCAACGAGATGAATCACATGTCCAAGGAGCATGACCTGGGCGACATCGATGTCAAGATCGACGAAGGCAAGTTCAAGGGCGATTTCAATGTGATGGCCAAGGGTGTGAACGACATGGTCTTCGGGCACATTGCGGTCAAGAAAAAAGCCATGGCCTGCGTCAAGGCCTTTGGCGAAGGCAATATGGATGCGCCGCTCGAGCAGTTCCCGGGCAAGAAGAAATTCATCAACGAGACCATTGAACAGGTCCGCTCCAATATCAAGGCGCTGGTGGCCGATGCCAACATGCTCTCGGCGGCGGCGGTGGCCGGCAAGCTGGATACGCGGGCCGATGCCAGCAAGCACCTGGGCGATTTCCGCAAGATCGTGCAGGGGGTGAACGACACGCTGGATAACGTGGTCGGGCCGATCAACGATGTGCAGCGGGTGATGGCGGCGATGGAAAAGGGCGACATGACCGAAACCATCAGCAAGCAATACCAGGGCGATTTCGCGGTGCTCAAGGAGGCGATCAACAACACCATCGCGCGGCTGTCGGAAACCATTGCCCAGATCATTGTGGCGGCGGATGCGCTTTCCAATGCCTCCGGTCAGGTGTCGGCCACGGCGCAATCGCTCAGCCAGTCTTCCTCCGAGCAGGCGGCGAGCGTGGAAGAAACCACCGCATCGCTGGAAGAGATGACCGCCTCGGTCAACCAGAACACCGAGAATGCCAAGGTCACCGACAACATGGCCACCAAGTCGGCCAAGGAAGCGGTCGAAGGTGGCGAAGCGGTGGGCAAGACGGTGGACGCGATGAAGGAAATTGCCGACAAGATCGGCATCATCGACGACATCGCCTACCAGACCAACCTGCTGGCGCTGAATGCGGCCATTGAAGCGGCGCGTGCCGGCGAGCACGGCAAGGGCTTCGCGGTGGTGGCGGCGGAAGTGCGCAAGCTGGCCGAACGTTCGCAAGTGGCGGCGCAGGAAATCGGCACCCTGGCCGGTTCCTCGGTGAAGATGGCCGAGCGCGCCGGACATTTGCTGGCCGAGATGGTGCCGTCGATCCAGAAGACCT
>Ga0209794_1002223_pt1 | contig 10959 bp, 10 predicted proteins | sample EBPBio232013_DNA_FD_185869 | JGI IMG/M metagenome (GOLD analysis project Ga0209794, IMG submission 185869) | Wastewater treatment Type I Accumulibacter community from EBPR Bioreactor in Madison, WI, USA - Reactor 1_5/23/2013_ DNA (SPAdes)... | ecosystem: Engineered > Bioreactor > EBPR >... | reverse complement strand
CCGGCGCGCGCCGGTTGTCACCCATATGGTGTATTACCGGAACGGGGCTGCGGATGATCCTGTCGGCAAGTCCGGCATTGCGCATTTTCTCGAGCATCTGATGTTCAAGGGAACCGAAAAGAACCCCAAGGGTGTCTTCTCGGAGATCGTGGCCGATCTGGGCGGACAGGAAAACGCCTTCACCTCCTATGATTACACCGCTTATTACCAGCGCGTGGCCAAAGAGAACCTCTCACAGGTCATGGCGCTCGAGGCGGACCGCATGACCGGCCTCGTGCTGGAAGGCCCGGAAGTGCTCTCGGAGCGCGATGTCGTAATCGAGGAGCGCAAGATGCGCACCGATTCCGATCCCGCCGCCCAGTTGCAGGAGAGTCTGGCGGCGACGCTTTATGTGCATCACCCTTATGGCACGCCGGTGATCGGCTGGGGTCACGAGATCGAGGCGCTCAGCCGCGAAGACGCGCTCGACTATTACCGTCGCTTCTATCGTCCGGATAACGCCATCCTGATTGTGGCCGGTGACGTGACGGAAGAGGACGTGCGTGCGCTGGCCGAGGACAATTACGGCAAGGTGGAGCGCCCCGACAACCAGACCCCGGCGCGTGCACGCGTCAAGGAGCCGGTGATCAAGGCGCGCCGCCTCGTCACCCTCGGGGATGAGAAGGTCGAGCAGCCGATGTCCCAGCGCGCCTACCTGGTGCCCTCCCACGCCACGGCGCAGGGCAACGAGGCCTTCGCGCTGGAGCTTCTCTCCCAGATTCTGGGCGGTTCGCAGACCTCGCGCCTGTACAAGTCGCTGGTGCTCGATGTCGGGCTCGCGGTATCCGCCGGGGCCTGGTACTGGAACGACGCGCTCGATATCGGGCAGTTCGGCGTTTACGCTGTTCCGGCCGAAGGCGTTGCGCTCGAAGCGCTGGATGCGGCGGTGGATGGCGTGCTCGCCAGGTTCCGGGATGAGCCGGTCGATGCCAGGGAGCTGGAGCGCGCCAAAACCCGCCTCATTGCCGACATGGTCTATGCGCAGGACAGTCAGACGCACCTTGCGCGCATTTATGGCGCCACCCTGACCACGGGTGGCAAGGTTGAGGATGTCGCCCGCTGGCCGGACGAGATTCGCAAGGTGGATGCGGCGGCTGTGCAGGTTGCGGCGAAGAAGTATCTCAAGCCCGGCACGGCCGTGATCGGGCATCTGGTGAAGGCGGCCTGAGGAATGAGCATGATTGCCGCACGTACGCTGGAGCAGGGCTCGCCGCGCGCCTCCTCGCGCGCCGTTGAGCTGACGACTCCCTCCGGCATCCGCATCTGGCACGTCGAGGACTACACGGTTCCGCTGCTCTCGCTGGAATTCGCCTTCATGGGCGGGGCGGCGCAGGACCCGGTGGAGGCCTGCGGGCTGACCAACCTGCTGGCCATCCTGCTGGACGAAGGGGCGGGGCCGCTCGCCTCCAGTGACTTCCATGAGGCGTTGGAAGAGCGCGCCATCGAGCTTCAGTTCGATGCCGGGCGTGACCGCCTTGAAGGCTCGCTGCGCACGCTCTCGGAAAACGCGGATCGCGCCTTCGAGCTTCTGGCCCTGACCCTGCACCAGCCGCGTTTCGATCAGGACGCGATTGATCGCGTCAAGGCACAGGTCAGCGCCGCGCTCAAGCGTGAGGAATCCGACCCCTCGGCCCGCGCGCGCGAGACGCTTTACCGCAAGGCCTTTCCGAGCCATCCCTATGGCAACCCGGTGGAAGGACGTCTGGGGCAGTTCGACACCCTGACGCGAGAGGCGCTCAAGGGGCTGCACAAGCGTCTGATGGCGCGCTCCAACCTGTTTCTGGCCTCCGTGGGGGCGATTGCTCCGCAGGCGCTGATCACTCTCATCGAGCGCACCTTTGCCGATCTGCCGGAGAAGGCTTCCCTCATCGAGGTGCCGCGCATCGAGATGGCCGCCGCAGGCGAGCGTGAGGTGATCGACCTCGACATCCCGCAATCGACCCTGCTGCTCGCGCTGCCGGGCATTTACCGCGCCGATCCGGATTACATGCCGGCCATGGTGCTCAACCATATTCTGGGGGGCGGCAGCTTCACCTCCCGCCTCTGGACCGAGGTGCGCGAGAAGCGCGGTCTGGCCTATTCGGTGTGGTCCACGCTGGCACCGCGTCAGCACGCCGCGCTGTTCCTTGCGGGCACCGCCACCTCCAATGAGCGTGTGGGCGAATCGCTCTCGGTCATTCTCAGTGAGATCGAGAAGATCGTTTCGGGCGGCGCGAGCGCGGAAGAGCTGGAGAAGGCCCGGCGCTACCTTGTCGGCTCCTATGCCCTGCGCTTCGATACCTCGCGCAAGATCGCCGGGCAGCTGCTGGAGATCCAGATCGAGAACCTCGGCATTGATTACATCGACCGGCGCAACAACGAAGTTGCCGCTGTCACCCTCGCGGATATGAACCGCGTGGGTGAGCGTCTCTTCCGTCAGGGCAAGCCGCTGGTTGTTGTGGCCGGCCGCCCTGAAAATCTCTGAGCCCGGACGGGTATCCTTACGGGAGCTGAAGACATGAATCTTGAGTCCGACCTGATGGTGGACCGCCGCCGCCTGCGCCGCCAGCTCACCTTCTGGCGCGTGCTGGCTATCGTGGTGGCCCTCGCCGGTGTGGTCGCGTTGGGCCTCGTCTGGAGCGGTGCCGCGCCCAATCGCGCGCGCCCCCATGTCGCACGCATCACCATTGATGGCCTGATCACAGGCAAGCAGGAAACGCTGGATCTGCTCGAGCGCGCGGCCAATCCGGCCGTCAAGGCGGTTGTCCTGCGCATCAATTCGGGCGGCGGCACCACGGCGGGTTCTGAAACGCTCTACAACGAGGTGCGCCGCCTCGCCGAGAAGAAGCCTGTCGTCGCGGTTATTGATACCGTCGGTGCCTCCGGCGCCTACATGACGGCGCTGGGTGCGCATCGCATCCTCGCCAATGGCTCGGCGCTCGTGGGGTCGATCGGGGTGGTTGCGCAGGTGCCCAATGTCACCAAGCTGCTCGACACCCTTGGCGTGAAGGTCGAATCGGTCCGCTCCACCCCGCTCAAAGCCTTGCCGAATGGCGTGGAAGTCACCCCGCCGGAGGCGCGCGCAGCCCTTGAGGCGACGGTGAAGGATACCTATGTCTGGTTCAAGGCGCTGGTGGGCGAGCGGCGCAAGCTGGAAGGCGCGGCGCTGGATACCGTGGCCGACGCCCGTGTTTTCACCGGTCGCCAGGCGTTGGGGCTCAAGCTGGTGGATGCACTGGGGGATGAGCGCGCGGCGCTGGCGTGGCTCGAAGCCGAAAAGGGACTGTCCAAGGGGCTGCCCGTGCTGGCCTACAAGCCGCCGCAGGGCAACCGCCTGCCCACGATCAGTTCTCTGGCCAAGGCCATGACGCTGATTGGCCTGCCGGAAAGTATTGTTCAGGCCCTTTCAGGTCAGCTCGGGGAGGCACCTCGACTTGACGGTCTTGTGTCGCTCTGGCACGCTTCGGGCGAATAGTTGATGCAAATCAACTACATAAAAATTGATGAACACTGCTAAAAAAAGTCTGGAACTGTTCAAGAATCGCGTGCTATCCGCCAGAACAGAAAATTTTCAGCATGTTGGGGAAGGCTGACATCATGATCAAATCCGAACTCGTGACCAAACTGGCCGAGGCTAATCCGCATCTCTACCAGCGCGATGTCGAGATTCTCGTGAATGCTATTCTGGACGAGATCACCGATGCTTTGCGTCGCGGGGATCGCGTTGAACTGCGCGGTTTCGGCACCTTCTCGATCAAGGAGCGTGACGCCCGTCAGGGTCGTAATCCGCGCACCGGCGAGAAAGTGGATGTCTCCGGCAAGAATGTGCCCTATTTCAAATGCGGCAAGGAAATGCGCGTTCGCCTCAACCAGCACGAGGGTTGAGCGAAAAGCGGCGTGAAGCGGAACAACGGTCATGGTGCGATTTCTCAAACTGCTGATTCTGGTGCCTGTGGCGGCCGCGCTGGTGATCTTCGGTGTGGCCAACCGCGCACCGGTCACGCTGCTACTTGAGCCCTTCAGCGCCCCGGCTGACGCGCTCACCCTGACCCTTCCGCTGTTCGTGGTGCTCTTTGCCGTGCTGGCCATCGGCATCGTCATCGGCTCTGTCATCACCTGGGTGTCGCAGGGCCGCTATCGCAAGGCCGGGCGTGAGGCCCGCCGCGAGGCTGAGCGTCTCGCTGGCGAGAACGCCCGTCTGAAGACGGCCCTGCCCGCCACTGCCACGGCCCTGCTCGGCCCGCGCTGATCCCTTGTCGTTCCTCGTCAAGATCTGCGGGCTATCGACCCCTGAGACGCTGGAAGCGGCGCTCGACGCCGGAGCCGACATGGTCGGCTTCGTCTTCCACCCCAGGAGCCCGCGCAACGTCAGCCTGGATCAGGCCGCTATCCTGCGCGAGCAGGTCGCCGAGCGCGCAAAAGTTGCAGCCCTGGTCGTCGATGCCCCGCAGGCCCAGCTCGCCGCGCTACGCTCCAGCGTCCAGCCAGACCTTTTCCAGTTCCATGGCAAGGAAAGCTTCGAAACCATCCGCGATGCCCGCGCCATCATCGGCCTTCCGGTGATGAAAGCCCTCGGTGTCGCGGAGGCCGCAGACCTTGCTGTCCTCCCCGGCTACGCCCGGGTCGCGGATCGCCTGCTGCTGGATGCCAAGCCCCCATCGGGCGCCGCCTATCCCGGCGGACATGGCAAGGCCTTTGACTGGAATATTCTTTCCGCGCTTCCCCCTGATATGCCCTTCATGCTATCGGGCGGGCTTGACCCCGATAACGTGGGGGAGGCCATCGCTTTGGTGCGGGGCATGGGGCTGGCGCTGGCCGGTGTCGATGTCTCTTCCGGCGTGGAATCCGCCCCCGGCGTTAAGGACAAGGGCAAGATCAGGGCTTTCGTGGCAGCTGCGCGGCAAGCCTGAGGGATAAAGACATGACGGTGCAAGACAGGCCCAATTCCTATCGTTCGGGGCCGGACGAGAATGGTCGTTTCGGCCTCTTCGGTGGTCGTTTCGTCGCCGAAACCCTGATGCCGCTGATCCTCGATCTGCAAAAGGCTTATGAGGACGCCAAAAAGGACCCGGCCTTTGCTGCCGAGATGTCCTCGATGCTGACCCATTACGTGGGCCGTCCCTCGCCGCTCTATTTCGCCGAGCGCATGACGCAGCATCTGGGCGGCGCGAAAATCTACTTCAAGCGTGATGAGCTGAACCACACCGGCGCGCACAAGGTGAACAACGTGCTCGGGCAGATCCTGCTCGCGCGGCGCATGGGCAAGAAACGCATCATCGCCGAAACCGGCGCGGGCCAGCACGGTGTTGCCACCGCCACTCTCTGCGCGCGCTATGGCCTCGATTGCGTGGTCTACATGGGCGCGGTGGATGTGGAGCGCCAGAAGCCCAACGTGTTCCGCATGAAGATGCTGGGCGCCGAGGTCGTTCCGGTCACCTCTGGCTCGAAGACGCTGAAAGACGCGATGAACGACGCCCTGCGTGATTGGGTCACCAACGTCGAGAACACCTTCTACTGCATCGGCACAGTCGCCGGCCCGCATCCCTATCCCGCCATGGTGCGCGATTTCCAATGCGTGATCGGCAATGAAACCAAAGAGCAGATGATGGCTGCCGAGGGCCGCCTGCCCGACAGCCTTGTGGCCGCTATCGGCGGTGGCTCCAATGCCATCGGCTTGTTCCACCCCTTCCTCGATGATCCCTCGGTGCAGATCTACGGCGTCGAGGCGGCCGGCCACGGGCTTTCTTCGGGCCTTCATGCGGCCTCGCTCACCGGCGGTCGCCCCGGCGTTCTGCACGGCAACCGCACCTATCTGCTGATGGATGACGACGGCCAGATCAAGGATGCGCATTCCATCTCGGCGGGCCTTGATTACCCCGGCATCGGCCCGGAGCACTCCTACCTGCACGACACCGGCCGCGTGAATTACCTCTCCGCGACCGATGATGAAGCGCTCGCTGCCTTCCAGCTCTGCTCGAAGCTCGAAGGCATCATCCCGGCGCTGGAGCCGAGCCACGCGCTGGCGAAAGTCATTGAACTGGCCCCCAAGCTGCCGAAGGACCACCTCATGGTCATGAATCTCTGCGGGCGCGGCGACAAGGACATCTTCACCGTCGCCGAGCATCTGGGGGGCATGTAATGTCGCGTATTCCTGACACCTTCGCCGCGAACCTTGCGGCGGGCCGGGCTTCGCTCGTCACCTTCATCACGGCGGGCGATCCGGATCCTGCGACCTCGCTCGCTATCCTCAAAGCCCTTCCGGGCGCGGGTGCCGACGTGATTGAGCTGGGCATGCCCTTCTCGGACCCGATGGCCGATGGCCCGGCGATCCAATGGGCCTCGATGCGCGCGCTCGAAGCGGGCATGAGCCTGAAGAAGACGCTGGAAATGGTACGCGATTTCCGCGCCGGGGACGCCAAAACCCCCATCGTGCTGATGGGCTATTACAACCCGGTCTATATCTACGGTGTCGAGAAGTTTCTCAACGACGCTAAGGCGGCTGGTGTCGATGGCCTGATCATCGTCGATCTGCCGCCCGAGGAAGACGCCGAGCTTTGCCTACCGGCGCTCAAAGCCGGCATCAACTTCATCCGCCTTGCCACCCCGACGACCGATGACGCGCGCCTGCCCAAGGTGCTCACCAATACCTCGGGCTTTGTCTATTACGTCTCGATCAACGGCATCACTGGCACCGCGACCCCGGATTTCAGTCAGGTCGCAACCGCTGTTGCCCGCATCAAGGGCCACACCGATCTGCCGGTGGCGGTTGGTTTCGGCGTGAAAGCGCCGGAACATGCGGCAGCCATCGCCAAGGGTGCCGATGGCGTCGTCGTCGGCTCCGCTCTGGTGGAAGCCGTGCGCAGCTCGCTGGATGGTGAGGGCAAGGCCACGAATAAGACCGTTTCCGCTGTCACGGATCTTGTCGCCTCGTTGGCGAAAGCCGTGCGCGGCGTGAAGAAATAACATTTGATGCCGCCTCTCATGGGGCACCCTGCCGGAGCGAAGCGAAGGCTAGGAGCATGACATCAGTCCGAGAAGTGGGAACCGGTTCTCGGAACAAGCTGATGGAATGAGCAGACTCGACGCCGAGCAGGGCGTTAGCCCGTTGCGAGGGAACCGCTGGACCGTGAGGTCCAGCAAAAAGGAAGAAGAGACCATGGCCGGTGAAGGCACGCTCAACTGGATCACGAACGTCGTCCGCCCCAAGATCAACTCGCTGCTGCGACGTGACACGCCGGAAAACCTCTGGATCAAGTGCCCGGAAACCGGGCAGATGGTGTTCCAGAAGGAGGTCGAGGAGAACCTTTGGGTCATTCCCGGCTCTGAGCATCACCTGCGCATGGGCTCCAAGCAGCGCCTCGATCACATGTTCGATGGCGGCCACTATGAGCTGGTGAAAATCCCCGATGTTCCGGCCGATCCGCTCAAGTTCAAGGACGAGAAGCGCTACGTCGACCGCATCAAGGACGCGCGGGCGAAAACCGGCATGAACGATTCCGTGCAGGTCGCCACCGGCACGCTGGATGCGCTGCCCGTGGTCATCGGCGTGCAGGACTTCGCCTTCATGGGCGGCTCGCTCGGCATGGCGGCGGGTGAAGCTGTTGTCGTTGCGGCCACCACCGCGTTCGAGCGCAAGTGCCCGCTCATCCTCTTCATCGCCTCGGGTGGCGCGCGCATGCAGGAGGGCATCCTCTCCCTGATGCAGATGCCGCGCACGACGGTGGCCTTGCAGCGCCTGCGCGACGCGGGCCTGCCCTATATCGTGGTGCTCACCAACCCGACCACCGGCGGTGTAACGGCGTCTTACGCCATGCTCGGCGATGTGCATATCTCCGAGCCGGGCGCCATGATCGGCTTTGCCGGCCCGCGCGTCATCGAGCAGACCATCCGCGAAAAGCTGCCCGAGGGCTTCCAGCGCGCCGAATATCTCTATGATCACGGCATGGTGGACATGGTGGTGCATCGCAAGGAGATGCGCGCGACGGTTTCGCGCCTGTGCCGCCTGCTGACGAAAAATCCTGCCGTCGCAGCCTGAGTTCAAGCTTATGAGCGCCGCGGATGATGCCCTTGCGCGCTTTGCGGCGCTGCACCCCAAGAAGATCGACCTGACGCTGGGCCGCACCGAGCGCCTGCTCGAAAAGCTCGGCAACCCGCACCACAAAATGCCCCCCGTGGTGCATGTGGCGGGCACCAACGGCAAGGGCTCCACCATCGCCTTCCTGCGCGCCATGCTGGAGGCGAGCGGCGCCAAGGTGCATGTCTTCACCTCGCCCCATCTGGTGCGCTTCAACGAGCGCATCCGCCTTGCAGGCCAGCTGATCACCGATGCCCAGCTCGCCGAGGCCTGCGACCGGATCGAGGCGGTGAACGCGGGCGATCCCATCACCTTCTTCGAGATCACGACGGCCCTCGCCTTCGATCTCTTCGCCCGCACCCCGGCCGATTACACGCTCATCGAAGTCGGCCTTGGCGGGCGCTTCGATTCCACCAATGTCATTCCCGCGCCCAAGGTTGCGGTTATCACCCCCGTCTCGCTCGATCACCGCGAATACCTTGGCGATACGGTGGAGAAGATCGCAGGCGAGAAAGCGGGCATCATCAAGCCGGGCACCAAGGTGGTGATGGCCGAACAGGCCCCCGAAGCCCTGCGCGTGCTCGAGCGCGCGGCCGCCAAGGCGCGCTCAACGGCGCTGGTGGGCGGCGAAGCCTTCCACGCTCATGCGGAAGGGGGGCGCCTGCTCTACCAGGCGGAAGATGTGCTTCTCGATCTTCCCCTGCCGCGCCTGATGGGGCCGCACCAGCTGATCAATGCCGCGAGCGCGATCACGGCGCTGCGGCTGCTCGCGCCGGAGCGGGCGACCAATGCGGCGATCTCGGAAGGTTTGCAAAAGGTGGAGTGGCCCGCCCGCTTCCAGCGCCTCACCGGCAAGCTGGCCAAGATGGCCCCGCCGAACGCCGAACTCTGGCTCGATGGCGGCCACAATGCCGATGGCGCGCGCGTTTTAGCCGAAACGCTGGTTTCGCTGGAAGAAAAAGCACCGCGTCCGCTGGTTCTGATCTGCGCGACCATGGCCCGCAAGGATGCAACGGAAATCCTCACCCCCTTCGTCGGGCTGGCACAGGAGCTTCTTGCCGTGCCGCTCGCGCATGAGGGCTCGCGCCCGCCGCAGGAGCTGGCGGCAGCCGCGCGCAACGTCGGCATCCCGGCGGCCGAGGCGGGTTCACTCGAAGAATCGCTGGCCTATCTCGGCGCAAGGCGTTGGACGACCCCGCCGCGCATCCTCATCATCGGTTCGCTCTATCTGGCGGGCGAGGTGCTGGAGAAGGACGGCAGCCTGCCGAAATAGTGGGCTTGAAACGAAAAACCCGCCTCGCGGCGGGTGGATCGGGACGCGTATCCGAGGGGAAAAGCCCCTCGCAAGGCCGAAGGGCCGCCCGAGCTTACGCGAGGAACGTGCCATGGCTTGAGGCCATGGCACACTCAGGAAAGCTCACGCCGAGGCGGAAATCCACTTCACGAGATCGCTCTTGGCGCCCGCGCCCACCTTGGTGGCGGCGAGCTGGCCGCCCTTGAAGATCATCAGGGTCGGGATGGAGCGGATGCCGTATTTGGCCGGAATGTCCTGATTGTCATCGACATTGATCTTGGCGATCTTGACCTTGCCGGCCATTTCCTTGGCGATCTCATCGAGCGCCGGGGCGATCATCTTGCAGGGGCCGCACCACGGCGCCCAGAAATCGACCACGACAGGTTCGGCAGCATTGAGAACCTCGGCGGCGAAGCTCTGGTCGGTCACGGTGATGGTGGTGTCGCCCATGGGGATTATCCTTTCAAAAGGCCGTTGCCGGGAAAATAGGGAGCACGGTGCGGTTCTGCAAGCCGATCACGTCAAATGCCCCAAGCGGATCAACGCCTGATCGAGCACCGCCTCCGGGAGGGTTTCAATGCGCCCCCCCTCCAGCCACAGGATATGACAGCGCAAGGTCCGCCCCGGATAGAGCCCGCCCAGCAATGCGCGGTAAAGCGCCATCTGGGTGACAATGCCGTGATTGTCCGCACCCGCATGCGGGCGACCTGTTTTCAGATCGAGGATCTCGATGGCTTCCGGGGTGATGCTCAGCCGATCGATGCGGCCCAGCACCGGCACCACACGCCCGTCCGGCAGCGTCACATCGCCCGAAACCGCAACCTCCGCGCGGGAGGTGGGGGCGAAATAGCGTTGCCCGATTTGGCTGGCGAGCAACTCTAACACCGGCGAAAGAAACGCCTCGCGCGCTTCGCTTTCCAGCTCCGGCGCGATCAGCGGCAGAAGACGCAGGCCCACGTCCTGCTGCTGCGCAGGCGGTACGCGGGGCAGAAGTTCGAATAGCTTGTGGAGCACGATGCCCCGCCGCCTTGCGAAAGGCTGCCCGGCGCTCGGCGCGAGGGGGGCGACCCTGGCCGAGGGCGAGAGCGTATCGGGCCGATGCTCCGGGGGCAGGGGGCGGTGCGCCCAGTCCGGCAGCGGTATCGGCGTGCGGATTGCCTTAGGCGCTTCCGCGGGCGGCGCGATCGGCGCTTGCGTGGCAAGGCGCAGCTTGCGGCGGGGCGGCAGGCCCTCATCCAGCACCGCCTCGGGGCCGAAGGCTTCCGCACGCGGCAGACCACGGCGCAGCATCTGGAACCAGCTCGCTTCCAGCGCATCCTCCGGGTCCGGCAGCTCGACCCCGCCGTCGATTTCCTTCCTGGAGGGCTTGCCCGCATGGCTGACGATATAGAGCCGATCCGCCGCGCGCGTCATGCCGACGTAGAGCAGACGGCGGTATTCGCCCATCAGCACGGCGCGGCGCGCCTCACGCTCCTGTTGCAGCGGGGCTGGCTCATCGGCACGCGGCAGGGCACTCCAGAGCAGCAGCGCTTCCCCGCGCGGTTGCGGCAGCAGGAGAACCGCAGGCTCCATG
>Ga0209794_1002220_pt1 | contig 10977 bp, 12 predicted proteins | sample EBPBio232013_DNA_FD_185869 | JGI IMG/M metagenome (GOLD analysis project Ga0209794, IMG submission 185869) | Wastewater treatment Type I Accumulibacter community from EBPR Bioreactor in Madison, WI, USA - Reactor 1_5/23/2013_ DNA (SPAdes)... | ecosystem: Engineered > Bioreactor > EBPR >... | reverse complement strand
AATAGCTCGTGCAATCTGCTCAGGCACTGCTCGTGCGACAGAAATCAGCTTCGAGAGTTCTGTCTTATCGGTAGACAATGCCGCCATGATCAGCTGGCGATCCGTTCCTCGATCCTCGAGAGATTTCGCGAACATCGCCTTCTCGATGAAGGACAGATCTTTTCGAGCCGAGTTTTCCAAACCTTGGGCTAGAACCAGAGCTTCATCGTTGAAAGCTCGAACAACGGCCTTCAACGGCAATCCAAGTTCGTTCGCCGCTCGCCACCGGCGATGGCCGTAGGCAAGCTGGAATTGTCCATCGCGGATGGGGTGCGGACGCACCAAGACCGGTACTTCTTGCCCGTGCTCACGCAACGAAGTCTTGAGTTGCTCAAACGCCTCGTCACCAGCTTGGTCAAAGCGGTCGAGGAGGAAAGAAGGCTCGACCCTCGCGGGATCAATCTCGATAACATTCTGGCCCTTCGCCAAGGCCTCTCTCAGAGCCCGAGCTTCGTCTTCGATCTTGTCGAGCGTCAGCCCCATACTACGCACGGGGCCAGCGAGGGAACGCTGCGATTGCGGCGCAGGCGAAACAGGCTCAGTGGGAGCGTCGGGTGCAGATGCAGAGTTGGCCGCGGCCAACTGTTCCTCGATCAGGGACTTAATGAGATTGCGGCGCGTCATGCATCTCTCCCCCACGCTTTGCGGATGAGCCCAAGAATCTCGCCATTCACTGCGTCAAGCGATTCAATCGCACGATCATAAGTAGCACGCCCAACCGCGCCGCGATCAAGTTCATAGAGGGATTGCTTGGTGAGCCCTGCATCCGCGATGGCGGTGGATTTCCACACCGTCGCTGCCAGCACATCATCTCCGAAGAGCCCGCGAAGCAGCGCCACGACCTGCGACTGCGGCCCATCATGAGGTTCATGCCGGGTGACAACGTAGCGAATGAAATCGTGGTGCAGATCACCGCCTGCATTGCGGACAACGGACATCAAGTCGGCCGTCATCAGCAGAAACTGCGACATCGAAGCGACGTCGACCATCTGCGGATGAATTGTCACGAGCAGCGAGGTCGCGGCACACAGCGCTCCGAGCGTCAGGTAGCCGAGCTGGGGCGGGCAATCGATGATTACCACGTCATAATCAGCCTCGACTTCGTTCAGCGCCTTGCCAACGCGCTGGAAGAACAATCCGCCAGCCGGACGACCACCTTCAAGGAGAGCTCGGGGTGTATCATGCTCAAACTCCATCAACTCGAGATTGCCGGGGATCAGATCGAGGCCGTCGAAATAGGTCTTGCGAATGCACGACTTTGCAGAACGACGGGCATCGTCGTAGCGGATAGTTCCGTAAAGCGTGTCCCCTTCCGCAAGATCGAATTCCGGCTGAAGCCCCAGCATGGCCGTCATCGAGGCCTGGGGATCAAGGTCCAGAGCCAAAACCCGATATCCGCTCAATGCAAGAAATTGTGCCAGATAAAGCGCCGTTGTTGTTTTGGCTGAGCCGCCTTTGAAGTTGACGCAGGCGATTGTCTGAAGCCGCTCACCGGGCTTACGGTGAGGCAGAATAACGTCGGCATCACGAGGCTTGGCATTGGCGATGTAGCGCCTAAGCACGTTGATTTGTGCCAGCGTATAGGAGCGCCGGCCAGTCAGGGAAACCTCCGGCGTCGGCCCAATTCCGTCAATCGAAAGCTGGCGGAGATAACCGTCAGACACATTCAGCAGCCGCGCAGCCTCGCCGGAGGTAAACGACCTCAGAGATTTCCTGCTATCTGGTGGAAAGAGTCGCGACCCGAGCGACTGCAACTGCCCAGAGAGCAGCTTTGCATGCGCCGCAATTTTGGCGTCTGATGCGACCCGACCGGAACGAAGCGAAGCCGTGTCCACGAATTAATTCTCCGATACGGATTTCAGTGCGAAGCACCAGAATTTCCGTATCAGGAGAGACACGATTCCTTCGCACGAGCAAGAACTTTATCGTTAAGCCACGTTAACCCGATTCTAGAAATGGCCTGCTCAGAAAGTTGGCCGCGGCCAACTCGAGAAGACCGCCCACCTTTCGGCGGGCGGCCCAATGCCCTCGCCCTCAGTGGCGAGAGCGCTTAGCGGTGCTGCGCGGGCGGTTCCAGAGGAGGTCGAAGCCACCGTCACGATTGACCACCAGGTTGGCGAAGATGGGCTTCGGGAGGCTGGGGTCATCGATACGGACCTGATGATATTCGCGGCCACTCTCACGGGCGGTCTTGGGCCATGCGGCGCCGAGCTCGATATCGCCGGCGTAGAGGCGGAAGGAGGGTGCACCCTTGCTCTCGCTTTCGACCGGCTCGAAGGTCGCCTGGGTGTCGAGGGTCAAGGTCTTGATTGCGCCCTGGAGGAAGCCGTCCTTGGCCAGAGAGAAGGTGCCGATCGTCGCCATATGAATTCTCCATCTGTCTTGAGCTTCAGGCTCGCATCCATCGCGTTCCTGATGGCGATCGAAAGACCGGTGGCGAAGCGACCGGCACCCTGTGGGCCGAAACGAAGTGGAGGACGGGACAGACGGGGAAATTTGTTTCGCGATGCAAAGGCGGGTTACCCGCCGGCGGAAATTTCTTCGGAGGGCCCGTTGCCAGGTCGAAGCGAGGATGCGCAGCAGCCGGCCTCCGGTCAGATCCGCCCATCAGGGACGCGATGGACTGCGCCAGCATCTCGGGACAGGTGGTCAGACGACATGGCGCCTGAGGCTCGCCTTCCCTGCCAAGGATTTGAACTCTCCGAGTGCATTCCCCCCTGCCCTCAGGCCTCTGGGGTCGCTGTGGCGAAACGAAGAGGAAGCAGCGGCCCAACCAACCGACTGTGTGTCACGGCAGTGAGAATGCAAGCCTGAGCCATGATCCAGCGAGACGTCGGCAGATCCAGCTTCGGGGACCAACCCATACCAGCCACCCCTGCCCTGCCGGCCCCAATCAAACGTGGCATCCGCAAAGAGCCTTCGCCCTGGTCCGGGCCAATTCGCATCGTCAGCAGACCAGGACATTGACCAGTGAGAGCCTACCCGCCGATCCTGGTGCGCGGGCTCATTTCGTTGGAATTTGAAGCTTCAGCATCGAACGCATCAAATCTTCGCTTCCATTTCCTCCCAGGATAGCGGTCATTTTGGGGAAAATGGCGACGGGCTGCACCACAGCTCAAACACACGCACATTGAATGACCGGATCACGCCACCTACCTCCTCATAAGCCGCAGCACCCACGAAGAGGACACGCCGATCATTACCCTTGACCGCTCCTTCCGTGAGAAGGCGACGGATGAAATAGGGCTCCTTGTTGTAGCCATGCCGGATCTGCTCCCAGACCGCTTCCTGGCGGGCATGATCTGCCGTCACACAGAAGGCCATGAGCTGATCGAGGGTCATCTCATCCTCGGCATAGGCCGCAAGCAGGCTCAGGCTTGCGGAGGCGAGCTTCAGCCGCTGACGGACGATCTGCGGTGAGTCGAAGAACCGTGCCGCGATCTCATCGACCGAGAGCCCTTCGTCGTCGGCCAAGGCCTTGAAGGCCCGGAACTGATCGAGCGGATGAAGACCGGCGCGCATCACATTCTCGGCGAGCGAATCCTCGACCTCGATGCCCGTGGATTTCACAAGGCAGGGGATCAGATGATCAGGGCTGATGCGCCCTTCCGCCTGAAGCTTCTGCAGGGCGGCAAGACGTCGCCCACCGGCTTGAACAACGAACTGACCGGTCTCAAGGCCAGCTGCGTCGATCACGGGACGGACAGAGAGCGACTGCAGGAGCCCACGACGCGCGATGTCCTCCGCGAGATCGTCAATACTCACGGCGGCTCGCACCTTCCGAACATTGGCAGCAGACGCGACGAGCTGGGACAGGGGAATCTCACGAGGGGCGGCGAGGGCACCAACCATCGGCTGGTGAGTAACAGTGCTGGAATCCGTCTGGGTCATGTCCGTCATCTCCGCGACGGTCGGGGCAGAACCTCTCTCTTCCCCTCTCAAACCGTCACAAACGGCCCGAACTCACCTCTTTCTCCGCCCACGGCCAGAACACAGTAAACCTCGGAAGTTTCACGAAAAACAGTCAACACATGATCTAATATATTGCAGATTGTATTATACAAAGGTCTATGGCATGGCTCCGCGCTTTCCGCCCACGGCAGTCAAGGGGGAGAGAGATGCCAGAAAGCCTGAAGATGCCGACTATACCAGAGCGTGCGCCGATCGATACGCTGCTCCCCTATCTGCGGACATGCCCTGAAGCAAACGTCAAAGAGCTGATTGCCCGTAATCTCGCGACCGGCGTGTATTACAATGATCCGAATGAAGTGCTTTATTGGGCAACCGTCCAGATCGCCTATTCCGGCAAGGCGCTGCACGCATCACTTCTCTCCGAAGTGATTGACCGATTGGCCAAACTGGCGCCGGCAAACCAGTAGAAGGCGTTTCCTCGGGACCTGACCGAATGGGAACGGCCATCCATCCGGAGGCCCCTTGTTGTGCGATCTATTGCGTATCGTAGAAAATGTATGCACGCTGCAGCCAATCATTGGAAACTTGATCAGGCAGGCAGATGGCTCCCAAAGCGGGGCGCGGCAGAACCGCGGAAAAGACCTTGGCATCGGTACTCGGAATCAGGCTTGAACAGCTTGCGGCCGAGCATGACGATCTGGCGAGCTTTCTCGCAAAGGTCGGAATCTCTCCAGGTACCTACTACCTCCTCGTCAAGGGTGACGCCAACCCAACCCTCGATACACTCGAACTCATCGCTAAGGGCCTAGGGCTCTCGGTCTGGGAACTCCTTGGACTCAATGACGGCGTCGTGAAGAAGGCGCTGGATGCTCGGGACATCGATCTCGAAGCGATCAAAGCTTCCAGTCGGGCCCGCGTCGAGGCGCTCGCGCAACTCGAAAGCCAGCGCGTTGAGTTCAAGAAGAAATCGACGGGACGCGTGAAGGGATCAGCACGCGCGGACTGAGACCGTCTCGTTCAACGAGGTTCTCTTTTGTTGAACACAGCCCGGTTTGATCACCCTTTCGGAAGAACATCGACACTTGCGGCCTCGGCAGCCCGAACAAGCGCGTGATCCAGCGTGACCAAGGGCAATCGCTTTCGCTGAGCGAGTTCGAGATAAGATGCGTCGTAGACACTGAGCCCATGCCGATCCGCAAGCTGAAGGGTGGCTTTCCAAGCGTGCTGTTCAGTTTCCGGATCAATCGAAACATCGAGAGCCGCAAGATCGGCAAGAGCATCGTCTCTTTCGTTCCGCGTTATCCTTTCTCGGCGCACGGCTACAGTCAGCGCATTGGCGATCTCCAAGATCCAGAGCGAAGGAACAACAGCACCGCGTTCAGCGACCTGATCGAAAACAACATCCATGTCAGGCGCCGCTTCGTCACTGAAAACCCAGGCGAGTGCTGCAGAGCTATCGAGAACGAGGCTCATTTCCGGCCGTCATTCTTGTAGTTGATCCAATCGTCGGCCGAAAGAGTGGGTCCGGTTCTTGCGAGTTTTCGCGCACGGATGCGGGCAACCGCTTCAAGGGCGGCTTGGCGGTTTCGCGCCTCATGTTCGGGAATGAGGCGCGCAATGGGCTTGCCATGCCGGGTAATAACAATCTCCTCACCCTTCTGGACAAGATCGAGCAAGGACCCGAGTGTATTTTTTGCTTCAAAGGCGCCGATTTCGCGCATGGCAATTCTCTAAACCAGCTTACCTAGCTTAAAATAGGCTTGCTTGGCCGTCCATGCAAGCGGAACGATCACAGCTCACCGATGCTCAGCACAAAATGTCTCGCGCCTGGTGTTGGTGGCGTCGGCCCAGCTGCACAGATTCCCTTTGCCAACTCTCTCTGCCCATCAAACTGACCGGCTATCGCTCGCACTTCCTGTTTGGCGGCGATGTGGTCGCACATGGAGGCGTGTCGGAATTCATCAACAAATGGTCACCTCAAGGCTAGAAAGCGCAACATGGCAGGACAGCGAAGTTATGCTGCGCAGCCGCTCATCTTGTTAAGGAGCGTTGTCTTCCGCCCAAGCCAGCGCAAAAATAACCACTCGACTCTCCGGACTCTGCTAGAATGAAATCTGGCCGCGAGATCGAAAAGGCCACAAGCACCGCAGCCCGAACCCTAGACTACTTGCAGGCGCGCCGATTCGGTCTTTAGTCTACAGAAAACAGGCAATTGAACAGTGGCAGTCTATGTCTAACTATAGTGAGGACTTTAAAGAGATCGCACATTGCGGGGGGCAGGCGACATTCAACGTCCGGTGTGACCCCGAAGGAAAAATCGGCGTTTCAATTGGCTTTCGTCATTCCAGTCCCGGACCGGCGTCTTGGGTGGGTATCTACGCCCTGGAATTCAACGGCCAGCCGGTGAGCGATTTCGTCATGGGAGGTATCGGGCAGGGTTTTGATCCTCCCATGCCTGAGGGATGCTGGCCAGTGTTCCTCGGGTCTGACTCGCATATGAAATGGGGACATCAATGCCCCCAATGCCGAGGTGCTTTTCGCAACTCGCATCATCCGGCGGTTTATCCGTTGTGCTGCCCATACTGCGGGCTGAAGGCGGCGGCGCACACCTTTCTCACGCCGGCCCAACGCCGGTATGTTCGTCATTACATTGAAACACTGATGGGTGCGTTCCATACGGAGATGGAGGCGAACACCGAAAAAGAGATCGTCATCGACATGGACAAGATAGCCGACCAGGAGGCCGGCGAAGAACGTCCGGATTTCTATTACGCTGCCGAATCGCAGCAAACTCGCTATACATGCGAGAAATGCGACGGTTTCAATGACATCCGCGGCCTGTATGGCTACTGTGCAGAATGCGGCTATCGCAACAATGCCTCCGCATTCCGTGCCTCGATGAATGAGGTGCGAGAAACTCTGAAGGTTGGAGTATCCAGCCCGAGTGACGCTGTCAGGTCTGCTGTCTCGAAATTCGACGCTTGCTGCCGTGACATTCTCGCACAGGTGTCAGCCCGTGTTGCCATGAAGCCTGCGCGAGGTGCGGACTTCGAGCGTCTCAAATTTCATGACGTCGAGAACGAGGTCTTTAAGCGCCTTAAGCCGATGTTCGACATCGACCTGCTGCGCGGTATCCCGGTGGCAGATACGGCATTTCTCAAGCTGATGCTTCATCGCCGCCACGTTTACGAGCACAACGACGGGGTAATGGATGAACGCTATGTCCGTGAAAGCGGCGATGTAGATGCGAAGCTAGGAGTTCTGATTCGTGAAACGCAAGCCAATGCGCATCGACTGATCGGCATCCTCGTACGCATGGTCGAGAATATGCAGTCGGATTTCCACGAAATCTTCCCGCTGACAAAATGGCCGGTGGAGTATGCTGCGGAGAGGCGGCGCACCACAGTTTAGCGCTGGCAGCCAAAATCATCAGGCTTCATTTTTGCTTAATTTTTATCCCTCCGCTGCACTTCTAGTTGCGCAATCAAAGGTTTACGCTGATGGTGTCGTTGCAGGCCCTCCTGGAAGAGCAACTATCAACCATGCCGCGGGTCATCGCGACCGAGTTGGTGCGCGACAAGCTCAAGGCGGCGGGCCATGCCGATGATGAAAAGCTGATAGGCTCGATCGTCGATCAGCTGCTCAGTGCCTGCTCAGACAACGAACATGTCATCGAAATCGAGTCCGACAAGGACATCGTTCTGCAGTTCAGCGATGCCGACACGGTTCGCGTGCAGGATTATGCTAACAAGATCAGTGAGACACTGCCCGACCTGATCCAGACTGTCGCCGAGACGGCTGCGGACAAGATGTTGCGTCAATACAAACGCGACTGGGCAGTCTGGCGCGATAAGGCGGATATCCAAATGGATCAGTTCCGCTTCAACCTGCAGGCGCGGTGGGGAAAGGGCTTCGATTCCTTACGCATGCTGATCGAGTTATCGCGTGACATCGGGCTAGCTTTCCAGCGTCGTGCCATCCGCTCGCGGTCGCGTCGTCGTGCGCATCTCAACAAGGCGCTCTTGCACCTCCATGCGCGCGCGATCCAGATCGCTTCCGAAATCATGGTGCTGATGGAGAATGGCTTTGCCGACGGCGCCATGGCGCGGTGGCGCACGCTTCATGAAGTCGCCTGCGTTGCGATGGTTATTGACGATGGCGGCGAAAAGCTCGCCGAGCGCTATCTTGCGCATGAGATTGTCGAAGCGAAGAAGGGACTCGGGCAATATCAGCAGTGCCGTCCGGGGCTTGGCTATGCTCCATTCCCGAAACGGGCCGCCTCTCGGATCGAGCGCGACTATGTCGACGCGATCAGCCGCTACGGCAAGGAATTTGGCTGCGACTACGGCTGGGCCGCTGCTCATCTCGGGAACCCCAAGCCCAATTTTAGCAATATCGAAGAAGCAGCTGGTCGGGCGATAATGCGCTCACACTACAAGATGGCCAGCCACAATGTGCATGCAGGCACCAAAGGCATCGCCTATCGGCTCGGATCGATTGATCGCCACCACGTGGTCATCGCGGGAGCCAGCAATGTTGGATTTGTCGAACCCGGCCAAAATCTGGCTTTGAGCCTGATACACATCACCATGTTGCTGCTGCCGACATCGCACACGCTCGATAAGATCGTGCAGATTACGGCTCTGAACAAACTCTGTGATCGTGTTCCGCGTACCCTCGCGCAATCCGAGCGGGCGATCATTCACGACGAAAAGAAGATTCGTGAAGCTGCGGTCGCTCGCCGAGCGAAGCGGTCACGCTTGACGGACTGATTGAGATAGTAGCCGTAAGGCGCGCCCAGCCCGCTGCCGTGACCGAGGCCCGAACACTCTACCCTCGGGCGGTCCAGAGAATGGTCTCGGATCAATCAAACCATGGACTCTCCCGAAAGCCGAAGGGAAGTCGGGGACTTAGGGCATGCTTAGCCCGGGACTCAAACCTCTCCTGCACCCACCATGATATCCGTCGCAGCCGGCGCTGGTGGCACGGCAGCAACAGGTTGCCCGGGCGGAAAATCCCCTGGCCCCTGCTCACAGGCGGGCGTGTTGGGATTGTTCTGACAATTCGGATCGGCATTGGCTTGCGCGGCGCGTGCCATGTCACAAATCGTTGTGCCATTGGAATCCGCAAAACCTGAACAGCGCCCGGAATTCACCATGGTCTGGCAGTTGCCAACGCCGAGCTGGATGCAAGCGGCGATAAAGCTCGCATCCACGCGTCGCCCATCGAACACGCCCGTTTCGGTCAGGCGCCGGACGACACCGGTTCGATAGCCGTCATTGGTCAGGCGCGCCCAGGCGTTAACTTGCTCCTGCAGGCTCATGCAGCCGAAGGTTTCTCGATCGACACCGGCATAGTCTCGGACATTCCGATTGTTGAGCTGGAAGATGCCGGTGCAGCAGCTCCCATTGTAGACGCCCTTGTTTCCACCCGATTCAAAGCGGCCGAGCCCGCCCAGGGAACAGGATGTCGCTTTCAGCTCATCCCGGAGCGGCGAAGCATTCACAGCGTTGGTGATCTCCTGAGCGGAGTAATTGGTGCGCTCGCAATATTGCTGGCGCTGTGCCGTTGCCGAAAAAGGCATCAACAGAGCGAAGAGAACAATCGTAACGGCACGGGAGAGTTGGCCCTGCTTCCGTTTCTGGAGGCACAACATTACGGCACCCGGAACTCACGGGAGCAGCGAGGCGCCCACTGGCCGCCGACCAGAGCGCGCATCCGAACCACACGCCGCGCCGGATCAAACTGCACCTGCACGCTGTCATGCTGGTTTGCCAGGGGCGCACCTTGCTCGGGCGGCTCAACAAGGCAGCCGGTATCTTCCATCGCGATCTGGACATTCCCGCCGGATACCAGCGCGATCTTCAGCGGACAAACCGAAGCTTCTCGTCCGCTGGCATTGTGGTTCGCACCATTGTCGCATTGTCGGGATGTCAGGACGGACACCACCAGGCGCTGATTGCCGAGTTCGAACGTCGACACAAGCGCATTGATCCAGGCGTTACGCCCACCAAGATCACGCTTGAGTTCCTTTTCGACGAAGTCATTCTGGGATCGGATTTCAGCCGGCCAGATCTTGGTCTGCAGAATATCCGTTGAGGATTTCTGACGGAGATCACGGAAATCCATCGGCCTCCACTCGGCATTCTGCGCGAGTGCAGTGCCAGTGGCAGTGCCGAGAAGCACGCCGATCACGAGGCCTAATCCGACAGGTCTCATCTCTCACTCTCCTCTGACGGGAACCGATTGCGAACAGCCCTCCACGGCCTCTCCTCCGACCACAACACCAAGGCGGATTGCGCGGGAACCGGGGTCATAGGAGGCATAGGCGCGCGGCGCCGCGCTACCTGCGGAAGCATCCACAAAGCAGGCCTTGCCTTCGCGGATCGTGGTCCCTTGGGCATCAAAGCGCACAAGACGCATCGGACAAATCAAGACCTGCGGCGCAACGGCTCTAGGCTCACAGGCGCCTTCAAACTGCAGGATCGAGAGCATGACTACGGTTTCGGGCGAGCGGATCACGAGGTTGGCGGCCATGGCAGCCTGGCCTCCGATCGTTGCACCAAGTGGAACATTTTGGGATCGCGAGGGAACTCCAAGCCTGTCATGCCAGAGGCGCGCCGTTGGCATCTGGTTCGGCCCGACCAGACGCAAGTCGACTATTGTCAGGGGCCGCCAGGCCTTCGCCGGATGCGCCGGATTTTCCGCTCTCGAGCTGGCCGGAGCAATCCCCTGCATGCCCATCGCTAGAGCGAACATCAAAAGCCAGCGCCTCATCGCGGCGCTCCTGATGCAGCGGGCTGAGAAGCGCGAAGTGCCTTGAGGATGATCGGGCCGGGCTCGGGTAAATCGGAAAAGGCCCAGAGACCTGCCTTCGCCCGTTTGGCGTCGAGTTCCGCCGCGAAATAGGGCAGGTGAACCGGCTTGCCGTCAGGCTGCAGAGCAGCGAATGCGAAACCTGAGGCAATAAGCGCGGTCCCAAGATCGATCCGTGATCCTGAGGAACTGTTCCCTTTGGCTGCGGCG
>Ga0209794_1002218_pt1 | contig 10978 bp, 8 predicted proteins | sample EBPBio232013_DNA_FD_185869 | JGI IMG/M metagenome (GOLD analysis project Ga0209794, IMG submission 185869) | Wastewater treatment Type I Accumulibacter community from EBPR Bioreactor in Madison, WI, USA - Reactor 1_5/23/2013_ DNA (SPAdes)... | ecosystem: Engineered > Bioreactor > EBPR >... | reverse complement strand
AAGCTGTGAGCCGCAAGCGCGTCGGTGTGCTGATCTCCGGGCGCGGCTCCAACATGGCCGCGCTGATCGAGGCGGCGAAGGCGCCGGACTACCCGGCCGAAATCGCGCTCGTCGTCTCCAACAAGCCTGGCGCAGGTGGGCTCGCCACGGCCGAGGCCAACGGCATCACGACGGCGACCGTCGATCACCGCGCTTTCAAGGGAGACCGCGAGGCCTTCGAGCGCGCTGTTCATGCCGAGCTCGAAGGTCACCGCGTCGATATCGTCTGCCTCGCCGGCTTCATGCGCATCTTCACGCCCTGGTTCCCCGGACAGTGGGAGGGACGGATGATCAACATCCACCCATCCCTCCTGCCCGCCTACAAGGGGCTCGACACGCACGCGCGGGCTCTGGCCGACGGCGCGAAGGTCCATGGCGCCACCGTGCACTTCGTCGTGCCCGATCTCGATGCCGGGCCGGTCATCCTGCAGGAGGAAGTGCCGGTGCTCGAAGGCGATACGCCGGAGACACTGGCCAGGCGCGTGCTCGAGGCCGAGCACCGCATCTATCCGGCGGCGCTGCGGATGATCGCGACGGAATACCGGCTGGTGTGAGCCTCAGGCCGCCCTGATCCACGCCTTGTTGTCGTGGAAGGCGGCGCCGCCGAAGGGCGCGACCGCATCGGCTCCCGTCAGCGTGTTGATGCCGCGTCCGCCCTCGTGGGCGGAATTGGCCCAGATGCCCTCGGCGATCAGCGTGCCCGCCCGCGTCTGGTCGGTGACCTTGGCGTGGAGCACGATGGCGCCGCGCGGCGAGCCGAGTTCGACCCGCGCGCCGGTCTCGATGCCGAGCCGTTCGGCATCCGCCGGGTTGATCATCACCTCCGGCCGCCCTTCCCGCTTCTTCGAGGACGGCGTTTCGGCAAAGGTGGAGTTCAGGTAGCTGCGCGCCGGCGAGGTCGCGAGCTTGAAGGGGTAGTCGGCGTCCGTCGCTTCGATCACCTCCCAGTGGTCGGGCAGCGAGGGCATGCGGTCGATCGGCCCGAGGCCGCCGATATTGGCGTTCGGCACGTTCGGCCAGTCCGGCTTGAAGCGGAACTTGCGGTCGCCGTAAGCGAAGCCCTTGAGATAATGGGCGTCGTCGAATTTCGGCTGCACGTCGCGGAAATTGGTCGTCTCCAGCTCGGCCAGCGTGCCCCAGCCGGAATTCTGCAGCGTCCAGTCGATGATTTCCCGCGGGCTCATGGCGAAGCCCTTGTGATCGGCGCCGAGACGGCCGGCGAGGTCCGAAATGACCTCGTGGTTGGAGCGGCACTCGCCCGGCGCATCGACCAGCTTCAGCCCCAGCATGATGTGCTGGTGGCCGCCGCCCTGGTACATGTCATCGTGTTCCATGAACATGGTCGCGGGCAGCACCAGATCGGCCATCCTGGCCGTATCGGTCATGAACTGCTCGTGGACGACGGTGAACAGGTCGTCGCGCGCGAAGCCCGCGATCACCTTCGACTGGTCGGGCGCGACGTTCACCGGATTGGTGTTCTGGATGATCAGCGCGGTCACGGGCGGGCCGTCCGAGCCGTCGGGCCGGGCAAGCGCCGACCGCTCGCCGGTCAGGATCGCGCCGATGCGCGACTGGTCGAGTGTGCGGATCGAGGGATCCTTCACGTCCAGACCTTCGATCAGCGACTTCCGCCAGTGATAGATCGCGCCGTTATTGTGGAAGGCGCCGCCGCCCTCGTATTTCCAGGCGCCGGTAACGGCGGGAATGCACGAGGCGGCGTGCATGTTGACCGCGCCGTTGCGCTGGCGGCCGAAGCCGTAGCCGAGGCGGAAGAAGGTGCGCTTGTTCTCGCCAACGAGCCTGGCGAAGGCCTCGATCTCATCGACCGTCAGGCCAGTGATATCGGCCGCCCACTGGGGTCCGCGCGATTGCAGATGCGATTCAAGTTCCGCCGGGACGTCGGTGAAATCGTTGAGATATTCGCGGTCGGCATAGCCGTCGCGGAACAGCACGTGCATCACCGCGCAGGCGAGCGCGCCATCGGTGCCGGGGCGCAGGACGAGGCCGAGATCGGCCTGTTTCACCGTGTCGGTGCGGTAGATGTCGATGACGACGATCTTGGCGCCGCGCTCCTTGCGGGCCTTCATGGCGTGGGTCATCACGTTGACCTGCGTGGACACGGGATTAGTGCCCCAGATCACCACGACGTCGGATTTCGCCATCTCGCGCGGATCGACGCCGGCGAGCCGCCCCGTGCCGGCGATGAAGCCGGACCAGGCCATGTTGGTGCAGATGGTGGAGAAGAAGCCGGAATATTTCTTCACGTGGCGCAGGCGGTTGATGCCGTCGCGCTGCACGAAGCCCATCGTGCCGGCATAGTAGTAGGGCCAGACCGTCTCGGAGCCGTAGCGCTTCTCGGCCTCCAGGAACCGCTCGGCGGTCATCGCCATGGCCTCGTCCCAGGAGATGCGCTGGAACTCGCCCGAACCCTTGGCGCCCTTGCGGATCAGCGGGTGAAGCAGCCGGTCGGGGTGGTGGATGCGCTCGGCATAGCGGGCGACCTTGGCGCAGACGACGCCGGCCGTGTAGCTCTGTCGCGGGTCGCCGTGAACGCGGCCGATGGTCTTGCCGTCGATCACCTCGACGTCGAGCGAACAGGCCGACGGGCAGTCGTGCGGGCAGGTGGACTGGCGGCGCTCGATGCGAAGGGGTGCGTTCATCAGCCGTTCCCGGGGGAGAACCTCAAGTTGGATCGGCTCCAGTCTATGTCATGAAGCCGCAACGAAAAAGGCGGGCCGAGGCCCGCCTTCGCGCATGCGATATGTGCAGATTCGATCAGGCCGAGATGATCTCGTTCTCGGAGAAGAACTGCGCGATCTCGATCTTGGCATTGTCGGCCGAATCCGAGCCGTGGACCGAATTCTCGCCGACCGACAGGGCGTAGAGCTTGCGGATCGTGCCGTCGGCGGCCTGCGCCGGGTTGGTCGCGCCCATGACTTCGCGGTACTTGGCGATGGCGTTCTCGCCCTCGAGCACCTGGACGACGACCGGGGCCGACACCATGAAATCGACGAGCTCGCCGAAGAACGGACGCTCCTTGTGGACGGCGTAGAAGCGGCGCGCCTCGGGCAGCGACATGCGGATGCGCTTCTGGGCGACGATCTTGAGGCCGGCGCCCTCGATCACGGCATTGACCGCGCCGGTCAGGTTCCGCGTCACGGCGTCCGGCTTGAGGATGGAAAAGGTGCGCTCGATGGCCATGGTCGGTCCCTTGGGATGGCGTGGAAAGCTTGAGATGGCGCGCTTCTAGCAGCGCCCCTCCCCGCCCGCAACGCCCCGTCGGCCTGTCGTGACGGCAGTCTCGCTGCGCCTGATGCCTCTGCGGGCAGCCCGCGCCCGTTCGATGAACCGCAAATGAAGGGCAGGATCAGATCGAGTTCAGCGCGCCGGCCCTAGCCTCCGTCCAACGGTTGCGGAATGCGCAGCCGCTGCGACTGGAGATCACAGAATGCGCAAGCTCGTTTTGACCGCGATGGCAGGCCTTGCCGGCCTCTCGGCGGCAGCATTCACACCGTCCAAGGCGGATGCCAGCCCGGCCGTCGCCCTCGAACTCGGACTGTCGGCCGAGACGCTGACCCCGGTCCAGTGGGGCGGCTATGGCGGCGGCTATTACGGCCGCCCGTACCGTCCCTATGGCGTCTATCGCCCCTACCGTCCCTATCGCCCCTACGGCGTCTACCGCCCCTATCGTCCGGCCTATGTCGCGCCGAGCTGCTGGGTCGAGCGCCGCTGGGTGCAGACGCCCTGGGGTCCGGAGCCGCGCCGCGTGCGCATCTGCCGCTGACATTCCGGAGTAGTCGCGCGGGTCTCCGACGCCCCACCCAACCTGATCCGCGCGGATGCCGACCCGTCGCCAGTTCCACTGGCGGCGGGTCTCGTCGTTTGGGGGAAGCGCGCTCCCCTGCCCTGATCCGGCTCTCGGGGCGTCAGTTCTCGAGGGTCAGTTCTCGAGGGTCAGTTCTCGAGGGTCAGTTCTCGAGGGTCTTGGACTTGAACAGCATGCCGGCAACGGCGCCGGCGAGCGTCGGGACGATCAGGAACAGCCAGACCTGCGCCAAAGCCGTGCCGCCGACGAACAGGGCCGGCCCGAAGGAGCGCGACGGATTGAGCGAATTGCCCGAAACCGGCACGAAGGCGAGGTGGAGCACGGCCAGGGTCAGGCCGATGGCGAGGCCTGCGACCGGCGTCGATCCGGCCTTGGAGGTGGCGCCGAGGATGGCGACGAGGAACAGGAAGGTGGCGACGAACTCTGCGATGGCTGCCGAGGCCATCGAATAGCCGGACCAGCCGGTCTGGCCGAGGCCCGCGGTCGCGACGTCATAGCCGCCGGTCTTGCCGGCCAGCATCACGTAGAGGATCGCAGCGCCGGCGATGGCACCGGCGAACTGCGCGATGATGTAGCCCGGCACTTCGGAGGTCGGCATGCGGCCGGCCGTCCAGACGCCAACCGTGACCGCCGGATTGATGTGACAGCCCGAGATCGGGCCGATGCCATAGGCCATGGCCGTGACCGCGAGACCGAAGGCGAGACCAATGGGCAGGATCGCGAGGGTCGATAGCGGCTGGGCGCTCGCCAGCGCGCCGCCGTGTCCACCGAGCGTGATCGCGCCGCAGCCGATGATCACCAGCGCCGCGGAACCGACGAACTCGGCCAGATATTTCTTCATGGACCCGTTCATGATCTCGTCCTCTCCATGCCCGACTCATTGACGGCCGGAACGGACAGATCATAGCACTGGCGGCGGGCGGCACTTGCGCCGTTTCCGGGAGGGGCCGAGGCGCTGCAACGCATGCGCGCCAGCACGAAACTTGCCTAGCCCGTCCCGTTCGGCGAAAAGCCTGCCATGCTGCAGATCAACGACCTCACCGTGCGCGTCGCCGGCCGCGTGCTCATCGACAACGCCTCAGTGGCCCTGCCGCCCAATGCGCGGGTGGGGTTCCTCGGCCGCAACGGCACGGGCAAGTCGACGCTGTTCAAGGTCATCCAGGGCGACCTCTCGGCCGATTCAGGGACGATCAAGCTGCCCTCGCGCGCGCGCATTGGCGGCGTCGCGCAGGAAGCACCCGGCGGGCCTCAGACGCTGGTCGAATTCGTGCTGGAGGCCGACAAGGAGCGGCAGTCCCTGCTCGCCGAGGCCGAAACGGCCAACGATCCCCACCGAATCGCCGAAATCCAGACCCGCCTCGTCGATATCGACGCGCATTCGGCGCCGGCGCGGGCGGCATCCATCCTTGCCGGCCTCGGCTTCGATGCCGCGGCGCAGGCGCGCCCCTGCTCCGACTTTTCCGGCGGGTGGAGAATGCGCGTCGCGCTCGCCGCCGTGCTGTTCGCCGAGCCCGACGTGCTGCTGCTGGACGAGCCGACCAACTATCTCGACCTCGAAGGCACGCTCTGGCTGCAGGACTATCTCGCGCGCTATCCGCACAGCGTGCTGCTGATCAGCCACGACCGCGACCTGCTCGACGCCTCCGTCGAGCACATCCTGCATCTCGACCAGGGCAAGCTAACGCTCTGGCGCGGCAATTACACGACTTTCGAGCGCTCCCGCTCAATCGAGATCGCGGTGCGCGAGAAGACGATCAAGAAGCAGGAGGAGCGGCGCGCGCACCTGCAGTCCTTCGTCGACCGGTTCAAGGCCAAGGCATCCAAGGCCCGGCAGGCGCAGTCGCGCATGAAGATGCTGGAGAAGATGGAGACGGTGGCGGCCATCGTCGATCGGGACGTGCCGCCCTTCATCATCCCCGCGCCCGCGCGCAAGGCTTCGCCGCCGATCCTCAACCTCGAGGGCGTGTCGGTCGGCTATGCCGAGGGGCACCCGATTCTGCGCCGCCTGGACCTCAGGATCGACGACGACGACCGGATCGGCCTCCTTGGTGCCAACGGCAACGGCAAGTCGACCTTCCTGAAGCTGATCTCCGAGCGCTTGCCGGCCATGGGCGGCCGGCTCGTGCGCGCCGACAAGCTCAAGATCGCCTATTTCGCCCAGCACCAGCTCGACGAACTCCGGCCCGCGGAAAGCGTCTACCAGCACATGCGGCGGCTGATGCCGGCCGATCCGGAGGCCAAGGTGCGCGCCGCCTGCGCCCGCGCCGGCTTCTCCGGCGAGCGGTCGGACAGCAAGGTGTCCTCGCTCTCCGGCGGCGAGAAGGCGCGGCTCCTGTTCGCCATCGCGGTGTTCGAGGGGCCGCACCTGCTCATTCTCGACGAGCCGACCAACCATCTCGACATCGACAGCCGCACGGCGCTGATCGAGGCGCTGAACGATTTCGACGGCGCGGTGATGATCGTCTCCCACGACCGACATCTACTGGAGGCGACGGTCGACCGGCTCTGGCTGGTGCGCGAGGGGACGGTGAAGCCCTTCGACGGCGATCTCGACGAATATCGGCGCATCGTGCTGTCGGGCAGTTCCGCCCCGGATACCAAGCCCGGCAAGGGAACCGGCAGGTCTGCCGAGCAGGCCGCGGCGGGAGCCGCCACGCCGGCGATGCCGCGCGCGGACGCCAAGGCGCTGGCGAAGCGCGTCGCCGAGATCGAGGCGACGATGGACAAGCTGCGCGCCGATATCGAGAAGATCGACCGCATCCTCGCCCAGCCCGGCTATTTCGAGGCGCATCCGGACAGCGCCGCACAGGCCGCGAAGACGCGCGGCGTGCGCGAAAGGCAACTCGCCGAGGCTGAGGAAGCCTGGCTCGCGGCCAGCGGCGAGCTGGAGGCGGCGGGGTAGCGCGGCTGCCAGCCGGCGATTGGCCAACCCCGCTCAATGCTCCTTCAGCGACTTGCGCCAGCGTGCGCGCAGGACGCTGGGACGCTCGGGATAGCGGTCGTCGAGGAAGCTCGCCTCGCGGATGCGGTCCGTGCGGAAACTGCGGAAATCCTTGCGCAATTCGCACCAGGCGACCAGGTGCCGGACGCTGTCGAAATAGCCGACCGCCACCGGCCAGACCGTGCGGTCCGTCTCCCGCCCCTGTTCGTCCTTGTAGCCGAGGGTGATCTTGCGGCCGTCGTGGATCCAGGAGCGCACGCGCGCCACGTCGATCCGGTCCGGCGTCGGCTCCCAGGCCGGGCCGGTGCGTGAGGCCGGGTCGAGGGCAAGGTCGCGCAGACGCTCCGGCACGATGGCGGCAAGCTTGGCGATGAGATCCTCGGCGGCGCGCGCGAGCGCAGGGTCCGCGCGCGACTGCACCCAGCGGGCGCCGAGGGCTGCCGCCTCGATCTCGTCCGCCGTCAGCATGAGCGGCGGCAGGTCGAAGCCGCCCTCCAGCACATAGCCGAGCCCGGCCTCCCCGCGAATCGGCACGCGCTGGCCGACGAGGGCGGAAATGTCGCGATAGATCGTGCGCTTCGACGTTTCGAGCTCGGTCGCGATCGCCTCAGCGGTCAGCGGCCGGCGCGAACGGCGCAGGATCTGGATGATCTGGAACAGTCTGTCCGACGGTCTCATGGGGGTGATGCTCCGACAGGACTACTGACAGCATTCTGTCAGCATGGTGGCATCAGACCAATGACAAGACATCAAGCCGTCCATCGACGGCGCTTATGGAATGCGGAAACGCCTCATCCAGGCGGAGACCATGATCGCCGCGAGAACGACTCCGGTGGCGGCGATGAAGACCATGACCGGCACATAGCCGACGCGGCCGATGGCGACGCTCGCCGGCAGCGCGACGAAGGTGATCGCCGCGAAGAAGGTGGCATTGAACAGGGCGAGCGGGATGGCCCGCTTCTCCGGCGGGGTTCCGTCGCAGATCCAGGCGGAGATGACCGGGAAGCCGACGGAATGGCCGAGACCGAAGACGAAGCCGGCCGTCACGGCGAAGGTCACGTTGTGGGCGAGGGCTGCCATCAGCAGCCCGGCGGCGAGCACGATGGCGCCGCCGGCGACCACGAGGCGACGGTCGACATTCTCGACCAGCGCCAGCAGGCCGAACCGAGCGCCGAAGATCGACAGGGTGAAGGAGGTGAAGAAGGCGCCGACCGTCATGCCGCGTTCGAGCATGAGCGGCGCCATATAGGCGCCGATGAAGCCGAACATCGAGCCATAGACCACGGCCGCCAGCATCGGCAGGAAGATGCGACGCGAGGTCATCAGCCCGGTGAGACCGCCGACCTCTGGCTGCGCCTTCTCGCCGGGCCTGACGGTCCAGAGCAACGGCAGGGCGAGCAGGCCCGGCAGGCTGCCGAGCAGCAGGAACAGGCGCGCGCCATAGGCGTGGTAGACATATTCGGCCAGGATCGGCCCGAAGGCATAGGGCAGCGGCGCCATGGCCGAGAGCAGCCCGAAAAGCTGGACGAAGCGCTCCTGGGTCAGCCGCGTCGTGCCATAGGTCATGACCGGGGCGTGGAACAGCGCGAAGCCGACGCCCTGAACCAGCCGCGAGGCGAGCGAGCCGAAGAAGCTGTCATAAGTGACGGCAAGGCTCGCCAGCCCGAGGCAGGTGAGGACCGCGCCGATGCGCACCGTCGGCAGGAGCCCGATCCGGTTGGCCACGGTCCCCGAGAACAGGCTCATCAGCACCAGCGGGATGCCGTAGATGGCGATGAGCAGGCCGATGTCGCGATGGGCGAAACCCGCCTCCTCCCAGACCACCGCCAGCAGGACCGCCTGCTGGTTGGTCAGCGCCGTCAGGAAGATGGAGATGCCGAGGCGGGCATATTCGAAACGGGCGGCGCTATCGATGAATCCGCGCGGGCGTCCTGGTTCGTCGGGAACGCTCACGCCCGCTTCTCCCAGCGGCCCGTCTCGCTCTGCTGCCAATAGGTGCAGGCATGGCCGCCGCCCTTGGCCTCTTTCCATTGATCGCGCGCGCGGTCGATCGCATCGGGGTCATTGCCGTCGAACATGAGCACGACGCGCTCGTAAGGCGTCATGTCCGCCGGCAGCGGCGCGCCATCGACCAGAAAGCGCACCGTCGCGTCGTTCGGCCGGCCCTGTCCGGTGGTGATCAGCACGGGTTGCGCAGCCGGGTCGGGTTCGCGGTCGGTTCCGTGCGCGAGGAAGCTCTCGTCCGAATATGTCCAGAGCAGCGCGTCGAGGGCATCGACGCGCTCCTGCGTGGTCGCCTCGACGGCGACCCGCCATCCCCGTTCCACCGATTTTTCGAGCAGCACCGGCAAGACCCTTTCGAGCGGCTGGTGCTGCAGATGGTAGAACAGGATGTCGGTCACGAGTTCAGTCGTTTTCGCATGGCTAGAAGCAGGCACGTAACGCCAGGCCGATCGTCTCCGCCTCCTCGCGTCATGCCCGGCCTCGTGCCGGGCATCCACGAATTGCCTTCGGCGGCGTGTTCAAGTCGTGGATGGCCGGGACAAGCCCGGCCATGACGTGGAGGCCTGTATCCTACCTCAGCATTCCCGCAGACGCTTAGCTTTCGCAGGCGTCCGCCACCAGCCGGTCGAGGAGACGAACACCCCAGCCGCCGCCCCACGAGCGGTTGAGATCGTTCTTCACCGAGTTCATCGCCGTGCCGGCGACGTCGAGATGCGCCCAGGGCGTATCGCCGACGAAGCGCTGGAGGAACTGCGCCGCCGTGATCGAGCCGCCATAGCGTCCGCCGGTGTTCTTCATGTCGGCGAACTGGCTGTCGATGAGCTTGTCGTATTCCGGCGACAAAGGCATGCGCCAGACACGCTCGCCGGTGGCAAGGCCCGAGGCAGTGAGGTTCTGGGCGAGTTCGTCGTCGTTGCTGAACAGGCCGGCATGCTCGCTGCCGAGCGCCACCATGATCGCGCCGGTCAGGGTCGCCAGATTGATCATGAACTTCGGCTCGAAGCGGCCCTTGGCATACCAGAGCAAGTCGGCGAGGACGAGGCGGCCCTCGGCGTCGGTGTTGATGATCTCGATGGTCTGGCCCGACATCGAGGTCAGGATGTCGCCGGGACGGTAGGCATTGCCGTCCGGCATGTTCTCGACGAGGCCGATGATGCCGACCGCGTTGACCTTGGCCTTGCGCGCGGCGAGCGCGTGCATGGCGCCGACGACGGCGGCCGCGCCGCCCATGTCGCCCTTCATGTCCTGCATGCCCTCGCCGGGCTTCAGCGAGATGCCGCCGGTGTCGAAGCAGACGCCCTTGCCGATCAGGCAAACCGGCGCCGCGCCGTCCTTGCCGCCATCCCAGCGCATGACCACCATCTGGCTTTCCTTGCGGGACCCCTGCCCCACTGCCAGCAACGCGCCCATGCCGAGCTTCTTCATCTCCTTCTCGCCGAGAATCTCGACATCGACGCCGAGACGCTCCAGCGCCGAGGCGCGCCTGGCGAATTCGGGCGGCGAGAGCACGTTCGGCGGCTCGTTGACGAGGTCGCGGGCGACATCGACGCCGTCGGCGATCCCCTCGCGCGATTTGAACGCCTTGCGCGCCGCCTTCTCGTCCGCGACGAGGATGGTGACCGAGCGCTTCTTCGGCCCTTCGTCACCGTCCTTCTTCTTCGTCTTGTAGCGGTCGAAGGCGTAGAAGCGCAGGCGCAGGCCGAGCGCGAGGTCTGCCGCCTGATCGGCGGAAAGCGGGCCGGCGACCGTGTCCGCGAGGATCGTCGCCTCGGTCACGGCGTCGGGCAGGCGACCGCAGATGGCGCCGCCGAGGCGGATGACGTCGAGCTCCTTCCAGTCGGCGGGCTTGCCGGTGCCAGCCACGAGCAGCCGGCTGGCCGCTACCTTTTCGGGCGCCACGATATCGAGGAACGAGCCCGACTTGCCCTTGAACCCGTCGGCGGCGGCGGCGCGCGCGAGCAGGTCCTTGGCGGACGCGAGCAATGCTGCTGCCGTTTTCGAGAGCGCGAGATCGGAAGCTGCGAGAATGACGGCAAGACCCGAGGGGGCCGATCCGAGCGGGGCGAAGGTGATCTTGAGGCTGTCTGGCATGGGCCCGAGGATGAAGCTCAATGGAATCAGGCACAACGCCTGCAAGACACACACTATCGTGACGTTGTGGCCGGGGG
>Ga0209794_1002212_pt1 | contig 10992 bp, 11 predicted proteins | sample EBPBio232013_DNA_FD_185869 | JGI IMG/M metagenome (GOLD analysis project Ga0209794, IMG submission 185869) | Wastewater treatment Type I Accumulibacter community from EBPR Bioreactor in Madison, WI, USA - Reactor 1_5/23/2013_ DNA (SPAdes)... | ecosystem: Engineered > Bioreactor > EBPR >... | reverse complement strand
GCATCCTGCGCGGCAAGCGCTACACCTACAAGTGGCTGTCACTGCTGATCCAGCTCTACCTGCTCGAAGGCCTGACCCGGGCAACCAGCGACCAGGGACTGTCGCAGTGGCTGGCTGTTGGCGAGACCCTGCTCGCCGTGCTGATCTTCTTCTCGACGGTCATGTTCATCCGGGCGACACGCAATACCGAGATAAAAAAAACCGCGTCGTCGTGACGCGGTTTTTTGCCGGGGCGCGCTAACTCAGATGTCGTCACCCTGGGCGCGCACCTTGTCGAGCGTCGATTCGAGCTTGTTCAACGCGTTCAGGTAGGAACGCGCCGAAGCGATGACGATGTCGGTATCGGCGCCGTTGCCGTTGACGATGCGGCCGCCCTTGGCCAGGCGCGTCGTCACCTCGCCCTGGGCGTCGGTGCCGGTGGTGATCGCATTGACCGAGTAGAGCAGCAACTCGGCACCGCTGCCGGCAATGCTTTCGATCGCCTTGAACGTCGCATCGACCGGCCCGCCACCACTCGCCTCGGCCTTGTGCTCGACGCCACCGACGTTGAGGATGACGGTCGCCTGCGGCATTTCGCCGGTTTCCGAGGTGACCCGCGAATAGACCAGCTTGTAGTGCTCCTGCTCCGGCGTTACCACCTCGTCGGAGACCAGCGCGTGCAGGTCCTCGTCGAAGATCTCGTGCTTCTTGTCGGCCAGTTCCTTGAAGCGGGCGAAGGCGGCGTTCAGCGTCTCGTCGCTGCCCAGTTCGATCCCCAGTTCCTGCAGGCGCGACTTGAAGGCATTGCGCCCGGAATGCTTGCCGAGCACCAGCTTGTTCTGCGTCCAGCCGACATCCTGGGCACGCATGATCTCGTAGGTTTCGCGGTGCTTGAGCACGCCGTCCTGGTGGATGCCCGACTCGTGCGCGAAGGCATTGGCGCCGACGACGGCCTTGTTCGGCTGCACCGGGTAGCCGGTGATCTGCGAGACGAGCTTGGAGGCGGCGACGATCTGTGTCGTGTCGATCCGCGTCTCGACCGGGAAGACATCGGCGCGCGTGCGTACGGCCATGACGATTTCTTCCAGCGCGGCGTTGCCGGCGCGTTCGCCGAGACCGTTGATCGTGCATTCGACCTGACGGGCGCCGGCCAGCACGGCGGCCAGCGAGTTGGAGACGGCCAGGCCGAGGTCGTTGTGGCAGTGCACCGACCACACCACCTTGTCCGAGTTGGGCACGCGCTCGATCAGCTGGCGCATGGTCTCGGCGTACTGCGAAGGAATGTTGTAGCCGACCGTATCGGGGACATTGATCGTCTTCGCCCCGGCCTTGATCACCGCTTCGAATATGCGGCACAGGAAGTCGATTTCCGAGCGTCCGGCGTCCTCGGCCGAAAACTCGACGTCGTCGGTGTATTGCCGCGCCCAGCCGATTGCCTTGACCGCCTGCTCGACCACCTGGTCGGGACTCATGCGCAGCTTCTTCTCCATGTGGATCGGGCTGGTCGCGATGAAGGTGTGGATGCGGCCGGATTTCGCCGGGCGGATCGCCTCGCCGGAACGGGCGATGTCGTTCTCGCTGGCGCGGGCCAGCGAGCAGACCGTCGAATCCTTGATCGCCTGGGCGATCGCCTGAATGGACTCGAAATCGCCGGGCGAAGCGGCGGCGAAACCGGCCTCGATGACGTCAACGCGCATCTTTTCCAGTTGGCGGGCGACGCGAATCTTCTCCTCGCGCGTCATCGAAGCGCCCGGGCTCTGCTCGCCGTCGCGCAGGGTGGTATCGAAAATGACCAGATGTTGTTTCATGCTGACTCCGTCGAACTCAGAGTGGCTTGCGCTTGAACAGGCCGACCAGGGCCATTGCGTAGCCGGACAGGCAATAGACCACGAAGAAACCGAACAGTGCAATTTCCGGGCTGTAGGCGATCAACGCGAAGACCAGCGCGATCGCGGCAACGGCGAAAAAGGGCACGCTCTTCTTCAGGTTGATGTCCTTGAAACTGTAGTAGCGGATGTTCGAAACCATGGTCACGCCGGCAAGCACGGTGACACCGCAGGCCAGCCAGCGGATGTCGTGACCGGAAACCTCGGCGACGATGCTGACCCACACCAGCCCGGCAACCAGCGCCGCTGCTGCCGGCGACGGCAGGCCCTGGAAGAAACGCTTGTCCATCACTTCCAGCGTGGTGTTGAAGCGCGCCAAGCGCAGGGCAGCGCCGACGCAGTAGATGAAGGCGGCGATCCAGCCGATGCGGCCGAGATCATTGAGCGCCCACATGTAGATGACCAGTGCCGGCGCCGCACCGAAGCTGACCATGTCGGACAGCGAATCGTATTCGGCGCCGAAGGCCGACTGCGTGTTGGTCAGCCGCGCCACGCGGCCGTCGAGGCCGTCGAGGACCATGGCGATGAAGATCGCCATCGCCGCCTTCTCGAAATCGCCCTGCATGGCCTGGACGATGGCAAAGAAGCCGGCAAACAACGCCGCCGTCGTGAACATGTTCGGCAACAAGTAGATGCCGCGACGTTTGACTTCCGGATTGAACAGGGCTTTGCGGGGTTTGAGTTCGGTCATGGGCAATGGGGAAAAGCCGGAACGGTGCAAGGATACACCCTTCCCACAAACAATTTGGGCGGTGCAGATTCCTACACCGCCCAATGCGTCAAAGCGAACACGGAGCTAGGCGCGCGGGCGAAGACAGTACGTCAGTACGGCAAGCCCAAGCAACGACGCTCCGTGGAGCCGGCATCAATCTTAGTTCTTGGATTGATCAACCAGCTTGTTCTTCTTGATCCACGGCATCATGTCGCGCAGCTGACCGCCAACCGTCTCGATCGGATGCACAGCATTCAAACGACGACGCGCCGTCATGCTCGGGTAGTTGGTACGACCTTCGAGGATGAACATCTTGGCGTACTCGCCGGTCTGGATGCGCTTCAGGGCGTTGCGCATGGCGGCGCGCGACTGCTCGTTGATGACTTCCGGACCGGTCACGTACTCGCCGTACTCGGCGTTGTTCGAGATCGAGTAGTTCATGTTGGCGATGCCGCCTTCGTACATCAGGTCGACGATCAGCTTCAGCTCGTGCAGGCACTCGAAGTAGGCCATTTCCGGCGCGTAGCCGGCTTCGACCAGGGTTTCGAAGCCCATCTTGACCAGCTCGACGGCGCCGCCGCACAGAACAGCCTGCTCACCGAACAGGTCGGTTTCGGTTTCTTCGCGGAAGTTGGTCTCGATCACGCCACCCTTGGTGCCGCCGTTGGCAGCTGCGTAGGACAGGGCGATGTCCTTGGCCTTGCCGGACTTGTCCTGGTAGATGGCGATCAGCGACGGCACGCCGCCACCCTTCAGGTATTCGGAACGAACGGTATGGCCCGGGCCCTTCGGGGCGACCATGATCACGTCGAGGTCGGCGCGCGGCACGACCTGGTTGTAATGCACGTTGAAGCCGTGGGCAAAAGCCAGGGTGGCGCCCTGCTTGATGTTCGGCTCGACGTCGTTCTTGTAAACCTCGGGGATGTTCTCGTCCGGCAGCAGGATCATGACCAGGTCGGCAGCAGCGACGGCGTCCTTGACTTCGGCAACCTTGAGACCGGCGCCTTCGGCCTTGGCCCAGGAAGCACCGCTCTTGCGCAGGCCGACCGTGACGTTGACGCCGGAGTCGCGCAGGTTCTGGGCGTGGGCGTGGCCTTGCGAGCCATAGCCAACGATGGTGACGTTCTTGCCCTTGATCAGGGAGAGGTCGGCGTCCTTGTCGTAATAAACTTTCATGAATCCCTCTTGAGAAAAGCAGTAATCAGACTTTGAGAATGCGATCGCCACGACCGATGCCACAGACACCGGTACGGACAGTTTCGAGAATCAAGCCGGCATCGAGCCCGGCAATGAAGGAGTCGAGCTTGGTGCTGGCTCCGGTGAGTTCGATGACATAGGTCGATTCCGTGACATCGATGATGCGGCCGCGGAAGATGTCGGCCATGCGCTTCATCTCCTCGCGATCCTTGCCGGTGGCGCGAACCTTGATCAGCATGAGTTCGCGCTCGACGTGGGCAGCTTCGGAGAGGTCGACCACCTTGACCACATCAACCAGCTTGTTGAGCTGCTTGGTGATCTGTTCGAGCACGTCGTCCGAGCCCGAGGTGAGGATGGTCATCCGCGACAACGAGGGATCTTCCGTCGGTGCCACGGTCAGCGATTCGATATTGTAGCCGCGGGCCGAGAACAGGCCGGCGACGCGGGACAGGGCGCCCGCTTCGTTTTCGATCAGGATGGAAATGATGTGTCGCATGTTGTATTCCTTACCCGCTTACAGTTCTTCGGCCAGGATCATTTCGGTCAGGCCCTTGCCGGCAGCGACCATCGGGAAGACGTTGGCACCCGGATCGATGATGAAGTCCATGAACACCAGGTCGTCCTTGTGCTCGGTGAAGGCCTTGCGCAACGCCGGCTCGACGTCTTCCGGCTTCTCGATGCGCATGCCGACGTGGCCGTAGGCTTCGGCGAGCTTGACGAAATCGGGCAGCGAGGTGACGTAGGACTGCGAGTAACGCTTGGAGTAGAACATCTCCTGCCACTGGCGGACCATGCCGAGCATGCCGTTGTTCAGGTTGATGATCTTGACCGGCAGGCCGTACTGCTTGCAGGTGGACATTTCCTGGATGCACATCTGGATCGAGCCCTCGCCGGTGACGCAGGCGACCTGCGCACCCGGGTTGGCCATCAGTACGCCCATGCCGTACGGCAGACCGACGCCCATGGTGCCCAGACCACCGGAGTTGATCCAGCGCCGCGGCTGGTCGAACTTGTAATACTGCGCAGCGAACATCTGGTGCTGGCCGACGTCGGAAGTGATGAAGGCATCGCCGCCGGTCACTTCGTAAAGTTTCTCGACCACGTACTGCGGCATGATGTGATTGGTCTGACGGTAGGCCAGCGACTTGCGGCCGCGCCATTCGTCGATCTGCTTCCACCAGTCGGCCACTTCCGGATCGGTCTTGCAGCCGCCGTCGAGCAGCTTGAGCATTTCGTCGAGCACGTCGGCAACGTTGCCGACGATGGGCACATCGACCTTGACGCGCTTGGAGATCGACGACGGATCGATGTCGATGTGAATGACACGACGCTTCTCGGTACCGAAATGTTCCGGGTTACCGATCACGCGATCGTCGAAGCGGGCGCCGACGGCCAGGATCACGTCGGCGTAGTGCATCGCGTTGTTGGCTTCGAAAGTGCCGTGCATGCCGAGCATGCCGACGAACTGACGGTCGGTGGCGGGATAGCCGCCGAGGCCCATCAGCGTGTTGGTGACCGGGAAGTCGAGCTTCTTCGCCAGCTGCGTCAGCTTGTCGGCCGCGTCGGAGAGGATCACGCCACCGCCGGTGTAGATGATCGGCCGCTTGGCTTCCTGCAGCATCTGCACGGCCTTCTTGATCTGGCCGAGATGCCCCTTGACGACCGGATTGTACGAACGCATCTGGATCGACTTCGGATACTCGAATTCGCACATCTGCGCCGTGATGTCCTTGGGGATATCGACGACAACCGGACCGGGACGGCCGGTGGCGGCAATGTGGAAGGCTTTCTTGATGGTCAGCGCCAGATCCTTGACGTCCTTGACCAGGAAGTTGTGCTTGACGCACGGCCGGGTGATGCCGACCGTGTCGCATTCCTGGAAGGCATCCTGGCCGATGTACTGGGTCGGCACCTGGCCGCACAGCACGACCATCGGAATCGAGTCCATGTAGGCGGTGGCGATGCCGGTCACCGTGTTGGTGACGCCGGGGCCGGAGGTCACCAGCGCGACGCCAACCCGCTGCGAGGAACGGGAATAGGCATCCGCAGCGTGCACCGCTGCCTGTTCGTGACGGACCAGGATATGCGTCACCTGATCCTGCTTGAACAGGGCATCATAAATATGCAGGACGGAACCGCCAGGGTAACCAAAGACGCAATCGACCTTTTCTTCCTGCAGGCACCTGACTACAATTTCTGCACCGCTGATCATCATGTTCGAGCCCAAAAAGCTGTTAACCTAAAAGGCCGTAACCTTAATCGACACCCGCACGGGTGGTCAAGGTTTCCGCACCCGAATCAGAACCCGTCAACCTTCGTCCGAAAGAAAAATCCTGGCCTCGCAGCATCAGCTCGCCCTCTTCCTCGAATCTTCGGAGCGTCGTGCGTTCAAGCAGGCACTCTACGCGGTACGCGAGGAGGAGGCTGCGCTAGACATCGTCCAGGATGCGATGATGAAGCTCGCCGAAAAATATGGCGACCACCCGGCCGAAGAGTTCCCGATGCTGTTCCAGCGCATCCTGCAGAACACCATCCGCGACCATTTCCGGCGCAGCAAGGTGCGCAACCTGTGGACCACGGCGCTGTCCGCCTTTAGCGGCGACGACGACGAACAGGATCCGCTCGACACCCTGCAATCGGAACAGGACGGCCACCTGGCAAAAACGCCGGAAAGCGAACTGCTGCAAAGCAGGACGCTGGCCATCATCGAAAATGAACTAAAAAAACTGCCGCCACGTCAACGGGAAGCCTTTGTCATGCGTTACTGGGAAGAACTGGATGTCGCCGAGACGGCAAATGCAATGGGTTGCTCTGAGGGGAGCGTCAAAACTCATTGCTCACGCGCCACACACACCTTGGCAGCTGCACTTTCAGCATTGGGGATCAGCTTATGAACGAAGAAAGACAGGCATATCGCATCAGGCAGGCGCTGAACCATGGCCTGCAGGACATCTCGCCGGCGGCCAGCCGCCGCCTGGAGGCTGCGCGCCACCTGGCGCTGAGCCGCCAGAAACAGCCCGAATACCAGCTGGTAGACGATCTGCTCGTCACCTCGACAGGCAGCGTGGTGCTGCGTGGCGACTCCGGAATGTCGGCCGGGCGGCGTTCCCTCCTGGCCATCCTCGCGCTGCTGTTCGGCATGTGGCTGGCCTTTCACTGGCACAGCGAAACCTATGTTGCCGAAATCGAGGCACTCGACAGCGCCCTGCTGACCGACGACCTGCCACCGGATGTACTGCTCGACCAGGATTTTCTTGAATGGCTCAAAGACAATTCATCGGAGGAGTGATCCTCGCGCTGGCTTGCCTGACACCAGTTCATGCCACACCACCCACCACCGCAATCATTGGCACCCCGCCCCAGCCGGAGTGGACCTCGCTGACCCCTGGCCAGCGGGAAATACTGGCCCCTCTGGCGCGTGAATGGGGCAACTTGGATCACGTCAAGCGGAAACAGTGGCTGACTTCGGCCGCACGCTATCCTTCAATGTCCGAAACCGATCGCGCACGCTTCAAGGCAAGAATGCAGGACTGGGCGAAAATGACGCCAGAGCAACGCGCCAAGGTCCGCGAAAACTACAAGAAAATCAACACGCTTCCCTCGGAAGAGAAGGAGACCCTGCGCAAGAAGTGGTCGGCCTATAAACAACTCCCCGAGGAAGAGCGACAGGGTGTCCGCGAGCGCCACAAATCGGCTATCCTTCTCGCCCCGCCACCCGAACCGGAACCCAGGATCGAGGACGCACCAGCCCCCTACGACCCCTGAGCCGGCCAGTACTACATGATTCATGACCCGTCCAGCATCGGCCGCCGCCTTGGCGCCATGCTCTACGAAGGCCTTGTCGTCTTCGCCATCCTGCTCGCCACTTTCCTGTTTCCGCAGGTGATCCTCTCCGGTTTCGGCATCAACCTTGGCGGCAAGTTGCTCTGGCTGCACGTGTTTGTGGTACTTGGCATCTATTTCATCTGGTGCTGGCTGCATGGCGGCCAGACGCTGCCGATGAAAACCTGGAAATTGCGCCTGGTCGATCAAGGCGGCGGCGCCCCCCGTCCGCTGCAAGCCGTGCTGCGCTACATGGCCGCCTGGCCGAGCATCTGCCTGTTCGGTGCCGGGCTGTTCTGGGCCCTGTTCGACCGTGAGGGACTATTCCTGCATGACCGCATCGCCGGCACCCGCATCGACCGGGAAGCAACGTCAGCGCCGCTCGACCCACCAGATCATCACGATCGCGGCCAGAAAAAACAGAAGCGCCGGAGCTGAAGCGCTGGCCATCGGTGGCCAGGCATTGATCACCCCCAGATTGGAGAACAGTCCGTTCAGGGCGTAGAAGCCGATGCCGAGCATGACGCCACCGAAGATCTTGAGGCTGACGCCGCCGACACGGTCGTGCGCATAGCCGAAAGGCAGCGCCAGGGTCACCATCACCAGCGAGGCCAGCGGATAGAACAACTTCTTCCAGATGGCTATTTCGTAACGCTCGGTGTTCTGGCGATTGCCCGAAAGATGCCGGGTATAGTTGAACAGGTCGAACAAGGACATCCGCTCCGGCGACACCACCAGAGCCGACAGCAGGTCGGGAGTAATCGACGAAGACCAGACCTCGCTCTCCAGGCGCACCACACTGGCTTGCTCGCCGTCGATCGAGGTTTTCATCACCTCGCTCATCAACCAGCCGCCGCGCTCGGCGAAGGCCGCACTCTTGGCCTCGGTTACCGACAATAAAGCGCCACTGTCGGCAAAGCGATAGATGCGCACGTCTTCGAGGAAGCGCTCACTGACCGCGTTGCCGACATTGATGAATTCACGGCCGTCCTTGACCCAGATGCCACTGACGAAACCCTGCTGGGCGAAGGATTTGTCCATGGCACCCGCCTTCAGGTCCTGGGCCAGGCGGTCGCTGACCGGCACCAGCACCTCACCGATCAGGAAGGTGGCCACAGCCAGTAGCGCCGCGACCCGGTAAAGCGTCCCGAGCAGACCACGGGTCGCCAACCCCGAGGCACGCAAGACGGTGATTTCCGAATGTCTGGCAAGCGTTGCCAGGGCGTACAGCGTGCCGATCAGGCAAGCGACCGGAATCAGTTCATAGACCAGCCCCGGCATCGACAACAGCACCGAACCCAGCGCCACCCAGATATCGTAGCGTCCGCGACCGACGCCACGTGCTTCTTCGATGAAATCGAAAAATCCGAACAGGACGACGAAGGCCAGCAGGACCAGAAGAATGGCCTGCAAGGTCTCGCGCATCAGGTAGCGCTGATAGATGGGGAGCCGGAACATCAGGCCGTCCGCCTTTGCCAGCCGAACATCCGGCCATAGAAGAGTAATCCGAGGGGGAGCAGCATGAGCAGATGGGGCAGGACGACCGCCAGCGCGAACGACAGCTTGCCGCCGATCACCCAGGCCTCGCACACGGAAATCAGGTTGCTGTAAATGGCGTAAACCAGGATGGCGATCAGGATGTTGGCCGAGCGCCCGGCCCTGGGATTCACGTAGGAAAGGGGAATGGCCAGCAAGGCCAGGATCACGGCCGACACCGGGATGGCGATGCGTGCGAGCAGTTCGCCGCGCATGTCCGGCGTCGTCTGGCCGAGCAGATCGAGAAAGGGCATGCGCCGCGGCGACTGCCAGACCGGCTTGACTTCACCGTCATCGGTGCGCACTGCGTAGCGTTCGAAATCCATGACCTTGAAGGCTGCGCTCCCCGGCTCGACCTCGTAACGCCGCCCATTTTCCAGGACCAGGAAGCGGTCACCGTTGTCGCGGATTTCCTGAGCCCCGGAATTCGACATCACCACGCCAAGCTTGCCTTCCTGCATCGATGCAACGAAGACATTGCCCACCTTACCGGATTCGCCATCGAGTCTTTCGACGAAATAGACCTGGCGCCCCTTGCGCACTTCCTTGAACGCTCCCGGAGAGAGCGCCGCCAATTCCGAGCGTGCCGACAAGGCAGCCTGATACTGCCCCTGTAGCTGACTGGCCCAGGGCGACAAAACCATGGATAGCGCACCAATCGCGATCACCATCGGCAGGGCAAAGCGCAGCACCGGCTTGAGCCAGTCGGTCAGCGGCATGCCGCTGGCAAACCAGACCACCATTTCGGAGTCGCGATACATGCGCGACAAGGGCAGCAGCACGGCGACAAACAGGGTCAGTGTCAGCAGCATCGGCAGATACTTGACCAGGGCGAAACCGAGCAGCGCGAGCACGCCTTCGGGCGCGATCACGCCGCCGGCCGCATCCTTGAGGAGGCGGATCAACTGAATGGAGGTCACCACGGCGAGCAGGACAATGCTGATGCCGGCTGCTGCCTGAGCGAATTCACGCCGTGCGGCGCGCTCGAATATCATGCTTTGACGAAACCGAAAAAATACGTGGATAATCCACGGGATGCCGATATTTCCTTGGTACTAGGAGCAGCGCGTGGAATTTAGCATAAAAAGCGGAAGCCCGGAAAAACAGCGTAGCGGCTGCGTCGTCGTCGGCGTTTTCGAAAACCGCCGACTGACCCTGTCGGCAGAGTTGCTCGACAACGCTTCCGGTGGCCTGATCAGCGACATACTGCGGCGTGGCGACATGAACGGCAAGACCGGCGCCACCCTGCTCCTGCACAATCTGCCCGGCAGCCTGAGCGATCGTGTACTGCTGGTTGGCCTGGGCAAGGAAAAGGAATTCCGGGAGAAGGATTACTGTACCGCCATCCGCGCGGCGATCAAGGCCCTGGATGACACCGGCGCCCAGGACGCCAGCCTGTTCCTGAGCGAGATCGCCGTACGCAAACGCGGCATTGCCTGGCGCATCCGCCAGGCGGTGGTCAATGCGCTGGCCGCCGGCTACCGTTTTGACCAGTTCAAGAGCAAGCCCGACGATTCCCGCCGCCCGCTGCGCAGGCTGACCCTGATCGTCGAGCGACGCAACGAACTGGCCCAGGCAGAAGCCGCCATGCAGCAGGGCGTCGCCATCGGCGAAGCCTGCGCGCTGACGCGCGACCTCGGCAACCTGCCGGCCAATGTCTGTCACCCCACCTATCTCGCCGAGCAAGCCCAATTGCTGGCCGGCCAGTTCGGCCTGGACTGCGAAATCCTCGAGCGTACCGACATGGAAGCGCTCGGCATGCATTCGCTGCTGGCCGTTGCCCGCGGCGCCGAGCAGGCGCCGAAGCTGATCGTCCTGCACTACCGGGGCGCTGCCAAATCGAGCAAGCCGGTCGTCCTC
>Ga0209794_1002207_pt1 | contig 11022 bp, 11 predicted proteins | sample EBPBio232013_DNA_FD_185869 | JGI IMG/M metagenome (GOLD analysis project Ga0209794, IMG submission 185869) | Wastewater treatment Type I Accumulibacter community from EBPR Bioreactor in Madison, WI, USA - Reactor 1_5/23/2013_ DNA (SPAdes)... | ecosystem: Engineered > Bioreactor > EBPR >... | reverse complement strand
GAAGGCGGCCGAGCCCATGGCCTGGTCGCTGGTCAGCGAGAAGGCGCGGATGCCGTCATCATGGCCATGCGCGGCATCGTCGCTGCCCGACAGGGCCTCGTCGTTGAGCCAGCGGGCGACGTCCGGCGTCTTGGTCGCGGGGTCGTAGAGGCCGGCGGCCAGCACGGCGGCGGCCGTTGCCTCGCCCCGGGCGGCATCAAGCCTGATCGCCGAAGGAGCGAGGGCGGCAAGCCGCGCCTCAAGGCTGGCGAAGGCGTCGCGCCGTTCCGGGCTGTCGATGAGATCGGCCTTCGAGACTATGATCCGGTCGGCGACCGCTGCCTGCTTCACCGCCTCCGGATGGGCGTCGAGGGTGGCAAGCCCGTTCAACGCATCGACGACCGTCACCACCGCGTCCAGCCGGTAGCGCATCGCCAGATAGGGATGCGCCATCATCGTGTGGATCACCGGAATGGGGTCGGCGAGGCCGGTCGTCTCGATGACGACGCGCGCGAAAGGCTCGATCCGGCCGTTGTCCAGCGCCCGCAGCAGGTCCTCCAGCGCCGAGACGAGGTCGCCGCGCACGGTGCAGCAGACGCAGCCCGACGACAGCATGACGATGCCCTCCTCGACGGTGCGGACCAGCAGATGGTCAAGCCCGATCTCGCCGAACTCGTTGATCAGAACGGCGGTGTCGCGCATGCCCTCATCAGCGAGCAGGCGGTTGAGCAGCGTGGTCTTGCCCGCGCCGAGGAAGCCCGTCAGCACGGTGACGGGAATGGGAGGGCGGGGGCGGCGGGGCGAGGGCGCTTCGGACATTGGATCAGATTGGTGCCGACCTCCGCCGCAGTTCCGTGACGGAGGACGCGACAAGGGCCGAGAGGACGAGGAGGCTTCCCATCATCTGGGCGCCGGTCAGCGTTTCGCCAAGGATCACGCCGGCAAAGCCGATGGCCACCACCGGTTCGAGGCAGAACACGAGCCCGATCAGCGCCGCGGGCGCTTGCCGGGCCGCCAGCATCTGCAGCGCGAAGCCGATGAGGTAGCCGAGGATTGTCATGGCGCAGGCGAACCAGGCGCCGGCTATCGCGCCCCAGCCGGTCGTGCCGACCGACAGCGCCACGACGCCGGCGATGGGCATGATGATGACATGCGACCAGAACAGGAGAGCCGGCGGCGCGATGCGCCCGCCCGCCTTCGCGGCCGCGAAGAACTGGCAGGCGGCGATGACGCTGCCGAGCGCCGCGAGCAGCACGCCGCGCATGTCGATGCCGCCGAGCGCGGGCCCGATGGCGATGGCAAGTCCGGCGAAAGCCAGCGCGAAGACGCCAAGCCGCCGCGCGGTGAAGGGAATGCCCTCGATGAGGGGGCTCGCAAGCAGGATCAGCAGCGGGAACGTATAGAAAATGATCGCCGCGACGCCCACGGGCACGAAGGAGACGGCAAAGAAATAGGCAAGTCCGACACCTGCCGAGGCGACACCCACCGCGACGAGCGGTGGCCAGTCACGACGTTCGACCCTCAGCGAACCGCCGATCATGCCGATCGCGGCTGTGCCTATGCCCATCATCAGGAAGACGCGCAGGAAGACCAGATCGGCGGCCGAAACGCCGGCCTGCGTCGCCATGCGGGCATAGACAATATTGAAGCCGTAGGCGCTTGCCGAGGCGAGCGCGAGCCCGATGCCTATGCCGACGGAATGCGAACTCACGAGCGCGGGCGGTTACGCGCCGGTTGCGAGGACTGGCGGCTGCCCTGTGCGGCGGAGGGCCGCGCATTGCGAGCGGGGCGCGCCTCGCGGGAACCGGAACGGGTGGCGGCGCGGGGCGCGTCGGCGGGTCGTGGCGCCGGCACGGCAGCGCCCTGCAAGGCCATCGGCGCGCCGATGGCGCCCGGACGCGCCGGTTGGCCCGGAAGCTGTGCCGCCGGGGCGGCGCCGGCACGGATGGCGCCCGGCGCAGTGGTCGTCGTGATCGTCACGCTGCCCGGCTGCGTCGTCGCCGGCAGCGTCACCGCACGGGAGCCGTGGGACGCGAGCGCCGTCGCGGGAGCAGCCATCGGCCCGGCGCCCCCGGTGAACACCGGAACCGGATCCATGCTCGGGCGGTAGGGGCCAAGCAGCGAGGGGATCGCCCCGGGAATGGCGGCGAAGGCGTTGACGGTCGCCGAACGGCGCTGGCCCGCGGGCGCGGCGAACATCTGCGCGACGCTGAGATTGCCGGGATCTCCGGAATTCATCGCAACCGGTTCGTTGTCGAGCTCCTCGCCGGCTTCGATATAGGCCGGGCCGCGGCCACGGCGGCGACAGGCCTGATCGCGGATATTGGGCGGACCGGAGGACAGGTCGTTGGCGACGCCATCGACGCTGCTGCCGCCGCCATAGCTGACGAAATGGCGCTCGAACAGGCCGGCAGCCGTCTCCGCCCGGCCGCGCGCCGAAGTCGCGCCGAGCACGACGACGATGAGCTGGCGGCCGCCGCGCGTGGCGGTCGCCACAACGTTGAAACCCGAGGCGCAGGTGAAGCCGGTCTTGAACCCGTCGGCGCCCTGGTAGCGGCCGATCAGGTGGTTGTGGTTGCGCATGACGCGATTGCCGAAGCGGATCGCCGGCATGCGCCAGAGCAGCGAGTGCTCCGGAAACTCGCGCATGAGAGCGCGCGCGAGGACGGCCATGTCCCGCGCCGAAGTCTGCTGCGAGCCGCCGGGCAGGCCATGCGGATTGGCAAAGCGGGTGGCGGTCATGCCGAGACGCGCGGCCTCGGCGTTCATCATGCCGGCGAAACCCTCGACCGACCCGCCGATGCCCTCGGCGATGGTGGTCGAGACGTCGTTGGCCGACTTGACCATGATGATCTTCAGCGCGTTGTCGAGCGTGACGACGGTGCCGGGGCGAAAGCCCATCTTGGACGGCGCGGAGCGGAAGGCGCGCTGCGAAACCGTGAGGCCGGTGTTCATGGTCGCCCGGCCGGCGCGCACCTGCCGCAGCGCCACGTAGGCGGTCATCATCTTGGTGAGCGAGGCGGGCAGCCAGGGCATGCCGGCGCGATCGGCCTGAAGCACCTGTCCCGTGACTGCATCGACGACGATGGTAGGACCAACCTGCTGAGCCTGGGCCGGCAGGGCGGCGCACATGGCGAGCGCGGCGGCAAGAACAGGGATGCTGATCCGCAATTGCATGACCTTCGTGGGAAGCGACGCCGGGTCGGGGACCTGTTTACCTGCTTCGGGCGGTCTTCGCCAAGAGCGCGGGCTGCGGAAATCGCGCCCGGAGCAGGGGTTTGCGGGTGGCCCGGCCGACCTGTCGACCAGGGGAGCCGCGCATCAACGGCCCGAAACGGGCGAAAGCATGACGGCGCCACCGGGCGCACCGCATGGCCGTCAGTTACGCATGACGCTCCTGAAGGCGGCGGAGAGCGCGAGCAGCGCCTGCCGCTGCCGTCCCTCCCTCAACCGCGAGTGAAGCAGGATCGGCAGGCGCGGCAGTTCGGGCAAGCCAAGCCTCTGGCCGACTTCGGCCGCGCCGAACGGCAGCATGCGCGGCGCGAGGGCGGCGACCCCGAGGCCTGCCATGACGGCGGCGGCCACGGCGGTCACGCCCCCGCCGACAAAGGTCTCGGTCCAAGGGACGCCCGCTTCGTCAAGCAGCCGGCCGGCGAGGGCGCGCACGCCGCAGGGCTCGGCCATCGTCGCCAGCGGCAGGGGCTCGCCTGCACGGTGCCGCCATTTCGGAGCGGCGAACCAGCCGAACTGCTCGTCCGCCAGATGCTCGCCGTCGCTCCGGCCCGCATGCAGGCGGACGATGACGGTGTCCAGTTCGCGACGGTCGAAGCTCTGCAGCAGATCTCCGGAGGATCCGATCCTGATCTCGATGATGAGCTGCGGATCCTGCGCGTTCATGCGCGCGATCAAGGAGGGCAGTTCGGGGCCTGCGACATGGTCGCTGATGCCGATGGTCATGCGCTGCCGTGTCACGGCGAGGGCCGCCAGCGCGCGCTCATGGGCTTCGAGCAGCGCCCGGGCGGGACCGAGAAACGCCGCGCCCTGCGCCGACAGCTCGACATAGCGCGGCGTCCGCTCGACCAGTCGACAGCCAAGCCGCTGCTCCAGCCGCTTCAGCCGGAGACTCATCGCCGCCTGCGTGGTTCCGAGAGTCTCGGCCGCGCGCGTGAAGCTCCCGAGGTCGGCGATGCGGACGAAGGCATCGACGGCATCCAGGTCGAGGTTTCGCTCCATCATTGGCTTTCGTTATCACTGATATAGATCGCGATAGCATATCATTATCGAATTTCGGCAGCCAGGATCGAGACGGGACAATGGAAAGGACCCGTGATGCCGTTCATTCACATCTCGATGCGCGCCGGCAAACCCGACGCCTTCCGTCAGGCGATCCTGGATGGGCTCTACCGCGCGATGCGCGAAGCCTTGGCGGTTCCCGAAGACGACCAGTTCATGGTGATCCATGAACACGATCCGTCCAATTTCCGCACTGGCAACGCCTTCGGGGTCTCTCGGAGCGACGATGTCGTCTATATCGACATCACCGTGTTCGCGAGCCGGACCGCGGAACAGAAGAAGGCGCTCTACCAGCGCATCGCGGCGCTGCTCGGCGACGAGCCCGGTGTCCGCCCCGAGGATATATTCATCGTCGTCCATGACGCTCCTGCGGAGAATTGGTCGGTGGGAAATGGCCTGCGACAGTTTGCCTGAGCCGTTGGCGCCTCAGCCCCCGCCAACTCGCCGAATTGCGCGCAGGGGGCGCTCCCGCGATGATGGTCGTCGCTGTTCGCAGCGCGCCAGCCATGCGCCGGACGGGCGATGGCGGAGGCCCGCGCGTCGACCTATAGTGTATTTACCCGTCAGCCTTTTCGAGGAGAGCCTTCCATGACCGCCTGCATCGTCGGCTGGGCCCATACGCCCTTCGGAAAGCTCGACACCGAAACCGTCGAGAGCCTGATCGTGCGCGTCGCCAACGAGGCGCTGGCCGATGCCGGCATCGCCCCCGACGACGTCGACGAAATCCTGCTTGGCCACTTCAATGCGGGCTTCTCGCCGCAGGACTTCACGGCCTCGCTGGTGCTGCAGGCCGATCCGCGCCTGCGTTTCAAGCCGGCGACGCGGGTCGAGAATGCCTGCGCCACCGGCTCGGCGGCCGTGCATCAGGCGGTGCGCGCGGTGAAGGCCGGCGATGCCCGCGTCGTGCTGGTCGTCGGCGTCGAGCAGATGACCAAGACCCCCGGCCCGGAGATTGGCAAGAACCTCCTGCGCGCCTCCTACCTGCCCGAGGACGGCGATACGCCGGCGGGCTTCGCCGGTGTCTTCGGCAAGATCGCGCACAACTACTTCCAGCGCTGGGGCGACCAGTCGGACGCCCTCGCCCTGATCGCGGCGAAGAACCACAAGAACGGCGTCGAGAACCCCTATGCCCAGATGCGCAAGGATTTCGGCTACGAGTTCTGCCGCACCGAGAGCGAGAAGAACCCCTTCGTCGCCGGTCCTCTGAAGCGCACGGACTGCTCGCTCGTCTCGGACGGCGCGGCGGCCCTCGTCATCACCGACACGGCCACGGCGCTCAAGATGAAGAAGGCAGTCGCCTTCCGCGGCCATGCCCATGTGCAGGACTTCCTGCCCATGTCAAAGCGCGACATCCTGAAGTTCGAGGGTTGCACGCAGGCCTGGGGCAAGGCGCTGGGCGAAGCCGGCATCGAACTGACCGACCTCTCCTTCGTCGAAACCCACGACTGCTTCACCGTCGCCGAACTGATCGAATACGAGGCGATGGGCCTCGTGCCGGAAGGCCAGGGCGCGCGGGCGATCAAGGAAGGCTGGACCCAGAAGGACGGCAGGCTGCCGGTCAACCCCTCGGGCGGCCTGAAGGCCAAGGGCCACCCGATCGGCGCGACCGGCGTCTCCATGCACGTGCTCTCATCCATGCAGCTCATGGGCGATGCCGGCGGCATCCAGGTCAAGGACGCCAGGCTCGGCGGCATCTTCAACATGGGTGGCGCCGCCGTCGCCAACTATGTGAGCGTGCTGGAGCGGCTGCGGTAAGACGCGGAGCTCAGCCGAACTCCGCAACCGACGGAATGGCCGGTCCGCCCGGAATGCTGACGCCCTTGGCGTGAAGCACCGCGCGGATCACCGCCGCCGCCATCACCTTCGCGGCGATGGCGCCAAGCGCCATCATGTTGCCGGTGACGCCGCTCTTGCCCGTCGCGAGGCAGAAGATCGTATCGCCATCCCACATCGTGTGGATCGGGTCGATGGTGCGCGCGAGACCGTCATGGCCATGCTGGGCGAGTTTCTGCGCCTGCGCTTTGGTCAGTTGGGCGTCGGTCGCCAGCACGCCGATCGTCGTCGCCATGCCAGGCTGAAGCCCCGGCGGCAGCTCGCCCTTGAGCACCGAGGCCGTGAGGCCGATCCGCGTCTTGCCGTCCGCGCTGCGCGTGCCGGCAATCACCTCGCCGCTTCGCGGGTCGATGACGTCACCGACGGCATTGACCGCCACGAGGGCGCCGACCGTCACCTTGCCGACCTTGACCGCCGCCGTGCCGACGCCGCCCTTCATGGCGCGCGCCATGCCGTAGAGCTTGCCCACCGTCGCCCCGGCGCCGGCGCCGACCGAACCCTCGGCGGGCGGATTGGTGCTGGCCGCCTCGCAGGCCTTGTAGCCGGCCGCGGCGTCGGGCCGGACGCGGTGATCGCCGACGCCGAGGTCGAACAGGATCGCCGAGGGCACGATCGGCACGCGAGTCGGGCCGGCCGGAAAGCCGAAGCCCTTCTCCTCGAGCCAGCGCACCGCGCCGGTCGCGGCATCGAGGCCGAAGGCGCTACCGCCCGCAAGCATCACGGCATGGACCTTGTCGACCAGATTGGTGGGATTGAGCAGATCCGTCTCGCGCGTGCCGGGGGCCGCGCCGCGGACGTCGACACCGCCGATCACGCCCTCTTCGGTCATCACGACCGTGCAGCCGGTCGGCCGGCGCTCATCGGTAAAATGGCCGACCTTCACGCCGGGTACGTCGGTGATCGCGCCGCCCATCGTGCGGGCGCGGATGGCGTCGAGCGACGGCGCAGCCGGCGTCTGGGCATTGGTGGCGGATACAAGGGACGACATGACGCCTGCTCCGAGTGCTGCTGAGGTGAAATCGCGACGATCCATCGAAGCCTCCCGGGCGTAGTGACAGGCGGCGAGACTAGGCGGGCTTGCGGCGCGCCGCCAAGTCCAAGATTGCCACTCGGCCGGTCACGCGCCCTTTGGCCGGAATGCGACGCAGACGGCGGGATCCGTCTCCAGCCGCGGGCCGCCGATCAGGTCGATGCAATAGGGGATGGCCGGCATCACCGCGTCGAGGCATTCCCGGATCGAGGAAGGCTTGCCGGGCAGGTTGACGATCAGCGAACGGCCACGGATGCCGGCCGTCTGGCGCGACAGAATCGCGGTCGGGACCACTTTCAGGCTGACCGCCCGCATCAGCTCGCCGAAACCGGGCATCATCTTGCCGCAGACCGCCTCGGTCGCCTCCGGCGTGACGTCGCGCGGCGCCGGGCCGGTGCCGCCGGTGGTCAGGACCAGCGGGCAGGATTCGCGGTCGGCGAGCTCGATCAGCGCCGCCTCGATCTCCGCCTGCTCGTCGGCAATGACCCGCGGCACGGCATGCCAGGGCGAGGCGAGAAGGTCCGTCAGCGCGGCGACGATCCCGGGACCGCCCCTGTCCTCGTAGATGCCGCGGCTGGCACGGTCGGAAACGGTGACGACGCCGATGGGAATGGACAATTGGCTCATGTGACGAGTCACGCTCCGCTCATGGCCCATCCATAGCCGCCCGCGCAGACCCGCTCAACGCGGCATGTAGGCCGCGCGGGTCAGTTCCATGTCGACATGGGCGGCGGGGCCGCCGCGCGCGAGGCTGTCCCTCTGGCCTGCGCCGACCTGCACAAAGCCCAGCTTCTCCTGAACGCGCAGCGACGCGCCGTTCCCGGCAAAGGCGCCCGCCGTCAGCCTGTCCAGGCGAGGTTCGCGAAAGGCCAGCGCGACCATGGCCGTCACCGCTTCGGTCGCAAGGCCACGCCCCCAATAGGGCGGCCCGAGCCACCAGCCGATCTCGGCCGCCGCGCCGTCGCGCGTGAACGAGATGCTGCCGATCAGCGCGCCAGGCTCCTTCTTCCGCGCGATGGCGAGGCCGAGGCCGTCACCGGTGGCGTTCGAGGCCAGCATGTCGCCGACGAAGGCCGAGGCGTGCGCCTCCGTGTAGGGGTGCGGCACCCGCGCCAGCATGCGCGAAACGGAGAGGTCGCCGGCATAGCGGGCTATGCGCGGAACATCCGAGAAGGTGAAGGCGCGCAGGATCAGCCGCCGCGTCTCCAGCGGTGCGGCCGTCAGCCAGGGCGAGGAAGGCGCGTCGGTCATGATCCGCCGTGGCGCTAAGGTCCGCCGGCACGTGCCGGCGGACCTTGTTGTCGAAACGACAGCCCCCGATCAGGCGCGATCGCCGATCACGACCTTCGGCGCGGTGCGCCGGAGGATCGGGTCGCGCCAGGCCTTGAGGCTGGCCCAGACCGCCCGCTCCAGCCGGAACTTGTCGACCGGAACGGAGCTCGCCAGCGCCTTCAGCCGGGCAAGGCCGACGCCGTTCCACTGGAAGCCGCACTTCTCGACGACGCGGCGCGACGCCGGATTGACGACGCGCGCCCAGGTGACCACGGCCTCGGCGCCCCGGTCGGCGAACAGATGATCGACGACCGCGCGGGCGGCCTCAGTCGCATAGCCGCGGCCCCAGTGCTCGGCGGCCAGCCAGTAACCGATTTCGGGATCGCCGAATTCAGGCATCACGAAACCCGTCGCACCGACAAGGGCGCCGTTAGTCTTGAGTGTGATGAGAAAGGGATGGTCGGGACTGGCCCAGGCGTTGGCGATCCATTTCTCCGCGTCCTTTGCCGCATAGGGATGCGGAAGGTTGGCCGTCATCTCGGCAACTCGACGATCATTGGCCACGGCCACGATCGTCGGGACGTCCTCGAAACGCGGCGCACGGAGAACCAGCCGCTCCGTCTCGAGGACGGGGATACTGCTCTCCTTGAGATCGCCGCCCGAGCGGCCTTCCAGTTCGGTTTCCAGGGCAGTCATGACACAGGCTCCTTCCCGCCGGTGTGATGGACCCTCAAGACCATTCCCGAGGGCCAAAGAAAAAGGGGCGCCGGCTTGCCGCCTGGCGCCCCTTGATCCTGAACCTTCGGATATCGGAGCAGCCTGGCGATCTCGCCGGCGGCTCCGATGTCGGTGCCGCCAGTTACTCTGCGGCGGCAATCATCGGAACGACCGACACGTAGGTACGGTTGTTCGTTTTCGTTCGGAATTCTACGCGGCCGTCGGCGGTCGCGAAGAGAGTGTGGTCCTTGCCGAGGCCGACATTGGTCCCGGGGTGGAACTTGGTGCCGCGCTGACGCACGAGAATGTTGCCCGCGACGACCGCCTGGCCGCCGAAGCGCTTCACGCCGAGACGCTGTGCATTCGAATCGCGACCGTTCCGAGACGAGCCGCCTGCTTTTTTGTGAGCCATGATGAGCTCCCGATTCCGTTAGGTCTTATAAGACGTATTGTTCAAAAGGATGGCAAGAGCCGGACGGCGCTTACCAGTCCTCACCGGATTTCTGTTCGGCCTGGTCGGCCTTGGCGCGCGGCGGCTTGCCAGCCAGCAGCTCCTTGGCCTGTTCGACCCATTCCTCGCGCTTGGCGCGGCCGCGGAGCGCCAGCTCCTTGTCCTTCGCCTCGAGATCGGCCTCCGACCAGGACGCGATCTGCTCCCAGGAGGTGATGCCGGCGGCGCGCAGCTTCTTCTCGATCGTCGGGCCGACGCCCGAGATGAGCGAAAGGTTCGACGTGTCGAGCTTGCCGCCCTCGGCCGGCAGGTCGGCGAGCTTGGCCGGCTTGGCGGCGGCGGCCTTCTCGGCGGCCGGCTTCTTCGCCGAAACGGCCTTCGAGGGCTTCGCGCCATCGGTCAGGATCTCGGCGATGCGGACCACCATCAGGTCCTGGCGATGGCCGCGCTTGCGCTTGGAGTTCTGGCGGCGGCGCTTCTTGAAGGAGATGACCTTCGGGCCGCGCTTCTGCTCGACAACCTCGCCCGCCACCGAGGCGCCGGCCACGAAGGGCGCGCCAAGGGTGATGCCGGCGTCGCCGCCGACCATGAGCACGTCGGAGAACACCACGGTGTCGCCGGCGCTGGCCTTGAGGATCTCGATGGTGATCGTGTCTTCGGCGGCAACCTTGTACTGTTTGCCGCCAGTCTTGATGACTGCGTACATCGTCGTCTGTCCTTGTACGACGCGCCATGAATCACCCGGTAGGTCGGGCATCCGGCCGTCTTCTTGTTTGATCTTGCCACCCTGAACGGATGGATCGGTCTTTGGTCCCAGTCGGTAGCCTGAAGCACGAGGCCCTGGCAACCGGATGATCCGGGACGCGGCTCAATGATGGAAAAGCCGAGCCAAGTCAAGGAAAACTCTGGGCCGGCGGCGATTTTCGTCTCCGGAGCCGCGAAGATTTCTGCGCGCGTCGCTTGCGGCGGCTTGAATGCCGCACGGCGTTCGGCTATGTCGCGCTTCGCTCACCAGCCGGCAGATGCTTTTCAAGCCCTGTCCTTGCGAGACCGCGGAGAGGTGGCTGAGTGGTTGAAAGCACCGCACTCGAAATGCGGCATAGGGGCAACTCTATCGGGGGTTCGAATCCCTCCCTCTCCGCCAATATCCCTCCTAGTTAATTGATATTGCTAATATTTTCACCGCTATCCTTTGAGTACCTATATTCTTACCCATACACCTCCACCCCGCCTTAGCCGAGGTGGCCGTTCCGGCAATTTCAGAAGCTTTCGCTTCAATTGCAGAAGGCGCCATGGTCGGATTGGCCAAAAGATGCCGTTTTTCCGTCCCTTATGACCTGAGACCCTCTTCTCCTCCGGTTTGAGGGAGAGTCCTGAGTTTCGCTTCTGGCCTTAGGCGGCCTGTCTTTCCAGCGTAGCTTTCATTGCGAACTCGGCCGGCGGCATG
>Ga0209794_1002205_pt1 | contig 11030 bp, 9 predicted proteins | sample EBPBio232013_DNA_FD_185869 | JGI IMG/M metagenome (GOLD analysis project Ga0209794, IMG submission 185869) | Wastewater treatment Type I Accumulibacter community from EBPR Bioreactor in Madison, WI, USA - Reactor 1_5/23/2013_ DNA (SPAdes)... | ecosystem: Engineered > Bioreactor > EBPR >... | reverse complement strand
TTTCGGAGATGCTTAAATTCATCGACCAGCGCGATACCAAGCGTCCGTTCATGACATATATGTTCTTTGAATCGACGCATGCCAACTACGTCTTCCCACCTGAATCGGTGATCGCCAAGCCCTACCTTGAAGACCTGAACTACCTGACTGCAGACTTTGCGGGGCAGATCGGCCAAATCAAGAACCGCTACATCAATGCCTCGCGCCACGTGGATCAGCAGATCGCACGGGTGATCGACCATCTGCGCGAGCAGAAACTGCTCGACAACACCATCGTCATCGTTCTCGGAGATCACGGCGAAGAGTTCATGGAACGCGGCCGCTGGGGGCATAGCGCCGAATTCAACCGCTTCCAGACCAGCACGCCGGCAGTGATCCATGTGCCCGGGCAGAAGCCGCGGGTGGTGACAGGCATCACCAGCCATCTCGATATCCCTGCCACGTTGTTGCCATTGCTCGGCGTGCGCAATCCGGCATCCGACTACTCGCTTGGACAAAATCTGCTCGACCCGGCCTACCACCGCGACTATGCCGTGGCCGGCGACTGGAATCGGATTGCTTATATTGGAGAAAACTTCAAGATCGCCTTCCCGGTCAATACCGCCGGCGCTGTGCGTAACGAAATGATAGATGGCGATGACCAGCCGCTGAGAAATCCGGCCACTGCAAAAGCCTCGATTCAGCCTGTCATGGTCGAAATGCTGAAAAATCTGACGCGCTTCAGCAAACGCGCAGGATAATCAACATTCTTCATGACCAATGCAAATCAGCTGGAGTTCTTCGAGCAGGCCTCGGAATTTGGCATGGTCGTGGTATCCGATACGGACTCGCGGGCCAGATCAGCTCGAATTGATCAGCGCGTTCCTTATGGTTCGAATACTCAATTACTCAAGTCAATCCAGGCTTGACGCAATTCGATACCCCCCATCGCGCATGGAGCCGGCATCGGCAATTGCATTGCATCTACCCTCGATCAAGTTCCTGATCATCCATAGAACACGGATCATCAATCGGTTCGATATGCGACGTAATATGGCATTCTGGAACGGCATGCCTGAGATCAAGCTCGATTCTCTCAACCCACTCATGCGCTTTCTGAACGGTCCACTGGCCGGGAACAAGAGCGTGAAAGCTGATAAACGATCGCCTTCCTGCCTGTCGCGTTCGCAACGCGTGAAAAGCGATTCCGTGTTCGATGTATTTGTCCAAAATCCGAGCTATCAGAATCCTTTGTTCGGTTGGCAAAGCAACATCCATCAGCCCGGACGCCGAACGTTGCATCAGTTGCCAACCTGTCCACACGATATTTGCGGCAACAAGCAAAGCAATTGCCGGGTCCAACCAGTTCCAACCAGATAAAGCAACCAAACCAACCCCGAGGATGACACCTGCCGAAGTCCAAACATCCGTCATCAAATGATGAGCATCAGCTTCCAACGTAATCGACTGATGTTCTCGTCCAGCTTTCAATAACAAGCGAGCAACAATCAGATTGATCGCAGAGGCAACCACCGACACCACCAAGGCGATACCAACTTCCTCCAGCGGCTGTGGTTCCAGCAGCCGATTGATCGCGGCGTAACCAATGCTGACCGCCGCCAGAACGATCAGGAATCCCTCAAAAGCACTGGAAAAGTATTCTGCCTTTCCATGACCGTGCGGGTGATTCTCGTCAGCAGGTTGTTCCGCCAAAGACAGCATCCAAAGGGCCATAAGCGCCCCTGCAAGATTGACAAAGGATTCGATCGCATCCGAAAGCAAACCGACCGAACCCGTCAACTGCCAGGCAATCCCCTTCAAGAGAATTGTTGCAATCGCTGCACCAATCGAGATCCAGGCATAACGTTTAAGACTAGGTGAATTCATGATGTGGTGAAATGTTTCCTAATTTGTGTTTCAAGTAGTTGTCGTGCAGCGTTCTCGCTACTGTCCTGTAATTTCTGCCGTATATCCAGCGCAATTCGCTCGAATACTTTCATCACACCCGGATCGAAATGCGCTCCAGTATCTTTGCGAAGAATATCCATCACCTCCTCGAACGACATGGGATCCTTGTATGGTCGCTTGGATGAAAGAGCGTCAAAAACATCGGCAATGGCAAATATGCGCGCAGAGAGGGGAATAGCCTCTTCGGCCAACTGCCGTGGGTAGCCGCTGCCACTCCATTTCTCGTGATGTCCGGCAACCACCTCGTGGGCGCCATCCAGCCACCCCATCCCGGTAACGATTTCTTCGCCCAGCGCAACATGGGTGCGCATCACCGCCATTTCGTTCTCGTCAAGCCTTCCAGGCTTGAGAAGGATGGCATCGGGGATGCCTATTTTGCCGACATCGTGCAAAAAACTTCCTGCAATCAGAGCCTGCATGGTTCCGCCGGACAATCCCAACTCTTCACCAATTCTCGCCGCGATCCAGGCCACGCGATAGTTGTGTGCCCCCGTATCGGAATCCCGCTTGGCGATCGCACGCCCAAGCGCTTCCATCATGGAAATATGTGAATCGAGTACCTCAAGCGTTTTTCGTGCGTTATCTGCCGAGAGTGCCACGACGATAGGATAAATCGCAGCCCCACAAAGCAATGCCGCCAAGCCGGCAATCAGGGCAATCTTGATAGCTGAAGATTCAATCTCGGCGCGCTGCCATTCGGGCACAATGCGAACCCCTTCGAAGTAGCCAGTGATCTGCCCAGCCTCACTGCTACGTAAGGGGATAAACACCCTTAATGCCCAGCGATCTTTCTCAAGCTGAAGACTTTCATAGGAAGCGCTGGTATAGGTTGGGAGGCCATGCTTAGGCAACTGGTTTTCGACAATCTCACCGAGGTCAGTTGCTGACTCGGCCAACTTATCACCCGACCGATCATAAATTTCGGCAATATCGAACAATCCTCCCGAGAGAGTCATGGCGGCATTTTGTGCCTTGACTTTCGCCTCGGGTCCCGCCAGTTCAACGGCATCGAAATGCCTAAGAAAGCGCCTCGATTCCTCCATTGCAAGCGAAACGACTTCGTCTTCCGCGCTTTCGGTGGCGATGAACCAGGCAACGGGAGCAACCACAGCCGCCAAAAGGAAACTGACCAGTGCGATCCGTTGTGCCGCGCGCCTGTTAAAAAGATTCATGTTGTCATTATACTGACTGGGTCAGTCGTCTTCGTTTTTTCCGTTGCGTTCAGCCCCCCTTTCCCGACCTCGGCCCGGCATCCTGATATCGTGTTCGTCGGCACTGCGATGGCATTCAACGCAATTCTTGAAATCGCGGATGCCTTCTTCAATGTGCTCACGCCGGATTTTTTCGGGCGTGTGCTCATGGCAACCGTAGCAGGTATAGCGGCTATAGTCGTTGCGCACGTGGCAGGTGGCACATTTGACGTTGTGATCACGATCGAGGACAAAATACTTGTCGTGATCGAAGGTCGCCGGCACCCATTTCTGCTGGGTATGGCACTGGCTACAATTGCCGGTGATTTGTCGATGCAGGGAATCCGCTGGTAACTTGTGGCAGGACTGGCATTCCTTGCGCGCATCGACTTGCAGCAAGGCGTGGTTGAAGCGCCCTTCGACCCTGAAACGTTTCACGCCGGCATGATCGCTGTGGCAGGCGAGGCAATCCTGTTTCAGCAATTTTTGGTGAAAGGGCGTGCCGGTCAGCGGCTTCTGGACTGGCTGCCCCAGTGTTGTCAGCCAGCCGATTTCCTCCGGTTTGTGACAGGTCGTGCAGCGTTCGGCGGTGGCGCCGACAAAAGGCGAGTGACAGGCAAAGCAATCCGTTTCGAGGGCGGCGTGGCCGGCAATCAGCTTGCCTGGGCCGACCATCAGATGCGGATAAACGAAGGCGAGAACGGCCAGTGCCGCCAGATTGGCCGCCAGGACGATCTTGAGAATCTTGCTCATCGCCATCCCCAGAAGAGGAGGATGCTGATGATGTGTCCGAGTGCCAGTACGGCAAAGGCGATGAAGATTGGTATGTGCACCTTGCGCCATTTTGCCATGGCGTCAAAGGTCACCGATTCCCAGAATATCGCCTGCTCGACCTCGGCTTTGGACAGGCCACGCAATTGATAATGCTCGCGCTGCGCCTGGATATGCTCGCGCGAGCGCCCCAGCAGCATCTTGCCGACCATGCCGCTGATGACGTTGATTCCCATGGCGATCGTCGCCAGCCACGGCAGGATGGCGTTGAAATGGATACCCGCATGAATCAGCACCATCAGGGAACCTAGCCATGTTCCGATCTCGTGCGTGCTCAGCCAGGATTTGACATTCCCTGCGGCGATGACTTTCCGCTTGCGCAGGGAATAGAGCAGCGAAGCGAGGATCAACAGTGTGCCGGGGATGCCGAGATAACGCCCCACCCAGACCAGATCAAGACGATGGAGCAGGTAATCGCCCATGACGGTGGCTACGCCCAGCAAAGTCACCAACAGCGTGAATGGCAGAATGTGGTTGCGCCAGAGAGAGGCGGTTCCGGTCATGTCAGGCCTCCAGCGTTACGTCGGTCTTGGGCATGCACACGCACATCAGGCAGGTGCCCGGTTCGGGGTCGTAGTCCGGTGCTTGCCGGTAGCTCACCTCGCCCGCATTGATCGTCGTCTGGCACGTTCCGCAACCTCCGGCGCGGCAGCCCGAATCGATGGCAATACCCTGCGATTCGGCGAACTCCAGCAGACTGCCCGACTGCGGCGTCCATTGGGCCTGCTTTGCGGATTTGGCAAAAGTCACTGCGATGCCGCTTGCGGAGGCAGCAGTGACGGCTTCGCTTACGGCAGATTCGGCTTTTTGTCGCGGAATGAAGGCGGGTCCGAAGGCCTCGAAGTGGATGTGCGACTCGGGTACGCCCCAGTCCGCCAACGCCGGAACCAGGGTTTCCATCATTGGAGCCGGGCCGCAGATGTAATAGTGGAAAGGCTTGAGCGGCAGTTCCATGCGGAGCAGATTGACGTCAACGCGCCCGTGACGTTCGAAATCCCTGCCCGGCTGGTCGTCGGGCAGTGGATCGCTGAAACAAAGACGTAAATGAACGTTGGACAAGGTTTCGGCGAGCGAACGCAGATGCGAGGCAAAGGCGGCTTCCCGGCTATTGCGGATGCCATAGAAAAGCCAGATTTCACGCTCTGCTTGATGCGCCTGGCACCAGTTGAGCATGCTGAGCATGGGCGTGATGCCAATGCCGCCCGCGATCAGAACGATGGGGCTGCTGCCCGGTTCAAGATAGAAATGACCTGAGGGAGCACGGACTTGGAGCGTCGCACCGAGCTGAACCCGGTCATGGAAATAGTTGGAAGAGCGGCCCGGCGGATGAACGCTGTTGGGCGGGGCGGGTACGCGTTTGATCGAAACGCGGAAATGAGCCGGCTGAGGAGCGTCCGACAGAGAGTAGCAACGCGTGATCTGCTCGCTGCCGTTACCGTCGCCCTTGGGGAGCTCCAGACGAAAGGTCAGAAACTGGCCAGGTTTGAAGGGTGGCAGCGGCTCGCCATCTTCCGGTTGCAGATGGAAGGAGCAGATTTGACCGGCACCGTCTTCGATCACGCGGCGGGCGACCCTGAATCTACGAAATCCAGTCCAGCCCGCGAAAGCGTCAGCTTGCAGACAGACAGGCGGTGTGGAATCGGCAGTTTCAGTCTGAACGTGGCGGAGTCGCCGGTAGGATTGCCAATGCCGCCACAGGTTGATTCCCAAAAACGTCCCGACCTGCAAGGCAATGCCGGCAACAATCCAGAGCAGCAGGCTGAGCGAGGTCATGGGTATTCACCGCTTCAGTCAAACAGCTCTTTCCAGAACGGTTTTTTCCCCTGATAGGCATGCCCATGTTCGTAGTGCTGATGATCGCGGTGATGCTCAGACCTCCCCCAATCGTTGCCGCCTTGCTTATAAACCGGGGCGCCACGAACAGGCTGGCCGGCATCTACAGACATGCTGCGTTCGATTATCTTGTCAAGTTCACCTCGATCGAGCCAGACACCCCGACACTGTGGGCAATAGTCAATCTCAATACCGGAACGCTCGGACATTACGAGATCAATGGTGGTGCAGACAGGACATTTCATGTCGCTACTCCAAAAAATGAAATTTTAATAGTTTGAGTCTTTTACCTTAAGATTCGCTTAAGAATTGCTGACGCTCAACACGATGTAGGCAACATGGCCACAATCCGGCACATGTGCTAGATTTTGCGCACTGTAGCGACCATTAACGCACCGGGGCCCGCCATGCTGGAACACCATTATCTGACCAGTCTTTTCGAGCCGAAATCGGTTGCCGTCATCGGCGCCTCCGAACGCGAAAATTCAGTCGGCAGTTTCATCTTCCGCAATATTCTTGAATCCGGTTTCAAGGGCAAGCTGTACGCCATCAACCCCAAGCGCGAAACGGTGATGGGGCAGCCGTGCTACAAATCGGTCGAGGATATCGGCGGACGGGTCGATCTGGCGATCATTGCCACCCGCCCGCCAACCGTGCCGCAGATTGTCGAACAATGCGGGCGCTGCGGCATCCATTATGCGGTGATCGTTTCCGCGGGTTTCTCGGAATCGGGCCATGTCGGTGCGGCGCTGGAGCGCAAGATGCTGGAAATCGCCCGCTCTTACGGAGTGCGTATCCTCGGCCCGAACTGCCTGGGCATCGTTCGCCCGCAGGTCAATCTCAACGCCACTTTCAGCCAGGTGACCGCCAACCCCGGCAATCTGGCGCTGGTGTCGCAATCCGGCGCGATGTGCACTGCCGTGCTCGATTGGGCGATCACCAACAAAGTGGGCTTTTCGTCGGTCATTTCGCTGGGCAGCACCTCGGATATCGATTTCGGGGAAATCCTCGATTACCTGATCTACGACCACCGTACCCACTACATCCTGATGTACATCGAGGGCATCCGCAATGCCCGTCGGTTCATGAGCGCCTTACGCTCCGCTGCGCGCATCAAGCCGATCCTGCTGCTCAAGGCCGGGCGCCATGAAGCCGGCTCGATTGCCGCACAGACGCATACCGGCATGGCCCCGGTCAGCGACGCGGTGTTCGACGCTGCAGTTCGGCGCGCGGGGGTGGTGCGCGTGCAGAGCGTTGGCCAGTTGTTCAACGCCGCCAAGGCGCTTTCCTTCAAATTCCGTCCGCAGGGGACCCGCCTGGCCATTGTCACCAATGGCGGCGGACCTGGCGCCATGGCCGCCGACCGGGCCGGCGATGTCGGCATTCCCCTGGCCCATCTTTCCGATGCGACCATGGCCACGCTCAACGAGTGTCTGCCCACCAACTGGTCGCACAGTAACCCGATCGATATTGCCGGCGACGCCCCGCCCGAGCGTTATCGCGACGCGATGCTGGCCGTGCTGAAGGATGAAGGCGTCGACGCGGTGCTGGTCATTCTGACTCCCCAGGCAATGAGCAAGCCGGTGGACGTGGCACGAACGGTCATCGAAGTAGCCGAGCAGACTGGCAGCAAATCCATTTTCACCTGCTGGATGGGCGAAGATCAGGTGCTCGAAGCGCGCAATCTGCTGCTGGCGGCGGAAATTCCGGTGTTCCGCATGCCCGAGACGGCCATCGAATTGTTCCACCACATTGCCTTGTTCTATCACAACCAGAAACTGCTGCTGCAGACCCCCGATCCGACCCGCCAGCACAACCGGCCGGAGGCCGAAGGCGCCAAGATGCTGATCGAGGCACTGCTTGCCGAACGCCGGCGGGTACTTTCGGAGATGGAATCCAAGGCCATCCTGCGCGCGTTTCGCGTGCCGGTGGCGCAGACCATGGTGGCCCGCTCCTCGACCGAAGCCCTGCTGCTGGCCGAACAGATCGGCTTCCCGATCGCACTCAAGGTCGATTCGCCCGATCTGCCGCACAAAACCGATGCCGGCGGCGTGCGTCTGAACATCACCAACGCACCGGCAGTACGCAATGCCTACCACGATATTCTCGACACGGTGAGCAAGCGCCACCCGCAAGCGCATATCAACGGCATCTCGATCGAGCCCTTCATCGCCCGGCCGCACGGGCGTGAACTGATGATCGGGGTGGCGCGCGACCCGATTTTCGGGCCGGTCATCACCTTTGGCGCCGGCGGATACGAGGTCGAGGTGTTCAGCGACCGCTCCATCGCCATGCCGCCGCTGAATTTCGTGCTCGCCCGCGACCTGATCCGCTCGACCCGCGCCTCCAAATTGCTTGGCGAATTCCACAACATGCCGCCGGTGGACATGAATGCGCTGGAAGAAGTTCTGCTGTGCATTTCGGAAATGGTCTGCGAACTGCCGTGGATCGTCGAACTCGATCTCAATCCGCTGATCGTGGACGAGCATGGCGCCATCGCCGCCGACGCGCGCATCGTCATCGATCATGCGCCAAACGCCACCAGCGACCGCTACGCGCACATGGCCATTTACCCCTATCCGGTGCATCTGATCCAGGAATGGCAAATGGGCGACGGTCGCATCGTCACCATCCGCCCGATCCGCCCCGAAGACGCAGAAATCGAGCAGGCCTTCGTGCGTGGTCTCTCCGACGAATCGCGCTACTACCGCTTCATGGACACCTTGCGTGAACTGACCCAGACCATGCTGGTGCGCTTCACCCAGATCGACTACGACCGGGAAATGGCACTGATCGCGGTCATTACCAACGACGACGGCAAGGACGAACAGATCGGGGTAGCGCGCTATGTCACCGGGCCGGACGGCGAATCCGTCGAGTTTGCGCTGGCGGTGGGCGACAACTGGCAGAAATGCGGCGTCGGCCGCCGGCTGATGACCGCGCTGATCGATTGCGCGCGGATGAAGGGCTACCGCACCATCGTTGGCGACGTGCTGGCCAGCAACGGCAAGATGTTCCAGCTGATGGCCAGCCTGGGCTTCACCATCCATCCGCATCCCGAAGACAACGCGGTCAAGCGGGTGGTCAAGCCGCTGGGCAGCTAACCCCAACGGATGCTGAAACAAGTCACGCCGCTTGTTGAGCTCACGCTGACCTCGCCGTCGTGGGCATGCACAATCGAGCGGGTGATCGCCAACCCCAACCCGGTGCCTTCGCCTTCGCGGTGGCGTGACGGGTCGGCCCGGTAAAAGCGGTCGAACAAGCGCGGCAAGTGTTCTGCCGGGATGGTTTCACCCGAATTCTCGATGGACAACAAGACGCCCCGACCCTCCGTCTGCCTCAGTTCAATGCGGATGTATCCTCCATCCGGCGTGTGACGTATCGCGTTGGAGAGCACATTACCGATCGCCCGGCGCAACATCAGGCGATCACCGTTGAGCGTGACCTGACCGCCACACGTGATCCTGATGCTCTTCTCCTCGGCAAGAACGGCATAAAACTCCAGCAGACTCTCGATCTCTGCCCGCAGATCGACTTCTTCGCGAAAGGGAACAATCAGTTGGTTGTCCGCTTTGGCCAGAAAGAGCATGTCGGCGATCATTCTGGAAAGCCGTTCCAACTCCTCGGAATTGGAAGCAAGAATCTCGCGATACTCCTCGCTGCTGCGACTTTTTGACAAACCCACCTGCGTCTGGGTCAGCAAGTTGCTGACCGGCGTACGCAACTCGTGGGCGATGTCGGAGGAAAAGTCCGAAAGACGACGGAAGGAATCCTCCAAGCGCGAAAGCATTTCATTGAAGGCATTGACGAGTTCGATCAGTTCAGCCGGGACTTCCTCGATGGCCAGCCGGTCATGCAGGCGCTCGGCGGAAATGCCGCGGGCGACACCGGCGATGCTGCGGACCGGCGCCAAGCCGCGCCGAGCGATGAGCCAGCCGAGCAGACTAGCGAGGAGGATGGCGGTGGCGACGGCGGCCCACAACGCAGTGCGGAAGGTGGCGGTGAAGCCGGCGTGGTGTTCGAGATCGAGCACGACAGCGACCAATAGCGGCGCTTGACCGGGAATGCCCGAGGGTGCCAGGGCGGAAACGGCACGGTAACGCCGGCCGTCGTGTTCCCAGCCGAGCGCGTAGGCCGGAGTGTCTGCGCCCGGATTTGCCAGCAGAGCCGGCGGCAAAGCGACGGCGTGATGGCTCTGGTAGAGCCGCTTGCCATCCGCCGTTTCGATGGCAACCGAAACGCTGTGATGCCCGACCAGCGCGTCGTCCAGCCGCACGGGCAGCGCCTGTAGATCGGCCTCGCGACGCACTGAGGCCAAAGCGTGGCGCGTCAGTTCGAGCTTGCCTGTGAGTTCGGCGAGATCGAGTTCCTCGAAGTGGCGGTCAACCAGCTGGCCGATGAAGAGGCCCAAGGCCAGCAGGACGGCGGCGGTGGTGGCGGCGAAGAGCAGCGCGAGGCGAAGGGTGATCGAGAGCCGCATCAGGCCGCTTCCGGCACTTCGAGCACGTAGCCCATGCCGCGCACGGTGCGGATGAGCTTGGGTTCGAAATCGTCATCCACCTTGGCGCGCAGCCGTCGGACGGCGACGTCGATGACGTTGGTGTCGCTGTCGAAATTCATGTCCCAGACCTGCGAGGCGATGAGCGAACGCGGCAGCACCTCGCCCTGGCGGCGCAGCAGCAGTTCGAGCAGGCCGAATTCCTTGGCTGTGAGGTCGATGCGCTTGCCGCCGCGGGTAACGCGGCGGCGCAGCAGGTCGAGTTCGAGATCGGCGGCGGTGAGCGTCTCGGCCTCCTTGGCCTTGCTGCCCCGGCGCAGCAGGGTGCGGACGCGGGCCAGTAGTTCGGCGAAGGCGAAGGGCTTGACCAGGTAATCGTCGGCGCCGAGTTCAAGGCCCTTGACCCGGTCCTCGACATCGTCGCGGGCAGTCAGGAAGAGCACCGGAATATCCTTGCCGGCGCGGCGTATGGCTTGCAGTACCTGCCAGCCGTCGACGCCGGGCAGCATGACGTCGAGCAGGATGAGGTCGTAGGCCTCGGTGAGCGCCAGGTGCATGCCGTCGAAGCCGTCACGCGCGAGGTCGACAACGAAGCCGGCTTCCGCCAGGCCTTGCCGCAGGTAATCGCCGGTCTTCGGTTCGTCCTCGACGATGAGGATCTTCATGGCCTCTCCCGCATGTTCTTCGGTCAGTGCATTTTGCATGAGCTTTTCCGATGCTTGGTGAAGATT
>Ga0209794_1002198_pt1 | contig 11068 bp, 10 predicted proteins | sample EBPBio232013_DNA_FD_185869 | JGI IMG/M metagenome (GOLD analysis project Ga0209794, IMG submission 185869) | Wastewater treatment Type I Accumulibacter community from EBPR Bioreactor in Madison, WI, USA - Reactor 1_5/23/2013_ DNA (SPAdes)... | ecosystem: Engineered > Bioreactor > EBPR >... | reverse complement strand
AGGCGGATGTTTTCGTGCGCGTCGTAATTGGCGCGGTCCGCCTCCAGCGGGAGAATCTTCTCCTCCACAAAGGCCGCGATGCGCGAGCGATAATCCTCGATGCGGGGCGAGATATGAAAGTCCATCTGCGGTCTCACAAACTGGAAACTAGGTGGCCGCCATCAACGGCGAGTTCCGCCCCGGTGATGTAGCGACCGGCATCGGAGGCGAGCAGCAGCAGTGCTCCATCGAGATCTTCGGGCTGCCCAAGGCGGCGTTGGGGGATGCGCTTGATCAGCGCAAGGCCGGGTTCGGAGGCGAAAAAATCGCGGTTGAGATCGGTTTCGACATAGCCCGGACAAAGCGCGTTGATACGCACGCCGTAACGCGCCCATTCGAGGGCCAGCGCTTTTGTCAGCTGGATGACCCCCGCCTTGGCCGCAGCATAAGAGGCGACCTGACCCGCCACGCGCAGCCCCAGAATGGAGGCGATGTTGACGATGGCCCCGCCCCCGCCCGCCTGCATCTTACGGGCCGCGTGCTGCGCGGCAAAGAACACGCCGTTCAGATTGGTGTCGATCACCGCGCGCCAGTCGTCATCCGTTGCGGTGAGCGCTTGCGCCGGACGGCTGATCCCGGCGTTGTTGATGAGAATGTCGAGCCGGGCGAGGCCTTCAAAAGCCTTGGCGACGGAGGCGGGATCAGCCACATCCATCGCCAACGCCTCCGCCGACCCCCCTTGCGTGCGAATGCCCGCCACGGCCTCGGCCAAAGCGTCCTGCCGGCGCGCGGCCAGCACGACATGGGCCCCCGCGCGCGCCAGAACTTTCGCAAAGTGAAGGCCGAGGCCACCGGAAGCACCGGTGACCAAGGCTGTCTTGCCTTTGAGCTCGAACATCGGCCAAGCCTTACTTGCGCGGATCACCCACGACGGCATAGACTGCCTCGAGCGTCTGCGCCCCGACACGGTTGGCCACTTCCTGATGCACAGGGAGCATCGCCTTGACCCAGGCCTTGTATTCATCCGGCGTGGGGGTGGTGATCTCGGTCTTGCCGGAGGCCTTCATGGCGGCCAGCGCCTCGTCGTTCTCCTTGGTGGAGATGTCGTTGGCGTAATCGGTCGCCTCAAGCATCGCCTTGTCGAGCGGGGCACGCAGATCCGCCGGCAGCCCATCCCAGAATTTCTTGTTCACGATCACTGCATAGCCAATGTAGCCATGGTTGGTGGCCAGCATGTGCTTTTGCACCTCGTGCATCTTCTGGGTGAACTTGTTGGAGGGCGTGTTCTCCTCGCCGTCCACGACGCCGGTCGAGAGCGCCTGGTAGACTTCCGAGAAGGCCATGACCTGCGGAATGGCACCCACAGCGCGCATCTGCGCATCGAGCACCTTCGAAGACTGGATGCGCACCTTCAGGCCCTGCATGTCGGTGGGCAGACGAATGGGCTTGTTGGCGGAGAGAATCTTGAAGCCATTGTCCCAATAGGCAAGGCCGGTGATACCCTTGTCGGAGAGCTTGTCGAAGAGCTTCTTGCCAACCTCGCCCTTGGTCACCTTCTGCAGCGCCGCACGGTCCTTGAACAGGAAGGGCAGGTCGAACACCTCGAACTCGCGGGCGCCGAGCGGGCCGAACTTGGCAAGCGAGGGCGCGAGCATCTGCACCGACCCCAGCTGGAGCGCCTCCAGCTCTTCCTTGTCCTTGTAGAGCTGGGAGTTGGGATAAACCTCCACCTTCACCTTGCCGCCTGTGTATTTCTCGGCGAGTTCCTTGAACTTGTCCGCGCCCTTGCCCTTGGGCGTGTTGGGCGCCACCACGTGGGAAAACTTGATGATGACGGGGTTCTGCGCGAAAGCCGACCCGGCCACACCCAGCGCGAGGCCCATGGTGGCTGCAAAAACAAAACCCCTGCGGTGAATGGTCATGGTGTGTTTTCTCCCTCGGTGACGGGCTCTCTCGGCCCTTGATGAGACATTGTGAAACTGGATTCGCTAACCGGCAAGCGAGAGCAGGATGTCCGCCGTCTCCTGCGGTGCCGTGATCATGGCATCATGCCCGGTGGCGATCTCGACAATCGGCCAACCCTGCGCCCGCACATAGTCGCGGCTGGCCGCCAGCGCCGGATAGATGGGATCCGTGCACAGGATGTAGGTTTTGGGCAAGCCATTCCCGATGGGATGCTTCAGGTTCATCGGCGCGAGATTGGCGCTCATGGGGTGGGGGGTCAGGAACGGCTCGATCCTTGCGCCCAATGCGGCGTCGAGAATACCGAAAGCCTCCGCCTTGGGCGGCGGGGCGCTCAAGCCACCGTCAAAAGCCTCAGCTGCCTTGGTGCGGGCGGCGGCCACGTCAGGGGTGAGCACATCAAAGGCCGCCTCGCCGTTCTGCAGGATCATGGCGTCGAGATAGCCCAAGTGATGCAGACGTTCGGGCATGCGATCCGCCACGCCCGAGACAGCATTGCCGCCGAAGGAATGCCCGACCAGCACCACCTCATGGAGATCCTCATAGCGGATGACGTTGGCGATATCCTCGGCGAAGGTGTCGAGGGTGATCGTGTTGCTCATGAGATGGCGGCGTTCCCCCAGCCCGGTCTGGGTGGGGGTGTAAACCGGATGGCCCGCAGCGCGCAGATGCGCGGCAACCTCGCGCCAGCACCAGCCGCCGTGCCAACTCCCATGAACGAGGACAAAGGGACGTTTTACAGGCACGGCGGGTTTCCTTCCTTCGCATCACCTTGTCCGCAAACCGGTTCCCACTTTGCGGGGTGATGCGGGTGCCATACCCCATGAACGAGGACAAAGGGACGTTTTATAGGCACGGCGGGTTTCCTTCCTTCGCAGCCGGATCAGAACGAGCGCGGCATGCCGAGAATGTGCTCGGCCACAAAGCTCAGGATCAGGTTGGTCGAGATCGGCGCGACTTGATAGAGGCGCGTTTCGCGGAACTTGCGTTCGACATCATATTCACAGGCAAAGCCGAAGCCGCCGTGAAACTGAATGCAGGCATTTGCGGCTTCCCATGAGGCCTTGGCGGCGAGGTATTTGGCCATATTGGCCTGTGCGCCGCAGGGCTGGTGCGCATCATAAAGACGACAGGCCTCGTAACGCATGAGGTTGGCGGCCTCGACCTCGATGAAGCTCTCGGCGATGGGGAACTGCACGCCCTGATTCTGCCCGATGGGACGCCCGAAGACGATGCGGTTCTTGGTGTAATCGGTCACCTTGTCGATGAACCAATAGCCATCGCCAATGCATTCCGCCGCAATCAGCGTGCGCTCGGCGTTGAGGCCGGTGAGGATATATTTGAAGCCCTGCCCCTCCTCACCGATCAGGTTCTCGGCCGGGATTTCGAGGTTGTCGAAGAACAGCTCGTTGGTCTCGTGGTTGACCATGTTGAGAATCGGGCGGACCTCCAGCCCCTTGCCGATGGCCTGCCTGAGATCGACGATGAAGATCGACATGCCCTCGGACTTTTTCTTCACCTCATCGAGCGGCGTGGTGCGCGCGAGCAGGATCATCAGATCCGAGTGCTGGATGCGCGAGATCCAGACCTTCTGGCCGTTGATGACATAGCGATCGCCCTTCCTCACCGCCGTCGTCTTGATCTTGGTGGTGTCGGTGCCGGTAGTGGGTTCCGTCACGCCCATGGATTGCAGGCGCAGCTCGCCGGAGGCGATCTTGGGCAGATAGAACTTGCGCTGCGCTTCCGAACCGTGCCGGATCAGCGTGCCCATGTTATACATTTGGCCGTGGCAGGCGCCCGAATTGCCGCCCGCACGATTGATCTCCTCCATGATGACGGAGGCTTCAGTGAGCCCCAGCCCAGAGCCCCCGTATTCTTCCGGGATCAGCGCCGCCATCCAGCCCGCCTTGGTCAGCGCATCGACGAATTCCTCGGGGTATGTGCGCGCTTCATCGATCTTGCGGTGATATTCCGCCGGGAACTGGGCGCAGAGATCGCGCACGGCCTCGCGGATGTCGGTGTAAAGTTCGCTGCCTACGGTGTGCATGGTCGTTTTTCCGTTGTGAAATGAGATCAGCCGAGGGTCGCGCTGGCCTGCATCGCCAGCGTTCCATCGGCCTTGCGGGCCCAAAGAGTGGCTTCGCCTGAGGCGTCGAGATCGCCGCAACAGGTGAAGGGGTCGATGTGGAAAATCGGCGAGAGCGCGCGGAAGGAGAAGTGCTTCACCGCCCGCGCGGGATGCGCGCGGCGCAGGTTATCGAGCAGCAAGGTCGCGATCAGCGGCCCATGCACGATCAATCCCGGATAGCCTTCCACCTCGGTGACATAGGGGTGGTCGTAATGAATGCGGTGCGAGTTGAAGGTGAGCGCGGAGTAGCGGAACAGCAGAACAGGATCAGGCGTGATAGCGCGCGTGAACTGCCCGTCGGTGGGGGCGGGCTCGCCCTTGGGCTGGGGCGTTCCGGGGGCGGGCGCTGCGCGATAGACGATATCATGCTCCTCGTGGATCGCCTCGCTGCCGCCGCTGGAATAGACGTGCTCCACGCAAACGAACACCAGATCGCCCGAGCGGCCCGATTTGTGATCAACACTCAGGATGCGCGAGCGCTTCTCGATCTTCTCGCCGATGCGCAGGGGCTTGTGGAAGGCAAGGCGCGAGCCAGCCCACATGCGGCGCTCCAGCGGCACGGGCGGCAGGAAGCCGCCGCGCTTGGGGTGGCCATCCGGCCCGACCTCCCGCATCGGCGCCATGGGGAGAAAATGGAGCCAGTGCCACAGGGGGGGCAGGGCATCGCCCTCCTTGTAGAAATCCTCCTCGCGGTCGAGCGTGGCGGCCAGCGCGTTGGATGGCACGGAGGAGAGCGTTTCAACACGCACCTCCTCGCGCCCGATCCAGCTTTTGAGATGCGGCAGGTCGATGCTCATTTGAAGCTTCTCCACTGGGCAGGACCGAGCACATGGACAGAGGCGCCGGTGGAATCCACCGCCACCGTCACCGGCATGTCCTCGACGGTAAACTCATGAATCGCCTCCATGCCGAGATCCTCGAAGGCGAGCACGCGTGCCGCCTTAATAGCTTTGGAGACGAGATAGGCCGCTCCGCCCACGGCGATCAGATAAGCTGCTTTGTGCCTGGCAATGGCGGCGGTCGCCTCCGGCCCACGCTCGGCCTTGCCGACCATCACCAGCAGGCCGGTTTTCTCCAGCATCAGATCCGTGAAGCGGTCCATGCGGGTGGCCGTGGTCGGGCCGGCTGGCCCCACCGCCTCGTCGCCCACGGCATCGACCGGGCCGACATAATAGATGGCACGGTTCTGGAAATCGACGGGCAGCGGCTCGCCCGCCGCGATCATCTTCGCCATGCGGGCATGGGCGGCATCGCGCCCGGTGAGCAGCTTGCCGGAAAGGAGCACCGTTTCCCCCGCGCGCCAGCTGGCGACCTCCTCGCGGGTGAGCGTATCGAGGTTGACGCGGCGCGCGGCGCCCGCGCCTGCCAGCGTCACCTCCGGCCAGAGGCTGAGCGGCGGCGGCGAGAGCATCACCGGGCCAGAACCATCGAGCTTGATATGCGCATGGCGATCCGCCGCGCATTGAGGCACCAGCGCCACGGGTTTGGAGGCGGCATGGGTCGCAAAGGTCTCGATCTTAACATCGAGCACGGTGGTGAGCCCGCCGAGCCCCTGTGCGCCGATGCCGAGGCTATTCACCTTCTCATACAACTCGATACGCAGTTCCTCGAGTTTGGAGGACGGGCCGCACGCCAGAAGCTGCGGCATATCGATGGGCGCGAGCAGCGACTTTTTCGCCAGCAGCATCGCCTTTTCGGGCGAGCCGCCGACACCCAACCCCAGCAGACCCGGCGGACACCAGCCCGCACCCATGGCTTCAACCGATTTGAGCACCCAGGAGACAATGTCATCCGAGGGTTCGAGGGCGGCGAATTTCGCCTTGTTCTCCGAGCCGCCCCCCTTGGCCGCGACATGGATATCGATCTTGTCCCCAGCGACAATCTCCACGGAGAGCATGCAGGGGGTATTGTCGCGCGTATTCTTGCGCTCGAAGATGGGGTCGTTCACCACCGAGGCGCGCAGTGGATTGGCCTCGCGCGCCCAGGCGATGCGGGTTGCCTCATCGGCAATCTCCTGAAGCGAGCGTTTGGAGGCGATCTGCGCGCCGATACCCACCTGCATGAAGATCTGCGCGGTCCCGGTGTCCTGACACATCGGACGCTTGCCCAGAGCAGACATGCGCGAATTGACGAGAATCTGCGCGATGGCGTTTTTCGCCGCCGGGCTTTGCTCGCGCTCATAAGCGGTCGCGAGGTTCTCGATGTAATCGGCCGGGTGGTAGCAGGAGATATACTGCAAGGCATCGGCGATAGAGACAATGAGATCATCTTCCTTGATGACGGCCATCCCACCCTCCCTTATTTTGCCGACGAAAATTCGGCACGGATGGCGGCGTCGTTTTCACCCACGGCGGGCACCTTACGGAAGACATTGTCATCCGCATCGGTGATCGCAGGCGGGGCGATAACGCTCACCTCGCCTTCCGGCGTCTCGTAGGTGACGGTGCGCAGCTGCGGATGGGCAATCAGCCCATCGATGGTGTTCACAAAGCCAAAGGCAATCCCCGCCCCCTTGAGGCGTCGCGCCATTTCATCGCGCGGATGGCGGCTGAAAATACCGTTCATCAGAGCTTCGAGCGCCACGCGGTTTGTCACGCGCGCTGTCGGCGCACCATAATCGGGATGCTTGGCGAGGGCGGCATCTTCCAGCACCTCGGCGCAGAGGCGCTCCCATTCGCGCTCGTTCTGGATCGAGAGCAGCACATCGCCATCCTTGCAGGTGAAGGTGCCGTAGGGGGCGATGGAGGGATGCTTGAGGCCGGGGCGCGGCGGAATTTCACCGCCGTAGCGCCGCTGCAAGTACGGCACGTTCATCCAGTCCGCCATGCCCGAGAAGAGCGAGACCTTGATGGTGCGCCCCTGCCCGGTTTTCCCGCGCGCGATCAGCGCCTGAAGAATGGCGCTATGCGCGTTCATGCCCGCCGCGATGTCGCAGACCGACACGCCCACGCGCGCGGGGGCTTCCGGCCCGCCGGTAACGGAACAGAGGCCCGATTCCGCCTGCACCAGGAGGTCATAGGCCTTCATGTCGGCATAGGGACCTTCATCGCCATAGCCCGAGATCTCGCAAACGATCAGGTGCGGATACTTGGCACGCAGGGTTTTGGCGTCAAACCCCAGACGCCCCAGCGCGCCGGGGGCGAGGTTCTGCACCACGACATCGGCTTTGGCGATCATGCCCGCGAGCAGCGCCTGATCGTCCTTCGCCTTGAGATCAAGACAGACCGACTCCTTGCCGCGGTTGAGCCACACGAAATAGGTGCTCTGCCCCTTCACATGGCGGTCATAGCGGCGGGCGAAATCGCCCTCGGCGCGCTCGATCTTGATGACGCGCGCCCCGGCATCGGCCAGACGCGAGGTGCAATAGGGCGCGGCAACTGCCTGCTCAATGGCAATGACGAGCAGGCCTTCCAGATCCTTCGGCACGCATCTCTCCTTCGTTGCGCGAACCATGCGCAATGGAAGCGAAAGGGAGAAGACACGAAGTTGCGATACCGCTATAGGTATCCCCTATATTCAGGGGCGAGGCATGGATCTCAAACAGCTGCGGTATTTCGTGTGCATTGTCGAAAGCGGGTCCATTTCCCGCGCGGCGGCGACACTGCACATCGCCCAGCCTTCGCTGAGCCAACGCCTGAGCGAGCTGGAGGCCGAGCTGGGTGCCAAGTTGCTGCATCGCTCCACCTCGGGCGTCAAACCCACGGAAATAGGGCTGCTGGTAGCGGATCGCGCGCGCGGCATCCTGCGCGGTGCCGATAATCTGATTGCCGAAGCCCGCACCGCCGGGGCGGCTCCCTCCGGCGATGTGATGGTGGGCCTGCCGACCTCGATCGCCATCCATCTCACCGTGCCGCTGACCATGCAGGTGCGCGAGCGCTTTCCCGGCGTGAACCTGCGCATCTCGGAGGGGATGAGCGGGCATATTCTGGAGTGGGTCCTCAACGGACGGCTGGATCTCGCCGTGCTGTACACGGCGGAGAGCATCCCCCAACTGGAGATGGGCGAGGTGATCTACGAGGATCTCTCGCTGATCTCAAAGCCCGGCCCCGAGACGAGCGGTGCCACCGTGCCGCTGCACGAGCTGCACCGATATGATCTGGTGTTGCCCGCGCCGGACCATGGGTTGCGCCGCACCATCACGCGCGGCGCGGAAGCCGCCGGCGCGGCGCTGCATGTGGCGGTGGAAGTGGATTCGCTCATCAACCTGAAGCGCCTCGCCATGCAGGGCAGCCTGCACACCATTCTGCCACGCGCGGCATGCCTTGAGGAAATCGAAGCGGGGCTGCTGGTTTCGCGGCGCATTGTTTCGCCGCCCCTGCGCCGCCCAATTGTCATCGTTTCCCCGCGCGAGCGCCCCCTTACGCTGGCGGGGGAGCGCATCCGCGACCTTCTGCGCCAGCTTGTCACTGCCGCCGTGCGTGAAGGGCGGCAGCTCACACCTTAGAAAGATCGACACAATCGCCCTGCTCTGTCATCTGGGCGCTTGCAATTTGAGAAACGCCATTTCATTTTCACGGCGATTTTTCACGGGAGCCCCGCCATGTCCAAGACGCCGTTCAACTGGTCCGATCCTTTTGATCTCGAAACACAGCTGAGCGAAGACGAACGCGCGATCCGCGATGCCGCCCGTGATTTCGCCCAAGGCGAACTCGCCCCGCGCGTCGAGGCGGCGTACCTCGATGAGACGACGGACCCCAATCTCTTCCGCCTGATGGGCGCGCAGGGGCTGCTCGGCGTCACCCTGCCGGAGGAGTATGGCTGCGCGGCGGCTTCTTACGTCGCCTATGGTCTTGTCGCGCGCGAGGTGGAGCGCGTCGATTCCGGCTATCGCTCCATGATGAGCGTGCAATCCAGCCTCGTGATGTACCCGATCTACACCTATGGCTCGGAGGCGCAGCGCAAGAAGTATCTGCCCAAACTGGCCACGGGCGAGTTCATCGGCTGCTTTGGCCTCACCGAACCGGATGCGGGCTCCGACCCCGGTTCGATGAAGACCAAGGCCGAGAAGATCGACGGCGGCTATCGCCTCAACGGTTCGAAGATGTGGATCTCGAACGCGCCGATCGCCGATGTTTTCGTGGTCTGGGCCAAGAGCGCGGCGCATAACAACGAGATCCGCGGCTTTGTGCTGGAAAAGGGCATGAAGGGCCTCTCCGCCCCCAAGATCGGCGGCAAGCTTTCGCTGCGCGCCTCGATTACCGGCGAGGTGGTGATGGAAGATGTCGAGGTCGGCGAAGACGCGCTGCTGCCGAATGTCTCGGGCCTCAAGGGGCCGTTCGGCTGCCTTAACCGGGCGCGTTATGGCATCTCCTGGGGCGCGCTCGGCGCGGCGGAGGACTGCTGGCATCGCGCCCGCCAGTATGGGCTCGATCGCAAGCAGTTCGGCAAGCCACTGGCGCAGACCCAGCTCTTCCAGAAGAAGCTTGCCGACATGCAGACCGAGATTTCACTGGGGCTTCAGGCCTCCCTGCGCGTGGGTCGCCTGATGGACGAGCACCGCGAGGCCCCGGAGATGATCTCCATCGTCAAGCGCAACAACTGCGGCAAGGCGCTCGATATCGCGCGCATGGCGCGTGACATGCACGGCGGCAACGGCATTCAGGCGGGCTACCACGTGATGCGTCACGCCGCGAACCTTGAAACGGTGAACACCTACGAGGGCACGCATGATGTGCACGCCCTGATCCTCGGGCGCGCGCAGACCGGCTTGCAGGCGTTCTTTTGATCTTATGCCATGAAACGAAAAACCCCCGGAACCGATCCGGGGGTTTTGCTTTCCGGCAAAACGTTTCTCTCAGGAGAAAACGAAGCCGTTATGAAGCAAAAAAGCCCTTCACCTTGGCGAAGAAACCGGCGGATTCCGGGCTGTTCTCGGAGGAAGAGAGCCCCTCGAATTCCTCCAGCAGCTCGCGCTGGCGCTTGGTGAGCTTCTGGGGCGTTTCCACCATGGCCTGCACGTAAAGATCGCCGATCTCGCGCGAGCGTGCCACCGGCATACCCTTGCCGCGCAGACGGAACTGCTTGCCGGACTGCGTGCCTTCCGGGATTTTCACGACGGCTTCCTTGCCGTCGAGCGTGGGCACCTTCACCTCGGTACCGAGCGCGGCCGCACACATCGAGATCGGCACGCGGCAGAAGAGATCCGCCCCGTCGCGGCTGTAGAAGCCATGCGGTTTCACACCAAGGAAGATGTAGAGGTCGCCCGAAGGTGCACCGCGCATGCCCGCTTCGCCCTCGCCGGCCAGGCGAATGCGCATACCGTCTTCCACGCCCGCCGGAATGTTCACGGAAAGCGTGCGCTCGCGCACCACACGGCCCGCGCCGGAGCAGGACTTGCAGGGGTCTTCAATCACTTCGCCGCGCCCGCCGCAGGTGGGGCAGGTGCGCTCGATCGCAAAAAAGCCTTGGGTTGCGCGCACGCGGCCTGCGCCGCCACAAGTGCCGCAGGTCTTGGGCTTGGAGCCGGGCTTGGCGCCGGTGCCGTTGCAGGCATCACATTGGATCGAGGTGGGTACCTTGATCGTCGCGTTCTTGCCCGCGAAGGCTTCCTCCAGCGTGATATCGAGATTGTAGCGCAAATCCGCGCCGCGCTCACGCCCGCGCTGGCCACCGCCGCGACGCCCGCCCCCGCCGAAAACATCCCCGAAGAGATCCTCGAAGATATCGGACATGGAGGAGGCGAAATCAGGCCCGAAGCCGCCCGGACCGCCGCCACCGCCGCCCTCAAAGGCGGCATGGCCGAAGCGGTCATAGGCCGAGCGCTTCTGCGGATCGGAGAGGACCTGATAGGCCTCGTTGATTTCCTTGAACTTGCGCTCGGCCTCGGCGTCCCCGGGGTTCTTGTCCGGATGAAACTGCATGGCGAGCTTGCGGAAGGCGCTCTTCAGGGCGGCCTCATCCGCGCCCTTGGGCACGCCGAGAACTTCATAAAAGTCACGCTTGGCCATTCAATGCGCTCCGGGCAGAAGGGAAAGAGACTCGGCGTGGAAAAGGCCCGGC
>Ga0209794_1002195_pt1 | contig 11097 bp, 9 predicted proteins | sample EBPBio232013_DNA_FD_185869 | JGI IMG/M metagenome (GOLD analysis project Ga0209794, IMG submission 185869) | Wastewater treatment Type I Accumulibacter community from EBPR Bioreactor in Madison, WI, USA - Reactor 1_5/23/2013_ DNA (SPAdes)... | ecosystem: Engineered > Bioreactor > EBPR >... | reverse complement strand
CGCCGTCGCCGCCGCCGCGCATGCCGCGCGGTCGGCCCGATGCGGCGGCGGCCGGCGCCGGCGGTGCGGCCATCGGCATCGTGTGCCCGGCATGCGGATCGTCCGCCTGGGCGCGAGCGGCCGGCGCTTCGCCGGCTGCCGGCTTGCCTGGGCGAGCATCAGCCGTCGGCGGCGCCTTTTCGGCTGCCGGCGCAGCGGCTTCTGCAGCGAGCGGCGCCGCCTCGGCCTGGCGCCGCTCGGCCGCCCGCGCCCGCCAGAAGGCCCGTTTTTCTTCGTCGGAAGCATCGGCCGGCGGCCGCGGCCCAGCGTAATCGCCACGACTGACGCCTGGCGGCGGCCCGCGCCGCTCGCCGCTGTCCTGGGCGATGGCGGCACCCAGGGTGGCGCAGCAGGCCACGCCGAGAAGAAACTGGATCGATTTGCGCATGCTGGGAATCAACTCAGAACTGGTAGGACAGGCCGACCCGGACCAGACGCGGCGTGTAGCCGGCGTCGAAGGAATTGCGCACACCGGCGTCGGTGGAACCGACGCGTTCCGCGTACTTGCTGTCCATCAGGTTGAGGACGTGCAGCCAGGCGCTCCACGACTTGGCGCTGTAGCTGGCGCGCAGGTTGTAAAGGTCGGGACGGCTGTAGCGGTCGGTATTGGCCTGGTTGGTGTAGTAGCTGTCGATGTAGTCGCCTTCCAGCTCGACCCGCCAGCCGGCGGCGGGTTTGACCACGAAGCGCAGGTTGTAGTGGTTGCGCGGCGTGTAGTAGCGCCGGGTGCCGGTGTAGTCGGCTGTCGCCGTCTTGTAGTCGCCATAGCGGTAACGGGCGTAGGTATGCGACAGGCCGACTTCCAGATACTTGTTGATGTCGTAAGAGAGTGCCGTCTCGAAACCATGGGCGCTGGCCTTGGCGGCATTCACCCAGCGCGTGCGGCAGAAGTCGACGTTCTGGATGCAGGCCTGGGAAACGATCAGGTTCTCGAAGTCGGTCTCGTAATAGCCGGTGTCGTACTTGAGGCCGAAATCGAAGCTGCCACGCACGCCGATTTCGTGGGTCATCGACTCTTCCGGCTTCAGGCTCATGTTGGCCGGTACGTAGCGGGACGCCCAGGCCGCCGCCGGCGTCGCCGGTACCGGCGTGCCGCTGCCGAGCAGGGTGCTGACGCCCGGACCCATGAAGCCCTCGGCGACGTTCGCCCAGATCAGGGCGCGCGGCGAGATTTCATAGACGGCGCCGAACTTGCGCACGGTCTTGGCGTAGCCGGTACTGCCGTCCTTGCTGTTATTGAACTTGTCGTCGACCCGGTAGCTGATGTCGTCGCGCCGGACACCGACGGTCAGGCGCAGGGGATCGAGCGGCGAGAACTCGACCTGCAGGAAAGGCGACTTGCTCTTTTCGTAGGATTTTGAGTAGCCAGTCAGCGCGCCGCGCGACAAATGGAAGCTGTTCGGGCTGAGATCCTTGAATTTCCGGCTGTCGCTGGCCGAATCCAGATAGTCGAAACCGCCGGTGACCGAGGTCTTGGCCAGACTGAAGTTGTGCTTGTAGATCAGCTGGAAATTGGTCTCGTAGGATTCGGTGTCGCCGAGCGTCGCCCCGCCGCCTGAGAATCCCGAGGAACGCGCCCGCTGATCGGTGTAACGCTGCTGGCCGTAGAGGTTGAGTTCGCCGACGTCGCCGAACATCTTGCGGTAGTGCAGCGACGGGGTCGAGTACTTGACCGCGGTGCGCAGGTAGCTGCCCGGTTCGGCCTGCCGCCAGTTGGCGCGGAACTGCGCTTCATCGAGCGAACCGGCGCTCTGGTAGTCGTCGTCGATGTATTCGTAGCGCAGCGCCAGCTTGGAGCTGCTGTCCGGCCGCCACACCCACTTGGTGCTGAGCGCGGTCTTTTTCTGGTCGGTGTGGTCGCGCCAGCCGTCATGGTCCAGCCGGTTGATGTTGAAGAAATAGCCGAGGCTGTCGCTGAGGCGGTCGCCGCCGCTGAGGCCGGTGCGGTAGCCGCCGTCCTCGAAGGCTTCGCCGCTGACCTGGAATTCCCGCTTGGCCGGGGGATCGCGGGTGATCACGTTGATCGTGCCGCCGATCGCGTTGCTGCCGCTCAATACCGAACCGGGCCCGCGGATGAACTCGATGCGCTCGATGTCGCCCGAGTTCACCTGGTCCACGAAACCGTAGGTGCCGGTGTTGCGGGCGCGCATGCCGTCGATGCGGTTTTCGGTGTAGTTCTTGCCGCCGTCGGTGAAACGCATGTTGCGGCTCATGCTGACGCCGGGCACGCGCGGCAGCAGTTCGTGGAAGGAATCGACGAAACGCACCGTCTCCAGTTCCTCGCGCTCGACGACACTGCCGGCGAGCGGCGTGTATTCGGTCAGGCGACCGAGTTCGGTACGCGACTGGACTTCGACCTCGCGCGCGGCCTCCGCCTTGACCGGCGACAGCATCCGGTCGCCGTCGTCGGCGCCGAATACCGGTTGAATGAAAGCCGCTGCCACGGCGACGGCAAGCAGGCGCTGCCTGGATTTCATGAACCACCCCCCTGATTTTTTATGGATTGCTTGCTTCACTTCGCCTCGCCCTTGGGCTGGGTGACGAAGGCGATCTTGACGATGCCGTTGCGCTGCGCCGCCGCCATCACGTCGGCGACGGCTTCGTAGCGCGCGTCGCGGTCGGCGCGCAGGTGCAGTTCGGGCTGGCGGGCGCTGGCTTCGGCGAAGCGGGCGTCGAGCGCGTTGCGGTGCACCGCCTCGCCGTTCCAGTAGGCGATGCCGTCGGCGTTGATCGCCAACTGGATGACCTCGGGCTTGTCGTCGAGCTTGGTCGAGCTGACGCGCGGCAGGTCGATCGGAATCGCCTGGTGGAAGAGCGGCGCGGTGATGATGAAGATGACCAGCAGGACGAGCATGACGTCGACCAGCGGGGTGGTGTTGATGTCGGCCATCGGGGCGTTGCCGCCCTCGTTGAAGGAACCGAAGGACATCGCGCGCTCCTCAGGCCGCCCGCGCCAGCGTGATGCGGGTGCCGGTGGTCAGGTAGGCGTGCAGGTCGTGGGCGAAGCCGTCGAGGTAGGCGGTGACCAGCCGGTTGGCGCGGCTCAGCGCGTTGTAGGCGAGCACCGCCGGGATCGCCACGAAGAGGCCGGCGGCAGTCATGATCAGGGCTTCGCCGACCGGGCCGGCGACCTTGTCGAGGACCACCTGGGTGGCGCCGGAGAGGCCGACCAATGCGTGGTAGATGCCCCAGACGGTGCCGAACAGGCCGATGAAGGGGGCGGTGGAGCCGACCGAGGCGAGCAGGGTCAGCCCCGATTCGTTGCGCGCCTGGGCGTGCACCATGTAGTTGCGCAGCGCCCGGGTCAGCGTTTCGCTGTGCGAGACGCCGCTACCGATGCTTTGCCCCTGGCGCCGCTCGTGCGCCTCCATCACCTGCGCCGCGGTCTGCGCCATGCCGGCGAAGATGCCGCTCTTGTCCTGTTCGCCGATGGCGGCGACGCCGCTGGCCAGGTTGGGCGCGTCCCAGAAGGCGTCGAAAGCGCGTTCGATGCCGCGGTTGACGCGCAACTGGGCAAAGAAGCGGCTACCGATGATCATCCAGCTGAGGACCGACAGTATCGCCAGCAGGATGGCGATACCGTGGGTCACCCAGTCGCCCTGATTCCAGAAATGCATGATCCCCATCGAGGACTCCTTTTTTAAGAAAGCTCAAATACGATTGGCACGACGACCCAGGCGGCGACCGCCTCGTCGCCCCGGCGAGCGGGAACGAAGCGCCAGCGGGCGACGGTTTCCAGCGCCGAGTTGTCGAGGCGCTCGAAACCGCTGCTCTTCTTGAGCTGGACCTTGATCGCCTCGCCGCTGGCGCTGACATGGACGCGCAGATGCACGGTGCCGGTCTCGCCCAGACGGCGCGACGCGGCCGGGTACGGCGGCTTCGGGTTGGACAGGTAATCGGCGTCGAAACGGGCCTCGACCAGGGCCGGCGCGGCCGGGGCCGGCGGCGCCTGGACCGGCGCCGGGGTGGCGACCGGCTGTTCGGCGACGACAAAAGTGCTGGTCGCAGCGGGCGCCGGCGCGGCGGCGAGCACCGGCTGTGCTACTGGTTTGACGGTGCGCTGTACCACCTTGGGTGGCGCTGGCGGCAGCGGTTGCGGCGGCGTCGGCGCCGCCTCGTTGAGCAGGCGCACGGCGATCGGCTTCGCCGCCTCGACGATGCGCTCGCCCTGCGTCGCCCCGAAGGCGATCAGCGCAAACAGGATGCCATGCACCAGAATGGCGGAGCTCACGCCCCCGGCGGACCGCAGCCCGCCCGGCGCCCCCTGGCCCTGCGGGAAAAACAAAGACATCGGCAAACCCCTCGATTCCCCCTCCCGTTTGCCTCTTGGCGGACAACTCGGCTTGTTCGGGATGTGCGCCCCCATGGCGCGACGCGGATTCTGGGGAAAAGTTCAATCTCCGGAAAGTGACAAATTGTCGCACCGGGCGATGCGGCAATTTGTCGCATAGCATTTCAAAAACAATCACTTACAATTCAAGGTTGTTTTTTCAGCGCACAGAACAACGCCCACGAAGCAGCGCTGCCGATCCCGCCCGGCGCCAGTTCGGCAGTCCCGGGCACAAGGTGTACAATCCTTCGCAACAACCGGCCCACACCGAGGTCGGGAATAACTCGAATCCCGCGGAGCAGCACCCGATGAGCCCCTGCCTTTTCCAGCAGTTCGACCCCGCCGCAATTGCCAGCTGGCTTGACCGCCTGCAACAAACTGCCCCCGACACCCTGCTCTTCGCCCTCCTGCCGGAAGCCGGCGCCGATCGTGTCGGCGAATTGCAGGCGCTGTGCGCCACCCGGCAGATCGCCCTGCTCGGTGCCATCTTTCCGGCGCTGATCGACGGCGACAGTTTCATCGGCGAAGGCATCGCGCTGCAGCCCCTGCCAGCGGCGCAATCGCACTTTCTGTTGAGCGATCTGGACGGCAACCCGGCCACGGCCGCCGCCCGGATTGCCGCCACCCTGCCGGCCGAAGACCCGGCAGGCGAGGCGCCACAGAACCTGTTCCTGGTCTTCGACAGCATGCAGCCCAATACCAGCACGCTGCTCACCCATCTCTTCGCCCAACTCGGTCACCGTTTCCGCTACAGCGGCGTCTGCGCCGGCAGCGAAAGCTTCCAGCCCATGCCCTGCCTGTTCGACGGCGAACGCCAGCTGGGGCTCGGGGTACTGGGCTTCATCCTGCCAGCCACCCAGGCGATCTGTGTCGAACACGGCTACCCCGTGGCCAAATCGCTGATGCGGGCGACATCGACCCAGGGCAACCGGATCGACCACATCGACGGCAAGCCGGCGATGGCTGTCTATCAGCAGGTCATCGCCGACGATTACGGCATTGCCCTGACACACGAGAATTTCTACGATTACGCCGTGCATTACCCCTTCGGTCTGGTCAGCTCGCTGGAAATCCTGGTTCGCATCCCGGTCGCCTTCAACGCCGACGGTTCGATCTTCTGCGTCGGCGAAGTTCCGCCCAATTCGATGCTGCGCCTGCTGCGTGCGCCGACACTCGCCGCCAGCACCTGCACCGAACGTCTCGCCGCCCACCTCGGCCAGGCGGCCGGCCCGCTGCTCACCTTTTACTGCGCCGGCCGGCGCCTGCATTTCGCCGCCGACGCCGGGCTCGAACTGGCGGAACTGCAGCGCAAATCCGGCGCCACACCCCAATTCGGCGCCTTGTCGCTAGGCGAGATCGCCACCGATAACGAGTTGGGCATTCCCGCCTTCCACAACGCCGCCCTGGTCTGCCTGCGCTGAGCGGCGCGCCGCCTGCGCACAACTGCGTATTGGCTGGCGGCCGCCGCTACGAGACAATCCCCGCATGACGTCCTCGCTGCAACTCGCCCGCCTGCTGCAACTCGCCAGCCCGGCCCTGCCGGTCGGCGCCTACACTTATTCGCAAGGGCTCGAATGGGCAGTCGAATCCGGCGTCGTCAGCGACGAGGCCAGCGCCGGCGCCTGGATTTCCGATTTGCTCGCGCACGGCATCGGCCGCTACGAGGCGCCGCTGGTAGCGGCGCTGATCGCCGCCTGGGCCGCCGGCGACACGGCCGAAGTACGGCGCCTCGACGGCGATTTCCTGGCCAGCCGCGAAACCGCCGAGCTGCGCGCCGAAACGGCGCAGATGGGCTTTTCGCTGCGCCGCCTGCTGCGCGACCTGCGCGACGAGTCGCTGACCGGTGTCGGCAGCGTCGTCGAAACTCAGCCAGAAGTCGCCTTCCCCACCGTCTGGGCCGGCATCGCCGCTGCCTGGAAGCTCGATCCGGCGGCAGCGCTGACCGCCTACCTGTGGGCCTGGGCGGAAAACCAGGTGATGGCCGCACTGAAGGCGGTGCCGCTCGGCCAGGCCGCCGGCCAGCGCCTGCTCGCCGACCTCGGCGCCCGTCTGCCGGCGATCGCCGAAGCCGCGCTGACGCTGCCGGAAGCCGCCTGGTCGAACTTCACGCCGGCCTTCGCGATCGCCAGCGCGCGCCACGAAACCCAGTATTCCCGTCTCTTCAGATCTTAGGAAAAGCATGAGCAAACAAGCCCTCAGAGTCGGCATCGGCGGCCCCGTCGGTTCCGGCAAGACTGCCCTGACCCTGGCGCTGTGCCAGGCCCTGCGCGAGCAGATCGACATGGCCGTGGTCACCAACGACATCTACACCGCCGAGGACGCCAAGTTCCTGGTCAATCACTCGGCGCTGGCGCCGGAACGGATCATCGGCGTCGAGACCGGCGGCTGCCCGCACACCGCCATCCGCGAGGACGCCTCGATCAACCTCGAAGCGGTCGACCGCCTGCAGCGTGCCTTTCCCGGCGTCGAGCTGATCCTTGTCGAGTCCGGCGGCGACAACCTGGCGGCGACCTTCTCGCCGGAGCTCTCCGACCTCACCATCTACGTCATCGACGTTGCCGCCGGCGAGAAGATTCCCCGCAAGGGCGGCCCCGGCATCACCAAGTCCGACCTGCTGGTGATCAACAAGATCGACCTGGCGCCCATGGTCGGCGCCTCGCTTGAGGTCATGGCGCACGACGCCAAAGCCCAGCGCGGCGAGCGTCCCTTCGTATTCACCAACCTGAAGACCGGCCACGGCCTGGATACGGTGATCGCCTTCATCCGCGAGCGCGGCATGCTGTGATCCCGGGGCGGGCGGGAGGGGCGGTTATAATCCGCCCTTCGCTTCAACCCCATTCAGGAAGACCATGCAGAAATTCGCCAGAATCGCGCTCCTCGCCCTGTGTTCGGCCACCCTTCTCGCCGCTTGCGGCGAAGCCGAAGACACCCGCCCGGGACAGCCGGTCAAGACTCGCCAGGTGGCTTTCAAGGAAATGATCAAGGTCTTCGAGCCGATGGGCGTGATGCTGCGCGAAAAGCGCTACGACGAGGAGAAGTTCCTGCGGCTGGCGACGGCGCTGATCGACAAGCGCGAGGCGCCATGGACGCACTTCGGCCCCGACACCAATTACCCGCCAACCAAGGCCACCGCCAAGGTCTGGGAAGAACCGGCGCGCTTCGAGGAAGAGCGCAAGCGTTTCTTCACCGCCACCGACCAGCTCCTGCTCGCCGCGCAAAGCAAGGACCTGAAGCGCATCGAGCCCGCCTACCAGGCGGTCTACGACAGCTGCAAGAGCTGCCACAACCCGTTCAAGGCGCGCTGACCCGGCATGTTGCGCCTGACCGAACTCAAGCTGCCGCTCGATCATCCGCCCGAGGCCCTGCGCCCGGCGCTATGCGCCCGGCTCGGCATCGCCGACGACGAGTTGATCGGCTATACGGTGTTCAAGCGCAGCCACGACGCGCGCAAGAAATCGGCCATCGTCCTGCTCTACCAGATCGACGTCGAACTGCGCGATGAGGCCCGCGTCGCCGCCCGCCTGAAGGACGACCGCCACGTGGTACCAACGCCGGACATGGACTACCACTTCGTCGCCCGCGCCCCCGCAGGCCTGGACGAGCGTCCGGTGGTCATCGGCATGGGCCCCTGCGGCCTGATGGCCGGGCTGCTGCTGGCGCAGATGGGTTTCCGGCCGATCATCCTCGAACGCGGCAAGGCCGTGCGCGAGCGAACCAAGGACACCTGGGGCCTGTGGCGCAAGCACGTGCTCGACCCGGAATCGAACGTCCAGTTCGGCGAAGGCGGCGCCGGCACCTTCTCCGACGGCAAGCTGTACAGCCAGATCAAGGACCCGAACTTCCTCGGACGCAAGGTCATGGCCGAGTTCGTCAAGGCCGGCGCGCCGGAAGAGATCATGTATGTGAGCAAGCCACACATCGGCACCTTCCGGCTGGTCAAGATGGTCGAGAACATGCGCGCGACGATCCGCGATCTGGGCGGCGAAATTCGCTTCGGCGCCCGCGTCGAGCGCCTGCAGATTGAAAACGGCCAGGTCGAAGGCGTCGAACTCGCCGGCGGCGAGCGCATCGCCAGCCGCCACGTGGTGCTCGCCATCGGCCACAGCGCCCGCGATACCTTCCAGATGATCCACGACAGCGGTGTCTATGTCGAAGCCAAGCCCTTCGCCATCGGCTTCCGCATCGAGCACCCGCAGACCCTGATCGACAAGGCACGCTTCGGCCCCAACGCCGGCAATGAACTGCTCGGCGCCGCCGACTACAAGCTGGTACACCACTGCGCCAACGGCCGCGCCGCTTACAGCTTCTGCATGTGCCCGGGCGGCCAGGTGGTCGCCGCCACTTCGGAACCGGGGCGCGTCGTCACCAACGGCATGAGCCAGTACTCGCGCGCCGAGCGCAACGCCAATTCGGCGCTGGTGGTCAATGTCGAGCCGGAAGACTTTCCCGGCGACTACCGCAAAAACCCGCTGGCCGGCGTCGATTTCCAGCGCCACTGGGAGAGCCAGGCCTTCATCGCCGGCGGCAGCAATTACGACGCACCGGCCCAACGCGTCGGCGACTTCCTCGCCGGCCGGCCGTCGACCGCACTCGGCAAGGTCGATCCGTCCTACCAGCCCGGCGTGCACATGACCGACCTGAGCACTTGCGCGCCGGCCTTCGTCATCGACGCGCTGCGCGAAGCCATCCCCGCCTTCGACCGCCAGATCCACGGCTTCGCCATGGCCGACGCGGTACTCACCGGCGTCGAGACGCGCACCTCGTCACCGATCCGCATCAAGCGCGGCGACGACTTCCAGAGCATCAACACCCGCGGCCTCTACCCGGCCGGCGAAGGCGCCGGCTACGCCGGCGGCATCCTGTCGGCGGGGGTGGACGGAATCAAGGTGGCGCAGGCGCTGGCCCTGGATATCGTAAAAGATAGATAAAAAAAAGAGAGGCCATCTCGGCCTCTCTTCAATCCCTCATCAAACATGCCCGACATCGGGCATCAGCATCTCAGGCGGGCGGATTCAACGAAAGATTGATGATGCTACCGGAGACGTAATCCTTAAGATCAATCGAATACCAGCCTTCCAAAACCATTCCGCTGGAGTTCATGTCCGTGTCGGACATCCCATGCAAGCTCATATGCACATAAGTCGCTGAAGAGAGGTTCAAGGTAATCACCTGACCTTCCGGGACCTTGGCATACTTGAATTGCTGGCTTGGTTGCGAATCAATCTTCTCATACAAGCTGACATTGATATCGCAATAGCTCGGCGCAGGCACCGGCGCAGGCACCGGCGCGGGCGCGGGCGCGGAGCCCCCCCAGATATTGCACCGGAAACTGACCAGCTTATCAACCGGTTCACTGGTTTGATTGGGCAATGCAATCGTCACATCCCCACTCACGCCGGAAGTCGCGCTACCAGAGTAGTAGAGCCACTGGGTTTGGTCGGCACTCAGCGCCCCCAAACTCTTGGCTTCCCAATCCAGGCTGCTCACAGGCCACATGGTTTTCACCCAGGCACCGTCTTCGGGAATGGAAACCGTACGACCCATGCCGCCCCCGGTCAGCGTCACCTCGCAAGCCACGTAACTCGAATCGGGTAGCGTACAGCGCACGAAATTCTGCGTCGCTGGCGGCGCAATCTTGATCGTCACCGAACCGGAAACACCGGATGTCGCAGACCCGATCATACCTTCGGCAGTCGTTGCTTCCCATTTCACGCTACCGCTCGACGGCAGGTTGATGATCGTAGCACCCGCCAGCGGCAGCCAGGACGACTTGATCAGGTGCGATCCGTCATCCAGGGTCACATTGGCGACAACCGCACATGCCACGGGGTTGTCCGACGAGTCCACGCAGTTAACCTGTAGCGTGTTCGAACCACCGAACTTGAAGTCCCAGTTCCAGGTCGAGAAGTGACTGACCTCCGCCTTCACCGCCAAACCGCTCGGAGACCCCGGTGCCGCAACGACAGTTCCTTCGCCGTCTTCGATCCAGATCCCCAGTGCTTCGTCAAAATGCCACAGCGGAATCTTCGATCCCTCGCTCAAGGCGTTTCCACCCACGCTGGCATACGGCAGATTCATCTGGATCGTCGCCTTCTTGCCAGCAGCCAGTTGCAAATGCCGCCCCTGCGCATCGAAAAAGTCGATCGTCATCATCCCGGCACTGATCAGATCAACCATCTCACCGCTCGTCGTGCGCGCACGACCGTTGCCCGGCATTGCCGACAGATCGTCCCCGCTGATGTCCCACGGCGTCAGTTCCAGCTTGACTTCGCCGGTGGCGGGGTTGCCGGCCGGGTCTACCAGCGCATTTTCCGGCAGCACAATCTGCGCCCCCAGCGACCTGGCGAACACAACCTGGGCCAGCGCAATGTCGGCAATCTGCTTCACTTCCTTCACCGGTTGCAGCAGCACCTGCACCTGGGCCGGCGTTCCCGCGACCAGCTTCAACTGCTGAGCCTGGGTGACAAAACCGGCTTTCTTCACTACCACGACCTGGTCGCCTGCCGGAACGCCCGTCAGATCGGCCACGCCCTCGGCATTCGAGTTCGCCGCCACGCCGCCGATGCTGACTTCCGCATTGCCCAGCAGCACGCCCTGGGCGCTGCGCACCAGCACCTTGGCCTGGCTACCACCAACGGCTTCGCCAACCTTCAGCTTCAGCCGACGCGTATCGCTCAGCCCTTGCGTATCCTTCACCGTCAGTTGGACAAGGTACTCGCCCTTGGCAG
>Ga0209794_1002189_pt1 | contig 11128 bp, 13 predicted proteins | sample EBPBio232013_DNA_FD_185869 | JGI IMG/M metagenome (GOLD analysis project Ga0209794, IMG submission 185869) | Wastewater treatment Type I Accumulibacter community from EBPR Bioreactor in Madison, WI, USA - Reactor 1_5/23/2013_ DNA (SPAdes)... | ecosystem: Engineered > Bioreactor > EBPR >... | reverse complement strand
CTAAAACGTTCATTAACAGATAGTTGAAAATACAACTTCAAGTTGTTTACGAATTTCGCCGATGGTTTTCTCAGCGGCGATCGTACGGATTCTCGAGGGATTCGCCTGGGCTCGTTCAAGATAAGCCTGACGGACACGGTGGTGAAAATCGGCACGCTCCTGCTCGAACTTGTCGAGTACCCGATTGGCCAGCACGATCCGCTCCCGGGCAATCTCCAGTGGCAGATCGAAAAGCAGCGTCAGGTCGGGTTGCAGATGTTCATGCACCCAATGTTCGAGCGCCAGGAACTTGGCCTTGTCCAGCCCTCGCCCTCCCCCCTGGTAGGCCCAGGTGGCATCGCTGAAACGGTCGCAGATGACCCACTCGCCGCGCTCAAGAGCGGGTTCGATGCGTTGTGCCAGATGTTCGCGACGCGCAGCGAACATCAGCAGGGTTTCGGTTTCCAGGTGCATCGGTTCGTTGAGCAGGAGTTCGCGGAGTTTTTCTCCCAGCGAGGTACCACCGGGCTCCCGGGTGAGCAGCACGGTGTGTCCCCTAGCGCGTAGGTGCTCGGCCAGCCATTCGACGTGACTACTCTTGCCGGCCCCATCGATGCCCTCGAAGGTAATGAACTTTCCTCTCATCGTCCGCCTCTCTGGTAACGGTTCACGGCCCGGTTATGCTCGTCGAGTGTATGCGAAAACTGACTGCTGCCGTCGCCCCGGGCCACGAAATACAGAGCATTGCTCGCTGCCGGCATGGCTGCCGCACGTAACGAAGCCAGGCCAGGCATGGCAATCGGTGTAGGCGGCAAGCCGCTACGGGTGTAAGTGTTGTACGGGGTATCGGTTTGCAGGTGAATCTTGCGCAGATTGCCATCAAATTGCTCGCCCAATCCGTAGATCACGGTCGGGTCGGTCTGCAGGCGCATGCCAATCCGTAAACGGTTCACAAAGACCGCGGCGACCATGGCACGGTCCTCCTCGCGACCGGTTTCTTTTTCAATGATCGAGGCCATCACCAGAAGATCATCCGCTGTCCGGTAGGGCAATCCCGGAGGACGCTGCGACCAGATTTCATCGAGTTTCGCCTGCATTGAAGCGGCTGCCCGCGCGAGCAGCTCCAGGTCGCTGGATTCCTTGTCGAACAGATAGGTATCAGGCAGCAATCGTCCCTCAAGCGTGTTCAAGGCCAGCCCGAGACGTTCGATCACCTGAGCCTCACTCAAGCCGGCGGTGTCGTGACGCAAGGCGGGATGCTCATTCAGGCGGGCGCGGAATTGGCCGAAAGTCCAGCCCTCAACCAGCGTTATGCTGGCCTGGCTGACGCGACCGCTGGCCAGTTTGTCGAGCAGACTGGAGGGGGTTTCGCCAGGCTCGGTGCTGTAGGTACCGGCCTTGATTGCCCCGCTCTTGCCCTGCCAGCGGGCGAGGAGAACGAACATTCCGGCATGAACCGGCACCCCCGCATCGTTCATCTGTTTCACGGCAGCCCGCAGACCGCTGCCAGGAGGAATGCGAAATTCGAGCTTACTTCCAGCTGGTAGTTCCAGTTTTTGCTGCGACCACCAGATGAAGCCGGCAGCGGCCCCGACTAAGGTGATCAACAACAGGGCGGCGAGGCGAAAAACAAGACGCATGGGAACTCGTGGACGGTTTTACTGGTCTTGCCCGTCGAAAACGAGCGTGAAGTTCGGCACGGAAGCGTGCACGTAAACGGGCGATATAATAGCCCAAACCTCAAGGAGCCCTCATGAATCCCCATTGGCGAAGCTTTCTCGAATCGACGGACGCCTGCTTTGCTGCGGAACAGCCGGAAGTTCTTAATTTCGGCGACGCACCGGCCGAGCTGCTGGCCGCCAGCCAGGGTACGGTCCTGGTCCCGCTAACGCATCTGGCTGTGCTTGCGGCCAGCGGTGACGATGCCCGTGCCTTCCTGCATAGCCAGTTCACCAGCGATATCAACCACCTCGGCGAAGCCGCGGCGCAGCACGCCGGCTGGTGTACTGCCAAGGGCAGGATGCAGGCCAGTTTCGTTGTCTGGCATCAGAATGGGGCCTACCGCATGTTGCTCGCGGCCGATCTGCTTGATGCAACGGCAAAACGCCTGCAGATGTTCATCCTGCGCTCGAAGGTCAAACTCGCCACCGAATCCGATACGGTGCTGCTCGGTGTTGCCGGGCCGCAAGCGACCGAGGCCCTGGCCGATGCCGGCTTGAGCGCGCCGGCTACGACCTTGAGCGTGACCGACAAGGACGGCGTAACCGTCATCCACGTCGATGGCCAGCGTTACATCCTCGCCCTGCCGGTCAGCCAGTTGCCGACGCTCTGGCAGAAACTCGGGCTCAAGGCCCGGCCGGCGGGCGTTCCAGTCTGGCGCTGGCTGGATGTGCAGGCCGCTTTTCCCCTGGTCAGCCTGGCGACCAAGGAAGAGTTCGTCCCGCAAATGGCGGATTTCGAAAAGATCGGTGGCGTCAGTTTCCACAAAGGCTGCTATCCGGGCCAGGAGATCGTTGCCCGCACCCAGTATCTGGGCAAGGTCAAGCGCCATCTCTATCGTCTCAGTGCCGACACCCCACTTGCTGCCGGCGCCGAACTGTATTCTCCGGATAATCTGGAACAGGCCAGCGGCAAGGTGATGCTGGGAGCGCCCTCGCCCACCGGTGGCCATGTTGCCTTGGCGGTCGTGCAATCCAATTACGCCGGCAATTTGCGGCTGGGCGCCCGCGATGGCGCAGCGGTAACGGCGGTTGCAGTCAATCCGCTCTGAGCGGAAACGATGTGCCTGATCCTGGTTGGCTGGCAGGTTCACCCAGACTATCCCTTGGTGGTCGCAGCCAACCGGGATGAGTTTCATGCCCGGCCAACCGCGGCCGCCGATTTCTGGCCCGATGCACCGGATATCCTCGGTGGGCGCGACTTGCAAGCGGGCGGGACCTGGTTGGGAGCGACCCGCCGCGGCCGTTTCGCCGCCGTCACCAACGTCCGAGAGCCTGGGGCTCCGCCGGGCCTACGCTCGCGTGGCGAACTGACCAGCACCTTCCTGCGCTCCAGCCTGTCCCCGATCGATTACGCCGAAGCCCTGGTGGCTGCCGATTACGCCGGTTACAACCTGTTGCTCGGCGACGGGCAGACGCTGGTCTATGCCTCCAACCGGGGTATTGCCAGCCGGGAGCTCGAACCGGGCATCTACGGTTTGTCGAACCATCGACTGGATACGCCCTGGCCAAAACTGCTCAAGGCGCGGGAACAGTTTGCGCAGGCGCTGGAAACCCTGCCCGGGGAAGACGCTTTTTTCAGCCTGCTTGCCGATCGTCGGGTCGAGGCTGACGAGGATCTACCGAACACCGGCGTTCCGCTCGTCTGGGAACGGCGCCTATCGGCTGTCTTTGTTCAGTCGGCCGACTACGGGACACGCGCTTCGACCCTGTTGCTGCGCGATCGGGCCGGAACGGTGTTGCTGCACGAAAAAAGTTTCGCCGCCGACGGCAGCAAGTTTCAATCCTCCCGGATATCGACTGCCGTGTAACACGGCACCCGATCAAAAAGCTCGATGATGTCGGCGTTGCGCATGCGCACGCAGCCGTGCGAGCCGGGCACGCCCATTTCGGCGCTGTCCGGCGAGCCGTGGATATAGACGTAGCGACGCATGGTATCGACGCAGCCGAGGCGGTTGTGGCCGGGTTGGCAGCCGGACAGCCAGAGAATGCGCGTCAGGATCCAGTCGCGGCCGGGGAATTGTTCGGCGAGTTCCGGCGTCCATAGCTCGCCGGTGGGCCGGCGACGGACGAAGACGGTATTGGCTGGCAGGCCGGCGCCGATTTTGGCGCGGATGATGTGTGGACCACGCGGCGTGCAATAGCTGCCGGAAACTTCGCCAACGCCTGCCTTGGCCGTCGATACCGAATACTCGGCGAGGATGTGTTGTGCCTCATCGACGACCTGCAGCGATTGACGCGCGACGGAAATCAGCAACTTCACTGCGCTTTCCTGCGCCGACCGGCAAAGAAGGACGAAAGCATCGTGCTGCATTCCTCGGCAAGAATTCCGCCAACCACGCTGGCATGATGATTGAGCCTCTCGACCCCAAAGAGATCGACGACGCTGCCATGAACGCCGGTTTTCGGGTCACGGGCACCGTAGATGACACGGCTGATCCTGGCGTGCATGATGGCGCCGGCACACATGGCACAGGGCTCCAGGGTGACGAACAATTCGCAGCCCGGCAGACGGTAGTTGCCGAGAGCGCGCGCGGCATCGCGCAAGGCGGCAATTTCCGCGTGGGCGGTCGGGTCATGTTCGCCGATCGGCGAGTTGAATCCGCGCCCGACGATCCGGCCATCGAGAACCACCACCGCCCCTACCGGAACCTCGCCAAGGCACTCGGCTGCCTGTGCCAGTGAAATCGCCTCGCGCATGAAATATTCGTCACTCAGGCCGTTGGGCAAGCTAACTGCAGGATTTTCCGAAGTCATTATTCGTTGGGGCAGGAGGGGCAGGAGCGTAGTATACCGCAGCCTCGAGTTACCCCTTTGTCTCCGGAATCACCCTGTTGCCATGACCGAACACATCCTGATGTTTATCCTGGGCCTAGCCGCCCTGACCCTGGGCGCCGAACTGATGGTTCGCGGCGCCGCCCGCCTGGCGCTCACCTTCGGCATTTCGCCGCTGGTCGTCGGCCTGACCATCGTCGCCTTCGGCACCAGTGCCCCCGAGATGGCAGTCTCCGCGGGTGCCGCACTGAGCGGCGCCGGTGACCTGGCAATCGGCAATGTGGTCGGCAGCAACATCGCCAACGTCCTGCTGATTCTCGGGCTGGCGGCACTGATCGTGCCGCTGGCGGTCAACGAGCAGATCATCCGCCAGGAAATCCCGATCATGATCGGCGCCAGTCTGCTCTTCCTGGTTCTGGCGCTCGACGGCAACCTGAGTCGTGGCGAAGGCGCGCTGCTGTTCGCGCTGGTCGTGATTTACACTATTTTCCTGGTCGTCCAGTCGCGCCGGGCCAGCAAGGCGGTCGAAGCCGAGTTCGCCGACGAGATGCCCGACACCACCAGCCGCTGGGACGCGCACTGGAGCGTCCAGTTGCTGCTGGTTGCCGGCGGCCTCGGCCTGCTCGTCCTCGGTGCCGGCTGGTTGGTCGACGCGGCGGTTGCGGTAGCCCGTGCCTTTGGCGTCAGCGATCTGGTGATCGGCCTGACCGTGGTCGCAGTCGGTACTTCAATGCCGGAGATCGCCACCTCGCTGGTAGCCGCCTGGCGCGGTGAGCGCGACATCGCCGTTGGCAACGTCGTCGGCAGCAACATCTTCAACATCTTCGCGGTGCTCGGCTTCTCCAGTATGATCGCCGACGGCGGCATCGTCGTCTCGGAAGCGGCGCGTCACTTCGACATCTGGGTGATGCTTGCGGTCGCTTTCGCCTGCCTGCCGATCGTCGTCACCGGCCGCGAGATTGCGCGCTGGGAAGGCGGCGTTTTCCTCGCCTATTACGTCGCCTACACCGCTTACCTGATACTGGCGGCAACACAGCACAGCAGCCTCCCAGCCTTCTCTTCGGCGATGCTGAGTTACGTGCTGCCGCTGACGGTGATTACGCTGATCGTCAGTTTCGTGCGCAACGGGGTCAAGACCCCGGCGAGCTGAGCCCGGCCGCCAGGAAATCCATCAGCACGCGAACCCGGTGCGGCACATGGCGGTTGCCGGGAAGCAGCGCGTGGATGCCGAGTTCGGGTCGCGGAAAATCCTCAAGCACGGGTTCGACGAGACCTGTAGCTAGAGCCGCCTCAACGATGAAATCCGGCTGTAACGTGATGCCCATGCCCCGCGCCGCCGCTTCGACCAGGACATCGCCGTTGTTGGCCTGGATGCGGCTGCGCACGGGAAATGCCTGCAACTGGCCGTCGAACGTAAACTGCCATTGCTGCGCGTTGCCGCTGACTGCATAGCCCAGACATTCATGATGGATCAACTCCGCCGGATGGCGTGGCCGGCCGTGGCGGGCCAGGTAGTCCGGCGAGGCCACCGCGTACAGGCGGATGCTGCCGATGCGCCGGGCCACGTCGCCGCCGGCGAGCTGGCGGGTGATGCGCAACGAGAGATCGATACCCTCCTCGATCAGTTTCACCTGGCGGTCGCTGTAGTCCATGTCGAGCGTCACTTCCGGGTAGCGGCGGGCGAAATCGAGCAGTAACGGCGCCACCCGCTTGAGGCCGAAGCTGAGCGGCACGCTGACGCGCAAGTGGCCGCGCGGCGCCTGATTCTCATCGGTGAGCTCGTTCTCGGCGGCTTCGACCAGGTTGAGGATGACCCGGCATTTCTCCAGGTAAGCCGCACCGGCGGCGGTCAGCGACAGGCGGCGCGTGCTGCGCGCCATCAGCTTGACGCCAAGGCGACTCTCCAGCCCGGCGATCTGGCGCGTCACCACCGAGCGGGCGAGGTCGAGCTGCTGGGCGACGGCGGAAAAACTGCCGAGTTCGGCGACCCTGACAAACAAGCGCATCGCGTCGAGACGGTCCATTGTTGCAACTCCAGCAATAATTATTTCCACATTGTCGGCTATTTCGCTCGAACGATGGCGAATAAAGTACGTCCATCGCACAGGAGTCATGACATGACCTTACCGCTTCCCACCCTCTTCGTTCCGCACGGCGCGCCGACTTTCGCGCTCCAGCCGGGCGCCGCCGGCGCCGCGCTGGCCCGGCGAGCGGCGACGCTGCCGTTGCCGCGGGCGATCGTCGTCGTCAGCCCGCACTGGGATACCGCCGTCGCCACCGTCGGCAGCGCCGAGCGCCTGGAAACCATCCACGATTTCTGGGGCTTCCCGCCCGAACTGTACGCGCTCAACTACCCGGCCAGCGGCTGCCCCGAAGCCGCCGCCGAAGTCGCCGCCGCCCTGAGGGCAGCCGGCCTGGCGGTCGATATCGACCGCAACCGCGGCCTCGACCACGGCGCCTGGGTGCCGCTGCGCCTGATGTTCCCGGACGCGCAGATTCCGGTCATCCCGCTGTCGCTACAGAGCCGCGGTGGGCCGCAGCAGGCCTGGCAACTCGGCCGGGCGCTGGCGCCGCTGGTCGAGCGCGGCTTCCTGGTCGTCGCCTCCGGCAACATCACCCACAACCTGCGCGACTTCCAGCGCGCCTACGCCGGCGGCGGCACGCCCGCCTACGTCCGCGAGTTTGCCGACTGGCTCGACGCGCAGCTGGCCGCCGGCAATCGCGATGCCCTGCTCGACTACCGCCGGCGCGCCCCTGGCGCCGTTCAGGCGCAGCCGACCGAAGAGCACTTGCTGCCGCTCTTCGTCGCCCTCGGCGCGGCCGGCGACGACGCGCAGGTCGAACGTTTCCACGCCGGCATCGACGACTACGTGCTGGCGATGGATGCCTACCAGTTTTTGCCCAAATCGAGAGCTTGACCATGAAAAACCACTACACCGCCACCGCCAAGTCCCTGCACTGGGTCATGGCCGTTCTCATCATCGGCCTGCTCGCCCTCGGCTTCTACATGCAGGACCTGCCGCTGTCGCCGGAGAAGCTGAAGCTCTATTCCTGGCACAAGTGGGCCGGCGTCACCGCCTTCCTGCTCGTCCTCGTCCGCCTTGCCTGGCGCGCCGGCCACCGCCCGCCGCCGCTGCCGGCCGGCATGCCGAAGCCGCTGCAACTGGCGGCGCACGGCGGCCACCTGGCGCTCTACGGGCTGATGCTGGCGATGCCGCTGTCCGGCTGGCTGATGAGTTCGGCCAAAGGCTTTCAGACCGTCTGGTTCGGCCTACTGCCGATCCCCGACCTGCTGGCCAAGGACAAGGCGCTCGGCGACCTGCTGCAGAACGTGCATGCGACGCTGGCCGTGCTCTTCGTCCTGATCCTCGTTGGCCACGTCGCCGCCGCCCTCAAACACCATTTCATCGACCGCGACGACATCCTGACCCGGATGCTGCCCGCCCGCCCCACGGAGAACTGACATGAAACACGCCCTATCCACCCTCGCCCTGCTCGCCGCGCTGTCGCCGCTGAGCGCCGGTGCCGTCGAATACAACCAGGTGCTGCCGGCCAAGAGCAGCGTCGCCTTCACCTATCAGCAGATGGGCGTCGCGGTCGACGGCCAGTTCCGCAAGTTTTCCGGCCAGCTGTCGTTCGACCCGGCCAAGCCGACCGCCGCCCGCGTCAGCTTCGACGTCGAACTGGCCAGCGTCGACACCGGCGCCCCGGAAGGCGACGCCGAAGTCGCCGGCAAGCCGTGGTTCAACACCGCCGCCTTCCCGGTCGCCCGCTTCGTTTCCAGCGGCGTCAAGGCAATCGGTGGCAATCGCTACGAAGTCGCCGGCAAGCTGACGATCAAGGGACGCACCCAGGATGTGATCGTCCCCGCCACCTTCACCGCGCAGGGCACCGGCGGCGTCTTCGAAGGCGCCTTCACGCTGCGCCGCGCCGATTTTTCGATCGGCGAAGGCAGCTGGGCCAAGTTCGACATCGTCGCCAACGACGTCCGTCTCAAGTTCCGTATCGCCGCCAGCGGCAAGTAAACCCCAACCCCAAGGAGAAAACCCATGAAAAAGCAACTCGCCAGCCTCATCCTCGCCCTCGCCGCCGCCAGCCCGGCCCTCGCCGCGCCGGAAACCTACACGGTCGACGGCACCCACACCTTCCCGCGCTTCTCGTACAGCCACCTCGGCTACTCGACCCAGCTCTCGCGCTTCAACAGCACCAGCGGCAAGGTCGTCTATGACACTGCTGCGAAGACTGGCACGGTCGACATCGTGATCGACGCAAAATCCGTCGATACCGGCTACGCCACCTTCAACGAACACATCCAGGGCGAGGATTTCCTCGACACCGCCAAGTTCCCGACCGCCACCTTCAAGTCGACCAAAGTCGTTTTCGAAGGCGACAAGCCGGCCAAGATCGAAGGCCAGCTGACGATCAAGGGCGTCACCAAGCCGGTAACGCTGACCGTCACCGACTTCAAGGCGGCACCGCACCCGATGCTGAAGAAGAACGCCATCGGCGCCAACGCCTGGACGGTGATCAAGCGCTCCGAATTCAACGCCGGCAAGTACGCGCCCTACGTCGGCGACGATGTGCGCATCGACATCGCGATCGAGGCGATCGCGCAGTAAGCCACTGATTTAAAAATGAAAACGGCGCCTTGTGGGGCGCCGTTTGCGTTGTCAGCCGGTAGGCCGAATCATTCCCACTCGATCGTCGCTGGAGGCTTGCCGGAGACGTCGTACACCACCCGGTTCAGCCCGCGTACTTCGTTGATGATGCGGTTGGAAACGCGGCCGAGCAGTTCGTACGGCAGGTGCGCCCAGTGTGCGGTCATGAAGTCGCTGGTGACGACGGCGCGTAGCGCGACGACGTTCTCGTAGGTGCGGCCGTCGCCCATCACGCCAACACTCTTGACCGGCAGGAAGACCGCAAAGGCCTGACTGGTCAGGTCGTACCAGGTCTTGCCGATGTCGGCCTCGGTGCAGGCACCAGCCGCGACATCGCGTTCGGTGGCGACGGTGGCGCGCAGTTCGTCGATGAAGATCGCATCGGCACGCTGCAGCAGATGCGCTGCCTTCAACGTCACTTCGCCAAGGATGCGCACGCCCAGACCGGGGCCCGGGAACGGGTGGCGATAGACCATCTCGCGCGGCAGGCCGAGGGCGACGCCGAGTTCGCGGACTTCGTCCTTGAACAGCTCGCGCAGCGGTTCGAGCAATTTGAGGTGCATGTCTTCCGGCAGGCCACCGACGTTGTGGTGGCTCTTGATGGTGTGCGCGCCCTTCTTGCCCTTGCCGGCCGATTCGATCACGTCCGGGTAGATCGTGCCCTGGGCCAGCCACTTGGCCGACACCAGCTTCTTCGATTCGGCCTGGAAGACTTCGACGAATTCCTTGCCGATGATCTTGCGCTTCTGTTCCGGGTCGGAGACGCCGGCCAGCTTGCCCATGAAGTCGTCGACCGCATCGACGCGGATGACCTTGACGCCAAGGTTGCGCGCGAACATGTCCATGACCATGTCGCCCTCGTTCAGGCGCAGCAGGCCGTGATCGACGAAGACGCAGGTCAGCTGGTCGCCGATCGCGCGGTGGATCAATGCGGCGGCAACGCTGGAATCGACCCCGCCGGACAGGCCGAGGATGACGTCGTCGCTGCCAACCTGGGCGCGGATCGCCGCGACAGCTTCGGCGATGTAGTCGCCCATCACCCAGTCGGTACCGCAGCCGCAGATGCCATGCACGAAGCGTTCGAGGATGGCCCGCCCCTGCAGCGTATGGGTGACTTCCGGATGGAACTGGACGGCGTAGAAACCACGATCTTCGTCGGCCATCGCCGCGATCGGGCAGGACGGCGTCGAGGCCATGGTCTTGAAGCCGGGCGGCAGTTCCATCACGGAATCGCCGTGGCTCATCCACACCTTGAGCATGCCGTGGCCTTCGGCCGTGGTGAAATCGGCGATGTCCTTCAGCAGCGCCGTATGGCCGTGCGCCCGCACTTCCGAATAACCGAACTCGCGCGCCTTGCCGGCCGCTTCGGCGGTCATCACCTGGCCACCCAGTTGCTGGGCCATGGTCTGCATGCCGTAGCAAATACCGAGCACCGGGATGCCCAGTTCGAAAACGATCTTCGGCGCGCGCGGCGTATCGCCCTCGGTGACCGAACTCGGGCCGCCCGACAGGATGATGCCCTTGGCGCCGTAGTTGCGGATGAAGTCATCCGAGACGTCGTAGGGATGGATCTCGCAGAAGACCTTGGCTTCACGCACGCGACGGGCGATCAGCTGGGTGACCTGGGAACCGAAATCGAGGATAAGGATTTTCTGGTGGGACATGTTCACAACCTTGAATGAAAAAGGCGGCTGAATTAGCCGCCCTTCTGGACACTGGAACGATCAGTCGAGGTGATAGTTCGGCGCTTCCTTGGTGATCTGCACGTCGTGCACGTGCGACTCTCGGATGCCGGCCGAGGTGATCTCGACGAAGCAGGCCTTCTCGTGCATCTCGGCAATGGTCGGCGTGCCCAGGTAGCCCATCGACGAGCGCAGGCCGCCCATCAACTGGTGGATCACGGCGAGCACTGAGCCCTTGTAAGGGACGCGGCCTTCGATGCCTTCCGGGACGAACTTGTCGACGTTGCCGGTGTTCTCCTGGAAATAACGATCAGAG
>Ga0209794_1002188_pt1 | contig 11131 bp, 11 predicted proteins | sample EBPBio232013_DNA_FD_185869 | JGI IMG/M metagenome (GOLD analysis project Ga0209794, IMG submission 185869) | Wastewater treatment Type I Accumulibacter community from EBPR Bioreactor in Madison, WI, USA - Reactor 1_5/23/2013_ DNA (SPAdes)... | ecosystem: Engineered > Bioreactor > EBPR >... | reverse complement strand
TTAATCTCGGCATCCCTAAATGCGCATGCTGGTTTTTATGGAAATACAGCGCACAGCAGAGGTAATTGTTATGGATTTAATGAATCAATAACATGGAACTGGAGTGAATATCATTGGTGGAAAGTAGATGCTATTCATTTTCGTGTTAAAGGAAAAGGCCCTGATACTCATCGATTAACTGCCCCAATGGCTTATACTTGGAGAGCCGCAGCACTTGATTTTTGGCAAGATCCTGCTGGGGAAAAAGCTGACCATTATTTAGTTCAAGGATATCATTACTATATGGCCTTTGATGGAAGTGTTGTATACGATGCTTATACTCAATCAACTGATTGTGGTGGTTACAACGGATGGTGGGACAAAACGAAAGCAAATGGGGAATAGAATATGAAAAAGACAGCATTATTAATTTTATTAGTCTCTGCTAATGTAATGGCCGCCGATAATGTCATCAAAAAAGAGTATAACGCAAAGCCCATGATTGATGGCAATAGACGAGTTGATGAAATTATAGAGTGGAGTAAAAACCATCCAGGTGAAATGCCTCCTTTAACGGAGCAGGAAAAAAACGAATTTTTTATTAAACAAGGTATTCCATTGCCTGGTACGGGTGCAACTGTTGTAGACAATACAAAAGGGTTAAAATTTACTAAAAGCCAAACTTCTTTTGTAAATAAGTTCAACCTTGCACAAAAAACAAAAGGTTACTATGAAAAACCTAATAAAAAGGCCAAAATTTTATTAGCTATGCCTGAAAAAGCTGAAAAAGAATATAATGACCGTAAATTGTTAGCTCGGAGTCCTGGCGACACTCATTTATATGAAGTTCTATCTGATATGCCAATGAAATTCAACTATAAAGGTGTTCCTGCCAATCTTGCCACCAAAGTTATTGGATATGCGCCTGAGCATACCTTTATTAATAACGGATGGACAGGCGCTGTCGAATTTTTTATTCCGGGTTTCAATTCAGTTTGTGCATATCATGAAATTAGCATTAAATTAACTAAAACTTCAGCCTACATTCCTAAGGAAATTGCAACTTATGCTGTTAATAATAAATTAACAAAAATAAATGCAATGGGCGATAAAGATACTGGTTTTGTATATGAGGTTGAATGGTGGGATCAACAATTCAAACGAACATTAGAATGTGCTTCCCAAAATTATTCCCAGGATATTGCAAAAGCCACTCTTGAACTTGCTAAGAAAATAGATAGCTAATATTTTAATAAAGGCAGATTATCTCTGCCTTTATATTTATGGCTTGTCCTAAAAAAATTCTTAAGTTTCTATCTAGCTTCGGTTTATTTTAACGCACGTGTCAGGTTCTATTTATAGACTTTACATTTAAAGTGTAAGATCTAGAAATATCATGATTTTCTGACACTATTTTCTTTAGATAACCTGACGTCAACTTAGGGTATACCCTATTCTTACTGCATTAGGATATAAGAAACCTTTTTACTAAAAAAAATTCAGTAAATCCTAAATAAAAAGCTTTAAAGTATTTCTTTAAAATTATATAGTGAATGCGGATCGATTAAATTCAACTTTAAGGAAAAAAAATGAAACAGCAAAAGCAAGTCATGAAGAAGTCAAAACAAATAGCTCGTCCTGCTCATTGCCAAGGTGGCGGTGGTTGGTAATCGATTGAATTATAACAAGGAGTTTGTCTCCTTGTTATATCAGATGTATATGTACCTATGATCTCAATCCTAACGCAAGAAAAACAAAGAAATATCTATTCTTTAAAATTCGATTCTAAGATTGGACAATTCCCTACTTTAGAAGAATCCTTTGATTCTATTCAAAAATTGGATTTTTCGATGATTATTCACAAAATTACCCAACCCGACCCATCTATTGCAATGTTATGGGATGAAGAAAGCGCACTAGAAGCTACTCGATATTATAAAAATTATCTTTGGTTACTTAGAAAGTATTCTGAGTCACATTCGGTTTTGCCACCATCGATTGAAATCGATGAAATATGGCATCACCACATTTTAGATACTTATAGATATGAGCAAGACTGTTTTAAAATATTTGGTCAATTTCTGCATCATTATCCCTATTTTGGAATGAGGGGTGAACAAGACAAAATCGATTTATATACTCAATTTGAAATAACCCAGCAATTACATTTCAAAGAATTTAATGAATATATTTTCTCTTTCGAGACCACTTAAGTTACATTATTTGTAAGCGTGATTCATTTGCTAGGTAGTTTGTTATGATTTCTATAATTAAAGAGTCACTCGGAATTGCAATTAATAGAAATATATTGCAAATAGCGAGCATCGTAATTACAGCCTTACTCGGTTTGAATAGTGAGCTTGTGCTAGCACAATTTAGTTTGGCGCTTTCATATGCTGCTATTTTTTTTATTATCGTTTCATTCATACAGCTTGGTTTGCAACCTGAATTTAGCCAATTGTATGCACAGAAAAATTATGATGGTCTCTTAAAATTATTTTATGTAACATTAATATCTATATTAATTTTATCAATCTTATTAATATTAAAGTTATGGATGTTTCCCAATCCTTTTTCTGGCAGTGATATTGATTTAAGCCTCGAAGCTTTTAATGCTTTACGTATTTTAGCTGTCAGTCTTCCTTTTGTAGGTTTACTAACTACTATTACTTATTTTTTAGAAAGTTCGGGTGAGAGTAACAAAGTAACTAAATTACGGGTGGTACAATTTTTTCTTCAAATTTCCCTTGTTTCTCTTGCTCTATGGATTAAACCAGAACAATATAATTGGATAAATATTTCACCTGTATGTTGGATTGCAAGTGCTTATGTTCTAAGTGATATATGCATGTTTGGGGTTGGATTAATCCTTTTGCTTTCTCGAAAATTAGATTTCGAAATTGTTCCTGCGGCAAAAAACAGTGGTTTTATGACGGATGAACTCACAAAAATTATGAAATTCGGTTTGCCTGTTATGCTTGGCATTGTAGGTCAAAAGACTATATTTTATCTTTGTACTAGCTACTGCTCTACCCTTGGTGTTTGGCAAACTTTTGCTTTTACAGTTATGAATTCTTTAGTGCTTTTGCTGCAAATACCATTAATAGGGTTATCTAATTTATTAACTATAAAAATTAGCTTTTTTAAAGGGAAAAAAGAATTTTCTGAATTAAATCAACTAACAAAAAAATATATTAATTTATACCTTCTAGAGGCAATATTTATAGTGGCTGCGCTATATCTTTTTTATCCGAATATTATAAAAATATTCACAGTAGATAATGCAACCATCCAGAATATGCTCCAAATAAAACCCTATATAATCTTATTTTTTATCATGAACCTAATGCTATCTTTTAATATGAGTGCATTAAGAGGATTGTCAGATAATTTTATTCCCCAAGTTATTATATTAACTTTGCTCACCTTAGGCATTATCCCTTGGATTACACTTCCTTTAAATATAGATCTAACCCAACTTATTACTCTTTTTGTAATTTCAGGCTTGTGTGCTTCTATAATTCTTATATTTAGGTTTAAAAGAAGATTTAATATTATTCAAATGGATTAGTAAATTGAGAAATATCTCACATCATTATGCGCCATGTTCAATATCACTAATTTCAGCCATTCGCTATAATTAAACCAGTACGAGGAAGGACAGCGGATGTCTTGTTAAGGATTATTTGATGCATCATGGACGATGCACTACCACAAGGATGTGGTCTGCCTCCTCGGAAAACTAACTATCTTTTAAATCATGAATACTCATAAGATTTTCGTGTAAACAATAAAGAATTCTTTAATCCCCAATAAGCAGAATCTATAAAATCGATTATTAGAATACTATTCTTTTAAATGATCTTTTTCGATTTAGTAGACTAGTTTTTTGAAATATTTTATACGTCTCTTAACTTATAAATTAGTAGACGCTATTCAACCTTTAACTCTTTTACATTTTGTTTAATTATTCGAATATTTAATTTGTCGAATCAATTTATTATTAATTAATAATAAATTTCCCTTGTCTTTAATTAATGTGCCTAATTCTAAAAATGCCAGTATTCTAGATGAATATATTTTATTATTGGTTAAAATTATTTTTTCGGGTTGAATTACTTTAATCAGGTTTAACTTTCCATTTAGAAAGCCTATAGAAAACATGATAAGGATTGTCTGAAATAGGAATCGTATAAAGAAGGGGATGATATTTATAGAATTAATAAAATACATAAATATTAATATCATAGAAATAAATAGTAAAAAATTGAATTCTTTGAAAGCTAATACAGAAATGGTAACTATAAGGATCAAGAAAGAAATAGACGATTTAACCTTATCACAAAAACTATAAGAAAGTTTTTCTTCTGCAATTTTTTCTGTTCCCTCTTTATATTGGAGTGTTATTTTTAAAATGATACCTACTAATATTGCCGCCAATGTTATTGGCAAATTAATTATCATTCCATTAATAATATCATTTACGGTAAGAGGCAGTTTTTGAGGTGATATACCAATTCCCCAAAAATATCCCAAATAATATGTAAGTGACAAAACAAACATCAACGCAATCAAAATAGATAATATCAAATGATCTTTAAAATTAATTTCCATGATTTCTCTTTTAATTTTTCTCTATCAACAGTATAGATACTCTTCTTTTTAATTGATTTCTTTACAATGAAAGATTAACCATATTTTTTTAATTTCTTTTTTATTTATTCTTTGCTGATTAAATGAACAAAAAAACAGTAATAAAACCCCTCATTTTTATTAACTTTTTTGTTCTCTACCAAATTCTAAAAACAATCTTTTTTATTCACTATTATTAAATTTGTCAAACAGTAAAATGTGGATATCAAGAGAGTAAACTAGCCAAACTTCATTTATGGAGTATCAAACCGTAAATTTTGACATACATGGGGCTATTACCCACTTGCAGCACAATCTTTAGTCCACGACCTGGTTGGTAAAATATATCTTGTTTATCAGTTGTAAAATACAAATAAAATGGGTACATTGTACCCTAATATAAAATGACAGATATAATTTAATGCAAACACCAAAAAATGAATCGTATAATCATCAATTAGTACAGTTAAAATCTGAAAGGGAACTTACTGTGCCTACATTGTCTAAGTTAACAGGAATCAGTGAAAATACTATTAAATCTTGGCTAGCCAAACCAGAAAGTGTTAAATACCGAAATTTATGCCGTTACGAATATCTGTTTATAAAATCAAGGATATTATTTAAGACTTGCATTGGAAGTGAAAATCAAAGATTAGAATCAACCCATCTCGTTGTGCTTATAGAGTCTACTTTGGCGAGCCTAAAAAATAAAATATTACAAAATGAACGGGTTGATCAAGATTGTCTAGATATGATTAATCATTCTCTAGATGCAATTGAATTAATTTCAAACCGTCTAAACGATCTTGTCCCGTACGATACAGATGAGTTGGCGCAGTATCATCAATTGGGAAAAGTATTAGATGATTTTTCAGATCTTAAAGATAAGCGGAATGAGCTTTCATTAATGGATGAACATTATTTGCTTTTTGATAGTCCTCTTAAACGTTTAGGAGAAAGGAATGAGTCGTAAATTAACTTCGAGTATAATTGCTTTACTGGGATTTTTTTGGTGTTTATCTTTATTTGCTTCTTTAACACGCCCCGCTGATGATGTTTGGTCTGTATTTTATACATCAACTTTTTTGAGTGATTTCTCCAATTTTTTTGCCGATATTGGAGATTTATTTATTGGTAAACTATATGGAACTTGGCAATTGGTTTTAATCCTATTAGGTTTAATATATTTCTTAGGCTGGATGTTTTATTCTTTGAGAAAATAGATAAAAAAATAATTTTTAGTTCAAATCAATTAGGATGATTTAATTAAATCTATTTTTTGTATCGCATATTTTTTTGCCAAATCTTCAGCTTCCTCTTTAGACATAACGATATCTGATGTCCAAAAGAAATCTATAGTATCTTCGCTTGTATGTACTTGGAATGAATATGCTCCAGTGAACTTACCGCTATCCTCAGTTGACCAGTATTTATATTGAACCCCAAGATGCTGGTCATATTTTGCAGGATGATTCATTGCGTTTGCCTCATTGATAATTTAGTCTTTATAAAGATATGCATTTAATGAAGGAAGAAACGCCTCTTCTTCAATTAGCTTATCAATACGTGCATTTGATTTATGTTTATTGTTTTTAGAGGCTAGAATTACTTCAGGCATTAATAATTCTGGATTGTGTAAAAATATTAAGGGTATTGAAGATAGAATTTTTTGTACAGTACACCTACCCTCTTCATTTTTAAAAGTCGAAATATTTGCTGCCCAAATAGGCTGAACATCAAAATGAACTGCCATTTCTGTAGGGGCTCGTTGGTGAAGTAACTTTTCTTGAATTCGTATAGCCTCTCCATCGCCCAGTAATTTTAATTTTTCCAAAGCAGCATCTTTGTGTCATTCATCACGCTAAAGGGACCACTTGGTCATCACCTAAAGGGACCCTCTCATTAGCAGTTAATGGGACCACCTAATCATCAAGAAAAGGGACCATTAAGTCATCAGTTAATGGGACCGCCCCACCTATCAAACTTTGGTTAAAAACGAACATAATTTTTCTCTGTTAATTTAAATAATGGAGGAAAAGGATGTCAAACCGGAGATTTGAGATGTATGAATATCTATTAATTATCACTCAGCTAAGGCAAGGGGCTACATTGAGAGGCTTAGCCCGAGAGCAAGTGGCTGATAGAAAGAAACTAAGAAAGATCCGCGATATTGCCTTAGCACGAGGTTGGTTAGAACAAGATAAGTCCTTGCCTACAGAAGAAGAGTTATCTTTGGTTTTTAAAAAGAGTTTCTCAGTAGACGTACCCAGCATAGCGCCATACCGAGCGCGGATTGATGATTGGGTAGTACAAGGAGTTCAAGCCAGCACCATTTACGCCCATTTACAACAAGCCCATAATTTTAAAGGCAGCTACAGCATGGTTCAGCGCTACATTAAAACGCTGAAAGACAAGCAAAGGCCTGTGACCACGATATTGGACTTTAGTCCTGGAGAGTCAGCGCAGGTTGATTTTGGGCAAGGACCGAAACTCATTAATGAACACACAGGAGAAGAACAAAAGACCTGGATATTTGTAATGGTACTGTGTTGGAGTCGCCATATGTACGCAGAGATAGTATACCATCAAGACGTGATGACCTGGTTGGCTTGCCATAGACGCGCTTTTGAATGGTTTAATGGAGCACCTGGTAAAATCATTATCGATAATGCGAAATGTGCGATTACGAAGGCCTGCTATCACAACCCTTGTGTGCAGCGTGCCTATGGAGAATGTGCTGCGGGATATGGTTTTATTATATCTCCCTGTCCACCCTATGACCCGCAGAAAAAAGGGCGAGTAGAGTCGGGTGTAAAGTATGTTAAAAATCGTTTTGTTCCCTTGCGCCAATTCAGAAATCTGGTGGATGCGAACCAGCAGCTAACACGCTGGCTTTTAGAGGAAGCAGGCCTTCGTATTCATGGCTCAACTCATGAAAAGCCTTTAGTCTTGTTTGAAATCGAACAACCCAAGTTGAAACCACTTCCTCATCATTCCCCTGAGTTTGCTGTATGGGAAAAAGTAAAACTGCATGGTGATTGCCATGTACAGTATCAGAAATGCAGATACTCAGCACCTTATCGCTTAGCCAGACAAGAACTTTGGCTCAGAGCCACAGACACCACGATTAGGTTGTACTTTAATCATCAACTGGTCGCGTTGCATCCAAGATTAGAAATTGCAGGAACGAAACATACTCTGGAAGAGCATCTGCCCCCTAATGCTCTGGCGTATTCAATGCATGATACTCAATGGTGTTTAAAACAAGCCGCTGAAGTAGGTAGCCAATGTTTTAATGCAATCCAAGGGCTTCTAAATGACTCAGTTGTTGATTACTTGCGAGCGGCTCAAAGCATTTTAGGGCTGCGGAAAAAATACGGTGATGAACGTTTAGAAGCAGCTTGTCGCAGAGCTCTTGCCTATCAAAGTGTTTACTACAAAACGATTAAATCGATGTTAGAGGTTGGTGCGGAGCAGCATGCGCTACCTCAAGAAAAAGAAACCGCATTAGCAGAACCCTACTCGGGAAAAGGAAAGTTCTGCCGAGATGCCTCTCTTTTATTACACTAACCTTAACCGGAGAATAGATAATGACACATCCAATGCCAGAGCTCTCTACTCAGTTAAAGCAGCTTCGATTATCCCATATTGCGGATAAACTACAATTGCGTAATCGTGAGGCTATAGAGCGAAAGTTAAGCCATCCTGAGTTTCTTGCTTTGCTATTGCAAGATGAACTTCTAGGACGGGAAAATAGAAAACTCAGAGCACGTATGAAACGTGCTCACTTAAGTGGTGATAAAACGTTGGAGTCCTTTGATTTTGATTTTAATCCCAAAATCAATCGTGCCCAAGTCCAAGAACTCGCTTCTTGCTCCTTTATTGCAGAAAAAGTTCCTGTGCTTATCGTAGGACCTTGTGGGACAGGTAAATCACACATCGCCCAAGCCATTGCTCACTGCGCTATTCAAAGAGGCATTGATACCTTGTGGCTTTCTCAAACTCAAATTTTTAATGAGCTCCAAGCAGCTCATGCATCAGGACGCTTTGATAAGAAGTTCTCTGAGCTTATTAAAATACCATTACTCATTGTCGATGACTTTGGCTTAAGACCCCTTCGAAATCCGCAAGACGAGGACTTTCATGACTTAATCTCTGAGCGTTATGAACGCGCTTCAACGATCATTACTTCTAATCTCGATTTTAGTGAGTGGGGCTCTGCGTTCCCAAATCGACTGCTTGCAGCAGCAACCATAGATCGCTTAAGACACAACGCTTATAGGGTCACTTTGGATGGACCTAGTTTTAGAGGAGAAAGAGAAGCTAAAAAGAAAAAATAATAGGTTATAATTTAAGAAAAAGTGATGGTGTTTGATAGGTAATTTTAATCGTTTTAGGCGGTCCCATTAACTGCTGATTGACGGTCCCTTTAGCGTGATGAATGACACTTTGGAAATCTTTCTATGCGAATTATGCTTAACCTTGCTAAAACTTATACGCCGCGGATGAAAATCAATGCAACGTATATGACGGTAAACCTCTCTTAGTTTAATATCTGGGTATCCAGATAAAGCTAATATCCTTCTTATCTCTTTAGTATCCAAAGTGCCTTTTTCCTTAAGAAATAAGTTCACCAAATCTTTGAATCCATCTTTTGCTTTATTTATCTCTTTAGCCCAGTAAATAGTTTCTTGATTGGCTGCCAAGAGCCCTGGGCAAGCAAAGGTATTTTGATGTGACTTCGCTGCATCCCCATTGAAATGAGACCAAACTTTGATAATTCTTTCCTGAATATTACCTTCCGATGTTAATGTTTCTTCTTCCATAATCCATGCAGGCAATCCTGTTAGCTCTTGTTTTATATGAATATGGAGCTTATCGATTAAGCCTAAAAGTAACTCAAAAGATAAAATAATTTGATTTGAATTTATCATAAATATCGCATTTATTAGGTTTATAAAATTTAGCACATAACAGAGTTTACTTTAAGCCAACCATTCGCCCGCAACAACCTATTTTCTATATTGACCCCCGGCCGGGATCCTGGTAAAAAAGGGTCATGTTCAATTTTTAATCTCTATTAATACCAAACTGTAATGGCATTGTCTGTCGTGACCTGGACAAATCAAAAACACCATAGCGATTAATATTCTCCCTGAAATACGCTGATAAAATCGATAAATCATCCTTACTATATTTGACTTCTTCAGCAGAAAGCTGGTTCAAAACATTGGTTGTGTTGGCAACAGTGTAGAACATCACAGCATTAGCAACCATCCTGCCAAATGCAATAATTTTTTGCTGAATTATACTATTGTTTTCGTGAATAACACCGTCTTTTCCAAAGGTGATCCAATCAATAAAATCATTAAACTCTTCACTTTTACAAGTAGCTGCTTGAATCTTTTTACGAAGGTCAACATCAGCAATATATTTTAAAAGAAAAATGGTTCGTACCACTCGTCCCAATTCACGGAACGCTTGATGCAGCTTATTCTTTTTGCTATTGGAGCGCAGCTTTTTCAATATAGTTGACGCTTTAATTTTGCCACTTTGGATTGACATAACAACGCGCAACATATCGTAGTACATTGACTCTATGAGTTGCCAGTTGGGCTCTTTCGATGTAAAAATATCATTGATATGTTGGTATGATTTTTCATTCATTTCAGATGGTCGATAAAAATTGAGATGCTTGAAACTACGTATTCTGGGCATAAGTGTTATTGCCAATAAATAGGCAAACCCAAATACCACTTCGTTTTGCGCATGCGTATCCCCATGGATTGTATCTGGACGTAATGCTTCATCACTTTCATAAATTCCATCGAAAATGTACATGGCCTCATAAACACCACACGGGATAAAGTTTCCAAACAAAGCAACATACTGATCAGAAACGTGATAATAGCCAATCCCACCATATTTTCCATAACGAATATGGTGCTCTGCCAGTAAATTATTGGTATACATATCCCAATAAGTCCCATCAACAGAAGCACTTTCACCATTGCCCCAAATATAAGGCAGCTCAAACTGTTTGTATGCCTTGATAATGACTTCACTAATTTTATTGAGACGGAGCTCAGTAATGTGGTGATTGAATAGCCAAGCAATTTGTTTACGTGAATACTTTTTTAAGCATCGTTCAGCTTGAACTGGGCCAACATTGCAACCATATGCGAAACTGGTAGCAATAAACCGCAAATCATAATCATCTATTTTGGGTTCGTACCCTGATAAGGGCTTTAAATGGCGACTGATACCGAGCCAATTTTCCACGTCAGTAAGTACAGAGACAATATCCGTCAATGGCATTTTGGATGCTACCAAATTTGAAAATTTTTCTTGCTGCTGACTTACTTTCTTACTGATAGCTCGCTTTAATACTGGCTCACCGTTGATAATGTTCAAATATTCATTATCGACAAAATTTTGATTCACCTTTTCCTCAGCTTGCTGATGCTCTACCTGTAGTTCTTTTACAAATAGCCTGGGGTCGTCAGACTTACCTATCAGC
>Ga0209794_1002186_pt1 | contig 11144 bp, 5 predicted proteins | sample EBPBio232013_DNA_FD_185869 | JGI IMG/M metagenome (GOLD analysis project Ga0209794, IMG submission 185869) | Wastewater treatment Type I Accumulibacter community from EBPR Bioreactor in Madison, WI, USA - Reactor 1_5/23/2013_ DNA (SPAdes)... | ecosystem: Engineered > Bioreactor > EBPR >... | reverse complement strand
GCCTGCTTCCGCTTTCATCGGTAATGCAATATTAAAAGTTGTAAAGCAGATTTAGGATTAAAAACTAAATGTAAATTTGTGTCAGTGTTAACATCAAAAAATTGTCAACTTTTTTTAGGACGAGACAGTTGTTGTGACTTGTCGCAAGACGACAGGACTTTTTTGGAGACACTGTTAATCGAAAAGTCTAAACCAAACAGCGATACAAGCAACTGGCAAAACATGACAATAACAACCAATCAACTTCCTAAATGCTTGACAAAAGGAGACATTGATGAAATGTTATCACAAAAAAAGAAGTTATCCAATTTAACGTGGGACAATTCACGTCTTGGTTTCAGCTCGACAAACAACAAAAATTGGTACTGCTTTTCACGACCCCTTTTCTCAAAAGACAGAAAGAAAGTTATTTTGATGATTAGAAACTTATGTCCAGGTCTTTGCGGAACCGGCTGGACAGTTGTATTTACGAAACTGAATAATAAATGGACTTCTCAAACTGGTGGACAACGGATACACTGACAACATAAAAGGCTACTGCCAACATTTAACGCATTAGACGAAAAAGCCCCACAAAAAAAGCCCCGACAAACTCAGCAATGTCAGGGCTTTTTTGTTCTATTACATGTTGACAGATAATAGGGTCAAGACTCAGGGTGAATTAAAATCTTCGCTAGTTCGCCTTAGGAAATTGGGAGGACGATTTTGTACGCTTTCAGATTTCATCTTATGGTTCTCCTACCATGAACAATATTCGCCTCAATAAATCTAATCGGGTTATCCTGTTCAATATTTTCCTCCAAACACCCATTTCCAATTGCCGCCAATTGCTGCCTGTGATAGATTTCATAATGCTCGCTTGGGGCAAAATGAACACCAATAAAGCTTGCTTTTCTCCGATTTTACACCCATATTTATCTTGCAGATTGTGGATAGTTTTTTTTACACTCTAACGTTACACGCCAATATGAAAAGACAGCTTATAATACTAACCATTTACTTAGGAATTCTAATGTTGACAACATTTGTTGACATACCTTATTCGAATTCATTTGTAATTGTTTTGACAGTATTGTTTTTTGGCTATTTGATCTACGAATTCAATAGTATTGCAAATACTAAAATTGAAGGCGACCTTATCCTCAGACGACAAACAAAAATGGTTCGACCACTTTTTATTCTCTTGGCACTTATTCCATCTGTCGGCTATTTTATCAATGATAGAATTAATTTCTTTCAAATAGTATTATCCTGGTCAGTTGTAATATTTGACATTGTTACAATCGTTTTAACAATGAAACTGAAACCAATTGGAATGGTTATTAAGGAAAAGAAGCTCATATTGAATGATTTTAGAAATACAAATAGAAATTTAAGTCAATTAAAAAGTATGAAATTGAACGGGTTTACGAATGAAATAGAAATGACCTTTGTGAATGAAAAACGACTGTATTTCAATCGCAGTGAATATTTGGCCTTTGACATTCAAAGTTTAATTTCAATCTGTATTGACGCAAGCCAGGTACAATTATCAATTTCAGACAACTTAAAAAATGTGAATAACTGCAGGTAATCGATTAACACAGGGAACTACCACCCCTACCTTCTCACACAAGTCCCGAATTGAACAGGGAACTGATTCACTAAGGTCTTACAACTTGTCCAGCCAATCAGCCCACCATATTTAACCAACAATTCGTACATGTATTCAGCGGATTTTTTACGTGACTTAGCAAAAGATAAAGTTACAGGTGATTTTTATCCTTTTGACACGGGAAATATTGAAAACGTAATAAACTATATCCGACAACTGGTTGGAAGCCTAAGCGATAATCCAAGCTTAATTATTGAGCCCGACTTTGACTATTATGGAAGCGGTTTTGCATCGTATATTCCTGTTCGAGTTTCAAAGCGAGATAATTCCGATAGCACAATCACAACAGCCAAAAATCGTGTTAGCAAAGAAACCAAAGGAATACTTCTGTACATCTCAAATCTAACTCCTTTCTGGTATTTCGGCGGTTCTGAATGGTCTGTTACCACTGAAAATGGAAGGCAAGTAAGTGGCTCAAGTGGCTTTCTATTCCCGGAGGACAACAATGCCTACGACACAACAAAATGGGAAACCGATATGGAAAGAATAAAATTCACCCTGAACCAATTTAACTATCAATTATTGAAGCAGGATGAATTAGAAACACCCTTGGATTTTGACCTAACCCTTGCAAGTAATTTCATTACCGGAAAACCAAGAGTATTCGATTGCTTCTTCCATTGGAATGACTAAATCAAGCAAGAACATTTAAAGCATCTAACCTAAAAAGCTTCGTAAAAAAGCCCGATATGCACCGCATTGTAAGGGCTTTTTTGTTTTTGCACTTTTTGGTCTAAACAAGCTTTTTGTTTTTGGTGAAGGTAAGCCTCTTGTTTCCTGAAATTAATCCGGAATACGCATCTGACCAATGATTAAGGCCCTGTATCCTGAATCATGCAATTATTCAGCTATTGGGTTCCCATATGCCTGTGCAATTGGACCTAAACTCAGTTTCACTCATTCACCCTAACGCTGAATTATGCCTTGCTCATGAAAAGTCAATTTCATTGCCCTTTGGCCCACATGACAAAGTTCAAATGCCTAATCCGATTTAAGTTTTCGAAAGGGCATCTACCTTTCAATTATTTCGTCACTCTCTGAAATCAAAAGGTTCGTTTTGAATCATTTTTGCATTCAATTGACTCATTTTGGGAAAACGGAACAGCTTCTCTTTTTTCTCGACCCGCCACTCGAATAAGTATTTTGCTTTTGAAATAAACGAATCCCCCGGTAAACGGCAATCTATCCTAGTTAGGAACAAGGTTTGATTTAATAATTCAAAATCAAAAACCATGAAACCAAATGCAAGGTCCTTTTACTGGCCACTCATTTTAGGGTTATTTCTCCTCGTTGGAGCCTCAACCCTAAGTGCTCAAAGCACTGGTCCTAAACTTTCAGATGAGAACCAGGTGTATTCCGACCTGTTCAAATCTCAAACCCAAGTGGACAGAACAAGCACGTTCAGTCGACTGCAAGGACTCATTTTACCAACGGAACTTGGACCTCGTGAACCGCTTCCAACTTCAATGATCGGCGCAAACACAACCACAGAAGAAGAGATCATTTACCTTTTGGGTGAACCCGACATGAGAATCCAGCAAAGCCTGTTGCGCTACTACCTGCGCGGCCCCGGAGCACATTGCCGTTTGGATATTGGTCTGAATGAGCACGGCCAGGTTAGCTTTTTTGTAATTAAAGACTGTCAATAATCCAGATTATGAAAAAGCTCAACAACTTTAAAACAAGTCTGTTAATCGCCTGCCTTTTGTTCGTAAGTCAGGCATTTGCTCAGGTGCAGTTAAGCCTTTCTGCAAGTACAGACCTCGCATCTGTGAATACCGGCAATCAGTTTATCTATACGCTGAATTACCAAATTTCAAGCCTTACAAGCAATGGCTCGAATGTAGTTGCAAACATGGCTCTCCCAGCCAACCTCACTCCTTTTGATGTGAACAACTTTGGCAACTCGGTAGCTTATGACGAATCGCAAGTACAATCGGTTACTTACAATTCTGGAAGCAACGCGATTACTGTAACTTTTGTAAATCCAATTCCGGCAGGTTCAACGGGCCAATTGCAAATCAAATTCAGGTACACCAACGGAACCACTCCGCATGGGTATTCCCCAGATTTATTTGCCTCCATTGATGCCTCCAACAACCTGAATGCGGATGGAGGCACAGGGCCTGTGTATAGCGATACCTTAAACATCGTTGCACTTGCCAGCAACAAATACACCGTTTCAAAAGTTCGGAATGCCGGTGGTGCTATTGATGATGTCACCATCTACAAAATAAGTATTGGTAACACCAGCGGTTCAAACGGAGCCTTGCGCATGAGCAATGCATTTATTGTTGACACGCTTCCTGTTGGGATGGAATTTATTGAAGCAACCGCATTTAGTGGAACCAGCACTCCGGTGTATAATCCTTCAGACCGAACAGTAACTTGGACTTTCACAAGCACCAATTTAAGCACCACCTATAGTTCTTCAGCCTATTTAAGTGTTCGCCATGTAAGTCCTTATTTCGCTATCGGAAGCTCCTCATGCAATACAGCGCATCTAGTTGGAAATGTACCTGTACTTCCAATTGGAACAACAGCACCTTCCAGTAGTAATGGACAAACTTGCTTCGCCATTCAGACTCCAACCCCCGGTGCAGCTTGCTCCGGAGGAAGCATAACCGCTGCTACGGCTAGTTGGTTAAGTAAACATATTCTTGCCGAAACATCTTGCAATACCTTCAAAAATGGATGGTATAATTCCGGCAATACGGAATTGGACAGTGTTCGTTTAACTTATTTGGTTGATAAGTCGATAGACATGAACCAAATTCGGATTAAACCGGTATATGATGGTTTGAACCGTGTTTCGCAAGCTCGCATTGATGTTTGGTACAACACCAACCTCAACACTTCCGTTTCAGCCGGAACATATTACTCACTAAGTATTGCAGCTTTAAGCGGCCAAACACAAAACATCAACATAACACTTCCATCGGGCGAATACATTACTTCAGTTCAATTTAAAGTAAGTGGCAACCTGCCTATTGGAGGCTCGCAAGACATGAGTTATTGCGGAGATGCCCGCAGCGCTGCGGAAGGTGCAAAAGATGGCTCCCCAATTGTGGAAGGCACAACCTACAATACCTCATCCATTGGCGACGATGGAACCCTTGTAAGAAACAACTCCAACGGGTTTTACTATTACCAGGGAATCAGCCATAGCTACTCCAACTGCTCGGGCTCTGCTGAAATCTTAAGTCCACGACCTGTGTTTGGATACAGCAGTAAAACAATCAGCAGCGCATCCAGCCTGCGTGCTTCAGATACCATCAACTATGTTTACTCGGTAACCTTGGGAGGTAACCGTGATGCACACAGTGTGGTAATTACCGATACACTTGATTCAAGATTGAGTTATGTAGCAGGATCTTCCCAGGTGTTTATGAATAGCAGTGCCATGGCTGTAACACCGACAGTAAATGGCAATGTGTTGATTTGGAACTTGGGAACCATTTCTCCAATCAACAATTATTCCATCAAGTTTTCTGCCATGATTGCCCCGGGTACAGCGCCAGCCACCATCAACAACAAAATCAACCTAAACTCAGCCAATGGGCAATTCAATGGAAACACATCCAATGTTGGAACAACAGTTATTTCAGCGGTAGCCCTTCGGGCATTCAAAGGACAAAGCGGTTGTAATCCGGATTATGTGTATTATCCCACAAACGCTATTGCCCAGGAAGCAGGACCGGTGAATTACAAAATCACGGTTAAAAACCTGGGGAATGTTGCAGCCAAGGATTTGGTACTTGTGGATGTTTTCCCATTCATTGGAGATATTCGTGGCTCGCAATGGTTTGCCAATTTGGTAGGCCCTGTAACGATTTCAGACCCCGGCTCTACCGTTTACTACACCACCACTCCTAATCCTTGTTATGCAGATTTTAGTCCGGCTTACAATCCGGCAGGCTGCACCAATCCAAGTTGGACAACAACCCCTCCTGTGGATATCACCAGTGTAAAAGGAATTAAAATTACCCGTTCAACCGTATTAGCGGCTTTGGATAGTATTGTACTTAGCTGGCCAATGCGTGCTCCACTTGGAACTCCAACGAACAGATTGATGAACAACAGCATCATGTATCAGGTGCGTAGAGCTGACAACAATAGCCAATTGCTCCCAACAACACCAATCATGGTAGGCATGTACACCACCTGTACACCCGTATTGGGCTCGTTAGGAAACTATGCTTGGATTGATGTAAACAAAAATGGTATTCAGGATGAAGCAGCATCATTTGGTGTAAATGGAGTAAAGGTTAAACTATTCAGCCCGGGACCCAACAATTATATTGGTGGTGGAGATGATATCCTATTGGATTCTACCGTAACTGCGAATGATTTCTTTGGCAATCCCGGATATTACAAGTTTATCGAACTGGCCACCGGAAATTATTACGTTCAGTTTGAAACCACTTACAATGGCATGCGCTTGAGTCCGGTTCGCAGCATTTTAGAAAGAACGGATTTGAATAACGATGCCGATTCAACAAGTGGACATAGCAGTCTCGTATTTATTGATGCCAATGGTTCAGGACAATTTAAAAACAATACCACCATTGACGCCGGATATTATCCTGTAGGTTCATTGGGTAACTATGTTTGGTGGGATGTAAATCACAACGGTTTGCAGGACGAACCTGCAAGCAGAGGAATTAACGGACAACAAGTTATTCTCTGGAAAAACACAAATGCCGGTTATGTTCCAATCGATACATTGGTAACCGCCAACGATGTAAATGGAAACCCGGGTTATTACAATTTTGAAATTACAGAGAGTGGCACGTACAAAGTTCAATTCCCCATGGCCATTGGTACAAAAACCTTGACCACAGCTACCACCACCGCTGGCGTAAATGGAAACTCAGATGCCCTTACCGGAACAGGCTTTACAAATGCAATAACCATGAATCTTTTAGGTTCAGGACTTGCCAAAAACAATCCAACCATAGATGCGGGATATTTTTATTCAGGTACCATTGGCAACTATGTTTGGTACGATATCAATGAGAATGGCTTACAGGATGAACCAGCATCAGCCGGTTTAAATGGGGTGAAAGTAGTATTGTGGAAAGACAATGGCAGCGGCTTTGTACGCTTTGATTCAACTACCACCTCCAGCCTTTCAGGTAATCCCGGCTATTACAAATTTACAATTTTTGAAAGTGGTGATTTTAAAGTTCAATTTCCTACGCTGGTTTCTACCAAAATAGGTACACTTCAGAATGGCTTATCCGGAACAGATGGCAATTCAGACTTTGACACCTTGACTGGTTTTACTCCCGTATTCACCATGAACTTGGATATTGCAGGAATTACCAAAGACAATCCAAGTTTGGATGCAGGATATGTATGCAATGCACCTACACCGGTAATTAGCGGAAATGGTTTATTATGCCCGGGAGAAACCGGAATATTTACCGGCCCAATGGCTACTTCTTACCAATGGTATAGAAATGGAGTAGCAATTCCGGGTGCAATTAACCAAAGCTATTCAACCAATACACCGGGCATTTACCAGCTCATTATTGCAGATGCAGGTGGATGTTATTCGGATTCAAGCAATGCCATTGCATTGAGTAATAATCCAAAACCAACTGCCAACTTTAGCGTAAACGATAGTAACCAATGCTTGGGAACAAACAGCTTTAGCTTTACCAACCTCTCACAAAACGGACAAGTGGCTGAAAGCATTTGGCCCTTGAGTCAAAACGGAGATACTCCTGTTACACTAGACACACTAGCTGTTGAACTGGGAATGAAATTCCGCAGTGCAATTGCCGGAAAAATTACAGCTATCCGATTCTTTAAGCTTGCAGGTGCAACCGGACCCTTTGTAGGTAATTTGTACAATACTTCCGGTACCTTATTGGCAACTGTAAACTTTGCAGCTGTAAATGCTTCGGCAAGTGGTTGGCAAACTGCTACCTTGAGCAGCCCTGTTCATATTGATGCCAATACAACCTATGTAGTTTCGTACTACTCACCAAATGGCACTTATGCTTTCACACCTTGGTATTTCAATGGATCAGGAATTACCAACGGGAACTTAAGTGCATTGCAGCATGGTATTGACGGAGGAAATGGCTTATTCAAATATGGCATTGGTGGCGGATTTCCTGACCAAACCTTCCAATCAAGCAATTATTGGGTGGATGTAGTATTCCAAGCAGGGCTTTCCTATTCCTGGAATTTTGGCAGCGGAACGAGTACCCTAGAATCCCCAACTTATACCTATGCAAGTTCAGGTTCAAAATCCGTAACACTTGTTGTTAGCAATCAATTCGGTTGTTCGGATACATTCAGTAAAACGCTTAGTGTTCGTCCGGGACCAATAGCTAATTTCAACATTCAGGCATTGGATTGCGATGGAAACTTCAAGTTCAACAACACTTCCCAATACGCAGATTATTACGAATGGGGAATTTACAACCAAGACAGCAGTTGGGGCAAATACCTGTGTTCAGGCAATAACCCTGATTACACAGCTTATCTGATACCCGGAACTTATACCGTTCGCCTAATTGCTCGTTCAAATGGAGAATGTACCGACACATCCTTTTCCAGCTTTACAGTACATCCTAAACCAGTTGCCGTAATTGGACACGATTTAAACAACTGCGGATTAAATGCTCAATTCCGGTCCTACTCTTACTATGCAGAAAACCTGAGTTGGAACTTCGGTGACCCTTCAAGTGGCAGTATGAATACCTCAAACGCTTCTCAGGTTTCACATACCTTCAGCAGCCCTGGCACCTATTCTGTGCGCTTGATTGCCGCCAATCTCTATGGATGTTCCGATACAAGTTTTATTTCGGTTACCTTGAATCCTGCTGCTGCCATTGCACCACTGGCTTCATTCAACAAAACCCTTGTAAGCAACTCTTGTGTAACTCGGGTTCAATTAACCAATACCAGTTCAAATGCAACACAAATTTTCTGGTTGTTGCCTGATGGCTCTGTTCAAACACCCAATCAGATTTCAGTTGCGCTTCCATTGAGTGGCACTTATACCATCCGTCTGGTAGCAGTATCAGCAACGGGCTGTCGCGACACTGCTTCACAAACCGTGAATGTCCTTACTGATTCTTATGGTCCTGTAGCGAGTTTTGAACCTGAGCAAGGCGAACAATGTCTTGCCGGAAATTCATTCAATTTCATCAACAACTCGGCTTTTTATGGAAATGGCTGGAACAATCAGTATTTCTGGGATTTTGGCGATGGACAGCAAAACAATACAGTTACTTTTGCATACAATCATCAGTATGCGAGCAGTGGAACTTATGTGGTTCGTTTGATTGCTCGCAGTCCAAACGGATGCAGCGACACAACTTATAGAACTGTACGTGTTAAAGAATCGGCCCAAAGCTTGATAGCCGTAAACAATGCTTGTGGCATGACGGCTCAAATCAGCAACAACTCGTTGAATACCATTGGTAATATCTGGACATTTGGCGAGGGCGATCTTTCGTCTTCTGATGCTGCAACATTTACGCATCGCTACCGCAATCCGGGCTATTATTTCATCAAGCATATTGCTTTGGCCAACAACGGATGTCACGATTCAAGTTCAACCGGAGTATGGGCCACCAATGCACAGGTTCCGGTATTGAACTTTGGCTGGGATACTATTGGCTGTTCAGGTGCGATCCAGTTTACCAATGCCTCAGAGTTTGGAGGTTGGTACACTTGGAACTTTGGAGATGGAAGTGCCGAAAGTGAGGAAGCTAATCCTGTACATGCCTATCAAACCGCAGGCACTTACTTGGTAACTTTAACTGCACACAATGGTCCGGGCTGCTCATATACATTAACCCTGCCTGTTTATGCACCACATGGAATTGCTGGCAGCCTTCCCGATGCTCGCATAAGCAAAGAAATTGAAGCTTGTACCAATAAAATCACCTTTACCAACAGCTCACTCAATGCCGGAAACGCTAGGTGGATTTTTGATGGAACTCAGCTTGCCTGGGGACCTGTTGTAAGTTTTGAAAACCAAAGCAGCGGTTTCCATTCTGTTCGTTTGATTGTTGACAATGGTACTTGTTTTGATACCGCTTATGCAGAGATTCAGCTAATGGACGCTCCTGAAGCCAGTTTCAGTTACCAGTCGAGCAGCTGTTCAGGTACAGCCATGTTCATCAACAAATCAAAAAATGCTGTAAACCATAGCTGGGATTTTGGAGATACCGGAAGTCAAGCCGACACTTCAACAACAGCCAATGGCATTTATACTTATCCGCTTAATGGTACTTATCAGGCAAGGTTGATTGTGGCAAATAATGCAGGATGCAGAGACACAATCACTCAAACGGTGAGCATCAACATGACTAGCAATTCAGCACTGGCCAACTTTACCTGGAACAGCAATGCTTGCAATTGCAAATGCTCAAACAAAATCGAATTCATAAATTTAAGTTCAGGCAATGGTAACCGCTATATCTGGAACTTTGGCGATGGAAACACCAGTAGTCAGTTTAGCCCCAATAAAGGCTTTTCGAGTGAAGGCAATTACCTGGTAACATTAACTGCCATTACGCCATCCGGTTGTGCAAGTTCTGTAACCAAATCGGTTTATGTAGCCGGAACAGGTCACGGCCCAAGCGCAGGATTTAGTACCGATCGTGCCATTCAGTGTATCAGCAGCAATAACTTTAATTTCTTTAACCAGAGCAATTACATGGGTTCGGGTTGGATTAAGAAGCACTACTGGTATTTTGGAGACGGCAGCATGGATAGCAGCAACAGCTTTATCTTTAACAAGAAATATGCAGGACCAGGCACCTATACTGTAATGCTGGTTAGTGTAGGAGCTGAAGGATGCCGCGATACTGCAACCATGGATATTGTTGTTGAATCACTGCCATGCTTTAACTCAGCACTGATTGATGCAGGAAGAGATCCATTTGCAGGCAGAAACGACATGGAAGATATTCGTCCGGCCGTGACAACTGGAACACAGCAGCAAGTTGCGGCGGTGAAAGCAGTGCAGGTGTATCCAAATCCAAGCACGGGTCATTTTGATGTGAGAATAAAAGAAGTTCAGGCACGTAAGGTTCGTGTGCGCATTTTGAACACATTAGGACAGGAAGTGGCGAATGAAAGTTTTGGTTTTTCAGCAGATGGCACTTATCATGTAGAAACATCAGGACTTGCAGAAGGACAGTACCAGGTAATGGTAGATGCTGATGGGGAGTTCATTCACCGTGAGGCACTAATAATCCTGAAGTAAAATTAAATTAAATTAACCATGAAGGGATGAAGGGAATGAAGAGAAATACTTCAAGATCCTTCATCCCTTTGTGTTTCTAAGTCCTGCAATAAATGACTCAAAAAAAATAAACCATGAAGGTATGAAGGGAATGAAGAGAATTACTTAATGGTTCTTCATGCATTCATGGTTTTAAAATACCCAGAAATGTACAAATAAAATCTCCTGAAAAGTTTACCATGAAGGTTTGAAGGGAATGAAGAGAATTAC
>Ga0209794_1002184_pt1 | contig 11148 bp, 9 predicted proteins | sample EBPBio232013_DNA_FD_185869 | JGI IMG/M metagenome (GOLD analysis project Ga0209794, IMG submission 185869) | Wastewater treatment Type I Accumulibacter community from EBPR Bioreactor in Madison, WI, USA - Reactor 1_5/23/2013_ DNA (SPAdes)... | ecosystem: Engineered > Bioreactor > EBPR >... | reverse complement strand
TGCGCCAGCGCGGCCAGCAGGGCTGCGCTGAACGCTTCAATTTGCATAGCGCCCAGCGCCCAGCCGTCGTGCGTCAACGCGGTGTTGGGCAGGGCGTCGATGGGCAGCGTCAGCAAGCCTTGGGCGGCGGCCAGCCGGGTCAGGTCAACGCCGTGCGGAGCGGCGCTGACGAGGGCGGCCAGGCGCTCGGCCACGGTGGGCAGGCCCAGGGCGGCCAGTTCGGCCAGGCGCTGCGGCGTGCGGCGGTAGCGCGCGGGGGCGTGCGGGTCGAGCACGCGCCCGCCGGCCAGGGTGCGGCTGGCGGCGGCGTCGCGCAGCAGCACGCGCTCGCCATGCCAGGCGCCGATGGGGCTGTGCAGCACCAGCTGGGCCAGCGCGCTGGCGCCGGGCGCCAGGCTGTCGGCGTCCAGCAGGGCGACCGAGGCAGCGACCTGCTCGGCGCCGATGTGGGCCAGCACGCGTGCGCCGGAGCGCAGGGCCTTGGCTTCGCCCTGCCACAGCGTGAGCTGCACGTCGATGCGGTCGGTGGTCAAGGCCACGGCGGGCGCCGTGAGCCACTGGCCGCGCGCGACCTGCTCCTTGGCGATGCCGACCAGGGCCACGGCGCAGCGCTGGCCGGCGCGGGCCTGCTGCACCGGACGGTTCTGCGCGTGCAGGCTGCGCACGCGGGCGCGCAGACTGCCGGGCACCAGGGCCACCTCGTCACCCACGGCCACTTGGCCTGCGTGCATGGTGCCGGTGACCACGGTGCCGGTGCCGGCCAGGGTGAAGGCGCGGTCTACCGCCAGCCGGAAGGCGGCAGGCAGAGAATCTGAGTGATTTTGGCCAGATGTCGGCGTGGAATAATCGTTATTTGCTTCAAAAATAATAGCACGTAGCTCGTCCACCCCATCGCCCGTGGTGGCCGATACGGCCAGCACCGGGGCTTGCGCCAGTGGCGTGCCGGCCAGCAGATCGGCCATTTGCGCGCGCACTTCGGCCACGCGGGTGGCGTCGGCGCGGTCGGTCTTGGTGATGACCACCGCGCCGCGGCCGATGCCCAGCATGGCCAGCACGCTCAGGTGCTCCAGCGTCTGCGGCATGGGGCCGTCGTCGGCGGCCACCAGCAGCAGCGCAAAGTCGATGCCGCTGGCGCCCGAGACCATGGTGTGCACCAGCCGCTCGTGCCCGGGCACGTCGATGAAGCCGATGCGATCGCCCTCCGGCGCGCCGGGCACGTCGAGAAAGGCGTAGCCCAGCTCGATGCTGATGCCGCGCTTTTTCTCCTCCGGCAGGCGGTCGGTGTCCACGCCGGTGAGGGCGCGCACCAGCGTGGTCTTGCCGTGGTCGATGTGGCCTGCGGTGCCGATGATCATGGGTGAGTGGGTCCTCGGGTCAGTAGCCGCGCAGCATGAACTCGATGCAGGCTTCGACCGTGGCCTGCTCGCTGGCGCTGAGATGGCCTGCCGGCTCGCGCAGCAGGCGCGTTGGTACGGCCAGCATGTTGGGCGTGTCCAGCACGCAGGGCGTGCCACCGACCCGCAGCGTGGTCTGCGCGCGCCGCATCACGGCTTGGCCCGGCTCGGCCAGCCGCAATGGGATGCACCAGCGGGTGGCCGTGGTGACCAGATCGCTCTGCACGTCCAGCAGCAGCGTGTGGCTGGCGCGCGGGTTGGGGTTGTGGAACAGATCGAAGCGCGGCATGGCGAATGGTCAATGCTGTTCGCCATCGGTCAGAAACTGCTGCAACTGCTCTGCCGCAGTGCCCTCGTGTTCAATGCCTGCGGCATAGCGTTCCAGCGCCTCACGGTTTTCTTCGGCCCAGGCGGTGCTGTGCGCGTAGCCGCCTGGAGGCCGCCAGGCCGCCGCTGGCGCCGGTGCCGTGGTCGCCGACGCCCCCGCGGGCACGAGCGCCATGGGGATCAGCTCGACCCGCTCGTCAGGGTGCACCACCATCTCGAACAAGCGTCCTGCGAAGCGCTTGCCCAGCGCGATCTGGCCGCTGGCGCCGACTTCTTTGAGCATGGGGATCTCCGTGGGTTTGGGGCTCATGCAATCATGCAGCATGATGTCGAAGGCGACAAGTCGCCTTATCGATGCGCACTGGCGATGTGTGAAAAGCGGGTCGTGGCGCCGGTCAGCTGAACAAGTCGCCCATCATGCGGGCGTACCAGCGGAAGTCCTCGGACACCAGGGCTTCGCGGCGGTCGTTGTCGTCGATCTGGGCCTGCTCAAGGATGCCCTGGTCGTTGATGCGGTAGTCGAACTGCACGGCAATGGCCTCGCGCGGGGAGCCGTTGACCAGCATGTAGCACAGGTTGTCGGGCAGCTCGACCTTGGGCGCGCGCCCGGCCAGGCGCTCGGCGATGTAGCGCGCGACGATGCGGCCATGCGCGTTGGCCACGTGGCCGGCCTTGGGGTAGAACAGGAAGTTGGGCAGCGGTGAGACCTGGCCCACAGCGTCGCCGATGACGTACACGTCGTCGTCGCCCTTCATGGTCAGCATCTTGTTGTCCACGTCGGCCCAGCCGGTGGGCTTGCCGTCGGGCCGGGTGCCGACGGCGCCGGCTTTCCAGGCCAAATCACCCGCCTGGTGCGGCGCCATGATGACGGCGTGGTCGAACTTCATGTCGCCGGCGCTGGTCTTGATGCGCTGGGCAAAGGGGTCGATCTCCTGCACATGCGCGTTGGGCACGTAGGTGAGGATGTCGCCGTACAGGTCGCGGAAGGCCTCGCGAAAGCCCACGCCGATGGGGCGCACGCCGTCCTTGTGGTCGAGGATGGTGATGCGGCCCTTGATGTTGTGGGTCTTGAACCACCAGGCCACCAGACAGGCGCGCTCGTAGGGGCTGGGCGGGCAGCGCTGGGGCGGGGGCGGCAGGTTCATCACCCATTCGCCGCCCTTGAAGGCGTGCAGCGCGCGCTTTAGCGCGTAGTGCTCGGCGTTGGGGATGTAGGCACCCGGAAAGCGGGCGCGCGTGGCTTCGGCGGCGCGGCGGTCGTTGCCAAACCAGGTCTCGTAGCCGTAGCGGATGCCGGGCGCCAGCACCAGCAGGTCGTAGTCGAGGTGGCCCAGGCTGGTGTGCACGCGCTTGGTGTCGCGGTCGATCTGGGTGATCTCGCTCTGGATGAAGCGGTAGCCGTGGCGCTCGCTGACCTGCAGGTAGTCGTGGGTGAGGAACTGCGAATCGACGATGTCGACCAGCCACTTGTTGCTCATGGGGCAGCTGAAGAACACCGGGTTGCGCTCCAGCAGCACGACTTCGGCCTGCGGCGCCATCTGGCGGATGTTCTTGGCGGCGCTCAGGCCCCCCCAACCACCGCCGCAGACCACCACGCGCGGGGCTTTGCCCTTGGCGATGAGTGCCTCGGACGGCGAGCCGACCAAAAACGGCAGCGGGGCACTGGCGGCAGTGTTGGAGGCGGTGGGGGCGGCGCAGGCGGTCAGCAAGCTGGCCGACGCACCCGCCGCACCGGCGAGGAATTGACGTCGATCGATGGGCATGGCAGTTCTCTGGGGTGGTGGTTGAGGTGGTGGGTTGAAAAAACTCAGGCCAGGGCGGCCTGAAGCAGGGAAAGTTGTTCAGTCAGTTGCACCGGCTGCTCCAGCCCGCGCAGATCGAGCAGCAGGCGGTCGTCGGCAATGCGGCCAATCACCGGGCGGGGCAGGGCGCGCAGGGCGGCGGCCAGCTCGTCGAGTGCGCGGCCGGCGCCTTTTTTGCCGCCTGTGGGGGCGATAGCCAGACCGGCGGAGGGCAGGCGCTCGACGGGCAGCGAGCCGGAGCCGATCTGGCCCAGCAGGTCGACCACCTCCACCGTAAAGCGCGGCGCCACGGCCTGGGTCACGGCGGGACGCAGTTGCTCGGCCAGCGCGCGCAGGTCGGCGGCCGGGCGGGTGAGCAGGCGCAGCGTGGGCACATCCTGCGTCAGGCGCTCGGGGCGCAGGTACAGGCGCAGCGTGGCCTCCAGCGCGGCCAGGGGCAGCTTGCTCATGCGCAGGGCGCGCTTCATGGGGAACTTGCGGATGCGGCCGACCAGCTCTTTGCTGCCGACGATCAGGCCGGCCTGTGGGCCGCCCAGCAGCTTGTCGCCGCTGAAGGTGACCACGCCGCAGCCGGCGGCCAGCATCTGTTGTGGCGTGGGCTCGGCCGGCAGGCCGTAGGCGGTGAGGTCGATCAGCGAGCCGCTGCCCAGGTCGGTGGCCAGGGGCAGCTGGTGGCGCGCGGCGATGGGGGCCAGCTCGGCCTCGGTCACGGCGCTGGTAAAGCCTTGCACGGCGTAGTTGCTGGTGTGCACCTTCATCAGCAGGGCGGTGCGCTCGGTGATGGCGCGCTCGTAGTCGTGCGGGTGGGTGCGGTTGGTGGTGCCCACCTCGACCAGCTTGGCGCCAGCGCTTTCCATCACGTCGGGCATGCGGAAGGCGCCACCAATCTCGACCAGCTCGCCGCGCGAGACGATGACCTCGCGCCCGTGCGCCAGCGCGGCCAGGGTCAGCAGCACGGCGGCGGCGTTGTTGTTGACGACGGTGGCGGCCTCGGCGCCGGTCAGCTCACACAGCAGGCCTTCGATGATGCTGTCACGGTCGCCGCGGCCGCCGCTGCCCAGGTCGTATTCAAGGTTGTTGGGCCCGGCCATCATGGCCTGCACGTGGGCCAGCGCGGCCTCGGGCAGCAGGGCGCGGCCCAGGTTGGTGTGGATCACCGTGCCGGTGAGGTTGAGCACGGTGCACAGGCGCGGCGCCAGGCGCGCGTTAACGCGCTGGGCCAGTTGCCCGGCCAGCGCGTCGGGTGCCACGGCGCTCAGCGCCAGCGTGCCGGCCAGGGCCAGGGCGCGGGCCTCGTCCAGCAGGGCGCGGCTTTCACGCGCGACGAGGGTGTGGCCGTGCTCGGCAATCAACGCCGCCACATCGGGCTGGCGCAGCAAGCGGTCGACCGCGGGCAGGTCTTTGGGGGTGGCGGGGGTGTCGGGGGCGGAGCGCGGGGCGTCGGGCTGGTGGGCCTGGGCCTTGGAACCGTGTACCACGGATTCGTCGGGCCTTGCCATCAGGCGCTCCCTCGTTCGGGCGGGGGCGGGGCGGCCTCGCCACCCTCGTCGCCGTCGCCAAACAGCAGCATGAAGTTGACGCCGTGGCGTTGGTAGCCTTCTTCGGCGACCAGCAGGTCGAGCGTCAGGCTGGCCAGGTCGTCGGCCACGGGCTCCACGTGCAGATCGCGGTCCATGTGGACGATTTTCAGGTAGTGCTGGCAGGTGTCGCAGGTTTCGGCCTGCACCGATTCGCGGCGGGTGGATTGGTCGGCGTCCGCCAGCGCCTGCAGCGCGCGAAAGCGCACGCCGCCGGTGCTGAGGCAGTGCGTGCACTTGATGCGCACCATGTGCCATTCGGCGTTGCACAGCGCGCAGTGCAGGTAGCGAAAGCCCTCGCTGTCGCCGCCCACGCGGGTGACGCTGGCGGTGGGCAGGCTGCCGCAGCAGGGGCAGCGCGTGGCGTCCTGGACGTAACCATAGGGGTTGGGCACGGCCTGGGCGCTGGCGCGCACCAGGTGCGTCCAGTACAGCTGCAGGCCCGCCGCGATGAGCGGTGCGGCGGCCATGTCCAGGCCCAGGGTGATGCCGGCCAGCAGGCGCTCGGCTTGCTGCTCCAGCGCAGTGTCGTCCCGCTGGGCCAGGGCCTGCACGCCGGCGCGAGCCGGGCTGTCGGCAGGCAGTTGGTCCAGCACCTGGGCGAGCAGGGCGCGCAGCTCGCTCTTCCAGGCCGCGGCGCGCGGCCACTGGGCGGTGTCGAGCAGGGGCGCGCCAGTTTGCGAGGCGGCGTCGGCCTGTTCGACGGTGGGCAGCGGCACGGCCGGGTAGCCGGCCAGGCGGGCGTGCTGTGCCTCGCACACCACCGCCATCAAAAGCAGGTAGTCGCGCATGGCGTGCCCGGCCGCCAGTTGCCGCAGGCGCAGGGCGCGCTGGGCAAAGACGTCGGCATCGGGCAGCCGCAGGCGCGGCAAATCAGCGCCGGCGTTGACGGCGATTTCTTCCGGGGTGCGAAGGCGTGCGCTGGCGCTGAGGGTCATGGCTGAAAGCGTTGCGCCGCTGGCTCAGCAGCGGCGCGGGTCTATCGAAGTCGAAAAATACCGGGGTCAGCCGGCGCGCTGGTCGGGCACGCGCGCTTGGCCTTCCATCTTGTCACGGTACCACAGCAGGTGGTGGCGTTTGGCCCAGCCAGCGCTCACCGTGCCCTGGGTCATGGCACGCAAGGTGCCCTTGACCCAGATGGCCGCGTAGATGTGCACCACCGCCGTCAACGACATGATGAAGGCCGCCAAGGCGTGCAGCACCACCGCCACCCGCTGCACCGGGATCGGCACGCTGTTGGCAAACCAGGCCTGCCAGAACAGCACGCCGGTGCACAGCAGCACGATCAGCGACAGCGTCATGCTCCAGAACACCAGCTTCTGGCCGGCGTTGTATTTGCCCACGGGCGGCATCTGGGACTCGTCGCCCTCAAACACCAGCTTAGGTGCTTTCTCGACCCACTGGCTGTCTTCACGCTTCCACGTGTTGACGCGCCAGAACGCCAGGAACATGAGCAGGAACAGCACGAACACCGCGATGCCGAGGTAAGGGTGCAGCACCCGCGTCCATTGCGGGCCGCCGAACAGGTTCGTGAGGAAGAACATGCTCGGGTGGAACAAGGCCAGCCCCGAAAAGCCGGCCAGGCCGAAGCACACCACCACCATCCAGTGGTTGATGCGCTGGTTGTCGGTGTAACGCTGAATAAAGAGCTTTCTCATCGCTGTTCTCCTCAGGCGTCGTTGACGTGCGTGCGCTCGCCGGGTGAGGCGCCGACGACATTGGGCTGGCCGTCGGCGACGTAGTCTTCGTCGTCTTCGGGCACTTCAAGCGGACCTTGCTTCATGTGGTGGAAGAAGGCCACCACCGCCGCACCGATCATCGTGGCCAGCGCCACCGGCTTGGCCAGACCCTTCCAGATCGCGACCATGGGGCTGATGCTCGGGTTGGCCGGCAGGTTGGAGTACAGCTCGGGCTTGTCGCCGTGCTGCAGCACATACATGACGTGCGTGCCGCCCACGCCATCGGGGTTGTAGACGGCGGCTTTGTCGTAGCCGCGTGTCTTCAACTCGGTGACGCGGCCTTCGCCGTAGGTCAGCATGTCTTCCTTGGAGCCGAAGCGGATCGCGCCCGTGGGGCAGGCCTTGGCGCAGGCCGGCTCTTGCGAGACGGCCACGCGGTCGGCGCACAGCGAACACTTGTAGGCCTTGTTGTCCTTTTCGCTGATGCGTGGCACGTCGAACGGGCAGCCTTTGACGCAGTAGCCGCAGCCAATGCAGTTCTCGCTGATGAAGTCGACGATGCCGTTGGCGTACTTGACGATGGCACCAGGCGACGGGCAGGCCTTCAGGCAGCCCGGGTCCTCGCAGTGCATGCAGCCGTCCTTGCGGATCAGCCACTCCAGCCGGCCGGGGGTGACCTCGACCTCGGAGAACTTCATCACCGTCCAGGACTGGGGCGTCATGTCCATCGGGTTGTCGTAGACGCCGTGGCAGGTGCCGATGTCGTCGCGCAGATCGTTCCATTCCATGCACGCCGACTGGCAGGCCTTGCAACCGATGCAACTGGAGACATCGATGAGCTTGGCCACCTGCGGGATTTCGCGCCGGACATCAGGCGTCGGCGTGGTGACCGCCGAGCGCTTGGCAATATCGAGGGATTGAAGAGTTGACATGTGCTGAACCTCCTCAGGCCTTCTCGATGTTCACGGTGAACGACTTGTACTCAGGCGTCTGCGTGTTGGCGTCGCCGACGAACGGCGTCAGCGTGTTGACCAGGTAGCCTGGTTTGGTCTGACCCACAAAACCCCAGTGGTTGGGCAGGCCCACGGTGTGCACCTTGGTGCCACCGCAGTCGAGCGTCGGGATGCGCTTGGTCACCACCGCCACGGCCTTGATGAAGCCACGGTTGGACGTGACCTTGACCCAGTCGCCATGGCCAATGCCTTTTTCCTTGGCCAGCTCCTCGCCGATTTCCACGAACTGCTGAGGTTGCAGGATCGCGTTGATCTTGGCTTGCTTGGTCCAGTAGTGGAAGTGCTCGGTCAGGCGGTAGCTGGTGGCCGTGTACGGGAAGTCCTTGGGCTTGCCAAAGGCGTCCATGTCGCCCTTGAACACACGCGCTGCCGGGTTGGACTTGGCGCGCGGGTCCTTGTACATCGGGTTGCTCTCGAGCGGGGTCTCGAACGGCTCGTAGTGCGTCGGCCACGGCCCTTCGGCCATGCCGGTGGGGGCGAACAGGCGTGCCACACCTTCGGCCGTCATGATGAACGGTCGCACGGCGTCGGGCGCCGTCGGGTCGGCGGTGAGGGCGATGTCCGGCACGTCAGCGCCGCCCCAGGTCTTGCCGTTCCACGACACCAGCGGCTTGTCGGCACGCCAGGGCTTGCCGGTGGCCGGGTTGACCGAGGCGCCGTTGTACAGAATGCGGCGGTTCACCGGCCAGGCCCAGGCCCAGTTCAGCGTCTGGCCGATGTTCCACGGGTCGCTGTTGTCGCGCCGCGCCATCTGGTTGCCGGCCTGCGTCCAGGCGCCGGAGTAAATCCAGCAACCGCACGCCGTGCTGCCGTCGTCGCGCAGTTGCGCAAAGCTGGCCACTTGATCACCGGCCTTGACCAGGACCTTGGTCGGGTCCTTGGGGTCCATCAGATCGACCAGCGCCTTGCCGTTGTACTCTTTGGCGAGTTCATCCGGACCGGGCGCGTGGGGCACCTTGTACGACCAGGTCAGGTTGACAATCGGGTCGGGGAAGGCGCCGCCATCCTTGCGGTACATGGCGCGCATCCGCAGGAACAGCCCGGCCATGATGTCGACGTCGGTCTTGGCCTCGCCCGGGGGCGGTGCCGCCTTCCAGTGCCACTGCAGCCAGCGGCCGGAGTTGGTGATCGAGCCCTCGTCCTCGGCAAAACAGGTCGACGGCAGACGGAACACCGTGGTCTGGATTTCCTCGGGTTTGACGTCGTTGAACTCGCCGTGGTTCTGCCAGAACTCCGCAGTCTCGGTGTTCAGCGGGTCGATGGTGATCAGGAACTTGAGCTTGGACAGCCCGGCAATGACCTTCTTCTTGTTGGGGAAGGAGGCGACCGGGTTGAAGCCCTGGCAGATGTAGCCGTTCATCTTGCCCTGGTTCATCATCTCGAACGCGCGCAGCACGTCGTAACCAGCACCGGGCGCATCAAGCTTGGGCAGGTAGTCGAACGCCCAGTTGTTCTCGGTCGTCGCGGCGTTGCCCCACCAGGCTTTTTGCAGGCTGACGAAGAACTTGGGATAGTTCTGCCAGTAGCTCATCTGGTTGGGACGCAGTGGCTTGGTCGAGCGGGCCGCCAGATAGGCCTGGAAGTCCTGCTCGTGGTCGCGCGCAATGCTCATGTAGCCGGGCAGCAGGTTGGACAGCAGACCCAGGTCCGTCAGGCCCTGGATGTTGCTGTGGCCGCGCAGCGCGTTCATGCCGCCGCCAGCCACGCCGATGTTGCCCAGCAGCAGCTGCATCAGCGCGCCACAACGCAGCATCTCGGAGCCGGTGCTGTGCTGCGTCCAGCCGAGCGCATACATGATGGTCATGGTGCGGTCGGGCGTGGAGGTGCTGGCGATGTACTCGCACACCTTCTGGAACTGCTCTGGCGTGGTGCCGCAGACCTTTTGCACCATCTCGGGCGTGTAGGGCGCGTAGTGCTTCTTCATGATCTGGAACACGCTGCGTGGGTGCTCCATGGTCATGTCGACCTTGGCAAAGCCGGCTTCGTCCTTCTCGTACGCCCAGCTGGAGGGGTCGTAGTTGCGCTTCTCGGCGTTGTAGCCGCTGAAGATGCCGTCGTTGAACTGGTACGCCTCGCCCACGATGAAGGGGGCGTTGGTGTAGTGGCGGACGTATTCCGTCTGGATCTTGTTGTTGCTGAGCAGGTAGTGGATCACCCCGCCCAGGAAGGCGATGTCCGACCCCGCGCGCACGGGCGCGTAGAAGTCGCTCATGGCGGCCGAGCGCGTGAAACGCGGATCGACGACGACGAGCTTCGCCTTGTTGTTGTTGCGAGCCTCAATGGCCCATTTGAACCCGACAGGGTGTGCCTCTGCGGCATTGCCCCCCATCACCAGCACTACATCGGCGTTCTTGATGTCCTCCCAGTGGTTGGTCATCGCGCCTCGGCCAAACGTCGGAGCCAGACCGGCTACCGTCGGGCCGTGTCAAACACGTGCCTGGTTGTCGAATGCGAGTATCCCCATGCTGCGGATCACCTTGTGGGTGATGTAGCCAGCCTCGTTGGAGGAGGCCGACGCCGCCAGCATGCCGGTGGACAGCCAGCGGTTCACCGTCTGGCCGTTGTCGTTTTTGGCGATGAAGTTGGCATCGCGGTCCGCCTTCATCAGCTTGGCGATGCGCGACATGGCGTCGTCCCAGCTGATGCGCTTCCATTCCTTGGTGCCGGGCTCGCGCACCTCGGGGTACTTCAGGCGCGTGGGCGAGTGCACGAAGTCGAGCAGGCCAGCGCCCTTGGGGCACAGGCTGCCGCGGCTGACCGGGTGATCGGGGTCGCCCTCGATGTGGATCACGTCGCCGAGCGCGTTCTTGGCGCCGTCGCCCAGGCTGTACATCAGCAGACCGCAGCCGACCGAGCAGTAGGTGCAGTTGTTGCGGGTTTCGGTTGCTCGGGCGAGCTTGTACTGCCGGGTCTCCGCCAGCGCGGCGGTGGGCGAGAAGCCCAGGGCCACCAGACTGGACGCCGCCAGTCCTGCGCCACTGACCCGGAAGAATTGCCTCCGGTTCATGTCCATCTTGAACGCTCCTTGTGAAGAAAATTGGCCCCCGCGCTGGTGTTCAAGGCAGGAGAGGATGCGTTGAGTCTAGACAGAAAGGTGCGCCGCTCTGGTTGTCAAAACCCTTATGAAAAATGGCGCATAGAGGCCCTGGGAACAGCCCTCGGCGCAGGGGCGTGGGGCCCCGCGCCGGGCCAGGCTCACTCGCCCATCACCACGCCCTCGCGGCGCGGGTCGGCACCGCCCAGCCACATGGGTTTGCCATGGATCTGGGTGTGCACCAGGGCCTGCAGGCCGCTGGTCATGTTCATCTCGCGCACCTCGGCGCCGCGTGCGCGCAGGGCTTGCACCGTGGCCGGGG
>Ga0209794_1002179_pt1 | contig 11196 bp, 11 predicted proteins | sample EBPBio232013_DNA_FD_185869 | JGI IMG/M metagenome (GOLD analysis project Ga0209794, IMG submission 185869) | Wastewater treatment Type I Accumulibacter community from EBPR Bioreactor in Madison, WI, USA - Reactor 1_5/23/2013_ DNA (SPAdes)... | ecosystem: Engineered > Bioreactor > EBPR >... | reverse complement strand
GTAGTCGAAGCCCTCCGGCACGGCCACCGCCATGTGGCATTTGGCGATGCGCAGATCGAGCGGCTGGAACAGGCCGGCGCCCCCGTGCTCCAGCAGCACGTCCTTGCCGGTCACGCCCAGGTCGGCGCCGCCGTACTCGACATAGGTCGGCACGTCGGTGGCGCGCACCAGCACCACCCGCACCTCGGGTCGGTTGGTGGGCAGGATCAGTTTGCGCGACTTCTCCGGGTCTTCCAGCACCTCGATGCCGGCGGCGGCCAGCAGGGGCAGGGTCTCGTCGAAGATGCGGCCTTTGGACAGGGCAAGGGTGATCATTTACTGGATTCTCTCGATGTCGGCGCCAATGCCGCGCAGCTTGCGCTCCATTTGATCGTAGCCGCGGTCCAGGTGGTAGATGCGATCTACCAAGGTCTCGCCCTCGGCCACCAGGGCGGCGATGACCAGGCTGGCCGAGGCGCGCAAGTCGGTGGCCATGACGGTGGCGCCCGACAGCTGCGGCGCGCCGTCGATCATGGCGCTGCGGCCCTCGACGTGAATGCAGGCGCCCAGGCGCGCCAGCTCGTTGACATGCATGAAGCGGTTTTCAAAAATGGTCTCGGTGACCACGCTGGCCCCCTCGGCAACGCAGTTCAGAGCCATGAACTGGGCCTGCATGTCGGTCGGGAACCCGGGGTATTCGGTGGTGCGGAAGGTCTGGGCCTTGAGCGCCTTGCCGCCCGGGCTGCGGATGCGGATACCGCCCTGCCCGTCCGCGCTGGCGCACTCCAGTTCGACACCGGCATCGCGCAATTTGTCGATCACAGCGTCCAGGTGCTCGGCCCGGGCGTGGCGCAGCAGCACCTCGCCGCCGGTGGCCGCCACCGCGCACAGAAAGGTGCCGGCCTCGATGCGGTCGGCCACCACCTCGTGCGTGCAGCCGTGCAGGCGCTCCACGCCCTGGATGCGGATCTGGCTGCCGCCATGGCCCTCGATGCGCGCGCCCATGCGGATCAGCATTTCGGCCAGGTCGATGATCTCGGGCTCCTGGGCGGCGTTTTCCAGCACCGTCTCGCCCTCGGCCAGGCAGGCGGCCATGAGGAAGTTCTCGGTGCCGGTCACCGTCACCATGTCGGTGCTGATGCGCCCGCCACGCAGCCGGCTCTGGCCCTGTGACAGGCGTGCCAGCATGTAGCCGTGCTCGACGTGGATCTCGGCGCCCATGGCCTGCAGGCCGCGGATGTGCTGATCGACCGGGCGCGAGCCGATGGCGCAGCCGCCCGGCAGCGACACCTTGGCGTGGCCAAAGCGCGCCAACAACGGCCCCAGGGCCAGCACCGAGGCGCGCATGGTCTTGACCAGCTCGTACGGGGCCTCGGGCTTGATCGGTTCGCTGGCGTGAAAACGCATGCCGCCACGCTCGCCCAGGGTTTCCGTGGTCACGCCCATGTTGTCGAGCAGCTGGCGCATGGTGCGCACATCGTGCAGACGCGGGACGTTGAGGAGCGTGACCGGCTCCTCGGTGAGCAAGGTGGCGCACATTTCCGGCAAGGCGGCGTTCTTGGCGCCGGAGATCATGACCTCGCCACGCAGCGGGCGCCCTCCGCGAATCAGCAGTTTGTCCATGGCAACATGATATTGGTGCAAAAAAAGGCTTTGGTCGGCATCAACAAAGCCTGATCAGCTACTAAAAAAGAAGCAAACCGGGCCAGACCCGCGTCAACCCTGCCGAGTCCACTCGGCCGGTGTGAAGGTCTTCATCGACAGCGCGTGCACCTCGTCGGTCTTCATGCGCTGGCCCAGCGTGGCGTACACGCGCTGGTGTCGGGCAATCGGGCGCTTGCCCTCGAATTCGGGCGAGACGATGGTGGCGAACCAGTGGCGGCCATCGCCCTGCACTTCCAGGTGTTCGCACGCCAGGCCGGCGGCGATCAGTGTCTTGAGGTCTTCAGCGGTCATTTTTGTGGCGGAGCGACGACGGGCGCGGCAGGCCGCCGCCCGTTTTTCAGCCCCGGAGCTTGTAGCCGATCTTCAGCAGGTGCAGCGTCAACACCGACAACGCCACGAAGCAGCCACCGGCAATCGCCAGACTGAGCCACGGCGACACGTCGCTGACACCGAAAAAACCGTGGCGAAAGCCGTCGATCATGTAGAAGAAAGGGTTCAGGTGGCTGAGTGTCTGCCACACGCCCGGCAAGGAATGGATCGAGTAGAACACGCCGGCCAGAAAGGTCATGGGCATGACGACGAAGTTCTGGAACACGGCCATCTGGTCGAACTTGTCGGCCCACAGCCCGGCCAGCAGGCCCAGCACGCCCATGATGCCAGCACCCAGCAGGGCGAAGGCCAGCACCCACAGCGGGGCGGCGGCGCGCGGCGGCGCGTAGAACAGGGTGATCAGGTACACCCCCAGGCCGACCAGCAGGCCGCGCGCCACGGCCGCGCCCACGTAGGCCACGAACCAGTGCCAGGCCGACAGTGGCGTGAGCAGGGTGAACACCAGGTTGCCCATGATCTTGCTCTGCACCAGGCTGGAGGCGCTGTTGGCAAACGCGTTCTGCAGGATGCTCATCATCACCAGGCCCGGCACCAGGAAGGCGACGTAGCTCACGCCGGGGTAGACCTGCACCCGATCGGACAGCACGTGGCCAAAGATCATCAGGTACAGCACGGCCGTGAGCACGGGCGCGGCGATGGTCTGGAAGGCCACGTTCCAAAAGCGCAGCACCTCCTTGGTGAGCAGCATCTTCCAGCCGTCGTTGGGCGCCTCAAGGGCGGCCAGGCGGTGGCGCTCGACGGGCGCGCTCATGCGTCGGCTCCGGTGGGCGCGGGCGCCGCGCCGCGCCCGCTCATCAGTTCGATGAACACGTCTTCCAGGTCGGCCTTGCGGATCTCGATGTCTTCCACCCGCACCCCCGCCTCGCGCAGGATGGACAGGTGGCGTTCGATCTCGGCAGGGTCGTGCGCCGGCAGCTCCACGATGCGGCCGGTGACGCGCGCCAGCGCGGCCAGTGGCGGCGGGAGCGCGCTGTCGGTCTTGAAGTGCAGCACGTTGGCGGTGGCGTTGTTCAGCAGTGTGCTGGTGCGCTCCAGCGCGATCACCCGGCCCCGCTTGAGCATGGCGATGCGGTGACACAGCGCCTCGGCCTCCTCCAGGTAGTGGGTGGTGAGCAGCACGGTGTGGCCTTTTTTATTCAAGTCGGCCACGAAATGCCACAGCGTCTGGCGCAACTCCACGTCCACCCCGGCGGTGGGTTCGTCCAGCACGATGACCGGGGGCTTGTGCACCAGGGCCTGGGCCACCAGCACGCGCCGCTTCATGCCGCCGGACAGCTGGCGCATGTTGGCCTTGGCCTTGTCGGCCAGACCCAGGCCGTGCAGGAGCTGGTCGATCCAGTCGTCATTGTGGTACAGGCCAAAATAGCCGGACTGAAAGCGCAGCGCATCGCGCACGTTGAAGAACGGGTCGAACACCAGCTCTTGCGGCACGATGCCCAGGTGGCGCCGAGCCTGCACGTAGTCGGCCTGCACGTCAAAACCATGCACCTTGACGTGACCGGAGCTGGCCCGCGCCAACCCGGCCAGGATGGAAATCAAGGTCGTCTTGCCGGCACCGTTGGGGCCGAGCAGGCCGAAAAACTCGCCCGCCTCAATATTGAAGTTGACTTGGTCGAGGGCTTGAAGGGGGGTGGAACCGGGCTTGCCGCTGGCCGGAAAGACCTTGGACACCGATTGGAACGAAATCGCGGGCATGAAGCCCGGCATTGTACTTTTTTACCGCCCAGGCCGTGCTGACCGACTCAGGCGGCGGCGGGCGTCTCGCTCTCCAGCAGCTCGGCGATGCCGTACAGCTCGGCCAGCTCACGCAGCCGTTGCCCAAGCCCGCGCACCCGGAACACGCGCCCGCTGTACAGGCAGTCGCGCCGGCACTCCAGCAACACCGCCAGCGCCGACGAATCGAAACGCTTGAGCGGCTCGGCATCGACCACCACGGTGTCGCCGGCGAGCCCCTTCAAGGACTGGCACAGCATGTCCAGACAGGTCAGGGCCTGCGCATGGGTCAATTCGGCGGGCAGAACCAGCATGCGTGCCGTCCGTGGCTCGGGCGCCCGGGCTCAGCCCTTGCCGGCGTTGGACTTGTTGCGCGCCGCCAGCGCGTTGATCAGCGTGTCCAGGCCGCCGCTGTTGATCTGCTGCGAGAACTGCGGGCGGTAGTTGTCGACCAGCCACACGCCCAGCACATTCAGGTCGTAGATCTTCCAGCCGCTGCCCACGCCGGGGGTTTTCTCCATCCGGTAATCCAGCTGCACCGGCTCGCCCTGGCCCTTGACCAGGGTGCGCACGATGACGTCCTTGTCTCCCGGGCTGGCGCGCAAAGGCCGCACCTCGACGGTCTGGTCGCTGACCTGGCGCAGTGCCCCGGCGTAGGTGCGCACCAGCAGGATTTTGAATTCCTGTTGCAACTTCTGCCGCTGCTCGGCGCTGGCGCCGCGCCACGCCGGCCCGGTGGCCGAGGCGGTCATGCGCGTGAAGTTGACGTGCGGCATGATCTTGCCGTCGACCACCGCCACCACCCGATCGACGTCACCGGCCTGGATCGCCTTGTCGGTGCGGATGACGGCCAGTACCTCGTCGGACAGGCGCTTGATCAGAGCGTCGGGCGTCTCGTCGGCGGCATGGGCAAGGGAAGCGAAGGCGCCCCACGTGAGCCCCGCCACCAGGGCGGTGCTCAGCTTGAGAAGGATTCGGCGCTGGGTGGTGTGCATGACAAGATTCATTTTCTGGTTCGGCGCCGCGGCGCCCTGACCCCGTCGGACCCGACACAGGCGCCGGGGTTCCCGGGGATGGAGAGGGCCGGAGCGGCCGTGCCCAGTCGGGCGACGTTCACCGCGTGGGCGATGGGCCCGGCGCGGCCTTGGGCGGCGGCGCAGCGCCGTCGTCCAGATCGTACCGCTCCTGCGTGGACGGCGGATTGCCGTCGAAGATGTCGTTGCGGCGCTTTTGCAGGTACGCATCGCGGGTAAAACTGTACGGATCCAGCGCCGCCGATTCAAGCAGTTCGGCCGCATCCAGCACGCGGGCGCGGCGGTCGATGATCTCGGTGACCCAGAGCGAGTTGCGCAGCGGAATATTCTGCAGGTGGCCAATCGGCTGGCCCAGCACGTTCACCGGCATGGCGACCGTGTCGCGCACCGTCGAGGGCCCTAGAACGGGCAGCACGAAGTACGGCCCAGGCGGCACGCCCCAGCGCCCCAGGGTCTGACCGAAGTCCTCGTGGTGGCGCTCCAGGCTCATCTCGGAGGCCGGATCCAGCACGCCACCCAAGCCCACGGAGCTGTTCACCACCACACGCCAGAACGAGTGCAGCGCCCCCTCGGGCTTGGCCTGCAGCACGTTGTTCACGAACGACCAGGCATCGTTCAGGTTGCCGAAGAAATTGCCCACCCCGGTCCGTACCGGCTGGGGCAGCACCGCACGGTAGGTCTTGGCCACGGGCTTGAGCACCGCGTCATCGACCGCCGTGTTGAAGTCGGTCATGGAGCGGTTGTAGGGCTCGAAGGGGTCGACCGGGTTGGCGTTGGGCGCGGTGGCGCACCCGCTCGCCAGCACCAACACCGCCAGCGCCGCGCACCAGCGGGCTCCAGAGGATCTGGTCACGAATTGAATGTTCATCTCACTACCTTGCTTCCCTGCGTCGGTACCTTGTTGTGTTCCTGGATGACGGCCAAGGCCTTGAGCCCGTCCGCCGTCCCGAGTCTGCCTCATTTGGCCCCACCAGAGCGCCCTTTCCCTACCTCGGCGGGGGAAGAGGCGTTGCTGGCGGCGCTGTTGTAGAGAAACTGACTGATCAGGTTCTCCAGCACCACGGCCGACTGGGTCAACGTCACATTATCGCCGTCGGCCAGATTTTTTTCGTCCGCCCCGGCCTCAATGCCAATGTACTGCTCGCCCAGCAGGCCGCTTGTAAGAATTTTCAGCGAACTGTCCTTGGGAAATTTGAAGCGTGTGTCCATTTCCAGGGCGATCCGCGCCTGAAACCGCTGGTCATCAAAGCCGATATCGGCCACGCGCCCCACCACCACCCCGGCGCTTCGGACCGCGGATTTCGGCTTCAGCCCGCCGATATTGTCGAAATTGGCCGTGACCTGGTAGGTCCGCTGAAAGCTCAGCGACAACAGATTGGCCGACTGCAAGGCCAGAAACACCAGCGCGGCCAGGCCCGCCAGCACAAACAGTCCTACCCAGATATCGTTTTTCGAGCGTTCCATGTCATCGCCCTCGTCCTTGTTGCATCATTTCAATAGGTGAACATCATGGCCGTGAGCAGGAAATCCAGCCCCAGCACCATCAGCGACGCCATCACCACGGTGCGCGTGGTGGCGTGCGCCACGCCATCGGCGGTCGGCTTGGCCACGTAACCCTGCAGCAGGGCGATGAAGGTCACCGCGACGCCGAACACCACGCTCTTGGCCACGCCGTTGCCCAGATCGCTCCACCAGTCGACCCCGCCCTGCATCTGGCTCCAGAAGGCGCCCGGATCGACGCCGATCATCGGCACGCTGACAATCCAACCGCCCATCACCCCCACCGCGTTGAACACGGCGGTGAGCAGCGGCACCACGATCACGCCGGCCCAAAAGCGCGGCGCGATGATGCGCTGGACCGGGTCCACCGCCATCATTTCCATGGCACTGAACTGCTCGCCGGCCTTCATCAGGCCGATCTCGGCCGTGAGCGAGGTACCGGCGCGCCCGGCAAACAACAAGGCCGTGACCACCGGCCCCAGTTCGCGCAGCAGCGACAAGGCGACCATCATCCCCACCGCCTCGGACGAACCATAGCGCTGCAGGATGTTGTAGCCCTGCAAGGCCAGCACGAACCCCACGAACAACCCGGACACGGCAATGATGGCCAGTGAATAATTGCCCAGGAAATGGATCTGGTCGCGCACCAGCCCGAAACGGCGCGAGCAAGGCCCCAGCAACGACACGATGCGCCACAAGAAACGCGCCGCGTAGCCCATGTCGGCCAGTTGGCCGCGCACGGCCAGACCGACGTCGGAAGGACGCCACCAGCTCATCGCTGCCCCTCGACGCCGAAATCCTGCGCCACACTGGGTCCCGGATAGTGAAATCGCACCGGCCCGTCGGCGTCGACGCCGACGAACTGCCGTACCAGCGGATCCGGGCTGACGCGCACCTCGTCGGGCGTGCCTTGCGCGGCCACCCGGCCGTCGGCCAGGATGACGACATGGTCGGCAATCTGGAACGTCTCGGCGACGTCGTGCGACACGACGATGCTGGTGATGCCCAGCGCATCGTTGAGCCGGCGGATCAGCCGCGCCGCGGTGCCGAGCGAGATCGGATCGAGCCCGGCAAACGGTTCGTCGTACATCACCAGCTCGGGATCCAGCGCGATGGCCCGCGCCAAGGCCACGCGCCGGGCCATGCCGCCCGAGATTTGCGCCGGCATCAGATCGCGCGCGCCGCGCAGCCCCACCGCACCCAGTTTCATCAGCACGATGTCGCGGATCAAAGGCTCGGACAAGCGGGTGTGCTCGCGCAAGGGAAAAGCCACGTTCTCGAACACCGACAAGTCGGTGAACAAGGCCCCGAACTGAAACAACATGCCCATGCGGCGCCGGGCGGCGTACAGCTGGGTGTCGCTCATCACGCCGACGTCGGCGCCATCGAACAGCACCTGACCGCGCAGCGCGCGCTGCTGTCCGCCGATGAGCCGCAGTGCCGTGGTCTTGCCACCGCCGGACGCGCCCATGAGCGCCGTCACCTTGCCGCGCGCCACCGCGAACGACAAGCCGTCCAGCACGATGCGCCCGCCGTACCCAAAGGTGACGTCGCGCAGTTCAACCAAGGAGTCCGCCAAGGCAGCCAAGTTACTGAAGTACCGATAAAAAAGCCGGTCCCGCGACCGGCAGGCGCATCATACGTGAAGGCCGGTCGCGCGTTTGTCAAGCTATTGCGCGGCCTGGCGCAGGGTTTCCACCACCGGGCGCCGGAGCACCTCGCGCAGACCCCGCCAACCGGCCATCCAGGCCAGCAGGGCCCCGGCCAGGCCGCCCACCAGGGGCACCCAGGGCGACGCGCTCCAGTTGAATTCAAACGCGTAGCGGGCCAGGGCCCACCCCACGCCGATCGCCACCACGCTGGCCAGCACCCCGGCCAGCAGCCCGACGCCCAGAAGCTCGGCGCGCTGCACTTGCCCCAGCAGGCGGCTGCTGGCGCCCACGGCGCGCATGATGGCGAATTCCCGCGCCCGCTCCTCGCGCGTCGCGCTGACGGCGGCGAACAACACGATCAGACCCGCCACCAGCGTGAAGCCGAACAGGAATTCGACCGCCCGAATCACCTGATCCAGCACGCGCTGCACCTGGGTGATGGTGCTGCTCATGTCGACGTTGGTGATGTTCGGAAACTGGCGCACCAGGGCGTTGTCGAAGCCCGGCGTGTCGGGCGCCCGGTAGGCGGCGATGTAGGTGATGGGCAGCTCCGGCATCTCGGCCAACGGAAACATGACGAAGAAATTGACGCGCAGCGACGCCCAATCGACCTTGCGCAGCGAGGTGATGCGTGCCTCGGCCGGCATGCCGGCAATGTCAAAGTGCAGGCTGTCGCCCAGTTTCAGGTTCAGCGTCTTGGCCAACCCCTCCTCCACGCTGACCGTGCCCGGCTCGCCGGCCGTCCAGCGGCCGGAGACGATCTCGTTGTGCTCGGGTTGGGCGGCGGCGTGGGAAAGATTGAACTCGCGGTCCACCAACCGCTGGGCGCGGTCGTCGGTGTAGTCGGTTGGGGACACCGCCTTGCCGTTGACCGCCACCAGGCGCCCGCGGAACATCGGGTACCAGTCCAGACCGGTCACGCCGGCCTGGCGCAGCGCGGCACGGAAAGCCTGATCCTGATCCGGCATGACGTTGATGACGAAGCGGTTCGGCGCGTCGGCCGGGGTGGCGGCACGCCAGCTGGCGATCAGGTCGGTACGCAGCAGCACCAGCAGCACCAACGCCAGCAAGCCCACGGCCAGGCTGCTGACCTGCACCACGGCGTAGGCCGGCCGCGCCGAGATCTGCCGCGTGGCCAGCACCATCCAGCGTGGCGCCGTGGCCTCGTTGACCAGGCGCCGCAACACCCGCACCGCGCCCCAGGCCAGCAGCGCGAACACCGCCACCGCCACGGCAAAGCCGCCCACGGCAATCAAGCCCAGCGTCAGGTCCGAGCTGACCGCCAGCAACAGCGCCGCAAACCCGGCCACGCCCAGCGCCAACACCGCCAGCGAGGTGGAACGCAGGGCGCCAACGTCGCGCCGGATCACGCGCAGCGGCGGCACCTGGGCCAGTTGCAGCACCGGCGGCAAACCAAAAGCCACCAACAAGGTCATGCCGATGCCCAGGCCCAGCAGCACCGGCCAACCGCTGGGGGCCGGCAAGGCCGTCTCGACCAGCCCGGACAGCAGCAGCACGAACACGTGGTGCACGGCAAACCCGATCAGCACGCCGGCCAGGCTGGCGGCCAGCCCGACCAGCACGAATTCGACCGTGTAGGCGCCAGCGATGCGCCGTTGCGGCAAACCCAGCACACGCAGCATGGCGCAGTCGTCCAGATGCCGGGCCGCGAAGCCACGCGCCGCCAGCGCCACCGCCACGGCCGACAGCAAGGCGGCCAGCAGGGCCACCAAATTCAGGAATTTCTCCGCCCGATCCAGGGTGCTGCGCATTTCCGGGCGCCCACTGTCCAGCGATTCCAGCCGCACGCCCCGCACGCCGGGCTGCTTGAGCTGGGTGTCGGCCCACACCACGAAGCGCCGAACCGCCGGGTCTGGCCCGGCCACGGCCAGACGGTAAGTGATGCGGCTGGCCGGCTGCACCAGCCCGGTGCTGGCCAGATCGGCCGTGTTCATCAGCACGCGCGGCGCGAAATTGATGAAGCCGGCACCTCGATCCGGCTCCAATGCGATGAGGCGCGCCAGACGGAAGGCACGATCGCCCAGCCACAGCGAATCCCCGAGCTTGAGGGCCAGCGCTTCGAGCAAGGCCGGATCGACCCAAACTTCGCCCGGGCCCGGAATGGCCTCGGCCGGTTCGCCCACGGTATCGCTGGCGTCGCGCGCCAGGCGCAGTCGGCCGCGCAACGGGTAACCCGCGTCCACCGCCTTCAGCGACACCAGGCGCGTCGCCCCGCCTTGGGCATCGGGCGCGCGGCCCATGGTCGGGAAACTCAGGGTCAGCACGCTCTGCAGTCCCTGCGTGCGCGCCTGATCGGCCCAGACGGGCTCTGGCGGGTTGTCGCTGACCACCACCGCGTCGCCTCCCAGCAACTGGCGTGCGTCGCGCTGCAAGCCGCCTTGCAGGCGATCAGAGAAAAAACCGACCGCCGTGAGCGCGGCCACGGCCAGGGTCACGGCAATCAGGAGCAGGCGCAACTCACCCGAGCGCAGGTCGCGCCACAAGCTTCGCCCGCCCAGGGTCCAGGCAGAAATGATCATCCCAACAGCTTAGCGCGAAGGCTGCGCCACAGCCGCCGTGGGGGGTTTGCGCCTCAAACTGGCGCGTCTGGGTCCGCCAGCCGCGCCAGTTCGGTCTGCCAGCGCAAGCGCCGCGGGGCGCTGTAGCACAGGAAACGTCGGTTCATCGCCCGACCGATCGCGCACAGCCCCAGCCGCTCGGCCAGTTGCCAGCCCATCTGGGTGATGCCGCTGCGTGAGACTACGATGGGCACGCCCATTTGCGCCGACTTGATCACCATTTCGCTGGTCAGACGACCGGTGGTGTAGAAGATCTTGTCGCTGCCGCGCTGCGTCGCCGCGTCCTGCAACCACATCCAGCCGGCGATGGTGTCGATGGCGTTGTGGCGGCCCACGTCCTCGACGAACAGCAGCATGCGTTCGCCTTGAAACAAGGCGCAACCGTGCACCGAGCCGGCCGATTTGTACGTGCTTTCCTGCAGGCGGATGGCGTTCAACAGCCCCAGCAACTCGGCCTGCGCCAGCACGGCATCGCCGAGCCGAATGTCGTCCAGATCGGCCATCAGGTCGCCGAACACGCTGCCCTGCCCGCAACCGGTGGTCACCACCCGCTTGGCGGTGCGCTGCGGCAGGTCGTCGATGCCCTGCCGCGTGCGCACCGCGGCCACCCCCACGTCCCAATCGACGGTGATGGACGCCACGTCATGCGGCGAAGCCAGCAGCCGCTGGTTCCGCAGGTAGCCC
>Ga0209794_1002173_pt1 | contig 11232 bp, 10 predicted proteins | sample EBPBio232013_DNA_FD_185869 | JGI IMG/M metagenome (GOLD analysis project Ga0209794, IMG submission 185869) | Wastewater treatment Type I Accumulibacter community from EBPR Bioreactor in Madison, WI, USA - Reactor 1_5/23/2013_ DNA (SPAdes)... | ecosystem: Engineered > Bioreactor > EBPR >... | reverse complement strand
TGTTCTTCATGAGCGTGGGCATGGGTATCGACGCCAAGGCCGTCATGGCCAACGCCGGGCTGGTGATGGGCGGCACCATGGCGCTTCTGGCCATCAAGTTTGTGCTGGCTTACCTGTTGCTCCGCGCAACGCGCGTGGGTCGCACGGATGCAGCGCGGGCCGCTGTGCTGCTCTCCACCGTGGGCGAATTCGCCTTCGTGATTGTGCCGCTTACCGAGCAGAACGGCATGATCACGCCGGCGCAGGCCACCTTGCTCTCGGCGGTGGCGGCGCTCACCATGTTCTTCGGCCCGCTGCTGGCCAAGGGGCTGGAGCGCCTCATCGCTTGGCAGGCTGCGCGCCGCTCGGCCGATGTGATTGAGGAGGACTTCTCCGATGCCGAAGGGGAGATTCTCGTGGTGGGCTTCGGTCGCTTCGGGCAGGTCGTGAACCAGATGTTTCTCGCCGCCGAGCGCAACGTCACCGTGATTGACCGCAACATTGATCGCATCCGCTCTGCGGGCACCTTTGGCTTCAAGGTCTATTACGGCGACGGGCGGCGGCTCGATGTGCTGCGCGCGGCGGGGGCCGAAAAAGCCGCCATCCTCGCGATCTGCATTGATGATCGCGAGGCCGCCACCCGCATCACCGAAATGGCGCGCCGCGCCTTTCCGCAGGCGCGTCTCTTCGTGCGGGCCTATGACCGCATTCACGCGCTGGAGCTGATGGAGCGGGGTGTGCGCTCCCCCGTGCGCGAAACCTTCGATACGGCGCTGGCCTTCGGGCGCGATGCCTTGATGGGCCTCGGTCTTTCGGGTGATGAGGCGGACGAGATCCGGCAGGATGTGCGCCGCCGCGACATTCAGCGTCTTTTGCGCCAGCGCGACGAGGGCCTCCTCGGTGGGGCCGAATTGCTGCACGGTGCCACCATCCAGCCCACCCCGCTCACGGAGCCCAAGCGCAAGGGCCGTGACATCTCTGCGCCCAAGGGGCAAACAGCGCGCGAAGCCGGAGACGGCACGACAGGAGTTTCATCGTGAGTGCCGACACCGCCCGCTTCACGCAGGGCTCCACCATGCGCCATGTCATCGAAATGACCGTGACAGGCTCGATCGGCGTCATGGCGATCTTCCTCGTGGATTTCCTCTCGCTTTTCTACATTTCGCGCCTCAAGGACGACGCCCTCACCGCAGGCATCGGTTACGCGACCACCGTGTTGTTCATCGCCATCTCCGCCAATATCGGCGCGATGATCGCAGGCACGGCGCTGGTGTCGCGCGCCATCGGCGCGGCCTCGCGCGCACCGGAGGCGGAGCGGGAGGCCCTGCGGGATGAGGCCCGTCGTCTTGCCGGTTCCGGGCTCGTGCTGATCATGCTGTTTTCAGCCGCTGTTTCGGTGGTGCTCTGGATCGCGGTGCCGCATCTGCTGGATATGCTGGGGGCCAGGGAAACCGCGCGCGATGTCGCCACCCGCTTCCTGCACATCTCCCTGCCCGCCAACGTGTTGATGGGGGCTGGGATGATGCTCTCGGGCTATCTGCGAGCGCAGGGCGATGCCCGCCGCGCCATGACGGTGACGCTCTACGGCGGCTTGGTCACCGCCGTAGCCGATCCTTTGCTGATCTTCGTCGCAGGGCTCGGCACCGATGGTGCGGCCTGGGCCACTGTCATCTCGCGCTGCGTCTTCGCGCTCGTCGGCTGGAACGGCGTTGTCTGGGTCCATAAGCTCCTGCGCCCGATTTCCGTGGCCGAGGTGCGGGGTGATTCGCGCCGTATGCTCGCGATCGCGGGGCCGGCCATTCTCACCAATCTGGCCACCCCGATTGGTGGCCTGCTGTTCCTGCGCGTCATCACCCCCTTCGGCCCTTCGGCGGTTGCGGCCAGCGCAATCCTGGATCGCGTGGTGCCGGTGGCCTTCGGTGTGCTCTTCGCGCTCTCCGCCTCGGTGGGTCCCATCCTCGGGCAGAACCTTGGCGCCAACCTGCCACAGCGCCTGCGTCAGGCCATGCGGGACAGCTACATCTTCGCCATCGGCTACGCTGTGGTGGCGGCCACCATCATGGCGCTGGCGCGCGAGCCGATTGCGAATTTCTTTGGTGCAACCGGTGAAACGGCACGCAATCTGATGAATTTCTGCCTTTACGGCGGCATCGCCTGGGTTTTCATCGGATTGGTGCTGGTGTCGAATGCGGCGTTCAACAACCTCGGCTTTCCACTTCAGTCCACGCTGTTCAACTGGACCCGTGCGACTCTGGGCACCTTCCCGCCGGCCTATTTCGGCGCGCAGTGGATGGGGGTCGAAGGGGCGATCATCGCCATTATTTTCGGTAATGCGCTGGTCGGGGTGCTGGCAGTCATCGCCACCTTCGCCGCCATCCGCAAGGTGGAGCAGCGCCTGAAAGACTCGGGGGCGATTGCCGCCCGCCCATGAAGCCGCTAGCCTGCCGGGGATGTTGCATCAAGGAACGGGCAGGGAGGCCCACCGCGCGATGATGAACCTTCTCGAAATCATGCAGGCGGCGCAGGGCGGCAACGCTTACAACAACCTCGCCCAGAAATTCGGTATCGCCCCGGAGCAGGCCCAGCAGGCCGTGCAGTCCGTGCTGCCTGCCATTTCCTTCGGTTTGCAGCAGCAGGCCCAGACGCTCGAAGGCTGGCAGAACATTCTCCAGACGCTGAGCGGCAGCCAGGCCAGCGCCGAGAATTTCGACAAGGACGGCGACGGCATTCCTGATGCCCTGGAAGAGGAAGGGCAGAGCGCGGTCGGCGCCATGTTCGGCTCCCCGCAGGTGAGCGAGGCCGTGGCCCAGCATGCGGCGCAGTTCGCCGGGCTTCCCGCCTCCATCATGCAGCAGATGCTGCCCGTCATCGCCTCCATGGTCATCGGCGGGCTGTTCAAGGGAGCCACCAACAATGGTCTGGGCGGCCTTCTGGGCCAGATGATGCAGGGTGGCCTCGGCGGCGGTCTCGGCGGTATGCTTGGCCAGATGATGGGGGGCGGCCAACAGGCGCAGAGCGGCAACATCTTCGGCAACATCCTGGGTCAGATGATGGGGGGCGGCCAGCAGCCTCAGGCGCAGGGCGGCAATATCTTCGGGAACATTCTGGGCCAGATGATGGGGGCAGGTCAGGCACCCGCCCCGGCACCCCAGCCGCAGGGCATGGACCCGGTCGCCGCCGGGCTGGATGCGCTCAAGAGCATGTTCGGCACGGGCCAGCAGGTGCACGCCCAGCAGATGGATGCACTCACCCAGATCTTCGGCCAGTTCACCAAAAAGAGCTGAGCCTTTTTGAGGAGTTGAAACTGCAGGACGCGCAAGGGGCCATTAACCCTTTGCGCGTTTTGGCATTTCGGGCGAGCGGAATCGCCGGGATGCATAAAATGCAACCTATTGATTTTCCCTCGCCTCAGGGGGGCGCAGGTTAGGCCTTTCCCATCCCGGGCAGAAAGCACTGGGCAAGGGGAAGAGAATGATCCAGTCCGTATCTTCGGCCACCAGCGTGGCCGCATTGAATGTTGCGGCCAATGCGCCGTCCAAGGCCGTTGCCGCCAAAGCTGCCGCCGCGCAGGGCCAGAGTGCCGCGCCGGTCGCCCAGCCTGCCAATCCCAAGGCGGTCGAAGCCCTCAAATCCATGAATGCGCGCGCTTACCTTGAGCGCCAGCAGATCGCCGCTGCCCTTTATGATCGCTCCTTCACCTATGATGAAGGCATCAAGGCGCTCAAGCGGCAGGATGCGATTGCGGCCTATGCGGCCCGCATTCAAGCCAAGGCCGGTGGTCCGACCGAAGCGGATCTCGCCAAGCTGGCCAAGAAGCTCGACAATGCCGCCAAGCAGATCGATCGCCTCTCCAACAATAAGCAGGGGGCAGACCTCGACTCCGTCGCCGCCGTGGACGGCAAGCCGGTCGATGACACGCAGGCGAACCTTGCCGCGCGCATCAAGGCCGGGCTGAACGACGGCTCGCTCACCGAGGCCGAAGCCAAGGTGCTGGTGGAGCAGCAGGACAAGATCGCTGAATTGGAAAAGGGCCTGCGCGAGAGCGGCGGCAAGCTCACCGCCGGCGAGCAGAAGATTGTGCTCGATGAGCTGCGCAAGAGTGCGGATGCGCTCAACAAGGCGCGCAACAACAAGGTGGGCACGCCGGTTTCCAGCCTCACTTACGAGCAGTCCGTCACCAACCGTCAGGCCGCGTTGCAGAAGCAGCTGGAGCAGGGCGTGAAGATCGGCGCGCTCACGGCGGATGAAGCCAAGCAGGTTCAGGCCCAGTTCGAGAAGGTGGCCGCGCTCAAGGGCGAGTCCATGGCCAATGGCTCGATCAACTGGCGGGAGGCTGTGGCCCTTTCTTCGGCCATGAACGAGGCGGAAGCGCAGATCTATGATCTCCAGCGCAATGCCGAGGGCAAGAAGCTCGCCGAGGTCTTCGTCAACGAAAAATACGTGGACGAGCGCCAGACCGGCCAGCTCGAAGGCATCACGCGCGGTCTCGACAATCGCTCGCTCACCAACGAGGAGGCCGAAACGCTGCTCGCCGGGCAGAAGGCTGTTGATGCGAAGCAGGCTGATGCTGCCCAGGGCGGGCTGACCCGTTCGGAATATCTGCGCCTGCAGAGCACGATGAACGACCAGTCGCTTCTGCTCAATGAGCTGGCGACCAACAAGGCGCGCTACACCGGGCTGACCCCGCCGGCCGCCACCGTGCCAGGCGCGCCTGTTCCGGCTGCGCCTGTACCGCCGAAGGTGGCAGCGCCGGCTCCTGCCCCGGCTCCTGCTGCGCCCGCAGCGCCTGCCGCTTCGGCGGCAGAGCCCGCCAAGCCCGAACCCAAGCCCGAGGCGGCCAAGCCCGCAGCACCCCAGCCCGAGCCTGCTTCGCCGGCGGCCCAGCAGCAGGCGGCGCTGAAGGCCGAAACCGCGCCGACTACGCTCCAGATCAATCGCGAGCTGGCGCAGCATGAGGACAAGATGGGCAAACGCCTCGCCTCCATGCTCGCCGACCTCAATGATCGTGTGGGCGATTGGGCAAAGGAAGTGCGCGAACGCGCCGATGCCCACAAGGCGCAGACCGCTGAGCATGGCCGTGTCGAAGCGAAGGACAAGCCGCGTGCCGCGCAGCACGAGGCGCCCGTGTCCGCCGACATCGTGGCCAAGGTCGCAGCCTACGCCAAGGTCGAGGCCGGCCCGGTGGTTCCGGCACAGGCCAAGAAGGTCGCCTGATCAAAGATTTGGCCGGGGGTTCGCCCCCGGCTTTTCTCTCACGTCGCTCCGTAAGCTCGTGACCCCTGTGACTTTCACCGCCCGCGCTTTTGCGCCGGGCGGCTTTTTCATTGGGAAGTCGATCTCGAAGTCGGGGAAAAAGAAAATGAGCAAAAGGCGGTCGTTCAGATCGCCTTTTGCTCAGGCTGATCGCGCGCGCTGGTCAGGGCACCGCCACGGAGCCGGCTGAGGGGAGAGTGCCGGTCCAGAGGGTGTCCCGCTCCCGGGCAGGGGAGGGCGCGCTTTCCCGCGCGGGCAGGCCAGAGCCGCGCCGCGCTGCGATCCGGGAAAGCTGGGGAGTGGGGTCTTCAAAGGGCGAGGTATTGGCGAAAGCGCTTTCAACCGCCCCGCGCGAGAGCCCGATGTCGGCCAGCCCGCGTGCATCCAGATGCATCAGGGCTTTGGCGGCGCGGCGGTTCTCGATGCCGCGGACGACGCGGGCGATCGCGTTCGAAAAGCTGCGGAGAAGGGAACCGGCGGTCGACATGAGCGTGTCCTCGCGTTGGGGCACCGCCATCTGGCGGCGCAACAAGGAATACGTCCGATGCTTGCATAAGAAAAACGAATGTTATTTATTGACACATCACCTTTTGAAATATGTGGTGCCGGAGGCCTCTACCATGCTGCCCGTTCTCGACAACGATCACCTCCGGGCCCTCGTCGCGATCGCTGAAACAGGCTCCTTCACCAAGGCGGCAGACATCGTCCACAAGACGCAGAGCGCGGTTTCCATGCAGATCCGCAGGCTGGAGGAACGGTTGGGCCGTGACATCTTCGTCAAGGATGGCCGCACCGCGCGCCTCACGCCGGATGGCGAGCGCCTGCTTGATTATGCCTATCGCATCCTGCGTCTGTCCGATGAGGCGCTCTCGCATTTTCGCACCGATACGCTGACCGGCTCGGTGAAGCTGGGCGTGCCGGATGACTACGCCGAGCGCTACCTGCCCCAGACCCTGCCGCGCTTCAACGCGCTGCATCCGCAAGCCGAGGTGACGGTGGTCTGCGAGCCGACTTCCCAGCTGATCACGCAGGTGCAGGCGAACGAGATCGATCTCGCCATCATCACCCACACCCCCGAGCATGGCCTTGGCGAAATCATCCGCGAGGAGAAACTGCTCTGGGTGTCGAGCGCGCGCCAATCCATCCACTGCGCGCGCCCGCTCCCCCTGGCGCTGGGGCGCGACACCTGCATCTGGCGTCGCGCGGCGCTGGCCGCGCTGGAGCGGGTGCATATGCCCCACCGCGTGCTTTATACGAGCTGGAGCTCCACCGCTGTAGGCGCCTTGATCCAGTCCGGGCTGGCGGTGAGCGTTTTGGCCGAGAGCGCCTTGCGCACCGGCATGCGCGTGTTGGGGCCGGAGGAGGGATTCCCGCTGCTGGCACCGGTGAAGATCGCGCTGCTGCGTAACCCGCGTTCGCGCACGCATCTGACGCGTGCGCTGGCCGAGCTGATTGTGCAGTGCCTTGATAACCTGAGCGGACCGGAGCGGCTTCAGGTGGCCGAATAATCAGAAAACACAGGTTCGGAACGCGGGCGAAACATCGCCATGCCACTCGCTCTTGAACTGTGCGAGAAGCACTTCCGCACGGCTGTGACGCTGCGAGAGAATATGCGAAAGCGGCGCCAGAAAGCGCGTTTCGTCACGCCCCTGCGCATCCTTGCGAGCGCGGCGCTTGAGCCCCGCCGCCGAGAGCGCGAGTGCGGAACGCGCGATCTCCAGCAGCGAATGCCCGCCCACCTGCGCCTTCAGCCCGGCTTTGGGCACATCATCGCGCAGTTGCTGGCGCATCTGAGCATCCCAGCCCTTCACGAGATCCCACGCTGCATCAAGGCTCACATCATCGTAAAGCAGGCCCACCCAGAAGGCGGAAAGCGCCGGGATCATCTGCGCGTCCCCGACATCCGCACCGCGCATCTCGATGAAGCGCTTGAGGCGCACTTCCGGGAAAATGGTGGTGAGGTGGTTGGCCCAATCGGAGATGGCGGCGCGCTCCCCCGGCATACCCGGCAGTTTGCCCTCCAGCAGTGCGCCAAAGCTCTGCCCGGTGACATCGTGATAGGTATCGCCCCGCTTGACGAAATACATCGGCACCTTGAGCGCGTAATCGACATAGGCCTCAAAACCGAAGCCCTCATCGAACACAAACGGCAGCATGCCGGCGCGCGCGTTGTCGGTGTCGCACCAGATATGCGAGCGATACGAGAGGTAGCCGTTGGCCTTGCCCTCCAGGAAGGGCGAATTGGCAAAAAGCGCTGTTGCGACCGGCTGAAGCGCGAGTGACACCCGCATCTTCTTGACCATATCGGCCTCGGAGGAGAAATCGAGGTTCACCTGCACGGTCGAGGTGCGGAACATCATGTCGAGCCCGCGCGTGCCGACCTTGGGCATATAGGCGGACATGATCGCATAGCGCGATTTCGGCATGACAGGGGTTTGTTCGCGCGTCCACAGCGGGGAGGCGCCCAGTGTCAGGAAGCGGATGCCGAGCGGATCAGCCACCGCTTTGGCATCGGCAAGGTGCTGGTTCAGCTCCGCCTCTGTCTCGTGCAGGGTTTCGAGCGGCGCGCCTGAAAGCTCGAACTGCCCGCCCGGTTCAAGGCTGATCGCCCCGCCGTTTTTCTCATCGAACAGGCCGATGATGCGCCCTTCTTCGAGGATCGGCTCCCAGCTCGTGCGCGCCTGCATGCCTTCGAGCAGCGCACGGATGCCGCGTTCACCCTCGTAAGGCACGGGGCTGTTGTCTGCCGCGTAAAACGGAATTTTCTCGTGTTCGGTGCCGAGGCGGAATTTTGCGGGTGCTTTGCAGCCCACCGCCAGCCACTCGACGAGTTCAGCCCGTGAGCCGATCGGGGTCAGGTCCACTGTGTCCCGCGCCATAAATCCCCCGAAAGTCCAGAACTCACGATGCCCGTCGCACCGTTCGCGAGGGTTATAGGCAAGCGATCCGCTTCCGGCAATCCGGGCGTATCAAATGCCGGTCACTCCCCGGTAAGTGCCGACGGTTCAGGCGAGGTCGCCGAGCGTCGCCTGCACCAGCGCGAGCGCCGTCACCGCCGCCGTGTCCGCGCGCAGGATTCGCGGCCCCAGCGAGAGGCGGCACACGTTGGGATGCCGCGCGATCAGGGCGCGCTCCTCCGGTGTGAAACCGCCTTCCGGCCCCACAAGAACCTCGACCTTTGCTTCCGCCTTGGCGTGCTGGAGCGCCCGGATGGGGCTGGCGATCTCGGCATCCTCATCGGCAAAAACGAGCAGTGTCTCCGGCGCGAGGGCCGTGATGAAGCTCGCGAGTTTGACCTCTTCGCACACCTCCGGCAGGCTTATGACGCCGCATTGCTCGCAAGCCTCAATCGCATTGGCTTCGAGCCGGTCCGCCTTGAGACGCGACACCTGCGTGCGCTGGGTGATGACGGGCGTGAGGCGGCACACGCCCATTTCCACCGCCTTTTGCACCATGTAATCCAGCCGCGCCGCTTTGAGCGGGGCAAAGGCATAGCCGATGCGCCCTTTGGCGGTTTGCGGGCGGGTCTGATGCTCCAGCACGATCACGGCGGTTTTGCGCGTCGGCTGGCGCAGCACACCCTGCCATTCTCCATGGATGCCGTCGAACACCAGCACCCGCGCGCCCTCGCTCATGCGCAGCACGTTGATCAGATAGTTCATCGCCTCGCGCGTCAGCGGCAGCGCCGCATCTGCGGCATAAACCCCCGGTACAAACAGGCGATGGGTGGCAAAATCATAGCGAGCCAAGGCGGTTTTCTTCCGGTTCACGATGAGACAAGGCGGGGTGAAGCTTCGCCTTTATGACGGATTCGCGCAATTTCGCCTTGATTTTTTGCTGCCCATGCTTTTCCCGTTGCCCGGATAAGAATTTCCGAAACAAGGATTTCGCCCGCCATGCTGCTCTTTGCCCGGAACGCCTCTCGCGTGAAGTCGCCTCTTGTGGCGCTTGCGCTCTGCGGTGCTTTTCTTTCGCTTCATGCGCTGCCGGCCTCGGCCATGCCGGAATCCTGCCAGAACGAACTCAACAAGCATGCGCAAGGGCGCCTTGATGCGATCAACCGCATCAACGGCTTCAAGAACAAGCGCCCCACGGCAACGCAGGCCTGTTCGGCCTTCAACAACCTCGTCGCTGTTGAGAGCAAGATGATCAAGTGGATGGATGAGAACAAGGACTGGTGCCAGATCCCTGATCCGCTCATCGACGATCTGAAGAAAGCCTCGGCTCAGGGCCAGAAGGTGCGCGGGCAGGCCTGCTCCGCCGCCAAGAAGGAAGCGCAGATGCGCGCGCAGGGCGGTGGTGGTGGTGCTGCTGCGCCGCGCCCGGCCGTTCGCCTGCCGCAGGGGGCGCTGTAATTGCAACCCGCAGAAGCGACGCCGGATGCGGTGCGGCTCGGCTTCATCGAGCGCCTGCCGCCGCGCTATCGCCCCTACGCCCGTCTTGCCCGGCTGGATCGCCCGATCGGCTGGTGGCTGCTGCTGCTGCCGTGCTGGTGGAGCGAAGCGCTTGCTGCGCGCATGGCCGGAAACACGCCGTCGCTGTTGACCCTCGCGCTGTTCTTTGTCGGGGCCATCGCTATGCGCGGCGCAGGCTCGACCTGGAATGACATCACCGACCGCGATCTCGATGCTCAGGTCGCTCGTACGCGCGCCCGGCCCATCCCCTCGGGGCAGGTGAAGGTCAAGCAGGCGCTGCTGTTTCTGGCGCTTCAGGCGCTGGTGGGGCTGGGTGTGCTGCTCAGCTTCAACCGCTTTGCCATTGCGCTGGGGCTGCTCAGCATCACCCCGGTGATCGTCTATCCCTTCATGAAGCGCTTCACCAATCACCCGCAGCTGGTGCTGGGGCTGGCTTTCGCCTGGGGCGCGCTGATGGGCTTTGCGGTGCATCTCGGCACGATGCCCACAGCCGGTTTCCTGCTCTATGCGGGCACCATCGCCTGGGTCGTCGGCTATGATACGATCTACGCGTTGCAGGACATCGAGGATGACGAGATCGTCGGTATCGGCTCCACCGCGCGCGCTTATGGCGCACATGTGCGCCTGTTTATCGGCGCGATGTACGCGCTTTGCCTGGCTTTGATGGGGGCTGCGCTGGCGCAGGTCGGTGTCGGGGTGCTGGGCTGGCTTGGCTATGCCGGTTTCGCCGCGCATCTCGTCTGGCAAGGGGCACGGGTGGATCGTGAGGACACCAGCACGGCCCTGCGCCTGTTCCGCGCCAATCGGGACGCGGGGCTTATCCTCTTTGCCGGTCTTGCGCTCGATGCGCTGCTGAGGCTTTAAGGCCGGCAGCGCTCGGCCGCGCGCGCCTCGGGTGCCAGATCATGCGGCACCAGCGGCATGCGGCGGCGTGCCAGAAACCTCGGGCGGCGGCTGGAGAGCGGCGAGCCGATGCGGCGCGGATAGGTGGCCGTCCCCAGTTCCGGCGTCACAGCCGTCAGGTGCCCTGCCTCGGAGCGGATGAACAGCGGCAGGTTGAAATCCCGCCCCAGACCGCGCCAGAGCGCAATCACATCCATATCGTGCCGCGCGGTGTGGAAGGCGACACCGATTTCACCATCCGGCAGCAGCAGATGCAGCGAGACGGTCGGCTGATCCTCGTCATCGAAGCCCATGGCGAGGATGACGCCCCGGGCAAAGGGGAGCGGGGCGTTGCGGGGCACGCGGTTGTCATTGGCGGCAAAGGCCGCCAGATCCCGCGGGCCAGCGTTGGCGTCGAGCCGCACAAAGCGGTTCGCGCCATCGGCAAAATGGCTCGTGCTCATGTTTGTCGCATCCCTGCCGGAGCTTTGTTTTTTATCCCCGGTCGTTCACTCCACAAGCTAGGGGGACGGCGCGGAAAAACCCCTAAGAAGGAGGGTTAAATGACGTAAACCAGCGCTGGATCAGCGGTTTCGTCTCATCGTCCTTCACGATTGGTAAGCGTAACGCGCTTGATTCTTCCTCTTCGCCCTCTAAGAACCGGAAGGCCTCAACCCGGATAAACCCCATGACCGCCAAGCCG
>Ga0209794_1002168_pt1 | contig 11245 bp, 11 predicted proteins | sample EBPBio232013_DNA_FD_185869 | JGI IMG/M metagenome (GOLD analysis project Ga0209794, IMG submission 185869) | Wastewater treatment Type I Accumulibacter community from EBPR Bioreactor in Madison, WI, USA - Reactor 1_5/23/2013_ DNA (SPAdes)... | ecosystem: Engineered > Bioreactor > EBPR >... | reverse complement strand
CTTCAATTGATGGATGATACCCATAAAAGCCAGTTGCCGGTGGTCGACGAAGACAAATACCTGGGCCTGGTGGCGGAGAACGACCTTCTTAATGCGGCCGACGACAACCAATTGATCGAAACCCTGACCGAAAACAGCAGTAAAATTCGCGTAGCACCCAATAGCCATTTTACCGAAGCCGTACAAATGGCCAACGAATATGGGCTCGACCTGGTACCTGTGGCCGATGCCGAAGGGAACTGGGTAGGCGCCATTGCCAGCAGCGACCTGCTGCGCTACACCGCACATATGATCGGGGCAGATGAACCCGGCGGAATCATTGTACTGGAAATGGAAAAACAGCATTTTGCATTTTCTGAAATATATAAATTGGTGGAAACCAATGATGCCCAAATCACTCAACTCAATACTTATTTTGACAATAGCCAGGGCGTGTTCTTCGTAACCCTCAAGATCAACAAGATGGAATTGTCAGATATCATCGCCACTTTCCAGCGTTACGAGTACCAGGTGCGTTACTTTTTTGGGGAAGAACAGTACGAAAACGAGTTGCGCAATAACTACGACCACCTGATGAATTACCTGAATCTCTAAAATTAATCGTGTCGGGGTTGGTATTCTTATTGTTAAACCTGTATTTTCAATGCTACCCCTGGAGTGAATGCGAAACTGGAAGTCCATAGTTGTACTGATTGCAGCCTGCTTTGCTGTAGGGTCAAAGTCATTTAGCCAGGCGACCCTTTCCCCCGGCGATCGGCCCGACCTGATGCCACTGCTACTGGCGGGGGCTGTTCCGCCACCGGCGCACGACAGCGCCGCCCGCCGGGAATTCCAGATCGGCGAGATCCTGATTACAGGCAACAAGAAAACCAAGGACTTTATCATCAAGCGCGAATTGCCTTTTGCTGCGGGCGATTCGGTTCGGCTCGATGAGCTGGTGGAGAAATTCAAAGTAGGTCGCCAGCAATTGGTGAATACCCGTCTTTTCAATGATGTGGTCATTTCGCTCAAAAGTTTTCGCGGCTATACCATTGATATACAGATCGATGTAAAAGAGCGCTGGTATATTTTCCCGATTCCCTATTTCAAACCGGTTGACCGGAACCTGCAAACCTGGGCCGATAAAGGCTATAGCCTCAGCCGCATCAACCTCGGCGCCAAGTTCACCTATTATAATACAACCGGCCGGAATGATCGCCTGCGTCTTTGGCTGATCACCGGTTATTCGCGGGCCCTGCAACTGAGCTACGACCAGCCTTTCGCTTTCAGTGATAAATCGCTCAAACACGGTTATGGCATCAATTTCAACTACAATGCCCAGAAAGAAGTGAACCCCATGACCGTGGGCAACAAGCAGTTTTTTCTGCGGGCCGATTCCATTCCGCATGCCAATAAGTTTTTGGAAGAAGTGAACAGTGCCAGCCTCAGTTATTCGTACCGGCCCCACCTGCGTACCCGCCATGTGGTGCGATTGGGCTTTACCACCGTGCGCATTGATAGTGCGGTTTGGCATGCCAACCCCAGCTACCTGACGGTGAACCAGAAACTCAAAAGCGTGTATCCCGAAATCTCCTATTCGGTCAGCTATATCAATACCGATTATGCGCCTTATCCGCTTCGCGGGAAAATGGGCGACCTAACGATATCGCGCATGGGTTTTGGCCAGGACCTGGGTGTGTGGGCCCTGACCGCCCGCGGCAGCCAATCCTGGGACCTGCACAAGAAATTCTCTTATACCCTGCAGGCAAATGGTACCATTAAACTGCCCTTCGACCAGCCTTATACCCAGCACCGCATTTTTGGCTATGGCGATTTTTACCTGCGGGGGATGGAAAAATATGTGGTTGACGGGGTGGCGGCCTTGCTGGTTCGCAGTACCCTGCGTCGCGAATTTGCCAATTTCACGATCGGCCTGCCGGTGCGCAGCCGGAGCCACGACCGGATTCCGTTTCGCATTTATGGAAAAACTTATGGCGACGCCGGCTATTCTTATAATAAGAACTACCCCGACAATTCACTCGTAAACCGAATGCTGTATACCGCTGGTGCCGGGGTAGACATCGTAACCTTGTACGATGTGGTGATGCGGTTCGAATACAGCTTTAATATGTTGGGGCAGCAGGGACTCTTTTTCCACTTTAAGAATGATTTTTAATTTTGCAGTAAATGAGAGTGGCTATATACAGCCGGGTCATCGATCAGGATTATCATACAGAGATACATTCCCTTATCTCGGCCCTTGCTGAAAACAATATTGAACCGGTTATCTATCAACCGTTTTTTGAACAGTTGCATGATTCTATCCGTCAGCAGTTGAATGGCACCAAAACCTTTCGAAACAGTGATGACCTGGAAGAGTCCATCGAATTTATCATCAGCCTTGGCGGCGATGGCACCCTACTTGATACGGTTACCCTGGTGCGCGACAAAAAGATTGCGATCCTCGGTATCAATTTCGGGCGATTGGGTTTTCTGGCCAGCATCAGCAAAGAGGAAATGAAAACAGCGGTGGCCAGTTTGAAGGGCCGGAATTTTGTGGTCGACAGTCGATCGTTGATTCACCTCGATGCCGACCGCACGCTGTTTGACACGCCCTATGCGCTGAACGAGTTTGCGATTCACAAAACAGACACTTCGCCCATGATCAAAATACACACCTATTTAAATGGTGAGTTTTTGAATACCTATTGGGCGGATGGCCTGATAGTAAGCACGCCCACCGGTTCAACGGGTTATTCGCTGAGTTGCGGTGGCCCGATAGTATTTCCCGATTCGGGCAGTTTTGTGATCACCCCGGTAGCGCCGCATAACCTGAATGTGCGTCCCATTGTGGTGCCCGATAACAATATTATTTCGTTTGAAGTGGAGGGCCGGGCCGATCATTTCATCTGTGCGCTTGATAGTCGCCGGGAATTGGTTCCCAAAAGCATCCAACTGGCGGTGCGCCGTGAATCATTCGATGTTAACATCCTTCGGTTGAATGAAAACAATTTCCTGACCACCTTGCGAAAGAAACTTTCCTGGGGCCTGGATACACGTAATTAGCAATACTTTATATATGTTAACCCGGGTGTTACCTTTTCAATCCCCCGATTTTAGAACTATATTGCAACCATGAAGAAGCTTATCGGGCTGCTCTGCCTCGTTACCATTATCCATACCTCGGTAAACGCCCAAATGGAATCGGTCGTTTTTTCGGGCGAATTCGGTTTTTCACTGGGTGCGGCGCACTATTTTGGCGACCTCAATCCACGGGCGCATTTCAACCGGCCGAAGCTGGCTGTTGGCGCTTTTTTTCGCAAGCAGTTTGGTAATTATATCGCGGTTCGGGTACAGGGCCAGTTTTCGCAAGTGGGGTATGCCGATAAGTACTACGACGACAATGAATTTCAACATCTGCGTAACCTTAGCTTCAATTCAAGCATTTGGGAACTGGGACTGCAGGGTGATTTCAACTTTTTCAAATTCATTCCGGGAACAGAAGAATATCGGTTTACGCCCTATGTGACCATCGGCGCCAGTATTTTTAGCTATGATCCGTATGCCTACCTGAACGGCACAAAATATTATTTGCGTCCGCTGGGTACCGAAGGCCAGGGCACCGCTGCTTATCCAGATCGCAAACCTTATGGCAGTATGGCCTTTGCTGTGCCATTTGGGGTGGGCATCAAATACGCCATCAACCAGAAGATCAATATTGGTTTTGAAGTGCTTCATCGGTTCACTACCACCGATTACCTGGATGATGTCAGCACCACCTATGTTGGTGCCGATAAATTCCCCCTGCTGCCCGATGGCTCTACGTCGGTTGCCGGCCTGTTGCAAGACCGCAGCTATGAAGTAACCACCACGCCTATTGGCATCGAAGGCCGCCAGCGTGGCTATGCCAAACAAAAAGACCAGTTTACCACAGCGCAGGTGACAGTGAGCTTTAACCTGACGAGCTATCGTTGTCCGAGCGCAAAACTGTGATAGGTTGTTTAGGGTTTAAGGTGTAAGGTTTAAGTTGCTGCCGCGGGTGTAGACATGATACGAACAGCCAGGCTGAAAATATGGACAATTGCTGGTTACGGGTTTGTATTAGCTGGCGCAGGATATGGTTACAGATACAGATTTTACGCTGTCGTTTAACGGCGAAAGGAATCACTTGGCGGTTGTTGGGCTGTTTTGTTTTTCAGGTCAAATGGCTTTGATGGTATCGTTGATCTTTGGAAAACAGAGATGGAAAGATGTATATAGAGACCCGTATACCCAAATAGTGTTGCCAACATTGATCCCGCTATTCATTTGTACTCTTGCAACCTTTTTTGGTCGGCCGATGTCGAAAATGTATCATCGGTTGATTGATATTTAACCGGCAGCCAACAACATCGCCCCTGCATGGTTGCGTGCAAAAGGATGGGTTAGCGATTAGCCACTTTTTAATAGGTGAGTGCAGATAGTAATGGTGCGCACAGTTTCTATGGTTGCGCCTGGGCTGAACCATGAAAAAATGTGCCCGCCGTCCCCAAATTCACCGCTTGCTGGGCAAAAATGGGCAATTTGGTCTCCAAAAACAGCTATTTCGTAGCGTCTCAAGCCCGTTCGGGGCCCAACCTTAAACTTTAAACATTAAACCTTAAACTTTCATTAGTTTTGCCCCCTGAAAAAAAGCACGCATGTCGGCCTTGAAGGCGGAAATAGACTTGAATAGATTGCCCCGGCATATTGCCATCATCATGGATGGGAATGGTCGTTGGGCGCAGGAAAAGGGGCAGGATCGTCTTTTCGGCCACTACCATGCTGTACAGAGTGTGCGGGAAGTGGTTGAAGGTTGTGCCGAATTGGGCGTTGGTTACCTGACCTTATATGCCTTCAGCACCGAGAATTGGGACCGGCCGGAGCAGGAAGTAAATGGCCTGATGGAGTTGCTGGTTAATACCATTCGAGAAGAAGTGCCTACCCTGAACAAAAACAATATTCGGCTTCATGTGATTGGCGACAGAACCATGTTGCCTGCTACCGCCCAGCACGCCCTGAAAGAAGCGATTGACCTGACTGGCCATAATACCGGCCTCAACCTGGTGCTGGCACTCAGTTATAGCAGTCGCTGGGAATTGGTGGAAGCCGTGAAGCAAATTGGCCAGGACGTAAAAGCGGGCAAACTTGATCCCGCCGGTATTACGCAAGATACCCTTCAGCAATACCTCTGCACCAGTGATTTTCCTGATCCGGAACTGATGATCCGCACCAGCGGCGAATTCAGGATCAGCAACTTTTTGTTGTACCAGCTTGCCTATGCCGAATTGTATTTTACCAGTGTACGCTGGCCAGATTTCCGGAAAAACAATCTTTATGAGGCTATTCTTGACTTCCAGAAAAGAGAAAGACGGTTCGGCAAAACCAGCGCGCAAGTGCAAAACACAGCCCTTTAACAAAGCTTTTTAAACTATCCGCTTAATTTGCCTACTTTATAAAACCGCCTGATGCTCCGAAGATTACCCGTTGTTGCCTTACTGCTGCTTATGATCGGACTGAAAGCCACTGCGCAACAACCTGATACAATACCCCAAATCGTTGATCCGGAATTGCAGGCCGTGATGAATGCCAAGACCCCCAAAGAATTTACCATTGCGGGCATAAAAGTGACAGGTACAAAGTACCGCGATGAATCTTTACTGCTGTCAATTTCAGGATTAACTGTTGGTGAAAAAATTGTTTTACCCGGCGGCGACAATGTCAGCAAAGCAATACTTAACCTCTGGAAACAGAATTTGTTCTCTGATATCCAGATCTTTTTTACCAAACTGGATGGCACCGATCTTTACCTCGAAATTCAAGTAGTAGAACGACCCAGTTTGTCGAGCTATTCTTTTAAAGGCATCCGCAAATCAGAACAGGAAGACCTCGAAAAAAAGACGGGCCTGGTGAAAGGCCGGGTGATCACCGAAAACATGAAGCGGAATGCGGTGATGAACATCGAAAAATATTACAGTGAAAAAGGATTCAGGGGCGCTTCGGTCGATATCATAGAACGGCCCGACCCCGCTTTCGTGAATACCCAGCAACTCATCTTCAACGTTTCCAAGGGCAATAAGGTGCGCATCAACAATGTCAACTTTTTCGGCAACGAAAAAGTATCGACTGCCAAGTTGAAGAAGCAGATGAAGGGCACCAAAGAAACTTCGCGCGCAACACTGTATGCCGATAAAGATTCAAGCACTTTCGGCGTCATTAAAAGACCAGATTTTACGGAGTACATTCACGACTATGGGTACTTGTCGCCCACCAAAACACTGGCTTACCTCGATCCCTGGTTTCGTTTCCGCTTGTTTAGTTCAGCCAAGTTCAACGAAAAAAAATATGGTGAAGACAAAGACAAAGTGGTTGACTACTACAACTCGGTGGGTTATCGCGATGCAGGCATTGTAAAAGACTCTCTGTATTATAATCCCAAAGGCAACCTCAATATCGATATCAAGGTAGATGAAGGCCGCCAGTATTTTTTTGGTGACATCACCTGGAAAGGAAACACCAAATACAGCGACTCTGTTCTTAGCTTGATGCTGGGCATTAAGAAGGGCGATATCTACAACCAGGAAACGCTGAATAAAAAATTGCGGATGTCGCAGGAAGGCGGTGACATCAGTGGTTACTATATGGACGATGGTTATCTTTTCTTCAGCGTTGAACCCATTGAAACCAGGGTTTACAACGATACGATCGACTTCGAAATCAGGATGCGCGAAGGACCGCAGGCGACCATCAAAAACATCAATATTTCCGGTAACGACAAAACCAAGGAATATGTGATCAGGCGCGAACTGCGCACCATACCCGGAGAGAAATTCAGTCGCACCGACCTGATTCGTTCTCAACGCGAAATCTCCAACCTCGGTTATTTCAACCAGGAGAAAATTGATATCAACCCGGTTCCCAACCCCGACGATGGAACGGTCGACATTAACTATAAAGTAGAAGAAAAATCAAACGACCAGTTGGAACTATCGGCAGGCTGGGGTGGTAATATTGGTTTGACCGGCACCCTGGGGGTGACCTTCAACAACTTCTCGATCCGGAATATTTTCAACAAAGAAACCTGGGATCCGCTGCCAACGGGCGACGGACAAAAGCTGAGTGTGCGCGTGCAGAGTAACGGTCGCCAGTTCCGTTCTTATAACTTTTCTTTCACCGAACCCTGGCTGGGCGGTAAGCGACGCAACTCGTTCACGGTGAGTTTTTACAGCACCCGTTTTGCGAATGCCTACAACCCTTACACCGGTTATTACGACCGTAAGGCAGGGGATACATCGTTTTTACGAACACTCGGCGTGTCGATTGCCCTCGGCAAACAACTGCACTGGCCCGACGACTATTTCACGTTGGTATACTCGCTTAACCTGACCCAGTATAAACTTCGCAACTATCCCAACCTGTTCCCGGGATTGAACAATACCACGGCACATAATATCAGTTTGAAACTGGCCTTGAACCGCAACTCGGTCGACCAGCCGATCTACCCCCGAAGCGGGTCTAACCTCCTGATGAGCTTGCAGGCCACGCCGCCTTATTCGCTGATCGACCCCAGCCGCGTCAATTCAAAGAACCCCTATGAATTGCCCGAGTTTCATAAGTGGCGCATCACCGGCGAATGGTATGTGCCCATTGGCCGACCGATGGGTGCTGATCGGAGCAAGCAATTTGTATTCAAGGCAGCCGCTAAATACGGCTTTATGGGCCGGTACAATTCGAAACTGGGCTTCTCGCCATTTGAAAGATTCCAGGTGGGCGACGCCGGTTTGACCAACAACTTTGGCTTGCTGGGCTATGATATCATCGCACACCGCGGCTACCCCGTATATGATAATTCAGATCCCTCGATAAACCCTGATAAGTCATCGGCCAGCCAGTTCTTTACGATATTTAACAAGTACACGATGGAATTGCGCTATCCGTTTTCGACCAACCCAAGCAGCACCATCTACGGACTTGCCTTTTTTGAAGCAGCCAACGGTTGGTACACGTATAAGGACTACAATCCCTTCCGTCTGCGGCGCAGTGCCGGTTTGGGTATGCGTTTCTTCCTGCCCATGTTTGGTCTGTTGGGATTTGATTATGGTATCGGATTTGATCGTATGACGCCAGGTGGTAAATTGAGCAGCGCGGCCAAGTTCACCTTTATGCTTGGCTTTGAACCGGAATAAAAAACTGTCATCAAATATTGCAATATGAAAAAATTAATAACCTTACTGTCATTCGTTTTGCTGGCTGTGTTATCGGCTGATGCACAACGGTATGCGATTGTAGATACCAGGTATATACTGGATAAAATGCCTGAATACAAGGAGGCGCAAACCAAACTTGACAAGATCAGCCAAGACTGGCAGAAAGAGATCGACGGCAAACAAGCTGCATTGGATAAAATGTATAAAGATTATGAGGCCGAGCAGGTTATGTTGAGTGAGGAGTTGCGGAAGAAAAGAGAAGATGAAATTTTTGTGCGGGAGAAAGAAGTTCGCGACCTGCAACGCAAGCGATTTGGCTTTGAAGGTGACCTGTTTAAGCAACGCCAGGAACTCGTGAAACCCGTGCAGGACAAGGTTTACACGGCCATCCAGAAAATTGCGGCGGCCCGTATGTACGACTTTATTTTGGACAAAAGTGAAGGAATTACCGTTATATTTGCCGACCCTAAACTCGATAAGAGCGAAGATGTACTTCGGGAACTCGGTGTTAAGTAAAACCCAAACCTCGTAAGGAGACAACGTCAACCCCTACAAAAACAACTTTAAGTAACAAACAAAAGCATGAAAAAGGTTTTATCAATTTTGATGGTAGCTATTGGCCTGGTGTCGGTTAGCAGCGGTGTTAAAGCACAGACCAAAATCGGTTATATCAGCTTCAATGAGATTGTTAGCTTGATGCCCGAAGCAAAAAAAGCTGATTCTACATTGAATCAATTTCGCGATGCGCTGATTGCATCTGCACAAGACAAAGAAACAGCGCTGAACGAAGCGATTCAGAAGTTCAATAAAGACTCAGTTACCATGGCTGCTGCCGTGAAAGACGTGAAGCGTAAAGACCTTCAGGCTAAGCTGCAGGAATTGCAGGGCGAAGAGCAACGCATTCAACAGGAGTTGCAAAAAAAGCAGGAAGAACTCAGCGGACCCATTCAGAAAAAAGCAATGGATGCGGTAACTGCAGTGGCCAAAGAAGCGGGCTATACGTATGTGATGCCCAAAGAATACCTGATTGTTTCTCCGCCTGCCGACGACCTTCTGCCGCTGGTGAAAAAGAAATTGGGGTTGAAATAATGCCTTTCAATTGACATCATTCATATCACTTATTAAGGCTCAACATGAACGCCGGGATAGCATCCCGGCGTTTGTTGTTTTAAGTGGTTTGGTTAGGCGGCTTGCATTCGTCCGTTCGCGATTTCAGTTGTAAGTTGCAGACTTAACCAGTGCATTGAGTATGGCAGAATCATTTGCGCCGATAGGCATTTTCGACTCCGGATACGGTGGCCTCACTGTGATGAAAGATATTGTGGAGCGACTGCCTGCCTATGATTTTGTGTATCTGGGCGACAATGCCCGCGCGCCTTACGGGAACCGGAGCTTTGACACGGTGTATCGGTACACCCTACAGGCGGTGCAATGGTTCTTCGACCAGGGATGTCCGTTAGTAGTGCTGGCCTGTAACACCGCTTCGGCCAAAGCCCTCCGCACCATCCAGCAGCAAGACCTGCCGAAGATAGCGCCCGACAAGCGGGTTTTGGGGGTGATTCGCCCGACGACCGAAATAGTGGGCAACTATTCGCTGAGCGCTGAGCTCGGTCTCCTGGCCACTGCCGGTACCGTGGCTTCCGATTCTTATGCCATCGAGCTGGCGAAATTTTTCCCTGAAGTGAAACTTTACCAGGAAGCCTGCCCCATGTGGGTGCCCCTGGTAGAAAACAACGAGCACCTAAAGCCGGGCGCGGATTATTTTATCAGGCAGCACATCAACCGCCTGCTGGAAAAGCAACCCAAAATCGACACCATTTTGCTGGCCTGCACCCATTATCCGCTGCTGGAAGAGAAGATCATGTCTTTTCTGCCCAAGGGCATCCGGTTGATTTCACAGGGTCCCCTGGTGGCGACCAGCTTGGCCGATTACCTGTACCGGCACCCTGAAATGGACGGCCGCATCAGTAAAAATGGCAGCCAATGCTTCTTTACAACCGACGATCCCCTTGATTTTCAACGCCGTTCGGCCATATTCTTCGGTCAGCCCGTTTCGGCCAGAAAAGTAGAACTGGCCTGATTTTTACTTTTTAGTTTTTACATTTTGCAGTACCTTCGCGTTCCCTTTCACGACACTGCCGGGTATGGTACCCCGGTGTGAAATTTCAACAGCCGGTTCTCCACGGTTGTACATTTTTAAGAGGGTTTATAAAACGAACTAAAATGAAAAGGACATTTCAACCGCACCGCCGCCGCCGCAAAACCGTTCACGGTTTCCGTAAGCGTATGCAAACCGCCAATGGCCGCAAGGTACTGGCCAGCCGCCGTGCAAAGGGCCGCAAGAAACTGAGTGTTTCTTCTGAAAGCAAATTGAAGTAAAGAATCCGGGAGAAAATCCCGTCTTGCAAATAATCAATAGCTCCCGCCAGCAGGCAGGAGCTATTTTTGTTGGCACTAGGGTCAGTTGGCACAAGGGTCAAATCTGTTGGAAAAACATGCAAACAAATAACCGGCTACCCGCCCGTGGGCGCTTGAAACACCGAAAGCTGATCGATGCGTTGTTCAGCGAGGGGCAGAAATTTTCTGCCGGGCCCTACCGGGTATATTTCAGTGTGCAACCAGCCCGCCAGTTGCAGCCAACCAGTACATTGCGTTCGACCGGGCAGCAGCTATCTGCAGGTGCTGTATTGTTTGGTACCGGCGTCAGCAAGAAAAAATTCGCGCGCGCGGTAGACCGTAACCTGATAAAGCGGCACTGCCGGGAAGCCTACCGACAGCAGCAACAGCCCCTCCAACAATTTGTACGCGAGAACAATTGGCAACTGATGCTGTTCTTTATATATACCGGCCATGAACACCTGCCATTTGAAAGCTGCCACGCGGCCGTTGGCCAGGCCCTGGAGAAGATCAAAGCCAAGTTGAACCGGTCGGTAGTAGAGAAAAGCACGTTGGCGAAAAATGCATTGAATAAAAGGGGATCAAAGCCTGCAGGTGGCAGCGACACCTGACCTGCAGCGCCTTTGACATGCAAGCGCCACCAG
>Ga0209794_1002165_pt1 | contig 11274 bp, 12 predicted proteins | sample EBPBio232013_DNA_FD_185869 | JGI IMG/M metagenome (GOLD analysis project Ga0209794, IMG submission 185869) | Wastewater treatment Type I Accumulibacter community from EBPR Bioreactor in Madison, WI, USA - Reactor 1_5/23/2013_ DNA (SPAdes)... | ecosystem: Engineered > Bioreactor > EBPR >... | reverse complement strand
CCTGTCCGTGAAGGTTCTGGCAAATTCAACGGGATCCACGCCCAAGGACCGCATGTAGGGCCGGGCGCTACTTAAGTTGCCCATCATGTGTTCTACACAGTCGCGCCTTGTTGCACACAGCTCCATAAACAAACCCCAATCCGGGTGATGGGGCAAACTCGCGTTCAAGTCCTCGAGACTTACCCCCATCTTGACTTCCATGTCTTCGCGCATGCGCACATAGATGTTTCCGGTCATGCGCCTTGTCTGGTTGTAAAGGCTCACAACCCCTTCCATGTTGCCCGTGTGAATGAGATCCGAAAGATGGGGCACGCGCTCATCAACAACGCGGATACGCCCTTTTTTAAAGTAGGTCTCAACGGCTTGTCTTGCGTTGCCTTCACCAAAGGCCCGGGAGGCTTTTCTTTGCCAGGCGGTGCGCTGCCTCACCACGTGGGTGAGATGTTTCGCCTCGCTTACGTCTGTGACAAGGCGGAAGGCGTCACCTCCACCAACGGCCTGAAGTTGACCATTGTCTCCCATGGGCACAACCTTTACGCCAAGTGCTTTGATAGCAGCAGATAGCTTGGAAAAATGTTCCACGTCCAACATGCCCGCCTCATCAAGGACAAAAACTGTGTCGCTTTTGTACTGATTGCGGCCGGTCTCATACCCCCTCAAAAAGGAGTGAACCGTCATGGCCTTGAGACCTAAAGCCGAGAGGTTATCGCGCGCGCGACCCGTGGGGGCAAGGCCCACAACCTGGTATCCTGATTCTTCCCAGACGTTCTTGGCGGCCTCCACGATGGTGGTTTTGCCCGTTCCCGCATACCCCGTGACACAGGCCAGTTGCCTGGGCGCCAGAATATGGGCAAGGGCCTCTTTCTGGTCCTTGGAAAGGCCCCCAAACTGGAGAAGTCTTTCATCAAAATCACGCACCACTTCGGCGGCAATCTCCTCATTCACCGCGTGTGATTCCTGTGACGCGAGATGACGCACGTTGCCTATCAGGGACGTCTCGTAAGCGCGCACACCCCGTGTGGTATAAATACGCGTGTCTTTAATGGGGGCACTTGCGTGACGCCTTTTTTTGATCTCACCCACACACTCCAACTCCCGTGAGTTTAGAAGGCGCTCGCTCAAGGACTCAAAGAGCCATTTGTCCTGGATGTTGGCCGCTAAAATCGCTTCCACATCACCCCACATGAAGGTGGATTGACGCTTCGTGATGGCCTCAAAAACGACCTCTGGGTGCGCCAGAATCTTGGCCGTGTTATAGGAGATATGCTGGTTCAGCTCACCTTGCGCCCTGGGTGCACGCTTGCCCTCACGCTTTTCAAAATGGCCGCGCCACCCACGCTTGGGCTGTGGCATTAAATCAATGCCTTGCTCCGCGTAGGAACGATGATCCACGCGCGCATCGTGCCCATGCATCTTCAGGTGAAAATTAATGTAATCCGCCAAGGATTCACGCCATCTTGAGACAAGATCTTGGTCATTCCATTCTCGGGCTTTGTACTTGGATAGGCCTTTTTCCTCTAAGCGGCGCGTCAGGAAAAGGGCGTGGCAATGGGGGTTAGGATTACCATTTGCGTCTTCCTCTAAGTGCACGTTCGACAAGACAGCAATGCCCATGCCACACACCTGGTCCCGGAGGAATTCGTTTGCAAGAGCGATGTTCTGCTCAAGGGTAAGTTCCCTGGGCAAAGCGAACTCAAACTCCCGGTAAATCTGGGCGTCCACGCGCTTTTCCGCGCCCTCCACAATGTTGCAAAACTTTTGAACGCCAGAGCGTCTGTTATGGGTAATTTCTTCTTGAATATCCCGGATCCATTCGGGTGCGTCCTTGGGCAAAAGGAGTTCTACCCAAGGAACAGACTTGCCCCGATAATCGTAAACACCGCCTGTGCGTGGGCATGTGAGCTGTGTCCCCGCACGGTAGGCCAGCGCCTTTACCGTGTCATGGGTTTTGCGCCCAATCATTTCTGTGTGTGCGTGGAAAATCGCCACAGGCAGCCCCGTCCCTTTGCATCAAAAACACCCGTGCACAGAGCACGCGAAACCATATGTTTGGGGTTTTTTTGAAAGCACGTTCGCAAGGGATATGGATGCGAACATGAGACTACCTGCAAAATAAACGTACATCAATTTTCGGATTAGATAAAGACCATTTCACAGCGCGTTGCTTGCAACGAAGCGCCATTGCATTATGCAATGTATCAGCGCGCCTTCAAAGATTTTCCGGATATCCGGATTTAGTTGACATCCTCTCCCACTTTCGTCTACCGTAAGCATGCAGGAAGTAAAAAAACCCTAAAGTAAGGTTCCACAAGGGAGTACCATTCTCTTGTGATCGCCTTGATGTGTAATCCTTTTGGGAGACATGCTTCATGCAAAAACTTCAAGCTATCAATCAAAAAATCACCGACCTTCAAAAGCAGCGCGACGCCCTCGAGCGTCAGGCGGCGTGGTCCCTGTTCGTCAGCATCAAAGAGATCCTCAAGGAGGACTTCGATCCACATCTTGTGGTGGGTCTTGTGAAGGACACCTGGCGCACCCGTACGCCCCAAAAGCAAGAGGGGTGGAAAACGAGCGCGCGTCCCTTTCGAAGAGCTGAGCCGTCTCGCCCAAAAGATCCAAAAACAAACGCAGCTCCTGACTCTCCATAAAGGAAGAAGGCTTCGCGTTATGGACAAATCAGGACAGTCACAAGGTGCTGTGAGACGCGCACGCACAAGAACGCTCATTCAACTGGGCGGACTTGTGGACAAGGCCGGACTCACCACTTTTTTCAATCTCACGCTGGGGCAAGATCTGCAGCAAGAGATCACCCTGTCAACGGATGTGGCCACCTTGATGGGCGCTCTTCTCCATCTCAAATACACCCTTGAGGAAGACGAAACCCTCAGCCTCACACTTTTTGAAGTGCGCGGCAAAAAGGCCCTCCAAAAGCAAGTGCCAGACGCACAAAAAAATCTCGATAAGGACCCTTCAAATGATACATGAATACCTCCTCCAACTCGGTGAGGGCATTGCCTACGTTCTCTTATTTATGACAGCTCACTTGATCTTTTCATGCTTTTGTATTCGGCTGTTTTGTAAAAAAACCTACGTGGATGAAAGCGCAGATCTTTCAGGAGATATGCCAGACCACGTGTTTGAAAAGATGAAAGAAGAGTTCAATGAGCTTATGCCCATGGAGAGCTGCTCCTTGGACAAGACGTTAGAAGAGATTGTCTTTGAACCATCGGCTCTCGAGGCAGAAGAAGAAAGCCCGTATCACACCACAAAAATCATCCCCCTTGTTCCCCGCCTCCAACAAAAAAAGGCGCCTCAAAATAGAAAGACAAATACCACCATGAACACACATCTGACGATTCTTCTCGCGGCACTCTTTTTTGCAAGCTGTGGGCGCGCAAGTAACCAAGACACCTTTGATCTCACGGGGAGGCCCACGCAAGGCACCCTCACGCCAGACGACATTCTCGAGAGCACCCTTGATGATTTCTTCGGTGCGCAAACACCCTCACAACGTGTGGCAACACCTGATCCTTCTCTCCTGTCGCCGACACAGGCCGCTCTGCCTCTCTCCCCTCACATTAACCGTCTTCTAAGCCCCTCGGACGTTGATTGGCTGCACAAAACACTGGCAGAGGCGAACGCCATTCAAACCTTTGCCCTTCAACAAATGGCGTCCCCTGGCGCAAAGCCAGACGCTGCTTTCCTTGCGCTGTCTCCCATGCACCAACAAAGCGCCATGGCCGGTGTTTCTCTCATGCAGCAACTCTTCCCTCAAGTAGATCCTTGCACACAGGATCCTTTAGACATGCAAGAGTTGGATTAGGCACCCCAATCAAGGAGACAAAAAATGGATTTGAACACATTCATGAACAATGTAAGCGCATACCTCGACCCCGAGATGATTATTCTATTGTGCTTTTTGATCCCACTTCTCATGTCGGTCCTTTCTTCCAGGTCTCTCTTCTTCGTCTGTGCTGGATTTGCAGCCTATGTTTTTCATTGCCCGCTTATACTTCCGGCCTTTTTAGCTTTTCTCTTTTCAACCGGTTTATGTTTCTTTGATCACCTAGCTGGAGCACAATGTAGGAGAAGAGTTACTCAGCACTTGCATGAGAACACCCTTTGTGAGAGAGATGAACACTTTCTGAAATTTGATAAATTTGTTTTTAGCTATTTTTCCAATAGAATCCCCCTATACTACTTAAGAAGTTATTGGAATTTTGAGACAGCAAGAATACTTTCTTTTTACTATTTTACACGCGAATCCGAAGCCTCGTCTTTCCACAGATGGAATCTCGTGTGTGGCGCCATTTGGGCCATATGTGTGTCAGGAGCTGGTTACCAACTGGCGGCCTTTTGTTGGCAGAGAGTTTTTGTTGAAAAACAAGATCCTAAGACCTTTGCTCTTCTTGTCGTGATTATGTTGATACTAAAAAAGGGCTTAGGAAATAGTGATTTTGTTCATAGGCGTTTTGATTTTTGTTCACGTCAACTTGAAAAAAAAGAAGTATAGGAAGCTAATTATTATAAAAATAAACACACGTTTTCTTGGTGATGCGCTTGACTATTTTTGCCATTTTTGCTATTTTTGTGAAAAAGGCAAATTGAGGTGTTGTGCCATGCTTACACTGACAGCAACGGAGTTTTTCGCAAACCCTGGCAGACGCAACCAGGAAGTGCAATATGAGCCCATCGAGGTAAAAAGCCACGGTCGCACGGTTGGGTATTACATCTCACCCATGGAGTACAGCCAGTTGTTGGAAGCAGCACGCCGGGCAAATGAGCCAGGAGCATACAATTCCATCAAGCCCCTTGTTCTTGAACGCCGCGCTGAGATCCTGGCCCTGGCCAAGAAATATGGAATTGAGCGCATACGCCTCTTTGGCTCTGTTGCCAGAGGAGAAGACAAGCCCCAAAGTGATATAGATTTCTTGATTGAGTTTCCCCAGGGACACGTGCCATCCTTTGACGATTACGGCATTGGCAGCGAAATTGAGCGGCTCTTCTACGGCCGCACAGTGGATATTGTTGACCTAAAAAGCGCGAACAAGCGTCTTTTGCCATCAATCCTCGAAGAGGCAGTTGACCTATGAAAAAAGAGCGCAACTGGGTCATTCACGCTGAACACATCGTGGCCACCATTGAAAAAGTCGAGCGCCATAGGCTATTGGAGAAATCGACGGATCCTGAAATCTATCAAGACGCCCTCTACCGGAATTTAGCAACCATCGGTGAATCCGCTGATGAGCTGCCGGAATGGTTGCAGGAGCAATATCCACATATACCATGGCGCAACATTAAAGATTTTCGCAATGTGCTCGTGCACAACTACCTAGGCGACGACATTGATAGAAAAATCATTGATGATGTTGTCATCAACAAACTCCCTGAGTTACGCAAGGCTGCGGATGATATGCTCAATCGTTACAGGGAAGGGAAATGAATGAGTAAGCGCCGCGTCTCCCTTCTCTCACCTAAATGGACCATCTCCTCCATTCTTGCAGCGGTGGTCACACTCCTTCTCTATGAAACGATCCGCCAGCTTGCTTTTCCTATCATCGTGGACGAGAAAAGTGGCGTGCGCATTGAGGCCTGCTTTACGCCAGGCGGCAATTGTCAGTCCAAAATTATCCGCGCCATCAACGGGGCAAAGCGCGAAATATACGTGATGTCTTACTCCTTCACGGCAAAGCCCATCGCCGAGGCACTTGTGGGCGCCCATCAGCGTGGCGTCAAAGTCCTTGTTCTCGCAGACGATGGCCAGCGCGAACGCGAACGCACCCAGCTCTCATTTCTTGCCACACAAAACGTTCCCATCATCTTTGATAAAACCGTCGCTATATCCCACAACAAAGTGCTCATCATCGATGGGAAAACCGTCGTCACGGGATCTTATAATTGGACCAATGCTGCCCAGTATCGCAACGCCGAAAACGTTCTCTTCATCGACAGTCCCCAGCTCGCCAAACAATACATAACCAACTGGGAATCTCGCATGACAGCAGCGCAGAAATAGCAGGGGTTTTGTGTCTATGGTTGCGTATCGATGAATGCAAAGGGAGGCGTGATTTTTCCACAGAATCTGGGGACAAATCTGTGCGCTCTCTACACAAGAATCATTCCTTCTCAAGGGACTAGACAGCACAACCAACAAGTGGTCAAAGCATGACCACAATCCATCCCCTCAAGGGAGAAATATTCTTTTTCAGCTTACAGGTTGATTTTTCCATATTATTTTTCACCCTGTAAGCTGTTTTTTTATAATTGAATATCAGCTTATATACTGATATTGTAGCGTAGTGATTAGAATTTAACGTGACTCATGAGCCAAATATTAAGACGTCAAATTGACGCACAACTGAGTTCCTTAAGGAAGCAACCTTTAGAGAAACCTCCCCAAGGTTGGCTACGCACTCTTAGAAAAGCACTTGGTATGACACTTTCGCAGCTTGCCAAAAGAGCTTCTATCTCGCCACAATCCCTTCAACGTATCGAGATATCAGAAGAAAACGAAACGATACAACTTGTTACACTTAGAAGAATTGCACAGGCTTTAGATTGTCGCCTTTCATATGCGCTCATTCCAAACAATTCACTTCAGGAAACTGTTGATGCGCAAATGATGAAAAAGGCCGCTGAAATCGTTGGAAATATTTCACACTCAATGCATTTAGAGGATCAAAAAACGAATGACCCTGAGCTCACAGCGCAAATTCAAAATGTCATGAACGACATAAAGAGACGAAAAAATATCTCCCTCATTTGGGAAGATAACTAAATTGAAGTTTGTCTATCCAAACGGTGCAACGCCCTACAATCAAGACGACGAGGCCGCACTTATCCCTAAGCACATTACCACACAACAGCAGCTTAACGAATGGGAGCAAGAAAACATCATAGCAGGCGAAAGATGGCTATTTTCCAGAAAACACAAAGACCTTCTCTCTATTTTTTTTGTAAAAAAACTACACAAAAAAATGTTTGATAAGACTTGGATGTGGGCTGGTGATTTCAGGTTTCACAATACAAACATTGGCGTTCCATATCCGCACATCCAAGAAAATCTTGCAAATCTTTTTGCCGACGTTGCGTACTGGGCGAACAACAATACGTTTTCACTAGATGAAATAGCAGCACGCCTACACGCAAGGCTCGTTTTTGTACACCCTTTCTCAAATGGCAATGGGAGACATGCGCGACTCCTAACAGACGCATTTTTAAAAAATAAGGGGGCACAACGATTTACATGGGGAAGAAAAACGCTCTCAGATCAATCAGACTTTCGCAATCAGTATATTAAGGCTCTGAAAAAGGCTGACCATGGCGATCTTGAAGCACTCGTACGCTTTGTGAGGTCTTAAAGGAAAAATAAAACCCCAACATCAATACATATGCAATAAATGTGCGAAGCCAGAAAGACTGCGCGTCTCTTATATGGATGTTCGAAAATCATGTGTTTTTGGAACATATGCGCCCTCCCCTCATGTATGTGTGCAAAATATGTTCAAAAAACATAGTCGCAAACCCATTGTGTTCCAATAGTCCGCATGGCATGATTTTGGAACATATAAAAGATGGTCTCACAGCTTGCTTTAAGGCAATAGGTAAATGCGGCCACGCACGAAAAGATATTTTTTTATGGCCTCTTAAAACGCGCAAGCTCTATTTTTGCAAGTTCTGAACCTTGCTCTGCTGCTGCTTTAAGCCACATCATTCCCTCTTTTTCATCTTTTTTGACAAGGTCTCCTGAAAGGTAGGCTAGGCCCAGAAGAAATTGAGCTTCTGGCCAGCCATTTTGGGCGGCTTTCTTTATCCACTTTAAACCTTCAGCCGTATTCTTTTGAACGCCCTCGCCATTTATAAGCATCGCGCCCACAAACATTTGCGATTCTAGATCACCATTGGCAGCTGCTAATTTTTTCCATTTATACGATTCTTTAGCGTCTTCATTAGAAAGGAGTTTTCCCATCATTGCTTGAGCTTTTGGATGTGCGCGGTTTGCTGCTGCTTTAAACCACTTAAAAGCCACTTTTTCATCCTTTGGAACAAAAAGTCCTTTTTGATATAAAAGACCTAAAGTGTACTCAGACTCGCTATTTCCCTTAGCTGCAGATTCTCTGTACCAATGGAGTGCTTCTTTTTCATCCTTTTGCGTCCCCTTTCCAAAGGCATACCAACCAGCTAGATGATTTTGCGCCATCGCATGGCCACCTTTCGCTGCGGCCTTCATCCACTTAAAAGCTATTTCGCTGTTTTGACGAACGCCAAAACCATTCTTATACATCAGAGCTAAGTTAAACTGTGATTCGGAAATATTTTTCTCTGCCGCTTTGGTAAACCACTTTAGAGCTTCCGCATAATTTTCTAACCCAGCGCAATAGAGCCCCATTTCATTCTGTGCTTTTGCATAGCCATTATCTGCTGAACGTTTCAGGAGCAAAACGGCCTTATTCTGATTATCTTTTCCTTTTTGTTTGAGGTAATGATGCGCAAGTTCATACTGAGCAAGTGCGTTTTCTTGGGCTGCGGCGCCCTTGATAGAGTCTATGTTGGACAGGGCATTAGAGGGGTTGTATTCTCCAATACAGAAAAGGAGCGCGAGAGCGCAAACAGGTTTTTTTTTCATCTATCCTCACAGCTATACAAGACGGCCATAATAAGGCTCTTTTTCTAATCGTGATTCTACACATTTTTTGATCAAATTCATTGCTTGAATCCGTGGTCCAAATTTTGCGCTAAGTGCTTTTCGACGGCCTCGCAACACTCAAGTCTGTTTCCAAATGCCATCAATTATTCTGTTCCCGATCTATCACGGTAATGCAAAGAGACATTGATGGAGAACGATTTGCTCCCGATCGGGAATATTGTTGCATTAAAATGCAACTTCTTGCAAAATGATACAGATCGGTAACATGTTTGGGGAGTAGCTGTGAAAGAAATCATCACATCAACGTCCATTTTGGGCAAGGCTCTTAGAGAAACAAGGAAACGCCAAGGATTGTCCCAAGAGGATGTTGTGGGCCTGGCGGGCGTCGGAAGGCGCTTTATCAGCGATCTCGAGAACGGCAAGGAAACCTGTCACATTGGGAAGGTTTTACACGTTCTTGGCAGTGTAGGCATCGCGATGCAGATCATCACACACTGGGAAGAGGATGATAGCGAAAGATGACCATAGCGATTCTGGACGTTTATCTGCACAATAGACTCATAGGAAAACTCTCACAAGACAACATGTCTTTGAGATTTTCATATGACGAAACCTATTTAAAGGACAAGAACGCTTTTCCTCTTTCTGCGTCCATGCCCCTCTCGCAAAAAGACTTTACAGGCAGCGTCGTTTCTTCATTTTTCTCAGGTCTTCTGCCAGACGAACAGGTCAGAATACGCTTGGGACGGTACCTGGGGATTTCTGCGCGAAATACTTTTGGCCTTCTGCGTGAAATTGGTGGAGACTGCGCTGGCGCACTGTCCCTTTTTCCGGAAGGTGTCTCACCACTTTCACAAAAAGCGCACTCTTTCCGCGTGCTGAGCGACGCTGAGGCTTGGGACATTCTCTCCCACTTAGATAAGCGCCCAATGCTTGCAGGTGAGGAGGGGGTTCGGATGTCTGGGGCGGGCGCACAGGACAAGTTGATGATTGCCTTTGTTGGAAATAGCATCGCCATCCCAACAGAAAACACTCCGTCAACACATATCATCAAGCCGCAAATCAAGGGCATTGAGTTTTCGGTTCAAAATGAGTTCTTTTGCATGAATCTTGCAAAAAAAGTGGGGCTTCCTGTCCCAGAAGCACACATTCTTTCACTTAAAAGTGAGGTATTTTACCTGGTCAAGCGTTATGACCGTCGCATCGAAGACAACGGGCACGCCACGCGCCTGCATCAGGAAGATTTCTGCCAAGCCCTTCATATTGCACCAGAGCACAAATATGAAAATGAAGGCGGCCCAACACTTAAAATGTGTTTTTCTCTCCTGGATGAAAAAATTAAGAGTGGTCTTATGGCTGGCAGTCACAAAGTTTCTCTTCTGCGCGGTGTTATTTTCAACTACCTCATTGGGAACGGTGACGCCCATGGAAAGAATTTCTCACTTCTCTACGAAGGTCATGCCCAGTCCCTGGCACCATTCTATGACCTGATGTGTACGCTCGTTTATGGACATTCCTTCAAGGGAAAAATGGCCATGAAGATCGGCGGCAAATACGCGTTCCATGATGTTTTTCTGCGCCACTTCGACGTTCTTGCAGAGAATATTTCACTGCGACCCACCTTTGTCAGAAAAGCAATCCAAAAGATGTGTGAGCGTATTTTGCCAGCTGCGCTTGAGCTTAGGAGGGAGATTGAAAACGAAGGCTCTTTCCCATGTCCAATCTATGAAAATATCGTAGAAGTTATTGAAAATAATACAAAACGTCTTTCTTTAACCGTATAGAAGTGGAGTAAAAGAAATGCTCATTGGATATATGCGTATCTCAACGGACGCGGAAAAACAAACGACGGATCTTCAAAAAGACGCACTTCTCAAAGCGGGTGTCGATCCTCGTCACCTTTTCAGCGATCACAAAAGCGGCGCCCGTGAAAAGCGAGAAGGGCTTGAGAAAGCGTTGGCCTACATGAATGAAGGGGACTGTCTTGTTGTTTGGAAACTCGACCGCTTAGGACGGTCCCTACCCCATCTCATCTCCATTATTTCTAATTTAAAGAAAAGAGGCATCGGGTTTAGAAGTCTCACCGAAAATATGGATACCACAACACCACAAGGAGAGCTCTTCTTTCATATCTTTGGAGCATTGGCTCAGTTTGAGAGATCCCTCATACAAGAGCGCATCATGGCCGGTTTAGAGGCTGCAAGGAGGCGCGGTAAAACGGGAGGCCGTCCCCGAAAAATCGACGATGAAAAATGGCAAATGATCTCAGCCGCCCTCAATGCTGGACAGTCAAAAGCTTCAATATGCCGCACATTCCAGATTCCTCGCACAACACTCCACTATGCAATCCAAAGAGAGGCGCAGAAAGAACCTTGAGAAACTTCTCATCAATCTCTATCCAACCTTTCGCCTTAATGAGGCAGAGATTAATTCTTACTACAAAAACCGTTGATAGCAGTGATGTCATGTGGTTTGTTCGGCGCGCCGAACGTTCTACATGGAAATCTACCCTGAGGGGCGCAATATCTGGGTTGCACTACGCATAAACACTCCCCCCATGGGGTGAGGGAGCTCTGTGGTTTGTTCGGCGCGCCGAACGTTCCGCATGGAAATCTACCCTGAGGGGC